>Ga0209148_1000070_pt1 | contig 332889 bp, 290 predicted proteins | sample AraplaCol_mMF_r2_2_FD_184288 | JGI IMG/M metagenome (GOLD analysis project Ga0209148, IMG submission 184288) | Arabidopsis root microbial communities from North Carolina, USA - plate scrape CL_Col_mMF_r2 (SPAdes) (version 2) | ecosystem: Host-associated > Plants > Roots > Endosphere | place... | reverse complement strand
GCTCCGTTGCAGCCATCGCAGCCTCCGGCGCCGGGAAACCGGCAGCCGGTCAGCTTACGCGGCCCGAAAGCGGACATTTCCATGTAGCCAAAAGCGGACATTTCAATCTAGCTACTACAATCAAAAAGGTCGATAATTCACGTTATGTAAAATTATGACCGCTAGTCTGTATCGATACGACTGGACCCTGACGACCTCTCAGCCCATCAAACCCCAAAGAACGCCAACCCCGCCACCACGATGCCGATCGCGGCCACGCCGATCGACAGCCCCTGCATCCATGATCGCCGCGTGAGGATCGTGATAGCGGCCAGCGCGATCGAGATCTGGATGACGGTCGTCGCCTGCGACCATCGATGGTGTCGGTGCATCCGCTCCTCGCTCGCCGCGTTGTTCTTCTCGACTTCCTTTTCGAGCGCCTCCGCGCGCGCCCGGATCGGTTCCTTGTCGGCGCGGTATCTCGCGGCATCCGTCTCGAACCGCTTTCGCTGCGGCGATGTCTCCGGGCTCAACGCCGCACCGAGTTCGGCGAGATTCTGCTTGTCACCCTTCGCCTGGTAGTAGGCCCACTGGTTCGCAGCCTCGGTTTTCCGGATTGCGGCGTCATTCTTGTAGAGCAGCGCGAGGCTCTCGTCGGCACCGCTCTGATAGGCAGATATTGCGCCGAAGCACGCAAGCACGGCCGTCAGCACTGCAATGCGCGACGTACCTGGATCGCCACCATGAGACTCGTGATGTTCCACCGCATGGTCATGAGGACCATGAACTTCGTATTCTTCAGACATTCGTAGCAAACCCGCAAAAGTTGAATGAATTTGTCGCCGGCCGGCCGTTTGGCTAACGTTAAACGAATTTGGCAAGGCCAACAAAATAAGCGGGCACTCCGGATTCACGGATCGTCAGCGTCGTTCCAAAGGGCGCGCGCAGACGCTCGATCGCAACGCGTCCGGCGGCGGCGTACGAACGCCGCGCACCTGAGCACCTGATACACACTTCCACACGGCGGCCAAATGGCCGCGACATATCTGGCCGCTGATTTCGTGTTTCGTTTCCCCAGCGGGTCATTCCCGCGCGGCTGAGGGAACGAGCAAACGCCCCACGTCGACTCACACTCGTTAAAGCGGAAATGCGTCACCGCCTCTGCCGCCATCCCTGCCATCCGACGCATGCGAAACCATTCATGGGGTCGGACAGGTTCGAATGTTTCAAATATATGCAATTCGATCGGTATTGTTTTAATTTCGATTAAATTCACCTCTTCCGCCAACCTTGTCATCCGTCATTTCATTTCCTATAAATCACTGGTGCCAAGTCAATCGAAAATACAGCGGCGACACTCGAGACAATCACCCCAATAGAAGGAAATTGAATGCCTGGCATTCGATAATGCCAATGCTCCGGCATGTCCCGCCGTCTCGGCCGTGATCGCTGGCGTTATCCGGCGCCATCATGGTCGATCTGCCATCGTCCAGCCGGATTGGAGCACCACCGAATTCGCCGGAATCGCGGCCTTTGACGATGCCGGCGTGCCATGCGTCCGAAGCGCATGGCGCTGTTCTCGAAGGCACGGGGAAGCATCCAACCTCTTCAAGGTGAAAAAAATGAATCTCAATCCGATTGAAAATCAGCCACACGGGACCTTTGCGGAATTCGCCAACACTGCCCCTGTTTCTGCCATCGAGGTCGATACATTCAAAATGGCGCTCTATCACGACGGTGTGCAATTGGGCTGGCTTGGCCAAAACAGCGGCGAATGGGCCGTTCTCGTCGATTCCGCCGCGAAAGCATTGACGCTCGAACAGTACCCTTATAACGGCGTGACGTATTACCGGATCCTCGGCACCAGCCGATATATGTCCGTCAGCAATAACGCCTACGTGGGTTTCTATAACTGGATAGGCGCGCGCGGATGGACGCGTCAGGGCTCGATTTTGATTTCCGATTTCAACCACCAGAAACTGTCGCTCTATTCCAAGGACAACGCGTATTTGTATGCGTGGGATGCCTACACCGTGCTCGATGTGAGGTTCGACGAGCAATAACGCACGACGCTTCGCCCGCCGGCGTGAATTTCCGGCGGCGACACGGCGCAGGTAGCGGAGCATCCCCCGGCGACACGGGCGGGATGCCCGCCGGGTTGCGCCATTCGCATTCATCCCACGATCAAAAAGGGAAACGCAATGACTTTCAAGATTCTCAGTTGCGATGGCGGCGGTATCCGGGGATTGATCACCGCCCTGCTCATCCAGGACCTCGACCGGCGCAGCCGGATCATCGCGAGCGCCGACGGCTTTGCCGGCACATCCACGGGCGGCCTGATCGCCCTGGGGCTCGCCCGGGGCGTATCCATTTCCGAGATCGTCGATATCTACAGGACGAAGGGCCCGGTGATCTTTCGGGAAAACGGGGCGTGGCTGGCGCAAAAGCAAGTGCTCGAGCAGCACCCGCAAGCACTCGAACAAGGCACGATCCTGGCTGGCCCGGGCGTGTTCCAATGCCAGTATGTCAACACCGGGCTACAGGAGATCGCCAAGTCGCTGGTCGGCAGCGGCAAGCTGGCCGATCTGTCCCGCTTCGTCGCAATCAACTCGGCGCGCCTGTGGGATCCGCCCACCAGGAGCTGGGCTCCGTGCACCTTCTCCAACGGAAACGGCAACGCCTACCGTAACGTCAGCCTGTTCGATGCCGCACTTGCCACGTCGGCTGCGCCGACGTATTTCCCGCCGTACGAAATCGCCGGGCTTGGCTATTTCGCCGATGGCGGCGTGTTTGCGAACAATCCTTCCGTGTCCGCCATTGCCGAGGCGCTGGCGAGCCGTCGCGCAGGCAGCCTGGACGATGTGCGCCTGTTGTCGCTCGGCACCGGAACCAGCCCCGTGGGCATTGCCCCGGACGCCGTCGGCAACCCGTTGACCTGGGGCGTTTCGAAATGGCTGTGGCCGCTCGAAAGCGGGCGCGTACCGGCGGCAGCCCTGCTCGGGCTGACGATGGATACGACGGCGGCGATCGCCGCACAACAGGCCGGGCAGATACTGAACGCCAATTACCAGCGCGGAAATTTCGTGCTCGGTCAATCCATCGCACTGGACGACTGGCACAAGGTGCCGGAACTGGAGAAGGAAACCCAGGCGTACATGAGGACCGCCGAGTGGCAACGTGTTTGCCAGTGGGTGGAGCAATTCTGGCGCTGATCGCACGTCGATGGCCGGGCTTTCGTGAGCAGCAGGCGCTGCAGGTGCCGACGGCGAACGAATCGGAAACAACGAGGCCGGGCAGAACGCCCGGCGCTCGGCAACGCCAGCCGGGTGCGTACCGCGCAAATGGCGGCACGCACGCGGCCAACCGGCCATCAGGCCATCAAGGCCACCCTCAGACGGCCATCACCGTCACCGACTTCGTGACGAGATACGGCTCCAGTGCTTCCGGGCCGCCTTCCGACCCGTAGCCCGAATCCTTCACGCCGCCGAACGGCATTTCCGGCCACGGCGTCGCCGGCTGGTTGATCCACAGCATCCCGACTTCGAGGCGCTGCGTCAGCAGATGCACGTTCGCGAACGAACGCGTGAACGCGTAGCCGGCCAGACCGAACGGCAGACGGTTCGCCTCGGCGATCGCATCCTCGAGCTTGTCGAAGCCGCGAATCGCCGCGACCGGGCCGAACGGCTCGTTGTTGAACACGTCCGCTTCGAGCGGCACGTTCGCGATCACGGTCGGCGCGAAGAAGTTGCCTTCCGCGCCGATCCGCTCGCCGCCGGTCTCGATGCTCGCGCCGACCTTGCGCGCGTTGTCGACGACCGACGCCATCGCGGTCAGGCGCCGCGGGTTCGCGAGCGCGCCGAGCGTCGTGCCTTCCTCGAGGCCATTGCCGACCTTCAGCCCTTCGGCATGCTTGACCAGCGCGCGGGTGAATTCGTCGCGGATGCTGTTGTGCACGAGAAAGCGCGTCGGCGAAATGCAGACCTGGCCCGCGTTGCGGAATTTCGCCCCGCCGGCGGCCTTCACCGCGAGCGCGACGTCCGCGTCCTCGGCGACGATCACCGGCGCGTGGCCGCCCAGTTCCATCGTCGCGCGCTTCATGTGCTGGCCCGCGAGCGCGGCCAGTTGCTTGCCGACCGGCGTCGAACCGGTGAACGTCACCTTGCGGATCACCGGGTGCGGAATCAGGTACGACGAGATTTCAGCCGGATCGCCGAACACGAGGCCGATCACGCCGGCCGGCACGCCTGCGTCGACGAACGCGCGCAGCAGCGCGGCCGGCGATGCGGGCGTTTCTTCCGGCGCCTTCACGAGGAACGAACAGCCGGTCGCGAGCGCGGCGCTCAGCTTGCGCACGACCTGGTTGACCGGGAAGTTCCACGGCGTGAACGCCGCGACCGGGCCGACCGGCTCCTTGACGACCGTCTGTTGCGCATTGAAGTTGCGCGGCGGGACGATCCGGCCGTACACGCGGCGGCCTTCGTCCGCGAACCATTCGATGATGTCGGCCGCCGACAGCACTTCGACGCGCGCTTCGGTAAGCGGCTTGCCCTGCTCCTGCGTCATCAGCTGCGCGATCGTGTCGGCGCGTTCGCGCACCAGCGCGGCCGCCTTGCGCATCGTCGCCGCGCGTTCGTGCGCGGGCACCTTGCGCCATGCCTCGAAGCCGCGTTGCACGGCGGCGAGCGCCCGGTCGAGATCGGCGATGCCCGCGTGGGCCACCTTGCCGATCGGCTTGCCGGTCGCCGGGTTCACGACGTCGATCGTCTTGCCGCTCGCGGCGTCGACCCACTCGCCGTCGATCAGCAGTTGCGTATCCGTATAAGTCACGTTAGCCATCCAGACACCCCTACATTGCGTCGATAAAACGCGCGCTGCCGCGAACGGTCGCGCGCCGGTTGACAGAAACAGAAAAAGCCACGCCGCCGGGGCAGGCACGCGCCCGGCGGCGTCGACGGCAGGCACGCCGGCCGCCGTCGTTTTTGCAGCGCACCGCGCTCAGTGCGCGGCCGCCGTCGCCTTGCGGAGTTTCGCGACGTCCGCCGCCTGCACGGCCGGCGCGCCGTTGTTCCAGCCGGCGCGCATGAACGTCAGCACGTCGGCGACCTGCTGGTCGTTCAACTGGTTCGAGAACGCCGGCATCGGATACGCGGACGGCACGCCACCGATCACGAGCGTGTCGCTGCCGTTCAGCGTCACGTTGATCAGCGACGACGCATCGGCCTCGAGCACGTTCGGATTGCCGGCGAGCGGCGCGAGCAGCGGCGCATAACCGCGCCCGTCCACCCCGTGGCAATGCAGGCAGTAAGCGTTATACACCTTCGCGCCCGGATCGGCTGCCGGCCGGCCCAGCGCGACCTGCGTCGCCTTCGGATCATAGCGGTACGGCGGCGCGCCCGTGCCGCCTGCCGCCGGCAGCGATTTCAGGTAGCGCGAGATGGAAGCCAGATCGTCGTCGGTCAGTTCCTGCGTGCTGTGGTTGATCACGCTCACCATCGAGCCGAACGCGGTCGCGTGCTGATTCGCGCCGGTCTTCAGGAACTGCGCGACGTCCGCCTCGTTCCAGCGGCCGAGCCCGGTGTTGTGCTCGCCAGTCAGGTTCGACGCGAACCAGTTGTCGATCGCGGCGCCGGACAGGAACGCCGCGCCGCCTTCGTCGAGCGCCTTCTCCTGGAAGCCGACACCGCGCGGCGTGTGGCACGAACCGCAGTGCCCGAGCCCCTGCACGAGATACGCGCCGCGGTTCCACATCGCGTCCTTGGCCGGCTTGTCCGCGTAAGGCGTCGTGTCGAGGAACACCGCGTTCCACAACGCGAGCGGCCAGCGCATGTTGAGCGGCCACGGGATGTCGGACGGCCGGTTCGCCTGCTTCACCGGTTCGACGCCGTGCATGAAGTACGCATACAGCGCCTTCACGTCGTCGTCCTTCAGCTTCGCGTACGACGGATACGGCATCGCCGGATACAGGTTATGACCGTCCTTCGCGACGCCCTTGCGCAACGCGCTGGCGAAATCCGCTTCGGTATAGCCGCCGATGCCCGTCTCCGGGTCGGGCGTGATGTTGGTCGTGTAGATCGCGCCCATCGGCGTGACCATCTTCAGGCCGCCCGCGAACGGCGTGCCGCGCGGCGCGGTGTGGCACGCGACGCAGTCGCCGGCTTTCGCCAGATACGCGCCGCGGGCGACGAGCGCGCTGTCGGCGGGCGCCGTCTGCGCGGCATGCGCAGCCGTGCCGATCACCAGAGCGGATAGCGCGAACAGCCACGCGCGGAGCGTGTTCAGGTTCAGGGTGAGATATCGCATCGTTGTCCCCTCCCCTCAGGCCGTTTTCAGCTGGTTGCCGACCGGCAGCTTGCGCAGCCGCGTGCCGGTGGCCGCGAAGATCGCGTTCGACAGCGCCGCCGCGGTCGCGGCCGTGCCCGGCTCGCCGATCCCGCCCGGCGCCTCGCCGCTCTTCACCAGATGGACTTCGATCGGGGGCACCTCGTTGATTCGCATCATCCGGTAGTCGTTGAAGTTGGTCTGCACGACGCGGCCGTCCTCGATCGTGATCTCGCCGTACAGCGCGCCCGTGATCCCGAAGATGATGCCGCCCTGCACCTGCGCCTCGATCGTGTTCGGATTGACGTACATCCCGCAATCGACCGCGCACACGGCGCGCTTGACCTGCACCTCGCCGCCGTCCACCGCGACGTCGATGACGATCGAGAAGAAGCTGCCGAACGCGTGCATCACCGACACGCCGCGCCCTTGCCCCTTCGGCAGCGATGTGCCCCAGCCGGCCGCCTTCGTCGCGACGTCGAGCACGTTGCGGGCGCGCGGCGTCTTGTCGAGCAGCGCGCGGCGGTACTGCACCGGGTCGGTCTTGGTCTGCGCGGCCAGTTCGTCGATGAAGCTTTCGACGACGAACGTGCTGCGCGTCGGCCCGACGCCGCGCCAGAACGCGGTGGGCACGTGGCGCGGCTCCTGGCGCACGTAGTCGACCAGCTGGTTCGGCAGGTCGTACGGCAGTTCGGCCGCGACCTCGACCGCGTCGGGATCGACGCCGTCCTTGACCGCGGGCGGCGCGAAGCGCGCGAGGATCGACGAGCCGACGATCCGGTGCTGCCACGCGACCGGTTTGCCGTTCGCGTCGAGGCCGGCCGAGATCGCGTCGTGGTAGCACGGCCGGTACATGTCGTGCTGGACGTCTTCCTCGCGCGTCCAGATCACCTTCACCGGTGCGTTGACCTGTTTGCCGACCTTCACGGCCTGGCCGATCATGTCGGTCTCGAGCCGTCGGCCGAATCCGCCACCGAGCAGATGGTTGTGCACGACGATCTTGTCCGGCGACAGCCCGGTCAATTGCTGCGCCGTGTCGCGTGCGCGGGTCGGTACTTGCGTGCCGACCCAGATCTCGCAGCCGTCGCCACGCACGTGCACCGTGCAGTTCACCGGCTCCATCGTCGCGTGGGCGAGCAGCGGCTGTTCGTAGACGGCGTCGACGCGCGTCTTCGCGTTCGCGAACGCCTTGCCGACGTCGCCTTCCTTGCGTGCGACCGCGCCCTTGCCGTTCGCCGCCGCCTGCGCGAGATCCGCGAACAGGTCCTTGGTCGACACCTTCGCGCCCGCGCCTTCGTTCCACTTCACGACGAGCGCCGATGCGCCGCGCTTCGCGGCCCACGTGTGATCGCCGACCACCGCGACCGCATTGTCGACGCGCACGACCTGGCGAACGCCGGGGATCTTCCTCGCGGCCGTGTCGTCGACGCTCGCGACCGTGCCGCCGAACACCGGGCTGTTCACGATCACCGCGTACAGCATGCCGGGCAGGCGCACGTCGAGCCCGAACTGCGCGGTGCCGTCGACCTTCTCCGGCGAATCGAGGCGCTTCGCGGGCGTGCCGATCAGCTTGAAATCCGCCGGCTTCTTCAGCACGACGTCCTTCGGCACCGGCAGCTTCGCCGCGGCGTCGGCCAGCTGGCCATACGATGCGCGCCGGCCGCTCGGCGGATGCTGCACTTCGCCGTTCGCCGCGCGGCAGCTCGCCGGATCGACGTTCCATTGCTTCGCGGCCGCCGAGACCAGCAGCGTGCGCGCGGTGGCGCCCGCCTGGCGCAGCGGGTCCCACGCGTAGCGTACCGACGTCGAGCCGCCGGTGAGCTGGCCGCCGAGCAGCGGATCGAGGAACAGCTTCTCGTTCGGCGGCGCATGATCGAGCGTCACGCTCGACAGCGGCACTTCGAGTTCTTCCGCGATCAGCATCGGCAGCGCCGTATAGACCCCCTGCCCCATCTCGACCTTCGGCATCACCAGCGTGACCTTGCCGGCGCGGTCGATCTGCACGAACGCATTCGGCGCGAACACGCCGGGCTGCGCGGGTTCGGCTGCGTCACCGCCGATCACCGAGCGGCGCGCATCGTCGCCCGCCGCCGGCAGGCTGAAGCCGAGCAGCAAGCCGCCGCCGGCGGCCGCGCCGAGCGACATGCCGAGTTTCAGAAACGACCGGCGCGATACGCCCGCAGTCGCCCGACCTGCTTCGATCAGTCCTCGCGACATGTCAGGCCTCCTTCGCGGCTTGTTTGACGGCCGCGCGAATCCGGTGGTACGTGCCGCAGCGGCAGATGTTGCCGGCCATGGCCGCGTCGATGTCGGCGTCGCTCGGGTTCGGGTTCGACGCGATCAGCGCGGTGGCGGCCATCACCTGCCCCGACTGGCAGTAGCCGCACTGGACGACGTCGAGCTCGCGCCACGCCTGCTGGACCTTGTGGCCGGCCGGCGTCGCGCCGACGGCTTCGATCGTCGTGATCTTGCGGCCCGCGACGGCGGCGACCGGCAGCACGCACGAACGCGCGGCCACGCCGTCGAGATGCACCGTGCATGCGCCGCATTGCGCGATCCCGCAGCCGAACTTGGTGCCGGTCAGGCCGACGACGTCGCGCAGCACCCAGAGCAAGGGCATGTCGTCGGGGGCGTCGACCGAGCGGGTTTCGCCGTTGATGTTGAGGGTGATCATTCAGCCTCCGGGGCCGTTGTATTGGGGGAGCGGCGCGAACGACGCGCGCTGCGTCATGGGGTCGTCATCATCGCCGTTGCGTCGTGCGCAACGGGTGCCGCGCGGCCCGGGTGCGGGCGGGCCGCGGCGGTGGTGTTGCGTGCTGTGTCGTTACTCGGCCACGTCGATGCCCGCCAGCACCTTGATGAGCGGCGGTGCGGTGAACCAGTCGGCCGACTTCGTGCGGAACTCGCCGAAATACGGGCTCGCGAGGTGCGCGTCGAACGCCGCCTGGTCGTCGTAGATCTCGTACAGATGCAGATTCGGCGAACCGTCCTGCTCGCGGAACAGGTCGTAGCGCCGGTTGCCCGGTTCGGTGCGCGTCTTGGCGACCATGCTGCGCAGCTCGGCCTCGGCAGCCTGCGCGTGTTCGGGTTTCAGGAACAGCGAAGCAATCACGTGAAGCGCCATTTTTCACTCCTTTGAAAACGGAAACGAGCATGCCACAAGCCGGCGTCGTGCGACGCCAGCGTGCAACGGTCGTATGTCGTCGAGCGGCGGGATCAGGCCAGCTCGTCCGGGCCGACACGCACGACGACCTTGCCGAAATTCTTGCCGGCGAGCAAGCCGATCAGCGCTTGCGGCGCGTCGGCGAGGTCGGGAACGACGTCCTCGAGCGTCTTCACCTTGCCCTGCGCGACCCACTCGCTCATGTCCTTCAGGAACGGCGCATAGCCGGTTGCATAGTGATCGAGAATGATGAAACCCTGCACGCGGATACGCTTGCGCAGGATCGCGCCCATCAACGCCGGCACGCGGTCACGGCCGGTCGACAGCGCCTTGTCGTCGTAGGCCGCATCGTTGTAATGCGCAATGATGCCGCAGACGGGCACGCGCGCATGGTCGTTCAGCAGCGGCCATACCGCGTCGAACACGGCGCCGCCGACGTTCTCGAAATAGACGTCGATGCCGTTCGGGCACGCGTCCTTCAGCTTCGCGGCAAACGCCGGGTCGTGGTGGTCGACGCATGCGTCGAAGCCGAGTGTGCCGGTCACGTATGCGCACTTGTCGGCGCCGCCCGCGACGCCGACCACGCGGCAACCCTTCAGCTTGGCGATCTGGCCGACCACCGCGCCGACTGCGCCGCTCGCGGCCGCGACGACCACGGTTTCACCGGCCTTCGGTTCGCCGATCTTCAGCAGTCCCGTGTACGCGGTGAAGCCCGGCATGCCGAGCACGCCGAGCGCGTACGACGGGTGCGCGAAGTCGCGGCCGAGCGGGATCAGGTCGCGCCCGTCGGACAGCGCGTAGTCCTGCCAGCCGGCCCCGGCGACGACGAGATCGCCTTCGCGAAACGCCGGCAGGTTCGACGACACCACGCGGCTGACCGTGCCGCCGACCATCGGCTGGCCCAGTTCGGCCGGCGGCGCATAGGACGGCGCATCGCTCATCCGGCCGCGCATGTACGGGTCGAGCGACAACCAGACGGTGCGCAGCAGCACCTGACCAGGGCCGGGGACCGGCACGTCAGCGGTTTCGGCGCGGAAGTTGTCCGGTGTCGGTGCGCCGACCGGGCGCGAATTCAGGACGATCTGGCGGTTTGCGGTCTTGCTTTGCGGCATGTGAGCCTCCGTCAACAGGAATGAACGTGCGTCGTGGGCACGATCGGATCAGGGATGGACCAGCAGGAAGTGCGCGCCCGCGGCGGCATCGGCGGGCGGGCCGGTGCGGTCGCAAGCAGGCGGTTGGAACGATCGGGACAGCGTAACGCGGTGTGAAGCGTTCGGCTTGAAGCGTTCGTCATGAATGATTGAGTAGACCAGTCGTCTAGAGTTGGGGTAAAAACAAGGCGCGCCCCTGCGCGCCCGGATTACGACTGTGCTCCGTCATGCGCGGCCGGCGGCAGGTTCAGCATGCGCCGCGTTTCGGCCATCGCCCTTTCGAGCGGTTTGCGGTCGCGGTGAATCTTCTCCAGCAGCGTCGCGCCCAGCCACAGCTCGTACAGGATCGCGGCGGTGTACGACGGATCGTCGACGCCGCTCAGCGAACCGTCGGCGAGCCCCGCCTCGATGCCGCCGGCGAGCCGCTCGATGATCTGGCTAGTGCCGCGCCGCAGTACCGCGCGCATCGCTTCCGACAGATCCGACACTTCCGCGCCGAGCTTCACCGCGAGGCACTTGCCTTCCGGATCGTCCGCGCATTGCGTGTGCAGCCAGTTGCCCCAGTACGTCATCAGGCGCTCGGCGCCCGTGCCGGCCTGCTGCTTGAGCAGGTTGTCGAGATGCGCGAGATAGCCTTCGAAATACGATTCGAGCAGCGCTTCGCCGAATGCCTCTTTCGAGCCGAAGTAATGATAGAACGAGCCCTTCGGGATGCCCGCCGCGGCGAGAATCTCGTTCAGACCGACCGCCGAAAACCCCTTGTGGAGCATGATCGGCTTCGCGATGTTCAGGATGTGCTGGCGGACTTCGGCGCCTGAAGATGCATTCATGATGGCGTATGGTAGCAACGATTAGACCGGTCGTCTAGTAACGTCGAACCGGCATGTTGAGCGGCACTTTACCCGATCCCCGTCGCGCGCCCAATGCCTGGTCGGCGCGGCTCTCGCCTGCTCGTGCCGGCTGCGTGCGGCGCGTCATATCGGCGACTCGGTTTCGTTGTCAGCGCGGCGCTTCGTCGGCACGCTTTCTCGTCCGCGCCCTCCGCTCGCTGCGTTCGGCGGCCGGGACGGTCTTGACGCCGCGCAACGGTGGCCGGCGCATGAGCGCCGCCATCTCGCGCCTCAGCGCCTCAAGTTCGCGGCTGCGCGCCGCGTCGGTCGCCAGTGCGCCATCGAGCTGCCCCTGGAGCACGCCGCAGCGATGCAGCGCGTCGCCGAGTTGGGCCTGTAGCGCGGCCGTGTCCTTCCGCTGCTGCGCATCGCGCTGTTCCGCGCGCGATGTCGCCGCGTCGAGTTCCTTTTGCAAGCGCGCGGCCGCGAGCCGCTCGCGGTCGATTTCCTGAAGCGCCCGCTTCTCCGATGCGCGCAGGCGCTCCTCGGCGCGGCCCGCGTCGTCGCGCAACCGGTCGAGCTGGGTGGTGAAATCCGCGCGGGCCTCGGCGAGCGCGCGGTCGCCCTCCGCGTTGTCGGCCTTCAGGCGTTCGATCTCCGCTTTTAGCGCTTGGTGAGAGGCATCGTCCGCCGCCCTCGCCTGCTCGAGTTCCTGAATGCGAACCTGCGCGGCCAGCAGCGCGGCCGTGCGTTGCTCCAGCGCGGTTTCGGTGCGGGCCAGTTCGGCCTGCAGCGTCGCGACTTCCGCTTGCGCCGCCGCCCGCTCGGCCTCGACTTCCGCGCGCAGCGCATCGAGTGCTGCGGCCGCGTCGGTACTCGACCGGTTCCACAGCGCCGCGACCAGTTCGCCGGCCGCTGCCTGCAGATCGGCCGGCAGGTCCGGATGCTCGATGCGCACCCGGCTCTTTTCCCGCAGCTCGGCCCAGAACTCGCCGAGGACAGCCGTCGGCGTGCTCATGCTGCCCTTGCGAACGAGCTGGTACAGGCGATTCGCCGTCGGCGTGATGCCGAAGCGGAAGAACAGCAGTGCGCAGGCTTCGCGGTACAGCTCGCGCGTTTTCGGAAAGTCGGCCTTGAGACGCTCGATTTCGGCGGTCAGGCGGGATTCGTCGGCGGCGAGATCGGACATGGCGGGCTCTGAGGTAAATTCCGTAAATAATATAACGTAAACCGTCAAATATCCAATCAATCGAATAATTGAATTTGACATTATTTCTATAATGTCGAGATAAAAGATTCCCGGTCTGATATCGGCCCTTCGCGCTGTGCTGTTGGCCGCCCCGCCTTCGCCCAGCTTGGTGCCGAGCAACAACGCCGCTGCAACCGCCTCGAAAAACGTCAACATTGCGCGATTCGAAGCGGGCCACTTTGCGTTGCTTGGCCGGGGCAACGATGGAAAAACGGATGGCCGGCGCTGGCGAATACCTGGTGGTGCGGGTGATGCGCACGCCGCCGCATGCGACGCGGCCGGCCAGATCACGCAGGGCGCGTTGCCCGCGGCGGCTTTGGCGACGGGATTGCCGAACGGTGGGATAACGGCTGGATGATGGGCATCGCGAATCACGTGACGCGCGATGCGGCCGGCGTATCGTACGAAGCACGCGGAATTCGGCCGCACGCGGAATTCGACGTGATCCCGGACGATGCGTCCGACGCCGGTTATGGCCGCGCCGTACTGCGCGCCGCGACATTCGCCGGCGAAGCCGCGCTGTCGCACCGGATGCGGAGCACCATGCGCGCCCTACCAAACCAGCACGCGCGCTGGCGGCCAGAAGCGCGACGGGTCACGGCAGCGGCCTTCAACGGTTTGGCGCGGGCTCCCTGAAGAAATCGAGCAACTGGCGCGTCAGGAAGGCCGGATTCTCGTCCGGCAGCCAATGGCCCGTATTCGGCGCAACGGCTCCGCGCACATCCAGCGCCAGTTCCTTCGCCATGTCGAATTCCTTGGCGCCGTTGCTCTTGTCGCCGGCGAGCGCGAGCACCGGCATCGGGAGCTTGTGCTTCATGAACGCCTTGAACTGCGTCTCGTCCTGCGGGAACGCGCGATAGAGTTCGAACCCGGCGCGTAGCGCGCCCGGCGCCGCATAAGCGTCGGCGTAGACGGCGATATCGTCGTTCGACAACGCGACATGGGCCCTCTTCTTGTAGAAATCGAGAATGTAGGCGTGCTCCTTGCCCGCAATCAGCAGTTCGGCGATATCGCGCTGCTGATGCAATCCGAAATGCCAGATCTGCGGATCGGCACGGGCCTTCGCTTCGTCCCAGATGCGCGTGCCCGGCACCGGAACGTCGAGCATCGCAAGCTTCACGATCTCGGCAGGCCGTTGCGCGGCGTATGCGTACGCCACCATCACGCCGATGTCGCGGCCGACGAGGTGGATGCGCGTCGCGCCGAGTTGGCGAACGAGTGCGCGGATGTCGCCCGCCATCGAGGCTTTGTCGTAGCCGCCGAGCGGCTTGTCGGATTCGCCCGCGCCGCGGTAGTCGACCGCGACGACCCGATATCCCTCTTGCGCCAGCACCGGCATCACGTGACGCCACGTGTACCAGGTTTGCGGCCAGCCGTGCAGCAGAACCACCAGCTCGCCGTCGTCCGGGCCGCCGGTCACGTAATGGAGGCGCACGTCATCGACCTGCGCGTAGCGTCGGCTGAAGCGTCGATCGAAACCGGCCGGCAGGCCGGGCGCCGGCATCCCTGACATCGATGGTTCATTCTGCATGGGTCGTCATCCGTTGCTGTGTCGGTCGCTCAGGCTCTCGACCTGTTTCACGCCCCGGAGCAGCCATGGCCGAAGTTGCCTCGTGAGGAGCGGCATGATGATCCAGGTCAGCGATGAGGTCAGCAGCGCAGAGCTGAGCGCGAGTTGGACAGGACGCTCCAACGCTGGCAGGAGCGCATTCAGTAGGTACGTGATCGACAGCAGGACCGGGTAGACGGCCAGCCACGTCACGAGAAACGTCTTCCACTTCGGTGTAGCGGGCTTGCCGGCGATCGCGAACCACGCATCCATGCCGACCGCGGCGTCGCGATGTTCGTCCGATATCTCGTCGCCCTTCGCAATCAGCTTTCGCCGTTCCCCGGAGGACACCCACGCATGCAGGTGCGCCGGCGAGTCGAAGCGGTAAATCAGGTAGTTGATGCCGCTCGAATCGCTCAGGCGAACGTTTCCGAGGTGCCCCGGGTAACGCCGCGCCGCCGCGTCGATCTCGCGCGCCCAGTGATCGAATTGCCTTTCCCGCCCCGGATGAACGACGCGACTGACGACGATCGTGCTTGACTCACGCATCGTGTCGGACGGGGAAAGGCGTTGGCTGTCGTGCATCGGCTGCTGAAGCGAGTGGGCAATGCGTTTCGTCGCCTGACGGTGTCCGATGGCCGAGGAACTCCCTCGATACGCCGTCTGGGCCAACCTGCCGGGCTGTCGCGAAAGCAAACCACGGTCCTGACCGCACGCCGGCAGCGTCGCTCATCACGCTTTGGTACGCCATTGTGCGGCTTGCGTCGATGGGGCTGCAGCGTCATGCGATGCCGCTGAATTCGCTATCGAACGAACGTGCGCTGTAATTTTTTCAGCGCGATCGAAAGCGGTGAGCGCGGTGGGTTACCGGCCGGCGGATCGTCGTGCGCCGAATCCTGTCCCGGCGCCGTGGTTTCGTCTGTCATTTGCGTGCCACCGTCGGCCGGTAACGTCCGAACTCGTCCCCGATTCCGACAAGCGATCCGCCATGCAGCGCCCGTCGCGCACCACGCCCCACGTTTACGCAGCCACGTCCCGCGCCCTCGCCGTCAGCCTCGCGATCAACCTGCTGCTGCTCGCCGTCGAGACGGCGGCGGCATGGTCCGCGCATTCGTCGGGGTTGCTCGCGGACGTCGCACACGCCGCGATCGACTTGGCGGCCGATGCGCTGATCCTCGTCGCCTGTCGGCTCGACGCGCGCTTGCCGCCGGCACGTCGGCCGACTTACGAGCCGCTCGCGCTCGCGGGCCTCGGTGCGTTGCTGGCCGTAACCGGCGCGCAGATGATCTGGCATGCAACGACCCGGTTCGATACGCCACCCGTCGTGCAGCCGGGCGCGACCGCGCTCGCGCTGGTTGCCGTCACACTCGCCGGCAAGGCCGTGCTGTCGTACTGGATGCTGCGCAAGGCACGCGAGACCGGCTCCGCGCTGCTCGAGGCAAGCGGCTGGCACGTGCGGACCGATGCGCTGTCGTCGTTGCTCGCGGCGCTCGCGATGAGTGCGGCGCTGGTCGGCTTCGGCCGGCTGGACGATCTGGCCGCGTTCGCGATCGGCGCGCTCGTGATTCGCACGGGTGTCGGATTCATCCGGCGCGGCTGTGCGCAGTGGCCGGCACGGGCCGATTGGGCGAATCGCTCGACGCGCGGGTCGTGAACGGGGGGAGCCGAGCCGCTCGTTGATGCTCCGAGACGTCTGATCGACGGCACGGAAATAAAGAAGAGGCTCGCATCCCGCGAGCCTCTTTTGCGTGATGTCGCCATCGCCATGTAGTGCGTGACGCATCGATGCTGCTACCTCTCCGAACGACGCGACACTCCCGAGCAGAATCCACACGAGTGCCGCCGAGCAACGGCCATGGCATACAGCATGGGACAGTTTCGCGCGATCGAGTATCGGGACGTCTTGCATGGCGTGCCACGACGCACACGTATGCTTCGCGGGCGTCGTACGCGACAACCGCAAGCGGGATGATCGATCGGGTTCCGCGTAACAGGTTATTGTTTGTTTTTTGTTAATACAGCCTATGGTTTGTATTTTGACGATACATGTCATAGACTGTATTTTCCGATTACAAACGATCACCTGTCATCTCGCGGAGCGCCCGATGGCTTTTCCTGTCCAGACCCTGACCCAGTTGCGTCCGATCCTCGTCGGCTTCCGCAAATCCGCGGGGCTCACGCAGGCGCAACTGGCCGCTCGCCTCGGCATCACCCAGCAATCTTATGCTCAGCTCGAAGCCAACCCGTCGGCGGTCAGCATCGAACGGCTTTTCAAGGTGATGAACGCGCTTGGCGTTCGCATGATGCTCAGCCTCGACGAGCGGGATGCACCGGCGGAAGCGGCCGATTCGGCTTCCGCTGCCGAACCGGTGGCGCGCCGCAAGCCGGTCGCGGGCAAGCGCGGCACCACGGCCGCCAAAACCCCGACCGGGACCGCCGTCGGCGCTGCGCGGAGGCGCCCGACAGCGACGACTCGGACCACGCCACGCGTCTCGAAGCGGGAGGACTGGTGACGATGGTCGCACGCGCCCGCAGCGACCGGCTCGACCTGTGGATGAACGGCATTCCTGTCGGCTACTGGGAAATCCGGCGCGGGGTCGAGCGTCTCGTCTACCTGCCGGACTGGCTCGATGATCCCCAGGGCCGGCCACTGTCATTGTCGCTGCCCTTCACGCCCGGCAACCAGCCGCACCAAGGCGCGATCGTGGCCGACTACTTCGACAACCTGCTGCCGGACAGCGAGCCGATCCGCCGCCGCATCGCGCAGCGTTACCGGCTCCGATCGATAGCGCCGTTCGAATTGCTCGCGTCGATCGGCCGCGATTGCGTCGGCGCGATTCAAATGCTGCCGCCCGACGAGACCCCGGTCGATCTCGAGGCAATCGAAGGCGCGCCGCTCGACGACGCAGCCGTTGCCGATGTGCTGCGCCACGCGACCGCCACGCCACTGCCCGGCAGCGGAGAACCGGACGGCGACCTGCGCCTGTCGATTGCCGGCGCGCAGGAAAAGACCGCGCTGCTGCGTCAGCGCAACCGCTGGCTGCGGCCGTCGGGCAGCACGCCGACGACCCACATCTTCAAGCTGCCGCTCGGGCGCGTCGGCAACATGCAGGCCGACATGCGCACGTCCGTCGAAAACGAATGGTTGTGCTCGAAGCTTGTCGCCGCGTACGGCCTGTCGGTCGCGCCGTGCGAAATCGGCCGGTTCGACGATCAGAAGGCACTCATCGTCGAGCGCTTCGACCGTCGCCCGTCGCGCGACGGCTCGTGGATCCTGCGGCTGCCGCAGGAGGACATGTGTCAGGCGACCGGCACGCCGTCGGGGGCGAAATACGAAACGGACGGCGGCCCCGGCATCGAGACGATCATGGGCATCCTCGCGAATTCGGCCGACGCTTCGCGCGACCGGATGAATTTCTTCGTCGCACAGCTTGTATTCTGGGTGTTGGCGGCGATCGACGGCCACGCGAAGAACTTCAGCATCGCGCACCTGCCCGGTAATGCATATCGCAGCACGCCGCTGTACGACGTGCTGTCCGCGCATCCGATCATCGGTACGCGCCGCAACCAGATCCCGCCGCGCCGCGCCCGCCTGGCGATGGCCGTCTGCGGGAAGAACCGGCACTACGTGATCGGTGAAATCCAGCCGCGCCACTGGATCGCACAGGGCCGTCGTGTCGGCCTGACCGAAGACAATGTGCGGGCCGCGATGGCGGCCGTCGCAGCACGGACGGAGCCCGCGATTGCCGAAGCCGCCGCGCAGATCCCGCCGGACTTTCCCGCGGACGTGGCAGACGCGATCTTCGCGGGCATGCGTCGGCAAAGCCGCAACCTCGCGGCGGCCGATCCGGCGTGATGAATCGACCGGCCGCGACGGGCTGTCGGTCTTTGCTGCAGTACTTCGACCCTTGGTCGACGGGTAGCCCTGACAGGATCGAAGCAGTTACGTCGTCGCAGATACGGACATCGAATGCCCCCGCGCCGAACCGCTTGCCGGCCGCCGGCGCAGATCGTTCACCCGGCGTCGCGCGCGCGGGCGAGTGCCGCGAGGTTGCCCTCGCCGAACCCGTGGTGCCCCTTGCGCTGCACGATCTCGAAGAAAATCTCGCCGGGGCGGCGTTTGACGAAGGTCTGGAAGAACAGCCTCGGCACGCCGTCGCTGCCGATCTCGCCGTCGACCAGCACCGCGCGGCGGCGCAGCGCGTCGAGATCGACACCATGCGCGGGCAGCCGCGCATCGACGTCGTCGTAATAGCGTGCAGGCGGCTCGATGAACTCGACGCCGTTCGCGCGCAGGGCATCGACGCACGACAGGATGTCGTCGGTGGCCAGCGCGACGTGCTGCACGCCCTCGCCCGGATGGTCGGGCAGGTACGCATGCATCAGGTCGGTACGCCGCGTGCCTTCCTCGTAGACCGGAATCCGGACCGCGCCGCACGGCGACACCATTACGCGCGATTCCTCCGACACATGCCAGTGCGCGTCGATCTGGTGGATCTCGCGAAAATGCAGCAGGTCGTGGTAGAAATCCAGCCACTCCTGCATCCGTCCCGCGCCGACCGTTTGCGTGAAGTGGTCGACCTGCTGCAGGCCGACGCCCGCGCAGTCGAGATCGGTATGCGCGGTCGCGATGTCGATCGGCCGGAAATCGATGTCGAAGATGGAGATGTCGCCGACGCCGCCGCGCTGGCCGTCCCGCCCGCGCCAGCGGTCGACGAAATACAGGTGCGAATCGCCGATGCCCTGGATGGCAGGGATCTTCAGCTCGCCGACGCCGACCTTTTCGCCTTCGAACGCCCATGCTCCGAGCTGGATCGCGCGTTCGAACGCGCGCCGGGCATTCGCCACCCGCAGCCCGATCGCGCAGACGCCCATCCCGTACTCCTCCGCATAGCGCGCGGCGAACGAATCGGGCTCGGCGTTGATCAGGAAATGCATCTGCCCCTGCCGGTACAACGTGACGTTCTTGCTGACGTGCCGCGCGATCGCCTTGAACCCAAGCTGCTCGAAGCGTTGCGCGAGCGCGTCCGGCACGGGCGCCGCGAATTCGACGAATTCGAGGCCGGCCATCCCGAGCGGATTGGCGGCCGGATCGGCGACGGGCGGCGTATCGCTGGACAAGGGGTGGGAATTGCCGGGCATTCCAGTCTCCGGGGGCATGCGGTCGATGGGGAATCGGGCCTGTCGCGTGCGGCATGCGCGGCCGATGTGGCGGCCTCGCCTCCGCCCCGAACGGGCGAGTTGTCGATGCTGCAGATTTTAACCAGATCGTTCACGGCGGCACACCCCGGCCGAACGGGATATCGTCGCACCGCCTAGTGCAAACCCGGAAAGCGTTCGATAATCGCACGGATTTGAACGATAATCGCGCACTTTATCCGATTGGCCAATTGCCGCCGCGCGGTCCGCGCCCTATTCTCCGTTCACCCATCGACTTCAATGCAGCATCGGACGCGGCGCCGCCACGATCCACGATGCGCCGTGCCAGGAGACATCGCCATGACCCCCACCTTCGACACCCTCGACGCCGCCGCCGGCGCCCGTGCGCGCAGCCAGGCCCGCAAGGCCGCGATCGGCAGCTTCGTCGGCGCCGTCGTCGACTGGTACGACTTCCTGCTGTACGGGATCGTCGCCGCGCTGGTGTTCAATTCCGAGTTTTTCCCGAAAGTCAGTCCGACGATGGGCACGCTCGCGGCGTTCGCCACCTTCGGCGTCGGCTTCCTGTTCCGGCCGCTCGGCGGCATCGTGTTCGGTCACTACGGCGACCGGCTCGGCCGCAAGCGGATGCTCGTGCTGACCGTGATGCTGATGGGGCTGTCGACGGTCGCGATCGGCCTACTGCCGGCGTTCTCGACGATCGGCTGGTGGGCGCCCGTGCTGCTGGTGCTGATGCGCGCGATCCAGGGTTTCGCGGTCGGCGGCGAATGGGGCGGCGCGGCGCTGATGGCGGTCGAGAGCGCGCCGAAGCAGAAGAAGGCGTTCTACAGCAGCGGCGTGCAGGTCGGCTACGGCGTCGGGCTCGTGCTGGCCACCGGCATCGTCTCGATCCTCAGTCATACGCTCGGCGAGGCCGCGTTCAAGTCGTGGGGCTGGCGCCTGCCGTTCGTGTTCAGCATCGTGCTGGTGCTGATCGGGCTGTGGGTGCGCAAGAACATGGACGAATCGCAGGAGTTCGTCGAGAAGGTCGAGCACGGCAACCGCAAGCTCCGCCTGCCGGTGCTGGAAGCGTTGACGCGCCACCCGAAGGCGTTCCTGCTGATCGTTGCACTGCGGCTTGCCGAGCTGTTCACGATGTACATCGTCACCGCGTTCGCGCTCAGCTATTCGACGACGAACCTCGGCATGTCGCGCGACCTGTTCCTGAACATCGGCCTGCTGGTGGGCGCGGTGAGCTGCGTGACGATCCCCTGCTTCGCGTGGCTGGCCGATCGCTACGGCCTGCGCCGTATCTACCTGATCGGCGCGCTGATCGGTCTTGCGTCGGCGGTGCCGTTCTTCGTCGCGCTGGAAGCGCGGTCGATCGCGTGGATCGTGATCTTCTCGATCCTGTTGGCGAACGCCGCGCACGACATGGTCGTGAGCGTCCAGCAGCCGTTGTTCACCGAGCTGTTCGGCGCCGAATACCGCTACAGCGGCGCGGGTGTCGGCTACCAGTTCGCGAGCGTCGTCGGCGGCGGGTTCACGCCGTTCATCGCGGTCGGCCTCGTCAGCGTGGCCGGCGGTTCGTGGCACCTCGTCGCCGGCTACCTGGCGGTCGGTTGCCTGATCTCGCTGGTGGTCGCCGCGCGGATGCGGGCGGCGCGATGAGGTAATGTGCGCGTGGCCGGCCCGAGTCGCGGCCGGCCATTTCTCCATGCCGGACGACATTCGACCAGTCGCCTCTCGGGCGCGACGTCAAACACTGTCAGTTACGCGCGCCGATTCCCCCTTTTCCCGTCGGAACATGCCACGCCGCGTGCCGACCAATGGCATCATATGGGCCTACGTCAGTCACCGATACGCCCCCATATCATGTCGAATCTCATCGTCCACGGCGGCACTCCGCTGCGCGGGGACATCAAGCCGTCCGCGAACAAGAACGCCGTCCTGCCGATTCTGTGCGCCACCCTGTTGACCGATCAGCCGCTGCGCCTCGTTGGCGTGCCGGACATCACCGACGTGCGCAAGATCCTCGACATCTTCCGCACGCTCGGCAGCGACGTGTCGGTCGATTTCACGACGGGTCTGCTCGAGCTTCACCATCGCAACACCAAGTTCGATCCGGCGGTCCATCGGCTGCCCGAAGCGATGCGTTCGTCGATCATGCTGATTCCGCCGCTGCTCGCACGCTTCGGCGTCGCGCGCCTCGAGAACGACGTGAAAGGCTGCACGCTCGGCGTGCGCGAGATCGATCCGCACGTCGAGGTGTTCGAACGTTTCGGCGCGCACATCGAGCGCACGCCCGATTCGCTGATCGTCCGTACCGACGGCCCGCTGACGGCCAACGATCACTGGCTCGACTACGCGTCGGTGACGACCACCGAGAACTTCGCGCTGTGCGCGACGGCCGCGAACGGCACGTCGACGCTGATGAACGCGGCCTCCGAGCCGCACGTGCAGGAGTTCTCCCAGTTCCTCGCGATGATCGGCGTCGCGATCGAGGGCATCGGCACGTCGCGGCTATGCGTGACGGGCGGCGGCAAGCTCGGCGGCGGCGAGTTCCGCTTCGCCGAGGATTTCCACGAGATCGCGACGTTCCTCGCGCTCGGCGCGATCACCGGCGGCGACATCACGGTGCGCAACTCGTCGCCCGAGCATTTCCCGCTGATCGACCGCACGTTCGCGAAATTCGGCGTGACCGTCACGCACCGCGACGGCTGGTCGCGCGCGGAACGCGACGGCCCGCTGCGCGTGCGCCGGCCGTTCACGCAGAACATCCTGACCAAGGTCGAAGCCGCACCGTGGCCGTACCTGCCGGTCGACCTGCTGCCGATCTTCATCGCGCTCGGCGTGCGCGCGGAAGGCAGCGCGATGTTCTGGAACAAGGTCTACGACGGCGCGCTCGGCTGGTCCGGCGAACTGTCGAAGTTCGGCGCGCACGTGCTGTTGTCCGACCCGCACCGGCTGATCACGTTCGGCGGGCTGCAACTGACGCCGGCGCGCGTCGAGAGCCCGTACATCATTCGCGTCGCGATCGCGCTGCTGATGGTGGCCGCGAGCATCGAAGGCCGCTCGGAAATCATGAACGCGCTGCCGATCCGCCGCGCGCATCCGCATTTCGTCGAGAACCTGCGTTCGGTCGGCGCGAACGTCGAGTGGACGAGCAGCGAGTAAGGTCATGACGGATGCGACGCGCGTAACGGTCGCGTCGCATCCGGTTCCTCGGCTTTTCATGCCGTATCGGCCGCTTCCATGCGCGGCCGCGCAGCGTTCTGCCATCGGTTGTCATCGCTTACGGCAGCACACTGCGTGCTGCTTCACGCCTCTTCCCCGCAGTCAGCGCCAGCCCGACGATGCGTCATCGGGACGTCTACTCCCGCGCCCTGCCGGCATTTTCCCGCTCACGGCATAACCAGGATTCAGACCTGTCCAATTGCCCAAGCATGAGCCCGGCCATAGGCTGCCTTCCTGACCCCGGCGGATAGCGCCAAAAAACCGCGCACCCGCGCTCCAGCAGGACAATGCACCGCCTATGGAACCCCGATTCACCCTGGCGCAGATGCGCGACGTCTGGATCGACGCGTATCGTCACGCCGATGTCGGACAGCTCGATTTCGTCGCAAACCCGAACTTCTTTGTCCTGCACGAAGCTCACATTCGCACGAAAGCGCAATTTCTTGCGCGAATGCGCGTCGTAGCGGCCGAACGTGCATCGAACAGATCCGGTATCGCAGATCGGGACGAAACCATGCAAATCGTTACGCGCGGACAACGGGCGACGATAACGGGCATCGGGACGGTACGAATCAACCAGGCAATCGATTCCCGCTTCGATTTCGTCGAGCAGTGGTGCGTGATCGACGCGCGATGGCGCATTGCCTCGCTCCGCCACGAACACAAGTAAGCTGGACCGCGCCGCGGCTGCGTCCCGGCGCTTGAACGAGTCGACTCAATCCGACTCGTTTGCGTCGTTCCGCCTGAACCTGAAATCGCCTGGCAGCTTGCCTCTGAAACGCCTCAACGGCAGGAGAATTGCTTCGGGGCTCGCGTTGCGGCTCTCAGCCAAAGCACCTGCACGGTAAACGACGATTTCGACTTCGTCGCCTTCACGCAGCCCCCACTCATCGACCAGACCGGCCGGAAGGCGCACGGCCAGACTATTCCCCCACTTCGCAACCCGCATACGACCTCCTTGAATAGATGTCGTCGACTCTATATCTGCCGCTATCCAGCGGACAAGGATGGCGGATCGACCGATTTCCCGTTACCCCACCACTCGCGCGATAATCGCCCACTCCTGCGCGAACACCGCGCATCTACCCGCGCGCCGCCCATGACGAAAAAGCCCGACCTCGACCGACGCGACTGGATTGCCGGCCTCGAAAAAGGCCTGATGATCCTGGAGGCATTCGACAGCCAGCACGCGCGCATGACGCCTACGCAGGCCGCCGCACGCACCGGCCTCACGCGCACCGCCGCGCGGCGCTACCTGCTGACGCTGGAATCGCTCGGCTACGTGTACACCGACGGCAAGCTGTACGGCCTCACGCCGCGCGTGCTGCGGGTCGGCTGGTCGTACTTCGATTCGGCACGGCTGCCGCGCACGGTCCAGCCTTATCTCCAGCAACTGAGCGCATCGCTGAACGAATCGGCGTACGTCAGCGTGCTCGACGGCTGGGAGCTCGTGTTCATCGCCCGCAACGGCGTGTCGCGCGTGATGACGACGGGCTTCGTGCTCGGCGCGCGCGTGCCGGCGCCATTGACGTCGCCCGGCGTCGTGCTGCTCGCCCATCATCCCGATCGCGAAGCCGTGCGCGCGTGGCTCGACGAGACCGAGCTGCCGCCGTTCACGCCGCACACGATCACCAACAAGGCGCGGCTGCTCGAACAGGTCGACCAGGCGCGCGACGCCGGCTACGCGGCGATCGAGCAGCAATTGCAGGTCGGCGTACGCGGGATCGCGGTGCCGCTGAAGAACCGTCACGGCGAAGTCGTCGCCGCGCTCAGCACGAACATGCCGATCGGCGCGGAGACGACCGACGCGGCCGTGCGGCGCGTGCTGCCGCATCTGCAGGAAGCCGCGCTCGCGATGCTCAACGTGCTGTAGCGACCGGCGCCGGCGTCACCCGATCCGCCACCACCGCGGCAGCAGATTGCGCACTTCGCGCCGTCGGTAACGGTCGTCGATCAGATGCACGACGCCTTCGTCGTGCTCGGTGCGGATCACGCGCCCGGCCGCCTGCACGACCTTCTGCAGCCCCGGATACAGGTACATGTAGTCGTAACCGTTGCCGAAGCGAGCTTCCATCGCGCGCCGCATCTGCTCGTTGATGTCGTTGACCTGCGGCAGCCCGAGCGTCGCGATGAACGCGCCGATCAGCCGCTCGCCCACCAGATCGACGCCTTCCGAGAAGGCCCCGCCCAGCACCGCGAAGCCCACGCCGCGTCCACTGGCGTCGAAGCGTGCGAGAAACGCGTCGCGTTCGCTTTCGGCCATGCCGGGCGCCTGCGCCCACACGGGAACGTCCGGATGGCGCGTCTGCATCAGCGCGACCACGCGCCCCAGGTAGTCGAAGCTGCTCAGGAAGCCGAGATAGTTCCCGGGCCGTGCCGCGTATTGCGCGGCGATCAGGTCGGCGATCGGCTCGAGCGAGCGATCGCGGTCGCGCCAGCGTGTCGACACGTGGCTTGCCACGCGCACCGTCAGTTGCTCGGCGCGAAACGGCCCGTCGACGTCGAGCCAGCCCGTGTCGCCGGGCAGCCCCAGCGTGTCGCGGTAGAAATGGAACGGGCTCAGCGTGCCCGAGAACAGCACGGTCGCCCGCGCGGCTTCGTAGCGCGGCGCGAGGAAACCGGCCGGGATCACGTTGCGCACGCACAGCGCCGACTGGACGCGACGCCGGCGGCCGGCCGTCGCGACGCCGTCGAGTACTGGCTGGCGCGGCATCGGTTCGCCATGCAGCGTCGCGTCGAAGATCGATGCGCTGTCGAATGCTTCGGCCAGCATGCCGAACTGGATCGCCTCGAAATGAAAGCGCAGCAGCGCGTCGCCGTTCGCGCGCGGTGCGTCGGTCAGGTGTTCGCCGATCGCCGCAACGAGGTTTTGCACGGCCGACACGATCGGGCCCGGCACCTCGGGATAGGCCGCATAGCGCTCGGCCTGCGCGCGATTGAGCGTGCCCCACGCGCGGGCGAGCCGGTCGAACGCCTTGCGCAGCGCGGCAGGCGCGGCTTCGCGCGCAGCCGCGAACGCGAACGGATCGAGCGACGCGCTGTACATCTTGCGCGCGCGGTCGAGCAGGTTGTGCGCTTCGTCGACGAGCACGCCGACCCGCCACTGATTCTGCTGCGCGAGCGTGTGCAGCATCGCGCTGCCGTCGTAGTAGTAGTTGTAGTCGCCGATCATCATGTCCGACCAGCGTGCAAGCTCCTGCGCCAGGTAATACGGACAGACGTCGTGCGCGAGCGCCGCGGTGCGTACGGTATCGCGATCGAGCAGCCCCGCCTCGATCGCCGCATGGCGCGCGGCCGGCAGCCGGTCGTAGAAGCCTTTCGCGAGCGGGCACGATTCGCCGTGGCACGCGAGGTCCGGATGCTCGCACGCCTTGTCGCGCGCGACGAGTTCCAGCACGCGCAGCGGCAGCGCGGGCGTGCCGGCGCCGAGGGTCGTCGCCGCTTCGAGCGCGAGCGCGCGGCCAGGCGTTTTCGCGGTGAGGAAGAACACATGGTCGAGCTCACCCTCGCCGCATGCCTTCAGCAGCGGAAACACGGTGCCGAGCGTCTTGCCGATGCCGGTCGGCGCCTGCGCCATCAGGCACTGCTCGTCGCGCGCCGCGCGATAGACGGCCACCGCCAGCTCGCGCTGGCCGCTGCGGAACTGCCCGTGCGGAAACGCGAGCGCACGCAGCGCCGCGTCGCGGGCGGCGCGATGGGCCGTCTCGCGTTCGGCCCAGCCGACGAAGCATGCGCACTGTTCGGCGAAGAACGTCGCGAGCGTGCCGGCATCCAGCGTTTCCGTCAGCACGGTCTCGCGCTCGGACACGATGTCGAAATACACGAGCGCGACGTTGATTTCCTTGAGGTCGCGCGCATCGCACATCAGGTGCGCATAGACCTTCGCCTGCGCCCAGTGCAGCGCGCGATGGTTGGCCGGCATCGCGTCGAGACTGCCGCGATAGGTCTTGATTTCCTCGAGCCGGTTCGCCACGGGATCGTAGCCGTCCGCGCGGCCGCGCACGGTGAGCGTGCCCCACGTGCCGGTCAGCGCGATCTCGGTTTCGTAGCGTGCGCCACGCTTCGACGTGACCGCGCCGTGGCCGGCGATGCCTTCGAGCGCGGTCGGCGCGGGCGTGAAGCGCAGGTCGAGATCGCCGCGCCGCGCGGTGAACTCGCACATCGCCCGCACCGCGACGACGTAGCTCATGCGGACAGCCCCGCCGCTTCGGCGTGCGCCACGCCCTCACTGGCCCACTCGACGTCGACGACGCGCACCGGCATGCGGTGGGCGATACAGTAGGCGAGCCAGCGCGTCTGGTTGTCCTGCAGCCGGTCGCCGGGGCCCTTCACCTCGATCAGCTCGTAGCGGCGCTCGTCGGGCCAGAAGCGGACGAGATCGGGCAAGCCGGAGCGGTTGCTGCGGATATCCGCGAGCAGGCGCGTGAACCACAGCCGCAAGTGCTCGGGCGGCAGGCACGCGAGCGCTTCGTCGAGCAGCGCGTCGGTCAGCACGCCCCAGAACACGAACGGCGACTGCAGCCCGGCCTTCGTCGCGAAATGCCGGCGAATCGTGTCGCGGTATGCGCCCGAATCGAGCTGCGCGAAGCAGGCGTCGAAGGCCGCCGCGCGGCGCACCGCGAAATCGGGGGCGTGCAGGTCGGCCGGGCCGCGCTGGAACGGATGGAAGAATGCGCCGGGCACGGCCGCGAACACGGGCTCCCAGCACAGCAACCCGAACAGCGAATTGATCAGCGTGTTTTCGACGTAGTGAACCGGCGACGCCGGCTGCGCAAGATGGTCGCGTACCGCGAATTCGACGCTGACGGACACGTCGGGGCGGGCGAGCACGAGCGTCTCGCGCGGCACGGCCGCTGCAGCGGCCGCGCGTTCGACCCGCTGGCCGGCGCGGCGCTGCAGGCGCGGCAGCATGCGCTCGACCCGCTGCCGCTCCTCGTCGCTCTCGAAGCCGCCGCGCGCGTCGAGCGCCAGCGCGAGCGCGTCGCCGTCGCGCCCGCAGCGTTCGAGCACGCGGATGCGCCGGTGGCGGCTGCCGGGCCACGCGCTGCGCGTGTATGCGTCGAGCGCGGCGCACCAGTCGGCACGGCGCTCGCACGCCTGGCCGAGCGCGAACAGCAGCTTCGCGCGGCGCGTCGCGAGCCACGGCTGCGCGCAGTCGACTGCGTCCAGCGCGCGGATCAGGTCGTCGAACGGCAGATCGTCGGGCCACGCTTCGAGCGCGTCGCGGCACATCTGCAGCGCCAGATACGCGTCGACGTCGCCGCGCTGCTGGAACGCACGCGACGACGGCGCGATCGGCACGCTTTCGTACTGGAACACGCCGAGATCGGCGAGCACGAATTCGCTCCAGTCCTGATGCAGATTGCCGAAGAACATCAGCCGCAGCCGGTCGCACAGCGCGCCGACCGTCACGCGCAGCACGCGGTCGTCGGGCTGCGCGCACCAGGCGTCGAGCGGTTGCGCGACGTCGTGCGTGGGCCGCAGCCGCTCGAGCCAGTCGGCCTTGCGCTCGCCCGCATGCGCGGCGAGCGCCGGAAAGATGCGCAGCAGCTCGGCCTTGGTCGACAGCGCGAACAGCGCGTCGAGCGTGAGCGCCGGCGCCGGATCGACCCAGCCGAGCGCGACGAGCGGTGCGGCGGCATCGAGCGTGCAGCCGATCTCGTCGTACACGAGCTTGCTCGCGCGGAAATCGGACCCGTTGCGCATCAGCATCCGCACGAGCAGCGCGCGCGACGCCTGCGGCAGCGTCGCGAACTGCCGGACGAATGCATGCTCGTGCGCGTCGAACAGGTCGTCGTAACGCTCGCCGAGCCAAGCCAGCGCGCGTTCGAAATTGGTCAGGTAGTAAAACGCCGGAGGCGTCGGCGAGGCAGGCGTCACGGGGATCGATCACTGTACGTTTGTACAGGTCGGAATCATATCAAATATGACGGGCGATGCCGCGCGCGGCATCGCCCTTCCGCCGCCCGGCTCCGGTCAGAACTGGTAATTCACCGACATGTCGAACACGCCGTTGGTCGACTGCTGGGTGATCGGGCTGCGCGCGGCGCGGCCGACGAGCTGTTCGAGCGCGCCGTCCACCGTGACGAACCAGTGCTTGTTCACGAACCACACCATCGTCATGCCCACGCCGGCCGACTTGATCCCGGCCCCCGACGAATAGGCCGGCAGCCCCGAGCGTGCGGCGGCGCCCGGGTTCACGCCGAACCAGCTGTTCATGTAGCGGGAGTCGGCGAACGTCACGGTCGGCCCCGCGAACCAGAAGAAGTGCTCGTTGCTGCCGGGCATCGGCATGTACGCGGAGAAATCGCCGGTCCAGCCGTTCGACCCGCCGATGCTGCGCCGGACGTCCGCGCGCAGCACGAGCGGGAAATCCTTCGAGACCACGTAGTCGGCCGCGAGCTTCATCACGGGCGCCGCGTTGATGTTGTCGAGACCGTTCAGGTGGCCGAGATCGTCGGCCGACCGACGCCCGAGGTCATAGCCGACCGACAAACTCACGCGCCAGTTCGGCCCGCGCAGCACGTTCGCGCCGAGCCCCTCGCCGGTCGACAGGAAGAACAGGTCGCGATAGCGGATGTCGAAATTCGGGCCGCCCATCACGCGATAGCGGTCGGAGCCCGCATAGCGCGGCTGCAGCGTCATCGCGGCGCCGACGCTCACCTGCCAGGTCGGGATGTTCGGATCGAAGAGTTTCTGGAGCGGGACTCCCGCCGTGTATTGCCATTCGCCGAGCGGCGAAGGCGTCTGGGCCGACGCGTCGCGGGCGCCGGCGGCGGCGAGCGCCGCGAATGCCGAGAGGCTGGATACGAACCGGCGTGCGCCGGGTGACTGCAACAGGCGAGCAACAGTGGTCAAGGCGGTCTCCGTCGGCTGCACGAAACGAACCTGAGGGAAAGCGCGCCGCGCTTCACCGGCTGCAGCGGCAGGCAGCCAGCGGCGCGAACGTAGCATGCGCTGAATTAACGGACATCCTACGCGACGCGCGCACAGACGCAAAGCGCCCGTTGTGTACGGGCACTTTGCCGGAATCCGGCATGAGCCGGGGATGATTGCGAAATCAGAAACGCTCGACGTGATAGTCGCCGGCAAGCGCGGCCGGACTGCGCGTCGACATCATTCGCGAGAAGCCGTCGGCGAGCCGGCCGAGCGCGAGCTGCTTCTGGCTCGCGTCCCAGTGCGTGTAAGTGTCGTACGCGGCATCGTCGAACGAAACGGTGACGGCGACCGGGCGGCCGCTGGCGCGAAAACCGATCTGCAGCACGCCGCCCGGCAATTCCTCGATGTGATAGTGCAGCGAACGCGATTCGAAATAGCGGCCCAGTACCTGAGCGATCGCGCGCTTGTCTGGCGATTGCACGTGAATGTCCATGACGGTCCTCCTTTTCAGTGGTCGCGCGGCCGGTGGTGGCGCACTGCCCCCGCCCGGCATCCGCATCGGCGGCGGGTTCGACGGCGGGTCGCCCTGCGGCAAGCCGTCGGGCACGGGCGGATCGACCGGGTCGTCGTGCCCGGGCGGCGGCGGATCGGGGTCGACGTCGGGTGTCGTCGGTTCGGGGCGGTGCAGCATGGATGGCGTGTTCATGTCACTCCTGCGCGACGGCGCGCGCATCTCGATGGCGAAGCGAGCCCCCGCAAGCGCCGTGCCTGCTCCCGCGCCGTGAACCCCGGTCGCCCGGTTCAGACGTCGTAAGCCGCCATGACCAGCCACATCGTGCGCCCCTCGGCGCTCAGTTGCACGGCGAGCGCGAACGGATCGGACGGTTCGCATCGCGCGACGAGCGCCTGCTGCGCACGTTCGGGACCGTCGTAGACGGTGTCGTTCAGTTCGCGCACCTCGTCCTTGCCGTCGAACATGCGCCGCTCCGGCCGATAGACCAGCGATTCGCGCTTCCATGTGGCGAAACGCTCGCGTACGTGGCCGAAGTCGCCACCGCAGACGTTCGCGTCGTAACGTATCCTTTCCCTGGCTGCATTCATCGCGATGTCCTCTCGTCCATACCGGACGCGTGTGCGTCGTATCCGCATGCCCTGCCGGTTTCCGCCGGCTTGCAAGTGTCGTGCCGCGGATGCCGCAGGTACGCCGCTTGCGCCTTCTCATCGACAAGGAGGTTCGATCATGACCGCTCACGCCCCCGGCCGCCGCGACGCCGTGTCAGCGGCTGCCGGATTGCCCCGATTCGCCACGTCGCGTCCGCCGTCCGAAGACAAGACGGAGGAGCGCATCGACGAAGGGCTCGAGGAGACGTTCCCGGCCAGCGACCCGCCCGCCGTCGGCGGTGCGACGCGTATCGACCCCGCCAAGCCGTCCGGCGAGCACGAACGTCGCCCGCCGCACGTCCCTTCCCCGCCCCGCGATCACGGCTGACGGCGGCACCCGGCGCGCGGTGCAATGGCAGTGCGCGCGCCGGCCAGATCAGGAGGCAATCCGATGAAGGTCCTTGAACGCAGATGGCATGAAATCAGCGGTGCTGCCGGCGTCGCGGCGCTGGCCGCGATCGAAAGCGCGGTGGTGCTGGCGATCGTCACGATGACGGGCATCGGCCACTGACGTCCCGCGTCGACGCCGCAGCTGCCGCCGTGGAAGATGTACAAGCCGGCTGGCAAATTTCTCCGTCGCTAGGCAACTCAGGCCCGGCGTGTGCGCACCGCGCGCGGCACGCGGCCTGCTCCCGTATCGTCCCGATCACGAAGGAGGCGTTCATGTATCGCGTCAACGAGATCATGTCGCGCGACGTAGTGTGCGTCGCGCCGACCGACACGATTCGCCATGCGGCCGAATTGATGCAGCGCTTCGATATCGGCGTGCTGCCGGTTTGCGACGGCACCGAACTCGTCGCGATCGTGACCGATCGCGACCTCGCGGTGCGGGCGCTGTCGCACGGCCACTCGCCCGATACGCCCGTGCAGGCGGTCGCGTCCAGGCCCGTGCAGTGGTGCATCGAAGACGACGGCGTCGGCGACGTCCAGCAACGGATGGCCGACGTGCAGTTGCACCGTTTGCCGGTGCTCGATCGCAGTCTGAAGCTCGTCGGCATGGTGTCGCTCGGCGACATCGCGACGCGCGCGGGCGGCCCGGCGCGCGACGAGCTCGCCAATACGCTCGAGGACGTGTCGTTGCCGCGCCGCCGCTGACCGACTGGCGTCCCCCCATCATCCCGCGCGGCCTGTTGCCCCGACGAAATACGCGCGCAATGAATTTGCGCGCGGACCGGGTTGCCGCTTCGACCAGGAGGTTTTCGATGACAACGGACAAACCGTCGCGCATCGTCGGCGCGAATCCGCGCACGGCCGCAGGTGGGCCAGGCCCCGACGTGATGGCCGCCAGCACGTTCGAAGGCGATCGCGTGCTGACGATCGACGGCGACGATATCGGCAAGATCGCCAACATCATGCTGGACGTGCGCGCCGGGCGGATCGCGTATGCGGTGGTGTCGTCCGGCGGCCTGCTCGGGATCGGCGACAAGCTGCTCGCGGTGCCGTGGAATGCGCTCGTGCTCGATGCCGAGCGCCAATGCTTCGTGCTGCCCGTCGATACCGAACGGGTGCGCGAGGCGCCCGGCTTCGACAAAGGCCGGTGGCCGGCGATGGCCGACCCCGCGTGGGCCGAAGCACTGCATGCGTACTACGGCAGCTCGCCGTATTGGCTGATCGAGGAAGGCGAAACGGCGCTCGATTCGCCGCCGTACGAGGCGTCGCCGGGCGGCCCCGAAGACGGCACGCGGCACCACTGAAGCCTGCCGGCCGGAAGGCCGGTCACTGCGCGGCGGCCACCCTCTTCGCGAGTTGCCGCGCGGCGTTCAGGTGTGCGTTCAACACCGGCAGCGTGCGGGCCGCGAACGCGCGAAGCTGCGGGTCGCGGCCGTCTTTCGCCTCGGTTTCGTAAAGCCGGATCGCCGCTTCGTGGGCGCTCGGCCCGGCCAGCGCCACGTACGCCGTATCGAACGCGCGCCCGTCCTTCGCTCGCAATGCCGTGACCGCCGGATCGACGAGCATCCGCGTCTGGACCGGCACGCCTTTCTGCGCACCGATGTGGCGCAATTCGTCCGCGATACGCGCGTGATCGTCGAGCATTCGGCGCGCGAAGGCCTTCACGTCCGCGTTCGACGAACGGTCGAGCGCGAGTTGGCTGGCCTGTCGCTCCACCTTGCCGAGCATGCCCGCCTTGTCGACGAACTCGGCGTCGATGCCGATCGGCCGCTGCGTCAGGCCGGGCTCGTCGGCGGTGGGGCCGGGACGGATGACGCCCGGCGCGACCTGCGCGGACGAAGCGGGCGGCGCTTGCGCGTGCGAGAACGCGAACGTCAGGACGCCGGCGGCGGCAGTCAGCGTGACGACCGCCACTGGCCGACGCCCGCCCCGCTTCATCCTCCGGATTGTTCGGTTTGTGCTCATCCGGGCCTCCGTGTCGTGCGACGGAGCGGGTCCTCGGTGCGGCTTGCCGTCACGCGGGACGATGGGCCGACGAGAAGAAATCGGTCCACGCGCCGTTGTGCCACGCGCCCTCGGTGCGCTCCACCGACAGCGCGCCGGCGGCGAGCATCGTCCGCTCCGCGAACGTGATCGTGCGCCGCGTCACGTGCGCGGCCAGCACCACCCCGTTTTCGCATTGTTTCAGCGCGCCGTGCCCCTCCGGCGCATCGCCGCGCATTCGGCTGAGCGCGCCGCACAACGCGCCGACATAGCCGCCCACGAGCGGCACGCCGATCCACGCGAGCGGGGAATGCAGCCCGCCCAGATACAGCAGCGCGGCCCCGGCGAGCCCGACGATCGCGCCGATGGCCACGCCCTCCAGTGCACCGAGGCCGCCCGGCCGCGCGGCGGAGTCCGCATAGACGTCGCCGCCAAGCCAGAACAGCGCGTGCTGTCCAGGCGGATTGAGAAAGAAGACCTTCACGTCGTCCCGGTGCATGGCGTGGCCGCGCAATTGTTCCGCGCAGCGTTCCGCCTGCTCGAGCCGAGAGAAACGGCCCGCGATGATGGTGTCCATGTCGAACCTCCTGCCCGGTGACGCGCAGGGTCGCGGGCGCGCGACGCCCAATCGGCCCGGCGCTGGCCCGCGCATCACGTTACTTCCGGCGGATCTGCAGCTTGTCGCGCACGCCGCTCACGCCGCTGACGTCGTGCGCGACGCGGATCGCGGTCGCGCGTTGCCGCTCGTCGGGCACGTTGCCCGTGAGCTCGGCCACGCGGTCACGCACCTGCACGTCGATGTCGCCGGAGGCCAGACCGCGTTCGGCGACGAGCGCGGCCCTGACACGGGACGCGAGCGTCGCATCGCGGATCTGGCCCCCGACAGCCGACGCCTGGCTCGCGAGCTTCGCACGCGTGCCCTCCTCGGCCGATGCGTAGCGGGGTGTCGCGATCCATGCACACGACAGCATCAGTATGCTCGCGATCGGCACGGCCGGCGTCCTGCGTCGCGTGCGCGCCGGCTTGCCGCCGGTGCGGTCGTGCCGCGTGTTTTCCGTTGCGTCCATCGTGCCTCCTTTTTCGTATGCGATCCACCCGCCGCCGCGCCGTATGGATACGGCAGGCTACCGCTGGCGCGGCTTCCCGTCTCCAGTGTCTCCCGTGTCGCCCGCGTCATCCGGTACGACGTCGACGATCACGCTCGCGAGCGTCGGCATGTCGACCGGCTTGCACAGATACGCATCGAACCCCGCGGCCATCACCCGGCGCCGGTCGGCCTTGCCGGCGTGCGCGGTCACCGCGACGACCGGCAGATGTCCGCCGCCGTTCGGCAAGCGCCGGATCCGGTCCAGCAGCCAGTAACCGTCGCCGTCCGGCATCGCGAGATCCGACAGCACGACGCTCGGCGGCTGCCGCTCCACCGCTTCGAGCGCATCGTGCCCCGACCGCGCGGTCGATACCTGTGCGCCCATCGTTTCGAGCGCTGCCGCAAGGCTGGTCCGGGACGTTGCGTCGTCGTCGACCACCAGCACGCGCTGGCCGTCGAGCGCGACCGTGTCGGACGCGCCCTTCGTCCGCGACGGCTGCTCCGTCGGATCGTCGGCGTCCCAGCCGGCCGGCAGCGTCACCGTGACGGTCATGCCGCGCCCGGCGCCCGCACTCGTCGCAATTACCTCGCCGCCGTGCAGCTGCGCGATGTTGCGCACGATCGACAGGCCGAGCCCGAGGCCCCGCTTCGGCGACGTGAACGCGCCTTCCGGCCGGCTGAACGTGTCGAACAGGTGCGGCAGGTATTCCGGCGCGATACCTTGCCCGGTGTCGGAGACGGACAGCCGCACGCGCTCGCCGGCGCGCGTCAGCGACACGTTGATGCGGCCGCCCGGCGGCGTGAACTTGATCGCGTTCGACAGCAGGTTCGACAGGAGCTGGCGCAGGCGTTCGCCGTCCGCCGGAATCACGCAGGCCGGCATCGCGTATTCCGTCGACAGCACGAGCCCGTTCGCCTGGGCGGTCGCGTCGAGTTCACGTGCGGCGTCGCGCACGATCCGCACGAGGTCGACCGGCACGCGTTCGAGACGCAGCCGGCCGGTCGCGAGGGACGAGGCGTCGAGCAGGTCGGCGACCATGTGCGACAGCGACCGCGCGCTGCGATCGATCGCGTCGACCGCCTGCTGCGCGAAGCCCTGCCCGTCGGCGTTGCGCAGTACCTCGACCCAGCCGTAGATCACGTTCAGCGGCGTGCGCAGCTCGTGCGACACCGTCGCCAGCAGCTCGTCCTTCAGCCGGTTCGACGCGTCGGCCTGCACGCGCGCGTCGCGGGCGCCGCGCAGCGAGCGAAGGTGGTGGCGTTCGTTGCGGCGGCGTTCGCCCGCTTCGCGCAGCGTCAGCGACAGGCCCGCGCAGTGGCCCTGCCCGTCGATGATCGGCGACGCGGCGAACGTAGCGCGAAAACGGCCGCCGTCGGGGCGCACGCACAGCACGTCGAGCGGCCCGACCGGCGCGCGCAGGTCCGCGAACGACGCGGGCACCGCGTGCCGGCGCAACCAGCGCGGCGCGATCATCGTGACGATATCGCGGCCGTTCGCCTGGGCCGTATCGATGCCGAAGATGCTGGCGGCGGCCGGATTCCAGCTGGTGATCCGGCGCGCGGCATCGGTCCCGACGATTGCATCGGGCGACGCATCGACCACCCGGCGCAGCAGCCCGTCGTCGGATAGGCTCGCGACGGACGACGGCTCGCGGTGCGGCGGGTACGGATCGCTATCGTCGTCGCCGATGTCCCGCAATCGATCATTCGCGAGCAGCGGCTTCACGGTCGCCACCAGCACGCATTCGACGAAGCCGATCGCGACGAACGCGCCGGCTTGCGCCAACAGCGTCGCCAGCGGCGCGTCGCGCCACCACAATGCGCCGATCACGCCGACACTGGCGGCGGTCGCGGCGAGGCCGCCGCCGAACGACGTCAGCCATGCGGCGGCCGCCACACCTGCGTAAAAAGGCAGCGGCGCAAAGGGCGCGTGCTCGCCGACAGCCCGAATCGCCCACGCCTGCAGCGCGGTCGCGAGCCCGACGGCCAGTACGACCCATGCACCTTGCCGGAACACCTCACGGGTCAGAGTCGTCATTGCATCCTTGCATCGCGCCGGCTGTCGTCGTGCGGAGGCATGCCCCCTGTCGGCCATGCGGCGTGCCGTCGAACGCGCCGGGCGAGCGTGAAAACGCCAGCAAACAACGTACCTGATGGCGCTCGCACCTCACGGTCGCGGCAATGGCCGCTGGGCGCTGCGCCCGCACTGGCTGCGTGGTGGATCGTCTCCCTCGCGTCCCCGCGCCGTCGCACGCCGCCGTAATGTGTGGCCGGCCGCTTTTTTCATCGGGTTTCTGTAAAAAAGCGCCGGTTCCGACGCGGACGTGGCGTCACGGCACGGCCTGCAAAAAAGTGATCGCCCGTTTCTTTCGTTCACGCTGCGCACATTGGAAATTTCTATTCGGCGGCACCTTCGCGGTCGTTTCGCTGTCGATGATAAATATTGCAATCAACGGAACGTGTGATGCCGTTTTTCAAAACGGCCCGCGAACGCCTATGGGTGAATCCGCCAACCGGACGAAGCAGCGTGCAGACGGTCGCCGGCTGTCCGGCCGGTCCGCCGCGATGCGCACGCTGCTCGGCCGTATCGAGAAAATCGCGCCGACCCGCGCGAGCGTGATGATTGCCGGCGAAAGCGGGGTCGGCAAGGATATCGTCGCGCGTCGGCTGCATGATCTGAGCGCGCGGCGTGACGGCCCGTTCGTGCCGATGAACTGCGGCGCGATTCCGGCCGAGCTTGCCGAGGCGCAACTGTTCGGGCACGAAAAAGGCAGCTTTACCGGCGCGATCACGCAGCGTGAAGGTTTCTTCGAAGCCGCGCGCGGCGGCACGCTGCTGCTCGACGAAATCGCGGAAATGCCGGCGGCGCTGCAGGTGAAGCTGCTGCGGGCGATCGAGTCGAACACGATCGTGCGCGTGGGCGGCACCGAGCCGATTCCGATCGACGTGCGGTTCGTCTCGGCCACTCGCCACAATCCCGCCGAGGCGGTGCGCGACGGCCGGCTGCGCGAGGACCTGTTCTACCGGCTCGCCGCGTTCGCGATCTACGTGCCGCCGCTGCGCCAGCGCGACGGCGACGTCGAGACGATCGCGCAGGAATTCGTCGACACGCTGAATGCGCGACATCGCGCGCACAAGCGGCTGACCGACGCGGCGATCGCCGCATTGCGCACGTATTCGTGGCCCGGCAACGTGCGCGAACTGCACAACACGATCGAGCGCGCGTACATCCTGGCGGACGAAGGCATCGACGTCGCGCTGCCGAAGCAGGCGCTGCCGGCAGCCGAGAGCACGTCGGAAGGCGCGATGGCGCTGCCGGTCGGTGCGACGCTGCACCATGCGCAGCAACGCTTCATCGCGGAGACGCTGCGTCACTTCGACGGTAACAAGCCGCGCGCGGCTAAGGCGCTCGGCATCAGCCTGAAGACGCTCTACAACCGGCTCGCGCTGATGCGCGACCAGGACGATTCGTGAGCGGCGCGGCCCGCATGCCGCGGGCCGTCGGCCGCCAGTTGCGTCAGGCGACCTTGAACTGCCCGACCGTCGTCGCCAGCGCGTTCGCCTGCGACTGCAGCGCGGTGGCCGCCGCAGTCGACTGTTCGACGAGCGCTGCATTCTGCTGCACCATTTCGTCGAGCTGGCTGACCGCGCGGTTTACTTCCTGGATGCCGCGCGTCTGCTCGTTCGCCGCGTGCGTGATCTCGGAGATGATGGTCGTCACGTTGGACACGTTGGACACGATCTCGCGCATGGTGTCGCCGGCCTGGCGCACCTGCCCGGACCCGGCCGACACGCTCGCGACCGTCGATTCGACCAGCACCTTCACTTCGCGTGCGGCCTGCGCGCTGCGCTGCGCGAGGCTGCGCACTTCCTGCGCGACGACCGCGAAGCCGCGGCCCTGTTCGCCCGCGCGGGCGGCTTCCACGGCCGCGTTCAGCGCGAGGATGTTGGTCTGGAACGCGATCCCGTCGATCACGCCGATGATGTCGCCGATCCGGCCCGACGCTTCCTCGATCTTCCCCATCGTCGCGACCACGTCCGACACGACCACGCCGCCGTGCGACGCGATCCGCGACGCGGCCGCCGCACGTTCGTCGGCCTGGCCGGCGGCCGCCGCCGACTGACCGACGGTCGCGGTGATCTCTTCCATCGACGCGGCCGTTTCCTCGAGGCTCGCCGCCGCCGACTCGGTTCGCGACGACAGGTCCTGGTTGCCCGCCGCGATCTCGTTCGCGGCCGTGCGCACCGATTCGCTGGCGTCGCGGATCTGGCGCATCACGTCGTTCAGCTTGTCGATGAAACTGTTGAACGAGCGCGCGATGTCGGCGACTTCGTCGCGGCCGTCGGCCGGCAGGCGCCGCGTCAGGTCGCCGGCACCCGAGCCGATCGCGGCCATCGCCTGGCGCACCTGCGACAGGCGGCGGAACGCGGTCGCGGTGATCGCGCCGATGATCAGCGACGCCACGCCGACGATCACGATGAGCGTGATCAGCGATGCGGTCAGCAGCGAACGCATCCCGGCCGTCGCTTCGGTCTTGTCGAGCAGCACCAGCGCGTACCAGTCGGTACCCGGCACGGGTTTCGCGCGCACCAGCTTCGCGTCGCCGCCGACGCCGACCTCGACCGGCGCATTCGCCGCCGCGATCGAGGCCACGCCCAGCGAGCCGAGTTCGGGCGAGACGTCGGCGACCGGCTTCAGCGTGAGCTTGGCGTCCGGGTGCGCGACGACGTGGCCACTGCTGTCGACCAGCATCCCGAAGCTCGTCGGCGTCGGGCGGATCGACTTCACGTTGGCGATCACGCTGTCCATCGACAGGTCCGCGGCGACCACCCCCTTCAGCGCGCCGTCGCGCAGGATCGGCACCGCGAACGTGACGACGAGGTTGCCCGTGCCGGCATCGACGTACGGCGGCGTGACGACCGGCTTGCCGGCCTGCGCGGCCTGCTTGTACCACGGGCGGCCGGTCGGGTCGTAATCGGGCGGGATGCCGGTCGGGTCGGAGAAGTGGAACGCCTTGTCGGCGTAGCCCGCATAGACGTTCGTGAAGCCGCCGGCCGCGGCCATCTGCTTGAACACGGGCAGCGGATCGGGCGTCAGCGCGGCGTCCTGCAGCGACGCGATCATCCGGCTGCGGGTGGCGACCCAGTCGGCGATCCCGACCACGTGGCCGCTGGCGACCGAGGTCAGGTTGCGGTCGATCGCGTCGTCGTTGTACGAGCGTGCGATGAAATAGTTGATCAGGGTCGACGCGACCAGCGCGAATACGACGATGGCGACGCACGCGGCGAGGATGCGGGCGCGAATGGACGAGAACATGGCAACGACTCGGTAAGGGAGCGGGAACGCCCGGTGGACGAATTCACCGGGTAAACGGCAAATCGCACCGCTTACTTGAGGTCGTTGTGACAATTCAATGAAACGTATGACGAAACGCGTCGACGCCTGTCGGCGAATCGTCAGGATGGCCGGATTCGATGGACGGGCGGCGCGCCGGTCTCGGCGCCCGGCTCCCCTCCGCTACAACCGATGGCTCGGACGCGGATCGTCGTCCGCAGGTGCCGCGTCGGCCCGGGTATCGCGGTCGAAGTCGTCCTTCCGGCGCATCCGCTCGCGCAGATTCCGGATCGCGAACACGTGGATGTAGTCGTGCACGCGCGCACCGGACGACAGCGCGCGCACTTCGTCGTCGAGCATTGCACGCAGCTGATCCGCGCCGATCGCGCGCTGTTCGGCGGCTTCCTTGAGTGAATCGAGCAAATTGTCCTTGGACATCGACGAACTCCTGACGGTCGAGGAACGAAAAGATGACGGTACTGGAAGCTTAAAGACTGGATAGACGGGCGGCGTACGATGCGCCGACGCGTGTTTGCGCGCGATCAACGGCACATTGCGTGCCGCCGCGCCGGTTCGTTGCCAAACTGGCCGTACCGAACCGGCCGCGCGGGGTTCGCGATGCACATGGCCCGCGAACGAAACTGAAAGCCCTGCCACGCCACCCCGGGCGCGGCACTGGCGACGGGCGGCGGATGGAACGCCGGGCGACGCCGATGCAGAAGCGAACTTAGACCGGCCGAAATCACGCGTCAAGCGGCGCCCGCCGCGTGCCGTTCATTCATGGGGGACGAACGCGCCGGACCGGCCGGCCGCCGCGCGTGTCAGCGGATTCCGATACGCGTCGCGCAATTTCCTGACAGCGACTTCAGCGCGCGCCGCTTGGCAGCGCGCCCTCGCCACACGATACTGATCACATGAACCAGGCGTTCATACCGGAACATCGCTCAGTCGGCCATCGAGCCGGCACGCGGGGTCCGGCGCAGGAGACCAACCATGGCACATCGCAACTTACCGGGCCGGGACGGCCAGCGGCGCGCGTCGGGCAACGCGCACGCCCTGCCCGCCCGGGCCGCGTCGGCTGGCAACCGTCCGTCCGACGATCTCGACACCCTGCTCGCGCTCGCACGCGAGGCCGGGTTGCTCGTCACGCTCGACGGGCAGATCGGCCGCGAAAAATACCAGAGCGTCGCGGGGTCCGTCCTCGCGTTGCAGCGGTTCGCCGCGGCGCTCTGCGCGCGACACGCGGCCGATGCGCCGGCCGGATCGGAGCTGCGTCGCAAGGCGCGCCCCGGCTGGCCGCATGCGAATCGTCTGCGTAGCCGCACGTGCAGCGCGTGCGCGCCGCTGCATGCCGTGCGTCCGCATGTGCGGGTACGACGCGGCGCGGGCCGTCGGCACGACCTGCGATCCATTCTTCGTACCCTCTGACCTCTGTCCCGTGCAATGGCTGCGTGCGCCACGGCGCGGCTGCCATACCGGCGCGCTGCGTGCACGCGTCCATGTTCGTCGCGATCCATATCGAAGCGAACGCGCGCGATGATGTGCCGCTCGACGCGGCCGCATTCAACCCCCTTGCTGCGGAAATGGATTCGACGGGGCCAGGCGGAAAGCGGACGGGGTGACTTGCACCCCGCCCGTCCTCCAAGGCAACCGTCGGTTGCCTACCCTCGTGCCAGAGAGTTCCCGGTCGGATGACGCGCCGTATAAACCCGTGGCGCGGCTCCTGAAATGATGTGACGGAAGCGAATGCGGCGGAAATGGCTACCCGCATGCAGGCGCGGGATCGTGTGCGAGCACGACAGACCCGCCGCGCCACCGGACGTTCCATCACTGTCTCACGCGATGCGCGTCGCGTTTCTGATGCAGGTCAATCCTGAGCCGCATCGATCGCAACGACGCGCGATTCACTCCACACCACGCACCAGCAGCACGGGCACCTGCGCGAGGTGCGCCACGCGTCGTGCGACGCTGCCGATCAACCAGGCGGCGATGCCGCGACGGCCATGCGTGCCGACCACCAGCAGCTCTGCCCGCCAGTGCACGGCATCGCGCATCAGCGCATGGGCCACGTCATCGCTGGTCGGATGCGTTTCGACGATGCCGCGCTTGGTCGGATTGCCCGTCGCGTGGAACAACGGGCCGATCTTCGCGAGCGCGTCCTCGCCCTCCGCGCGATACGCATCCTCGAGCGCGCGCACCGGCACGACATCGGTCAGACGAACCGCACGGTCGATCACGTACGCCGCATACAGCAACGTCCCCGGCGCGGCGAAGCCGAGGCCGACGCGCACCGCATGCAGCGACGGCTCGCTGCCGTCGACCGCGAACATCAGCCGCTGCAGCGTGCCGTCCGTCGGCCGTGCGTAGGTGCCGGGCACGATCAGCAGCGCGCAGCGCGCGCGTTTCGTCAGCGTGTCCGACATCGCGCCTTCGACGAGCCGCAACAGCCCGTGATGCGGATTTGCGCCGATCGCCAGCACGTCCGCGTGCCACGTCGACGTATCGTTCACCAGTGCGTCCACGACCGAGCCGCCCGTGACCGACGTATCGACGACCGCCTGTTCGACTTCGCTGCCGCTGTCGGCGAACAGCGCCGCGATTCGCGCGCAAGTGGCTTGCGCTTCGCGCATCATGTCCTCGCGCGCGGACGTCAGCAGCGCGTCGATGCGCGGAATGTCCGGCAACACGAGGCGCGGATTGTCGATCGCGCAAATGATGCGCAATCGCATGCCGGGGCGCAGCAGCGTGCGCACATAGCGCGCGGCGGTCAGCGATTCGGGCGTCGGGTCGACGGCCAGCGCGATCCGCGCGAGCGTCGGAATGGACTGGGCAGTCTGCATGGCGAAGATCTCCGTGCGTGCGCGTCGTCGCTGAACGACGACGGAAGCTTCGCGCGGCAGCGGCGCGCGGCGGCCGGACAGCCGCCGCGGTCGCGGGGATCGGGGGATGCCACGCGAAGCGCGGACAAGCAATGCGTTCGTTCAGCATAGGCCGTCCGGCCCGCGCATGCATGATCGCGATCAACGATCATGCGGCGCCCTGCCCGCTCCCTCCGTTTACGACTTCGTCGGCATCGACGCGGCCGGACGGTTCGCGTAGAACAGCGCGTACGCGATCCCGAGCAGCACGATCCACACCGGCCCGATCACGAGCGCGACGCGCGTATCGGGCGTGAACGCCATCAACACGACGACCAGCACGAGAAAGCCGAGCGCGACGAACGAACCGAGCGGATAGAACGGCACGCGAATCGGCAGGCGCGCGACCTTGTCGGCCGACAGCGTGCGGCGAAACCGCATCTGCGCGATCAGGATCACGCACCACGTCCAGATCGCGCCGAACGTCGACACCGACGTGAGCCACGTGAACACGTGCTGCGGCGCGAGATAGTTGAGCAACACGCCGATCAGCAGCAGCGCGACCGACACGGCCACGCCGTACACGGGCACGCCGCTGCGGTTCACGCGACCGAGCGCGGCCGGCGCCTGGCCCTGCTGCGCGAGGTTGTAGAGCATCCGCGCGGTGCTGAACAGGCCGCTGTTGCACGACGACAGCGCCGCGGTCAGCACGACGAAGTTGATGATGCCGGCGGCGGCCGGAATGCCGAGCCGCGAGAACGTCATCACGAACGGGCTGCCCTGCGTGCCGATCTGGTCCCACGGATAGAGCGACATGATCACGAACAGCGCACCGATGTAGAAAATCAGCACGCGCCAGAACACCGAGTTCACCGCCTTCGTCAGCGACTTCTCCGGGTTGCGCGCCTCGCCGGCCGTGAGGCCGAGCATCTCGACGCCGAGATACGCGAACATCACGATCGGGAGCGCGGCGATCACGCCGTTGATCCCGTTCGGCATGAAGCCGCCGTGCGACCAGAGGTTCGAGATGCCGGTCGCGACCCCGCCGTTGCCGATACCGAACGCGATCATCAGCCCGCCGCCGATGATCATCAGCACGATCGTGACGATCTTGATCAGCGCGAACCAGAATTCGAATTCGCCATACAGTTTGACCGCGATGAAGTTCACCGAGCCCATCGCGAGGAGCGCCGCGAGCGCCCAGATCCAGTTCGGCACGCCGGGGAACCACATGTGCATGTAGACGCCGACCGCCGTGATTTCCGCCATGCAGGTGACGATCCACACGAACCAGTAGGTCCAGCCGGTCAGGTAACCGGCGAGCGGGCCGAGGTAGTCGCGCGCATAGCGGCTGAAGGCGCCGGCGACCGGGTTGGTGATCGCCATCTCGCCGAGCGCGCGCATGATCAGGAAGATCGCGAGGCCGCCCAGCAGGTAGGTCAGCAGGATGGCCGGCCCGGCCGTGCGGATCGCGGTGGCCGAGCCGAGGAACAGGCCGACGCCGATCGTCGCGCCGAGCGCCATCAGGTTGATGTGCCGCTCTTCCAGCCCGCGGTGCAGCTGGTCTTCTGGTTGTTTCAAATCCGTCTCCTTGGCAGCCGCGAGCGGGCCGCCGTCATTGTATCGATGACCATGCGCGCCCGTTCATGCCGATTGTGGCAGCCGAAAACGAAATAATCGCCGCTGTCGATTTCCGAATAAGAAACGACACGGATACCGCGTCAATCCGGATGGAATTGCTGCGGATTATCCGACCTTTCCGGAACAATCCGGAAAAACGGATCGAGCCTTTCACCGAATACACCCGAGCGGCCCGCGCGACGCGGCTGTGCGCGTGACGAGCGGCAACGGGATTCATCGCTTTCGGCGCGAACGAACGCGCGTCGAATGTGCGCCATTTCGCGCACGCAATATGCAGGCGGGATTATAGGGAGGATCGGCGGTTTCACGCCAGGCGATTTTGGGAGAATCGCGGCGGGCGAAATGGGTGACCGGATTTAAATCCGCGTAAAACGGTGTGCGTATTTATTTCGACAACGTCGCCCGCACCGTATACTCGCCCTCCAGCCCGCCCTGCTCGGGCCGTACGAAATACCGCGACGAATCCAGATCGGCCGGCAGCGGCTCGACCGGATAGCCATGCTTTTCCCACGCATCGAGGCCGCCCTTCAGCGCCCGGATGTTGTGGATCATCTTCTTGCGCTGCATCTTCGCGATGAGCCGCTTCGCAGTCGCCTCGTTCGGACACACGCAATAGACGACGATCGGCCGCTTCAGCACTTCCGGGTCGAGCAGGTCCGGCGAATCGAGATCGACCGGCACCGCGCCGGCGATCCGGTACGGCTCGCGGTCGCGGATCGCCTTCGGCCGCGCATCGAAGATCAGCGGCGGTTCGTCGGACGTCATCATCTCGACGAGCTGCGGCGGCGAGATGCGCACCTGTGCGAGATAGCGGCGGAACTGTACGCGGCGCACCCAGCGGTACAGCAGGAACGTGATGAAGATCGCGAGGAACGCGTCGAGAATCGTGCCGCCGCTCGCGCGCACCCACAACACGAACTGGACGATCTGGTCGTGAATGGCCGCACCGCCGATCAGCCAGAACGCCGCCCACAGCGACGCGCCGGCCAGATCCCAGAACAGGAACACGCCGATGCCGATCGCGGTCGTGCCGAGCAGCGGCGCCGACACGAGGCCGAGACCCGGCAGGAATTTCGACAGCACGAGCAGCGGCGCGCCGTACCTTTCGAATACGTTACGCGCGAAGCGCAGCGTCGTGTCGAGCGACAGCGAGAAACGCACGAGGCCGTTCAGCAGGCGCCGGCCGCGCGTGCGGCCCATGAAGAACCACAGCGAATCGGCCAGCATCGTCGCACCGATCGCGGCCGCGAACATGCTGACCCAGGACGCCTGCCCCATCGCCGCCATCGTGCCGCCGAGAATCAGCATCGGCACGGCCGGCACCGGCACGCCGAGCTGCGTGATCAACACGCTCGCGAACACGGCCCACGGGCCGAGCGACGATGGAATAGCGATGGGAAAGTGCCACACGGCGGCGCTCCTGGAAGACATGCGGGCCGCGCGACAGGGCCGTCGGTACGGCAGCGCACCGGCCGCCGCGGCACGTCCGCGACCGACCGGTGCATCGTACGCATTCTAAACGGGTTTGACCTCGACCGCGCGGAACGCAAGCCGTCGGCACGGGCGTTGCACGCGGCGTGACGCGACTGTGACGGTCACACGTCGGAGCGTTGCGCGAGTTGCGCGACGTGCTCCGCGTAATCGGGAAACTCGGCCGCCAGCGCGGCCGCATCGGCCAGCTCGAATTCCGCGAACTCGAACCCGGGCGCAACCGTGCAGCCCACGAGCGCGACGTGCGCCGGCGACGCGCAGCGCGCACCGAACCAGCTTCCGGCCGGCACCACGGCCTGGAACACGGTGCCGGGATGCGTGAGCGGGTTGCCGAGCCGGTGGATCGTCAACCCGTCGCGCGCGTCGAGCACCCACACTTCGATCGGATCGCCCGCATAGAAATGCCAGACCTCGTCGGAGCGGATGCGGTGCCATGACGAATACGCGCCGTCGCACAGCAGGTAATAGATGGCGGTCGACGCGGCACGCGGCGCACCGTCGGCCGGACGCACGACCGAATCGGTCGCGCGGTAGGTTTCACGGAAATAGCCGCCTTCGGGATGCGGCTGCAGGTCGAACTGGCGAATCAGGTCGGTCGCGGAAATCGGCATGGCAAATGACGTCGGTAAGGTGGGAAACCGGCATCCGGCGGATCGCCCGATCTCGATTCAGGCGACCGGGTGCCGCCGGATGTCCGTGCGTCGATCGCCGCGGCCATGCGCGCGGCGAACAAGCGGACACCGGCCGATGCTGCCAGAACTGCGTGCCCGGATGCAACCGTCGACGCGCAATCGCATGCAGGCGAGCGTCTCGTCGGCGCCCGCCGCGCCGTGCTGGACGACGCGACGGCGCAGCACGCCCGCTCACGCAGACATCCGGGATGCCGCGCGGCATCCTGTCGACTGCGGGCCCTCGTGCCGCAGCGGCGGCCGCCGTACGCCGTCGCTTACGCGGTCGCCGACGCGCCCGGCTCGCCGTGCCGCACCAGCAGCACCGGCCGGTCGGCCGCACGCAGCAGCGATTCCGCCACGCTGCCGAGCAACAGCCTGCGCAGGCCGTGCCGCCCGCTCGTACCCATCACGATCAGGTCGGCGTCGGCTTCGGCCGCCGTGCGCATCAGTACCGTCGCGATGTCCTCGCCGTACGCGTCGAGCGCACGCACCGTGCCCCGCACATGCTGCTGCGCGAGCACCGCTTTCGCGTGGTCGAGCACCGGCGTCGCGGCATCGGTCGCGGCGACATCGCCATCGCGCTCGGCGGCGAAGCCGGCGTCAACGTCGACGAGCTGCGGCCGATGTTCGACGACGTACGCACAGGTCACTTCGCCGCCGGACGCCGTCGCGATCCGGATCGCCTCGTTCAGCGCGAGACGCGCGCTCGGGCTGCCGTCGAGCCCGACGAAAATCCGCTTGTACATGGTCCGTCCCTCCGACCGGGCGCGCGTCGCGCCCTGCGCAATCACGACCCGTTACCTCAAGCCGGCCCGGTGCCGGCTTGCCTGCCGAACAGTCTGCCCCACGTGCCGACGCGTGCGTTGACGCGCGTCAAGCGCAGCCGGCGCCCGCAGCTTCATGCCGTTTGCCGCTATTTCAACCGACCCCATTACAAAAAATGTGTAAAACGCGCACAATTTCATCTTCAAAATAGTCGTTGCACGCAGCCGGTGCGAGTTTTCCCGGTTTTGCCGCGCTGTCCGAGTGCCCCGGGTAGCCCGAACAACAGAATGGCCATCGAATGACCCCCAGTGGAACCCCGACGCGGGACGCCCGAGGGCCCGCGCGCCTGCAGACCATGCTACGCCAGCCGCTCGCGGTCGGCGTCGCCGCGCTGTGCGCGGGCGCGCTGCTGTCGCTCGGCGTCGCGCTGCTGGTGCGCGAGCAGTGGCAAGGCGCCGTTCATACGCGTTTCGAACGCCGCACGACGCACGTGACGGCGATGCTGCGCCACGAGTTGCAGGCCGGCGTCGCCGTGCTCGAAGGCGCGCGTGGCACGTTCGGGCTCGTCCCGGACATGACGCCCGGCCAATGGCGCCGATACGCGGAGACGCTCGATCTCGACAGCGGCCGCTCGCCGGTCCGGCAGATCGGCTATGCGCCGCTCACGCCCGCGGCGCGCGGTGCGCTGGCCGGTGCAAAGCCGCTGCCGGCCGATCCGCTCGCGGCAGCGACGCTCAGCGCCCCCGTCTCGAGCTCGCCGGTCGTGCGTTTCGGCGCGTCCGATGCGGCGCCGCTCATGCGCGCGCTGCGGACCGGCGATATCGCGCTGGGCGTTCACCCCGCCGACGACGATACCTCCCGCGACGCCCGTACCCTGACGCTGTTCCTGCCCGTGGCCACCTCGCCGCTGGCCGCCGCCAAGCCCTTCGGCGCGCGCGAAGCCGGCGCCGACGGGGTGCTGTTCGCGGCACTGAGCCCGCGGCGCCTGATCGAGCGCGCGCTCGATGCGGAACGCGGAATCGACCTGTGGATGACCGCCGGCGGCGATCCGCGAGCGATCGCCAGCGTCGAGACGACGACCGACGAGGCGTCGGCGTCGCCCGACCTGATGCGGCGTACCGATGTGCTGAATTTCGGCGGCACCGCGCTGACGCTCGCCTATTCCGCGGACGGACGGCCGAGCGCGACCGGCGCGCAGCGTGCGGCCGGCACCGTGCTCGCCGCCGGGCTGATCGCGTCGTTCGGGTTCGCGGCGCTCGTCCATGCGCTGCTGCGCAGCCGCGCCGATGCCGGCGCGAGCAGCCGCGGCATCCTCAACGAGGCGCGGATGATGGGCATCATCCGTTCGTCGATGGAAGCGATCATCACGATCGACGAAAAGCAAACCGTCGTGATCTTCAATCCGATGGCCGAGCAGGTGTTCGGCGTGTCCGCGATGGAGGCGATCGGCGCGCCGCTGTCGCGCTTCATTCCGGAGCGGTTCCGCGCCGCGCATGCGAAACACGTCGACCAGTTCGGCGTGACGGGCGTGTCCGAGCGGCAGATGGGCCGCCAGCGCGTGCTGTTCGGGCTGCGGGCCAACGGCGAGGAATTCCCGATCGAAGCGTCGATTTCGCAGATCCGCGACGCGTCGGGCAAGCTTTATACGGTGATGCTGCGCGACATCACCGAGCGGCAGCGGGCCGAGAACGCGCTGAAGCAATCGCGCGAGGAATTGCGTGAACTGTCCGCGAACCTGCAGAACGTGCGCGAGGAGGAAAAAACCCGCATCGCGCGTGAGCTGCACGACGATCTCGGGCAGCAACTCACCGCGTTGAAGATGGATCTGTCGGTCGTCGAGCAGCAACTGCGCATGCCCGGCCGCGCGCAACCCGACGAAAGCGTGCAGACGCATCTGCAAGGTATGCGGCGGCTGATCGACGCGACGGTCGCGTCGGTGCGGCGCATCGCGGCCGACCTGCGGCCGGTGATGCTCGACGATCTCGGCCTCGTGCCCGCGATCGAATGGCTCGCGAACGATTTCACGAACCGCTACGGGATCGATGTCGAGCGCCATATCGAGACGGGCGGCCTCACGTTCACCAGCGCGGGCGCGACCACGCTGTTCCGCATCGTCCAGGAAGCGCTGACGAACGTCGCGCGCCATGCGGACGCGACGCGCGTGGCGTTGCGACTCGACATCGAGGAAGGTTCTTGCGTGCTGCGCGTCGCGGACAACGGCCGCGGCGCGGCGCCCGGCGGTCCGGCCCACGAAGACAAATCGTTCGGCCTGATCGGCATTCGCGAACGCGCACACATGCTGGGCGGCACCGTGACGATCGACACCGGGCTCGCGCGCGGCTTCTCGATCACCGTCGCATTTCCGCTCGCCACCGTTCAACAGGACACGCTCATCACATGATCAAGGTGCTCATCGCCGACGACCATACGCTCGTACGCGACGGTCTGCGGCACATCCTCCAGAACGCCACCGGATTCGAGGTGGCCGGCGAAGCCTTCGACGGCCCGTCGACGATCGCGCTGGTGCGGGCGACGCCCGCGCAGGTGCTCGTGCTCGACCTGTCGATGCCGGGCCGCAACGGCGTCGAGCTGATCAAGCAGATCAAGGACGAGAAGCCCGCGCTGCGCGTGCTCGTGCTGACGATGCACGCGGAGCAGCAATACGCGGTGCGGGCGTTCCGCGCGGGCGCGTCGGGCTATCTGACGAAGGAAAGCGCGAGCGCGGAGCTGGTGGGCGCGGTCACGAAGGTGGCGTCGGGCGGCGTCTACGTGAGCCTCGCGATGGCCGAGCAGTTCGCGCAGAGCCTGAACGAGCCGGCTGAAACGCTGCCGCACCAGCGGCTGTCCGATCGCGAATTCGACGTGTTCCGGCGGATCGCCGCCGGCCAGACGCTGACCGAGATCGCGAATGCGCTGTGCGTGAGCGCGAAGACGGTCAGCACCTACAAGACCCGGATACTGGAAAAGATGCAGATGCCGCACGAAGCGGCGCTCGTGCGTTACGCGATGCGGCACAAGCTGCTCGACGAAACGGACGACGTGTAACGGACGACGTGTAGCGGACGACGTGTAGCGGACGACGTGTAGCGGACGACGTGTAGGACGACGTCCAGCCGGCGCAGTGCGGGCCTCCCTCACCGCGCCCGTGTCCGAATGGTTACTTCGCGGGCACCGGGCACGCGAGGTCGCCCTCCTCGCAGGACAGATAGCCCTTCAGCGTTTCCGTGCGTGCTTTCGTCAGATCGTCGAGACAGGTCGATACGACCATCGGGTACGCACTGCCGCCCTCGGCATTCGCGCTCGAGAAATGGCATTCGGCGTCGCGGTACGCGATCCACGCGCGCTGCGCATTCACGAGCTTGTCGGCGAGCGGCGGCGCACCGCGCAGGCGGCCCGTGACGGCCTGGTAGGTTCGGTTCAGCTCTCCGTCGGATTTCTTGTATGCGCGATCGGCACACGCCGTCATCGTCGCCTGATCCGTCGCGTCCGCACAATTCGCCTGCGCATGGGCGACGCTCGCCACCAGCGCCAGCGAGCCCAGCAGACCAGTCAAGACACGCATGGATGCTCCTTGTTGTTCGTTGAAGTGTGGAACCCGGCGCCCTGCTGCGCCCCGTGTGCATTGGCCGCGCTGCCGCGGCGACATCGACCGCGATGCTAGCGCACGCGCGACGGATTGTCAGCGGGTGCGGTACTGCGAGCGGCGTGATCGTTCACGGCAAGGTGCCGTTGAACCAGCTCAGGCCGGCATCCGGCGTGTCGTCATGCACGCGGCAGACTCTCCCCGACCGGTTCGGCCGCTGGAATTCGTGCGCCGGGCCACTCGATGAAGAAGACGCAAAAAAGCCCGCACGATACGCGTGCGGGCTTTCTCGTTATGGCGTCAGCCGCGGCCCCGAGAGCCGCGGAACCACGAAGGGCTTAGTGGCCGAAGTACACCGACGAGCGGTCATTGACAGCCGGCACGACCGCGCGCTGGCCCGACTGCGACGTCGCGACCGGGTTCGAACCGTAGCCGGTTGCGTCGGCTTGCGCACCGGCGTTCTGCGCGGCGGCGATCTTGGCCTGGGCGGCCTGGATGTTCTCCGGATAGTTGATCCAGTCGTTCGGGTTGTAGCCGGCCTTTTCGAGCTGGACCAGCTCGGCGCGCACTTGCGCGCGCGTCAGCGGCTGCTGGTTCGATTGGGCGAACGAGACGACCGGTGCGGCCACCAGCGCGGCCAGTGCAACTGCCTTGATCAGCGATTTCATGATGCGTTACCTCCAGGATTGTTTTGTCAGGCGCTTCGGACTCGAGGTCGTTGCGCATGAGTAGAAGTCTAGGAGGCGCGACTATCAGGGTAAATACTTAAATCGCAAATTCACTGTTGACCGAAACCGTACAATCGCCCGGGAATAAGTCGATTCGTCAGATGATTATCGCCGCGCATGTGCCGAATGCCGCGATTCGGTATCCGGCGCGCTCGGCCGCGCGTCAGCGCAGGCGATCGCTATCCGCCGACGCCATCTGCCTGTCGAACAGCAACGCCTTGAGGCGAATCAGGTCGTCGGCATCGAGGTCGTCGAACGCCGCATGATGCAGCGTCAGCGCCGGACCCGCCGGGTCGGCATGCACGGCCCGCACGGTGCCATCGAGCGCCAACTGCTCGACGCGGCCGCCGGTTTCGTACGGTAGCAGCACGCGCAACGGCTCGCCGGTTGCCGCGATCGGCCGGTCGACGGCGATCGACAGCCCGCTCAGGCTGATGTCGTGCACCAACCCGATGCCGTCCGCCCCCTGCGCTCCGCCGTTGCAGCAGGCCGCGATGCGCACCGGCACGCGCGGCTCGGCGCGCGTGCGCAGCCGGTCGACGAACCCGGGCGGCGACAGGATCATGAACGGCGCGGCGCCCGACGCCAGCACCGATTCGACCGTCGCGCCGAAACGGGACACCGCGGCACGGCCGATTGCCACTGCTTCGACGTCGTCGCCGCGTGCGAACTCGAGCACGGCGGCGGGCTGCGGCTCGACGAACAGCGCCCCCGACGCGCCGACGCCGATCAACCGGCACCGTTGCAGCGCGCGCGTCGTGCCGACCCGGCGGCGAATGCCGATCGCGGCGCCCGCCGACAAGCCCATGCGCATGGCGGGCGCGGTCGCCTCGGACCCGTGCGGATCGGTGTCGGCGTCCTCACGGCGGCGCACGGGGCGGAAATGGTCGAACAGGAAAGCGTGCTGCGCGGCATCGCGCAGCGTCGTGCCAGCCGGCAGCAGCGCGGCGCCGTCGGCGTCGTAGAGGTCGAAGCCGAGCGGGACACCCGCGGAAAGGTCGTCGCGCGCGAGCGCGACGGAGTCGGTTGAAAGCCGCATCGGAGAAGCGCGGAGCAACCGCGCGCGCTGTCGTGACAACTTGATTACGGCAGCATCGCGCGGAATCTGAACGGCTTCGTTACTGCGAAGCGCCGGTCGCGTCAGGGGTGGCCGGTACCGACACCGGCGGCGGCACCGGCACGGCCGAAGGGGCGACGCCGATACCGGCGCTGCTTGCGCTCGCCGCACTGGCGCCCGCCGGCGGCGGCGCAAACTGCGGCTGCGACGCGCCCGACGACAGCCCCGCGGCCGATGCGGCCACTTCCGACGCCGGCACCCATTCCTCGACGATCCCGCCGGAGGCGGCATCCGGCGCCGAGGCAGCCGACGCCGCGCCCTCGTCGGTCTCGGCCGGACGCTCGATACGCTGCGTCCTGACCGGCGCGGGCGCCTTCTTTGCCTCGGGCGGGAACCACGTGTCGAACAGGTCGGTCACGCGCTCGCGCAGCGACCCGAACCAGCCCGGCGACGGCTCGGTATCGAATTTCGCCTTGGTATCGACGATCCGGGCGCGCTGCGCGCGCTGGAAGAAATCGCCGACGATCGGCAGCGCGCTGTGCGCGCCCTGCCCCCAGTAATCGCTGCGCAGCGTCACGCGGCCGTCGTCGAACCCGACCCACGCGCCGGCGACGAGGCCCGGCTGCATCAGGATGAACCAGCCGTCCGCGTTGTCCTGCGTCGTGCCGGTCTTGCCGGCCACGTCGCCGTGGATGCCGAAGCGCGTGCGGATGCTGCCGCCCGTGCCGCGCGTCACGACATCGCGCATCACGTCGAGCAGCGTCTTGTCGGTTTCGGCATCGAGCGCACGCTCGGGCGGCGCCGGTGCGTATTCGGCGAGCACCTCGCCCTGGCGGTTCTCGATACGCGTCACCATCTGCGGCTCGACGTACAGCCCGCCGTTCGCGATCGTCGCGTACGACGCGACCATTTCCTTCAGCGTGACCGGGCTCGTGCCGAGCGCGAGCGACGGCACGCGTTCGAGCGGGCTTTCGCGCACGCCCATGTCGCGCGCCAGCCGCGCGACGGCGCCCGGCCCGACCTTCTCCATCACCTGCGCGGTGATCCGGTTGCGCGACAGCGCGACGGCGTCGCGCAGCGTCATCGGTTTGCCGGTCGGCGGCACGTCGTCGTTCGGCCGCCAGATCTCGCCGCCCTTCAGCGGGATCTCGACCGGTTGATCGATGAACGTATCCTCCGGCTTCATCCCGTTCGCGAATGCGGCGCCATAGACGAACGGCTTGAACGTCGAGCCCGGCTGGCGCCGCGCCTGCGCGACGTGGTCGAACGGCTCGCGGGTGAAGTCGCGGCTGCCGACCCACGCGCGGATCTGCCCGTCACGCGGATCGATCGCGAGGAAGCCGGCCTGCACGTCGGTCTTCGCCTTGCACAGCGCGCGCAGGAAGCCGCGGTCGGCCGCGAGCATCTTCATCGCCGCCGCGTCGTCCTTGCCGGCGTCCTGCGCGGCCTTGTACTCGGGCGATTCGCGCATGAAGGTGCGGAACACCTCGTTGTCGGTGCCGCAGCCGTCGCGGCCGCTCCACGCGTTGTTCGCGATGCCCTGCAACTGATTGCCCTGCAGCGTGAGCGCCTGCGTCGCCATCTGCTGGAGCCGCGAGTCGATCGTCGTGCGTACGATCAGCCCGTCCGAGTAGATGTTGTAGTCGTTGCGGTCGGCCCACGCGATCAGCCATTTGCGCAACTGCTGCGCGAAATGCGGCGCCGGCCCGGGCGGCTCCTTCTGGCGCTCGAAGTCGATGCGCAGCGGGCGGCGCTGCAACTGCGCGAACTGCGCCGGCGACAGCTTGCCGTACTTCACCATCTGGCCGAGCACCGTGTTGCGCCGCTGCAGCGCGCGTTCGGGGTTCAGCACCGGGTTGTAGTAGCTGTTGCCCTTCAGCATCCCGACGAGCGTCGCGCTGTCGAGCACGTCGAGTTCGTCGGCCGACTTGTCGAAATAGGTGCGCGCGGCCATCTCGACGCCGTACGCGTTGTACAGGAACGGCACCGTGTTCAGATAGGTCTCGAGGATCTGGTCCTTGCTGTAGACGGCCTCGATCTTCAGCGCGGTGATCGCCTCCTTCACCTTGCGCGTGAGCGTCGGCGCGCGGCCGATCTCGTCCGGATACAGGTTGCGCGCGAGCTGCTGCGTGATCGTCGAGCCGCCCTGGCGGCTGCCCGAGAACGTATGCAGCGCGGCCGACGCCGTGCGTTTCCAGTCGAGGCCGTGGTGTTTGTAGAAGCGGTGATCCTCGGTGGCGATCAGCGCGTCGACCATGCGCGGCGAAATCTGCTTGAGCGGTACCCATTCGCGGTTCGACGGCCTGAATTCGGCCAGCAGCTTGCCGTCGGCCGACAGCACCTGCGCGGGCTGGTCGACGCGCGCCTTGCGGATGTCGCCGATCCCCGGCGTGAACGGGATGAGCACGACCACGTACGCCGCGAACAGCGCCGGCACGGCGGCGGCCGCGAGCAGCACGCCACGGCGTGTCGGGTGGCGGACATGGTGCCACGCGGTGGCGGCGAGAGGCTCGGCTCGCGCGACGGCGGCCGCCGCGGCGGATTGGGCGCGCGCGACCCATCTGGCACACAAGGCACGCACTGACGACACGTTTCGGCGATTCACGCGGGTGGGGCTCGGCTGAAAAGGCTGCATCGTACCAAACTCGCGCGGCCGGCCTGCCCGCTGCGGCCTTGCGCCGGCATACGTGGTGCGGTGTCGCGACGGCGCTCACGCAAAAAAGGCGCGTGCCCGGCAACCGGAACGACGCGCCAAACCTGGTACGACAACCTGAACGCCGCGCGACGGGGACACGACGGGACGCGACAGCGGCGCGGCTGGGGCCGCGGCTCAGCGCACGAGAAATCCGTACGTGAGCGGATCGCGTTCGTCGACGATCCAGTTCGCGAACCCGCAGATATGCGCACTGCCTTCCACTTCCGGGATCACGGCCGGAAAGTCGCCGACCGTCGTTTCGCGCAGCACGCGCCCCTTGAAGACCGTGCCGACGATCGATTCGTTGACGAGCGTGTCGCCGGCCGCGAGCAGCCCGCGCTGGTAGAGCTGCGCGACGCGCCCGCCGGTGCCGGAGCCGGTCGGCGAGCGGTCGACTTCGCGATCCGCGAACACGCAGCAGTTCGCCTGCGTCGAGCCCGCATGGCGCGGCGCGTTCGCGATGATCGTGCCGTAGATATGGTTGATTTCCGGGATCTCCGGATGGACGACCGGATAGGTCGCGTTCGCGGCCGCCTTCACTTCCGCGCCGAAGCGGATCAGCTTCTCGACCGCGGATTCGCGCACCGGCAGGTCGAACGGCGCGCCGTCGACATAGAAATAGAACGCGCCGCCATACGCGATGTCGCCGGTCACGGTGCCGAACGATGGCGTGTCGACCGACACGTCGCGTCGCCAGATGAACGACGGCACGTTGACGAAACGCACCGGCCCCGCGTGCTCGCCGTCCCACTGGACGAACGCCTCGATGAAGCCGCACGGCGCGTCGATGCCGACCCGCGTTTCCGGCACGGTGCGCTGCACCCAGCCGAGTTCGACGGCCGCGGTCGACAACGCGATCACGCCGTGGCCGCAATGGTCGCTGTAGCCTTCGTTGTGCACGAAGATCACGCCGAAATCGGCATTCGGCGAGACCGGCTCGGTCAGATAGCCGCCGTACATGTCGGCGTGGCCGCGCGGTTCGAACATCAGCGCGCGGCGGATCTCGTCGGCGTGCGCCTTGAGCCACGCACGACGCTGGACGATCGTGTCGCCGGGCAGGCGCGGCAGCCCGCTCGTGACGATGCGGAACGCCTCGCCGCCGGTGTGCACTTCGACGGTGGACAGGGATCGGGAAATTTTCATGGTCGATCGGATGCGTTGAAACGAAGGACGGCGGCCGGGCCGCCGTCCGGTGACGGGCCGTGTGGGCCGTCGGGCAATTACTTCGCGTACGGTTCCGGCAGCCCGTTGCGGATCACGTAGACGGTGGTCGGCGCGCCTTTCAGGTCGCCGTTCGCGTCGAACGAATAGGTGCCCGCGACGCCCGCGTAGTTCGACTTCGCGAGCTGCGCGCTCAGCTTCGCCTTGTCGGTGGTCGTGCCGGCCTTGACCATCGCGTCGGCGAGCAGCTTCATCCCGTCGTAGTAATTGACGCCGTAGACCTGCGTATCGGTGTGATAGGTGTCGTGGTACTTCTTCAGGAATTCGCGGCCGGCCGCCGTCTTCTCGAGCGCGACCCCGCCCTGCGCGCAGTAGACGATCGACGCCGCGTCGCCCGCGACCTTGCCCATGTCGGCCGAGCAGATGCCGTCGCCGCCGAGCAGCTTCGCGCGCAAGCCCCGCTGCTTCATCTGCTTGGCCATCGGCGCGCCCTGCGCCGCATAGCCGCCGAGGAAGATCACGTCGGGGTTGCCGGCCTTGATCTTGGTGAGAATGCCGAGGAAATCGGTGGCCGACGAGTTCGTGTATTCCTGGTCGACGATCTTGATGCCGTTCGCCTTCGCGACGTTCATGAACTGCTCGGCGACGCCCTGCCCATACGCGGTGCGATCGTCGATCACGGCGGCGGTTTTCGCGTTCAGCGTCTTCGCGGCGAACGTGGCCATCGTGCCGCCGAGCTGCTCGTCGCTCGCACCGATCCGGAAGATGTTCTTGAAGCCCTGTTTCGTCAGTGCCGGGTTCGACGCGACCGGCAGGATCGGCACGCCGGCGGTCGAATACACGCGCGACGCGGGGATCGCGACGCCCGAGTTGTACGGCCCGAGCACGGCAACGACGCCCTTGTCGACGAGGTTCTGCGCGACCTGCACGCCGGCCTTCGGGTCGGCCTGGTCGTCTTCGGAAACCAGTTTGAAGGTGACGGTCTTGCCGGCGACCTTGATGCCGGCCTTGTTGAGCTCCTCGACCGCGAGCCGCGCGCCGTTTTCGTTATCCTTGCCGTTGGCGGCCTGCGGGCCCGTGAGGGGCGCCGAATGGCCGATCATCACGACTTCCTGCGCGTGCGCGGAAGTCAGCGCGCCGGCGGTAATAGCCACCGAGAGCGCGGTCACGAGGTGTCGCATGATGTCTCCTGATTGGTTTTGTGTGAAACCAATGTAGGACACGCGTGGTCACATCGCAAGCAATTTCAAAATAATGATCGGGATTTTGGTCATATTGAGTACCAGAACGATCGCATCCGCAGGCGTGTCATTTCGGCGCAATGTCGCGCCGCACGCGGCGGATGTGCTGTTCGACATAGAACGCAGCGGCATCGGCATCCCCGGAGACGATCGCCTCGTAGATCAGCCGATGCTCGGACACGTAGAGCCTGATCCGGCCCGCGTCGTAGATGCCGTCGTCCTTCAGCCGCTTCCACAGCGGCTGGTCCATCGTCTTCGCGACTTCGTCCGCGATCTTCACGATCAGCGCGTCGCCGGTCATCAGCGCGAGTTGCCGGTGGAACAGCCGGTCGCTCTCGTTCCACAGCGCGCGCTGGTGCGGATCGTCGACGTCGGTGATGGTCTCCATCTGCGCGAGATAGCGTTCGGCGCCGGGGTCGGCGCGGCCATGGGCGGCCGCGAGGCGCGCGATCGCGGGCTCCAGGATCAGCCGCACGTCGAGCGTCGACGTCGGGCTGAAGTCGGCCTCCGACGCCGCGTGCGCGTCGCCGCGCCGCGCCAGCACCTCGAGCGGGGCCGCGACGACGTAGGTGCCCGAATTGCGCTTCGTGAACACGAGCCCTTCGTTCTGCAGCGCGCCGAGCGCCTCGCGCACGGCCGGCCGGCCGACCTGGAACAGTGCCGCGAGTTCGCGCTCGGACGGCAGCCGCGACTCGGCCGCATAGCGCCCCGCGCGGATTTCGTCGCGGATCTTTTCGGCTACCTGCTCGTAGATCTGCAGTGGCCTGAAACCGCCTTCGTGTGTGTCGGGACGCGCGGACATCATCGGATGGCTCCTGCCCGGTCGCGGGCGTGGATCTGGAAATGGGTTCGCACTATACCGGAGCGCGCGGGCAGCGCGGCAGCGGCGAGCCTTCTGGCCAGATATTAGAACCAAAATCCGCGAAGCGCTTTATTTTCTGGGTTGCACGTGCGCCAGCAAGTGGTATAGATTCGATCCACACTGCCCGGTGTCACGGTATCCGGCAGACCTGTGGCGGGCGCGGCATGCGTCCGCCGTCCACGCTCACCGACGCTGCGACGTACACGATGCCCGCCTTTTCCCCGATTCCCGTTTTCGATGCGGCCGACACGGCCGCGCTGCTCGACTATCCGGCGTTGCTCGCCACGCTCAGGCAAGCGGTCGCCGAGTATGCGGCGGGCGACATCGTCAGCCCCGAGCGCCTGGTCGTGCCGCTGCAAGGCGGCGGCGTGATGCTGTCGATGCCGTCGAGCGCCCACGACCTGGCGAGCCACAAGCTCGTCAACGTGTGTCCCGGCAACGGCGCGCGCGGGTTGCCGACGATTCTCGGCCAGGTCACCGCGTACGACGCCACCACCGGAGAAATGCGCTTCGCGCTCGACGGCCCGACCGTCACCGGCCGCCGCACGGCGGCGATCACCGCGCTCGGCATCCAGGCGCTGCATGGCGCCGCGCCGCGCGACATCCTGCTGATCGGCACCGGCAAGCAGGCGGCCAATCACGCGGAAGCGCTCGCGGCGATCTTTCCGGACGCGCGCCTTCAGGTGCGCGGCACGAGCGCGGACAGCGCGGCCGCCTTCTGCGCCGCCCACCGCGCGCATGCGCCGCGGCTCGCGCCGCTCGACGGCGACGCGATACCCGACGCGATCGACGTGGTCGTCACGCTGACGACGAGCCGCACGCCCGTCTACCGCGAAGCCGCGCGCGCAGGCCGGCTCGTGGTCGGCGTCGGCGCGTTCACCGCGGATGCCGCCGAGATCGACGCCAGCACGGTGCGGGGCAGCCGGCTCGTGGTCGACGATCCGGCCGGTGCGCGCCACGAAGCCGGCGACCTGATCGTCGCGCAGGTGGACTGGCAGCACGTCGCGTCGCTCGCCGACGTGCTGAACGGCACCTTCTCCCGCGGCGGCCCGCTGCTGTTCAAGAGCGTCGGCTGCGCCGCATGGGACCTGGCCGCGTGCCGCACCGCGCGCGACGCGCTGGCCGCGCGCCAGGCCGGCTGAGCCGGACGCGCCACCGTTCGGCCGCTCCCCGCGCGGCATCGCACTTGTCGGGATCGCCCGCGGCGATTTCCCGTACGCGGTGTAGGAAACGCCCTACACCGCGTCGAAGCGGCCTACACGAAGTTCCAATTCGGCCGATTTCAATTTCGGCGGCGCAACACGATACTGCCGGCATGAATGCCAGCCTGTCACCCGCCGCACTCAGGGTGTTCCTCGTCGATCACGCGGTTGCCGTCCGCCAGCGGATCGCGCTGCTCGTCGGCGCGATCCGCGGCGTTGCCGTGGTGGGCGAAGCGGAAGACGGCCAGGACGCGTGGACGCATATCCGCAGCAGTCGCGCGGACGTGGTGATCGTCGACGTGCGGCTCGCGGACGGCAGCGGTCTCGACCTGATCGGGATGCTGTCGAAGGCCGCGCCGCGCATCGTCACGATCGTGCTGACGAATCACTCGGCGCCGGCATTCAGAGAGGCATGCGCGACGGCGGGAGCCGACTACTTCTTCGACAAGACCGTCGAATTCGACGCCGCATGCCGTGTCATCGAATCCCTGGTGCACGCTCGCGCGCACCGCCACCGCCCCTGACGAGCCGGAGCGCCTCATGTCCACCGCCACCGCCTTCGCCGCCGACGTGTCCGTCGTACCCCGGCCAACGATTGCCCTGCGCCCGGTCGCGCGCGCCGACGCCGCCAAGCATCCGGCCGCACGCTGTTCGGCCTGCGCGATGCGCTCGATGTGCCTGCCGCCGCACCTGACCCCCGCCGAATACGGCCGCCTCGACGCGATCATCTGCACGACGCGGCAGGTTCGCCAGGGCGACGCGCTGTTCCGCACCGACGATCCGTTCCAGAGCATCTATGCGGTGCGCGCGGGTTCGTTCAAGACGGTGATGATGCATCGCGACGGCCGCGAGCACGTGACGGGCTTCCAGATCGCCGGCGAAACGCTCGGCATGGACGGCATCGGCGGCGGCCAGCACTGCTGCGACGCGATCGCGCTGGAGGACAGCGTGGTGTGCATCATCCCGTTCGGCGCGCTCGAAGCCGCGTGCCGCGAGATGAAGCCGATGCAGCACTTTCTCTACCAGATGCTGAGCAGTGAGATCGTCCGCGAATCGAGCCAGATGCTGTTGCTCGGCACGATGTCGGCCGAGCAGCGCGTCGCGCATTTCCTGCTGAACCTGTCGTCGCGGTTCGAGGCGCGCGGCTATTCGGCGACCGAATTCAACCTGCGGATGACGCGCGAGGAAATCGGCTGCTATCTCGGGATGAAGCTCGAAACCGTCAGCCGGATGTTCTCGCGGTTCCATCGCGACGCGCTCGTCGAAACGCGCGGCAAGCGCGTGCGCATCATTGACGCGCAAGCGCTCGCGCGGGTCTGAATCCGGCACGCGGCGGCGGATGGCCGCCGCTGCATCAATGCAGCGCGTCGCCGGTCGCCGCGTCGCGCAGCGCCACCGCTGCGGCGCCCGACTGCCACGCGATCAGCGCCTGTTCCGCCTGCGCGAACGCGCGGCGCAGCGTATCGTCCACGTCGGCGCCGACGCACGGCGGCAGCGACCTGGGCGCCGCGTCGCGCATCGACAGATCGAGCCGCACATCGTAGAGGCGCGCGCCATCGGCCACCGTGCGCGCTTCGATCGCGAGATGGCAGCCGTCGAGCAACGTGCGAAACCGTTCGAGCCGCACCAGTTGCGCGCCGGCCTCGGCCTCGACCGCTGCCGAACCCGTGAATCCGAGGCAGGCGATCTGCATGCCCACGCCCATGTCGTGTCTCCTGACGGGGCCGCCCGCTCGTCGACCGCCTTGCCTGTGCCGGCCGCGTCATGATGAGGCGGCACGTGTTTTCCGTGGCGCGGCGCGCCTTGCCCGGTCGCTGCCGGCCGATAGTCTGCCCGCGCCCGGCTGGCGCGGGACCGTTCATACGTTGAAGGTTTGCGACGCCTTCATCTCGATCCACGTCATGCCGGCCCGCAGCCCTTCGATCATCGCCTCGCGCTCCGTCGGATACGCGTGGCTGTGCTCGAACGTATGATGAAACCGCGCGGCGCCGGCGCCGTGCTCGACCGACACGCGGCAGCGGAACTCGCCCGATTCGCACGGGCGCGTCTCCACTTCGACCGACCAGTCCCGTTCGTGAATGTTGCCCTGCAGTGTCATGCGCCCTCCTGCGGTATCAGTCTCCGAGCCGGAAGTGCCCGCTGTGCAGCAGCACCGGCCGGCCGCCGATTTCCTCGAGCATGCGCCGTGCCATCGCCTCGATGGCTGACCGGTGCGCGTCGAATGCGCTCAGCAGATCGCGCTCGAGCAGCGACCGCGCGCCGAAATGATCTTCCAGCGCCTCGGCCGTGACCGCGCACTGGACGCAATGGCCGTCGACCAGCGCCGAAAACGCGACGACCAGGTCGCGCGCGCAGTATTCCGGCGGTTCGGACGGGAAAACAATGTGCATCTGTCGGCCTGTCATCGTCGTGATGGCTCCATGACGAGAGCATAGTGGCGCGCGCGGCCGCGCGCTTGACCCACGTCAACCGGTTCGCCGCACCGCACGATCACGGTGCGGCCGCGCGACGCCGCTTCAGCTTGCGTCGGGCTCGATCGCCGCGCCGCGCTCCGAGAGCAGTTCACGCAGCACGCTGCGGTGGCAATGGCGTTCGTCGTCGCAGTAGCAGCCGATCGACAGCGCGGTGGTCGCCGACAGCGCGGCCAGCAGGTCCAGCACCTTCGCCGGATCGCCATGCGCCATCTCCGCGCGGAAGTGGCGCTTGAACGCCTTCCATTCGGCGTCGGTTGCGGCGGCCTGCGCCTGTGCGACGAGTTCGGGGCTCGGCGACAGCGTCGGCAGCCATACATCATAGTAGTTGCGCGACGCGAATTCCGCCTTCGGCACGCCGCGCGGCGGCCGCCGCACCGTGCCGATCCGCAGGCCTTCGCCGGCCGCGCGCGGCGTGCCGAGCTGGATGATCCGGATGCCCATGTCGCTCCTTTATTCCTCTGTGTTGCGTGCGATCCCGTGATCGTACCGCCGCGCCCGCCCCGGCGTCAGCCGGGCAGCCCACATGACGGCCGCCCAACAAAAAACCGGCTGCGCCCGCGACGAGACACAGCCGGTTCTCAACCGTTGCGCGCCTGGGCGCGCCGCGTTCAGACGCCGCTCTTCAGCACCTTGCCGATCGCGTCCGCGACGATGCCGACGTTCGAGTCGTTCAGGCCCGCCACGCACATCCGGCCCGAACGCAGGATATACACGCCGTGCACCTCGCGCAGCGCGTCGACCTGCGATTCGGTCAGGCCCGTGTACGTGAACATCCCGCGCTGCTTCACGTAGCGCGTGAGCGCTTCGCCGCTCACGTGGTCGCGCAGGCCGTCGTGGATCGACTGGCGCATCCGCGCGATGCGGCGGCACATCGCCGACAGTTCCTCTTCCCACTGCTTGCGCAGCGCCGGCGTGCCGAGCACGGTTGCGACGACCTTCGCGCCGTAGGTCTGCGGGTTGCTGTAGTTCGAGCGCACCGCGCCGGCCAGCTGGCCGAGCACGCGATCGGCCGCGGCCGCGTCTTCGCAGACGACGCTCAGGCCGCCCACGCGCTCGCCGTACAGCGAGAAGTTCTTCGAGAACGAGTTCGCGACGAGCGTCGGCACGCCGCGGCGGGCCAGCTCGCGCACCGCGAACGCGTCCGCGTCGAGGCCCGCGCCGAAGCCCTGGTACGCCATGTCGACGAACGGCAGCAGCCCGCGCGCCTCGATCACGTCGATCAGCTTCTCCCACTGGCCTTCGTCGAGATCGACGCCGGTCGGGTTATGGCAGCACGCGTGCAGCAGCACGATGCTGCGCGCCGGCAGCGCGTCGATCGCCGCGAGCATCGCGTCGAACTTCAGGCCGCCCGTCGCCGCGTCGTAGTACGGATAGGTGTTCACCGTGAAGCCGGCGCGCTCGAAGATGAAGCGATGGTTTTCCCAGCTCGGATCGCTCAGCCACACCTGCGAATCCGGGAAATAGCGCTTCAGGAAATCGGCGCCGACCTTCAGCGCGCCCGAGCCGCCGAGCGTCTGCAGCGTCGCGATGCGGCCGGCCGCGCGGGCCGGGTGATCGGCGCCGAACACCAGCGCTTGCACGGCGTCGCGATAGGCGGCCAGGCCGACCATCGGCAGGTACGGCTTCGGGCCGCTGTCGCGCTGCAGCGTGGTTTCGGCTTCGCGCACGGCGCCCATCACCGGAATCCGGCCTTCGGCGTCGAAATAGATCCCGATGCTCAGGTTGACCTTCTGGTCGCGCGGATCTTTCTGGAAGTTCTCGTTGAGCGTCAGGATCGGGTCGCCCGGATACGCGTCGATGTGTTCGAACATGGCTTGAGTCGGTCTCGTTTGGAAGAAGGGTCGGTCGTGGCCTGCGTCAGCGTGCGGACGCGCCGTCGTGCACCGCAAAGCCGGCATTCTTCTGACGGAAGCGATACCCGATCGCGAGCACCGCGAGCCATACCGGGATCAGGTACACCGACAGACGGAGATCCGGCGTCAGGTACATCACGACGAGAATGCCGGCCATGAATGCCAGGCACAGGTAATTCGTGAAAGGATAGCCCAGACTGCGGAAGGAAGTCTCCTCCCCGGCAGCACACTTGGCCTGGCGGAACTTCAGGTGGATCAGGGTGATCATCGCCCAGTTGATGATCAGCGCCGACACGACGAGGCCCATCAGCACCTCGAACGCCTTGCCCGGCATGAAGTAGTTGACCAGCACGCACACGCCGGTCGCGAGCGCCGACGCGCCGAGCGCGGCAAGCGGGATGCCGCGCTTGTTCACCGAGCACAGCACCTTCGGCGCGTTGCCCTGTTGCGCGAGGCCGAACAGCATCCGGCTGTTGCTGTACACGCCGCTGTTGTAGACCGACAGCGCGGCCGTCAGCACGACGACGTTCAGCACGTTCGCGACCAGGTTGCTGCTCAGCGCGTGGAAGATCAGCACGAACGGGCTGCCGCCGGTGACGACCTTCTCCCACGGATACAGCGACAGCAGCACGGCCAGCGCGCCGATGTAGAAAATCAGGATGCGGTAGATGACCTGGTTGGTCGCACGCGGAATGCTGCGCTTCGGATCGTCGGCCTCGGCCGCGGTGATGCCGATCAGCTCCAGCCCGCCGAACGAGAACATGATCGCGGCCATCGACATCACGAGCCCCGACACGCCGTTCGGGAAGAAACCGCCGTGCTGCCACAGGTTCGCGATGCTCGCTTCAGGCCCTGCATGGCCACTTGCGAGCAGCCAGCCGCCGAAGCCGATCATCCCGACGATCGCGGCGACCTTGATGATCGAGAACCAGAATTCCGTCTCGCCGTACGATTTCACGCTCGCCAGGTTCAGCAGGTTGATCGCGACGAAGAACACGAGCGCCGACACCCAGGTCGGCACGCCCGGCCACCAGTACTGCACGTAGATCCCGACGGCCGACAGTTCGGCCATGCTGACGAGGATGTACAGCACCCAGTAGTTCCAGCCGGACAGGAAACCGGTGAAGTGGCCGACGTATTTGTCGGCGAAGTAGCTGAACGAGCCGGCGACGGGCTCGTCGACGACCATCTCGCCGAGCTGGCGCATGATGAAGAACGCAACGATGCCGGCCACCGCATAGCCGAGCAGCACGGACGGGCCGGCCATCTTGATCGTCTGCGCGATGCCGAGGAACAGCCCCGTGCCGAGCGCGCCGCCGAGCGCAATCAGCTGGATGTGCCGGTTCTTCAGCCCGCGCTTCAGGCCGTCGCTCTCGTTTCCAGAAACCATGTCTTCTCCACTCTGTCCGCCTCCGCCTGCGGCGGGGTGCGGCGCGCCTCGGTGTGCCGGGCGCTGTTTTTACTGTGCCGGCGGCCGTTCGTGGGGGCGCCGGGTTGGGGACTGCAATCTTCGCGTGGTGGCGGCACCGATTCGCGTCGGCGTGCCGGCCTGATTGGCCGCCGACTCGTCTGCCCCCGCCGCATTGCTGCGGCCGCACACGAAAATCCGGCGTCAGTTTAGCGTCGCGACGGCGAAATCGGGTTGCGTAACCCGCTCATGCAAACCCTACATTATGAGATAAGATTGCATCCAGGAGACAGATGAGGAAACAAAAATGCCTGAACCGGTTCTCGATCGCATCGATCGCCACTTGCTGTCGGTGTTGCAGGAGAACGGCCGCGCGTCGAATCTCGACCTGGCGAAGGCCGTCGGCCTGTCGCCCGCGCAGACGCTGCGGCGCCATCGGCGGCTGGAGGAGATCGGCGCGATCCGCCGTTACGAAACGCGGCTGTGCCCCGATACGCTTGGCTTCGGCGTCACCGCATTCGTGCACGTGACGATGGAGCGCGGGCATATCCGCGATTTGTCGAAGTTCCAGAAACTCGTGTCGGATCTCGCGCAGATCCAGGAATGCTTCTCGGTGACGGGCGATATCGACTACGTGCTGAAAGTCGTCGCGCACGACCTGAAGGGGTTGTCGACGTTCCTGCTCGAAACGCTGATGCGCATTCCCGGCGTGAGCGGCGTGCATTCGAGCGTGTGCCTCGACGAGATCAAGTGTACGAGTGCGATGCCGGTGGAAAGCTGACCCATGTGGCGCGCCGGGCTGATGCGTTTACCGCACCGCCTCGAACGCACTGATCAACAGCGCCCCGCAAGCAATCACCGCGCACCCGGCCGCCCGGCGCGGCGTCAGCCGCTCGCCGAGATACACACGCGCGATCAACGCCGCGAACACCACGCTCGTCTCCCTCAGCGCCGACACCGGGCCCATCGGCGCGCGATCCATCGCCCAGATCACGGTGCCGTACGCAAGCGCCGCGAACACGCCGCCGCAGGCGGCCTTCGCCGTCTCGCCGACCTCCTGCGTCAGCCGCAACGGCCCCGCCCGCAACCGGTAGTACACGGCCATCAGCGCGCCGGTCAGCACGAACATCCATGCGGTATAGCCGACCGTGCTGCCGCTCTCGCGCACACCGATCCCGTCCACCACGCTATAGGCCGCGATCGACACGCCGGTCGCGAACGCGGTCGGCAGCACCTGCGTCATCCGGTGTTTCGCGCCGCGCCCGCGCTCCAGCCCGATCGCCATGATGCCAGCGCAGATCAGCACGAGCCCGCATTGCGCGCCGACGTTCAGGCGCTCGCCCGCGAACGCGGCCGCGCCGAGCGTGACGAGCAGCGGCGCGGTGCCGCGCGCGACCGGGTACGCGACGCTCAGGTCGCCGTGCTCGTACGCGCGGACGAGCAGCAGCGTATAGACGACGTGGAGCACGGCCGACGCGACGACGCAGAGCCAGCTCGATGGCGTGATCGGCGCGGCAGCCGGCAGGAACAGCAGCGCGAACAGCCCGATCGCGATCTGCAGCACCGTGGCCGAGCGCAGCCGGTCGCCGCTGCTGCGCACCAGCGCATTCCATGACGCGTGCAGGAACGCCGCGCACAGAACGGCAAACAGAACGGGGATCGGCACGCTCAATACTCCCTGACGGTCGGAAGCCGCGCGGTGCGCGGCGGGCGTTCATCGTATGAATGCGTCACCGAATTGTCAAAAAAGCGACGCACGACGCCCCGTAAAAGATCGGGCCGGTTGCTCCCCGCCGCCCGCCCGGCATCGCTTGCGCCGCAAGCGACCCGCACGCCGCGACATGTGACGCGGAGGTTGCCGGCGGTCCGCCCCTTTCCGTTCTCTTTCGCATCGCGCCGCGCCGTAATGAAACCGATACCGGAGCGCAACCCTCGCGAAAACACTCCGTCCCCATATCTTCATACGCGGCTGTTCCAATGCGCGTGCTCCCTCACGAGCTCCGCGCCGAACCGACACGGCGACGGGGCCGTTCTCCACCATCGAAGGCCTTACCCTGGAGTTTTCCGATGTTCCGTCAAGCCTTGCTTGTCACCGCCTGCGCCGGCGCCACGCTTGCGCTGTTCGCCTGCGGCGGCAGCGACGATTCCACGCCGGCGCCCGTCGTCTCGTCGCAGGATGCGCTGCAGACCGCCACGCCGATCAAGCACGTCGTCGTGATCTACGGCGAAAACATCTCGTTCGACCACTACTTCGGCACCTACCCGAACGCGACGAACCCGTCGGGCGAGCCGGCGTTCACCGCCAAATCCGGCACGCCGACGCCGAACGGCCTGACGGGCACGCTGCTCACCGCGAACCCGAACTTCACAAACACGGCCAACGGCACCGACGCGGCGAACCCGTTCCGACTCGACCGCACGCAGGCCGCGACCGCCGACCAGAACCACGCGTACACGGCCGAACAGCAGGCCGAGGACAACGGTCTCGCCGACCTGTTCCCGAAGTACACGGGCAAGGGCTCGTCCGGCGGCGCCGGCGCGTTCGGCACGAAGGGCCAGGTGATGGGCTACTTCGACGGCAACACGGTGACCGCGCTGTGGAACTACGCGCAGCGCTTCGCGATGAGCGACAACACGTTCACGACGGGCTACGGGCCGTCGACGCCGGGTGCGCTGAACGTCGTCGCGGGGCAGACCAACGGGATGCAGATCGTCAAGACGTCGAAGCAACCGTCGACGCTCGCCGCCAGCTCGTACTACATCAATGACGGCCAGGGCGGCCTCACGATGATCAACGACGTCGATCCGGGCTTCGACGTGTGTTCGAGCACGACCGACCAGGCGATGATGACCGGCAAGAACATCGGCGACCTGCTGAATGCCGCGAAGATCACGTGGGGTGGCTTCATGGGCGGCTTCAACCTGTCGACGACGAACGGCAACGGCACGACGGGCTGCGCGCGCAGCACGGTCGCTACCGCCGTGAACGCCGCGACGGCCGACTACATCCCGCACCACAACTGGTTCCAGTACTACGCGTCGACCGCGAACCCGCAACACACGCGCCCGAGCTCGATCGCGGCGATCGGATCGAGCGTCCAGACCGACGGCAAGACGGCCGAACCGGCGAACCACCAGTACGACACCGACGACTTCTTCGCCGCCGTGAAGGCCGGCAACTTCCCGTCGGTCAGCTACCTGAAGGCGCCGGCCGCGCAGGACGGGCATGCGGGCTATTCGGATCCGCTCGACGAGCAGGCGTTCGTGACGAAGGTCGTCAACTTCCTGCAGCAGCAGCCGGACTGGCAGAACACGGCCGTGATCGTCACCTATGACGACTCGGACGGCTGGTACGACCACGTGTACACGGCGCCGACGCACGCATCGTCGGACCCGGTCGACCAGCTCAACGGCGCCGGCAAGTGCGGCACGGGCGGCACCACCGGCGTGAGCGGCGCGACCGTGAACGGCCGCTGCGGCCCGGGCGTGCGTATTCCGCTCGTCGTGATCTCGCCGTATGCGAAGCAGAACTACGTCGATCACACGATGCTCGACCAGTCGTCCGTCGTGCGCTTCATCGAGGACAACTGGCTCGGCGGCCAGCGGATCGGCGGCGGCTCGTTCGATGCGACGGCGGGCGACCTGCGCAACCTGTTCGACTTCACGTCGAAGCCGAACACGACGCCGTTGTATCTCGACCCGACGCTCGGCACCGCGTTGAGCGCGGCCCCGGCGATCTGACCGTCACGGCATGACCGCATGGCCGGCGCATCACGCGCCGGCCGTTTCCATTTAACGCGTCGCTTCGTGCGACGCCCGATTTTCGATCGACAGCATGACAGCTCGCCCCGCCTTTCCGTCCCCCGACGCCGCCGGCACGCCCGCGCCGCGCGCCCCTTCCCGCCTGCTGCGCCGCGTGGCGTTCGTGCTAGGCGCGGCCGTGATCGGCTATGGCGCGTTCGCGATCGCGTTTCCCGCCCAGGTGCCGGCGGCGATCGGCACCGTGGTCGCCGACTGGACCGGCGCGAATCCGCATCCGGTCGTGCTGCAGCGGCCCGCCGCGCAGCCGCTGTCGGCGGTCGCGCAGCTCGGGCGCGCGCTGTTCCACGATCCGTCGCTGTCCGCATCGGGCAAGCAGTCGTGCGCGTCGTGCCATAGTCCCGATCATGCGTATGGCCCACCGAATGCGCTCGACGTGCAACCGGGCGGCCTCGCGATGACGCAGCAGGGCTATCGTCCGCCGCCGTCGCTGATGTACCTGTACCGCCAGCCGAATTTCAGCATCGGCCCCGACGCCGGTGAAAACGACGCCGCGCCGAGCGTCGCGCAGCAGGCCACGGCGGCGGCCGGCGTCGTCAAGGCGCAGAAGGTGGCCGGTACGTCGGCCGCGCCGCAGCTCGTGCCGCAAGGCGGGATGTTCTGGGACGGCCGCGCCGATACGCTGCAGCAACAGGCGTTCGGCCCGCTGCTGAATCCGGTCGAGATGGCGAATGCGAGCGTCGACGACGTCGCACGCAAGCTCGCGCAGTCGTCGCATCGCGCGCAATTCGAGCAGTTGTTCGGCGCGCGCGTGTTCTCCACGCCGCAGCTCGCGGTGTCGGAAGCGATGTTCGCGATCGCGCGCTATCAGGTCGAGGATCCGTCGTTCCATCCGTACGACAGCAAGTACGACCGCTGGCTCGAAGGCCGCGCGCGCCTCACGCAGGCCGAACTGCGCGGGCTGCGCCTGTTCAACGATCCGGACAAGGCGAATTGCGCGGGCTGCCACTTGTCGAAACCCGGCAAGGACGGCTTGCCGCCGATGTTTACCGATTACCAGTACGAGGCGCTCGGCGCGCCGCGCAACCGGGCGCTCGCGCAGAACCGCAACCCGGCGTTCTACGATCTCGGCGTGTGCGGGCCGTTCCGCGACGACCTGAAGGACCAGACACAGTATTGCGGGATGTTCCTGACGCCGACGCTGCGTAATTCGGCGACACGCCACGTGTTCTTCCACAACGGCGTATTCCACACGCTCGACCAGGTGATGGCGTTCTACAACGAGCGCAGCATCTCGCCGCAGAAGTTCTATTCGCGCGGCGCGGACGGCAAGGTCGACGAATACGACGACATTCCGCCGAAATATCGCGCGAACGTCGACGTGACCGATGCGCCGTTCGATCGCAAGCCGGGCGACAAACCCGCGATGACGGCGCAGGACATCAAGGATATCGAAGCGTTCCTCGGCACGCTGACGGACGCCCCGGCGCAGCACTGAGCGCCGGCCGGGCGCCGCGCCGGGTCAGCAGCGCGCGCGGATGCACAGGAAGGCCGGTGCCAGCGACAGCTCCGCATGGAGCCGTTCGGATACGGCTTTCATTTCCGGCAGCGGCGTCGGTTCGACGAAGCGCTCGAGCCGCCAGCCGCCGTCGGCGACCGCGTTCAGGATGTCGGCGAGCGGCCGCCGCCACGCTTCGACGTACGGCTTCGGCTCGCCGAACCCCGACCAGTGGAAACCGAAGCGGGACGTGTCGAAATACGTACCGTCGCCGCGCGTGCGTTCGTCCATCCAGTCGCGCACCGGATGCGCCATCGAGAACACGAGCGTTCCGCCCGGCCGCGCGACGCGCCGGAATTCGCGCAGCGTCGGCGCGAGATCGCGCACGTAGTCGAGCGCGAGCGAGCACAGCACCTTGTCGACCGACGCGTCGGGCAGCCACGCGAGCGGCGCCTCCAGGTCGCCTTCCCTGACGTCGACCGGCAGGCCCGCGCAACGCGTCCTTGCGAGCGCAACCATCTCCGGCGTCACGTCGAACGCATGCACGGTCGCGCCGTGACCGGCGAGATGCGCGCTGCAGATGCCGGGCCCGCAGCCGGCGTCGAGCACCGTCAGGCCTGCTACGTCGCCGAGCAGCGCCATGGATGCCGGCCGCTCGTAGAGCCCGTTGTGCGCCTTCGTCGGCGCGAGGTCCGCATAGCGTTGCGCGAAGCTCGCGTAAGCGCGGCGGCCGGGCGATTCGTTCGGGTCGTTCGGGTCGGTCATGCGGTATCCGTCGGTCGAAACTGGGCAGGCCGATTCTGCCCGATCGGACGACGGATGGCGACTGCCGTCACAGGTAGGTCAGGACAGGCTGTCGAGCAACCGATACCAGGCGACCCCGGCCGCGATATAGAAGCGCTGCAGCCCGTGCAACGGAATGGGCCGGATCGGCGTGACGCGGAACGGCAGCGGCAATTGCGCATCGCCCGACAGATGCGCGGCCAGATGCTTGCCGAGCGTCGTCGCCATCGCGATGCCGCGGCCGTTGTAGCCGAGCGCGATCGTCACGCCCGGCGCGGGCTCGTGCACGTGCGGCAGGAAATCCGCGGTGATCGCGACGCGCCCCGCCCAGCGGTATTCGAACCGGACGCCCTTCAGTTGCGGATACAGCAGCGTCGTCGCGCGTTCGAGATGGCGCCAGTCGCTCGGCGCGCGCGGTTCGGCGAACGGGCCGCGGCCGCCCATCAGCAGGCGGCCGGCCGCGTCACGGCGAAAGTACAGCAGCAGACGGCGCGCGTCCGATGCGACCTCGCCGCCGGCGAGGATGTCGCGGCCGAGCGCCGGCGCGAGCGGCTCCGTCGCGACGATGAAACTGTTCGCGGCGATCACCGACTGGCGCAAGCCGGGCCACAGCCCGTCCGTGTAGCCGTTGGTCGCGATCACGACGCGCTCGGCCGACAGCGTCGCGCCGCCGGACGTCGCGACCCGCCAGCGGCCGTCGGCACGTGTCAGCCCGACGGCGCGGGTCGACCCGTGCACGACCGCCCCGCTCGCCTGAGCTGCCCGCACGAGACCGCGCGTATAGCTGAGCGGCTGCACGCTGCCGGCACGGCGATCGATCCAGCCGCCCGCATACGCTGGCGTACCGAGCCGTCGCGCGACGTCGTCGCGGCCGAGCACGTCGACCGGCGCGCCGCGCGCCGCCCATTGCTGCGCACGGCGTGCAACCGTGTCGAGCATCGCTGTGGTCGGCGCGGGTTGAATCCACCCCTCGCGACGCGCATCGCAGTCGATCGCGTGCCGCGCGATCAGGTCGAACACGGTATCGGCCGCACCGCCGACGATACCGGCAAGCTGCTCGCCGGCCTCGTCGCCGAACCGGCGGACCAGTTCGTCGGGGTCGTATTTCAGCCCGGGAATCACTTGCCCGCCGTTGCGGCCCGATGCGCCCCAGCCCGGCTGCGCGCCATCGATCACGCGAACGTTCACGCCACGTTCGGCCAGATGCAGTGCGGTCGACAGGCCCGTGAAGCCGGCGCCGACGATCGCCACGTCGCACGACACCGATGCGTCGAGCGCGGGCGTATCGGGTGCCGGCGCGGCGGTCGCCGCCCACAGCGAATCCGGCCACTGTGCGTCGGGCCGTCCGGGTGCCGCAGTCGTTGCGCTCATGTTCGATCCGGGTGGTCGGCGCCGTCCGACGCCAGCAGGCGACGCAGGAATTCCTGCGTGCGGGGATGGCTCGGCTGCGTCAGCACCGCGCGTGCCGGCCCGCTTTCGCAGATCGTGCCGTCGTGCAGGAAGCACACGCGATCGGCCACCTCGCGGGCGAATGCCATTTCGTGCGTGACGACCACCATGGTCATCCCGTCGCGGGCCAGCCCGCGCATCACGCCCAGCACTTCGCCGACGAGTTCGGGGTCGAGCGCCGACGTCGGCTCGTCGAACAGGATCGCCTGCGGCTCCATCGCAAGCGCACGTGCGATCGCGACGCGCTGCTGCTGCCCGCCCGACAGCTCGGACGGATACGCATTCATCCGGTGCGCGAGGCCGACCTTGTCGAGCAGCGCGCGGGCCTGTTCGCGCGCCTGCGCGGCCGGCACGCGCCGCACGTGCACCGGCCCTTCCATCACGTTCTCGAGCGCCGTGCGGTGGGCAAACAGGTTGAAGCGCTGGAACACCATGCCGACCCGCATCCGCAATTCGTGAATCCGCTTCGAATGCGCGTCGACCTTCACGCCGTCGATCGTGATCGACCCTTCGTCGTAGGTCTCGAAGCCGTTGATACAGCGCAGCACGGTCGACTTGCCGGAACCGGACGGCCCGATCAGGCACACGACTTCACCTTGCTGTACGTCGAGGCTCACGCCCTTCAGCACCGCGTGCTGCTGAAACCGTTTATGGATGGAATCGATCCGGATCATGCGCCCCTCCTCACTGCGAGCCGCTTGCCGAGCCGGTTCACCGCGAACATCAGCGGCAGGCCGAGCGCGAGATACAGCAGCGCGACGAGCGTGTAGACACTCATGTTCTGGAACGTCGACGATGCGATCAGCTGGCCGGCGCGCGTGATTTCCGCGACCGTGATGGTCGACACGACCGACGAATCCTTCAGCAGCATCACCAGCGTGTTGCCGTACGGCGGCAGCGCGATGCGGAACGCCTGCGGCAGCACCACGCGCCGCATGATCATCGGGCCGCGCATGCCGATCGCGTGCGCGGCTTCGATCTGGCCGCGGTCGATCGCCTCGATGCCGGCGCGGAAGTTCTCGGCCTGATACGCCGAATACGCGATGCCGAGACCGAGCACGCCGGCCTGGAACGCCGACAGTTGCACGCCGAGATCGGGCAGCACGAAATACATGTAGAACAGCTGCACGATGATCGGCAGCCCGCGGATCACGTTGATGATCGTGCTGCCGGCCGTCGCGACGGCACGATTGCGCGACACCTTCAGCAGCGCGAGGATCAGCCCGAGCACCGAGCTGAGCACGAACGCGCATGCGGTGATCTCGATCGTGACCACCGCGCCCTTCAGCAGGATCGGCAGGAAATCGATCGCGTTCTGGAAAAACATGAGGTCTCCTATGCGACGTCCGAACGGCACGCCGCTGGGGATGCCCGCGACGCGCGGGCGTTGCCGGTCGGGAAGCGAGCGCCGACGCTCAGCTCATGTGCCACTTCTGCAGGATCTGCTGCAGCGTGCCGTCGCTCTTCATCTTGCGGATCGCGCCGTTGAGCTGCTCGAGCGTCGCGTTGTCGCCCTTGCGCACGATGAAGCACACCTGCCCCTTCACGACGCTCTGGTATTCGGGCACCAGCCGCACCTGGCGATTGACGCCGTGCTCGATCTGGTACGCGACGATCGGCTGGTCGGCGAAGCCGGCCTTGATACGGCCGAGCGCGACGTCGCGCATGATGTCGGCGATCGAATCGTAGGTCCGGACTTCCTTGAAGATGCCCTTCTTGTTGAGCGCATCGACGAATGCGGTGCCGACCTGCGCGCCGACCACCTGGTCCTTGAAATCGTCCATCGACGTATAGCGGCCCGGATCGTCGGCCTTCACGATCAGGCCTTCGCCGAACGAGTAGACGGTGTCCGAGAAATCGACGACCTGCTGGCGCGCCGGCGTCTTCAGCATCGCGGCCGAGATGATGTCGATCTTCTGCGTGGTGAGCGACGGGATCAGCGCGGAGAACACGGTCTGCTGCACGTCGACGCGAAACCCGGCCGACTTCCCGGCCGCGGTGATCGCATCGACCATCATCCCCTGGATCGAATTGCTCTTGACGTCGAGAAACGTGAACGGCACGCCGGTGGCCGTCGCGCCGACCTTCAGCGTGGGCTCGGCGGCAACGGCGCTCGCCGAAGCCGTGGAGAGTGCGATACAGGTGACGAAACCGGCGGCCAGCGCGCCGAACCGCTTGATGAACGGAACCATGGTGACTCCCTCTCGAATAATCCGGTGCGCCGGCCGGTCGCTGATCGACACTGCGACGATGGCTTGATCTTAAAACGAATCAAAAACATCGCAAATAGATTTTTGCGTATCGATATTCGATACGATATGATGCGGTATCGAATCGATCTCGCCCCTCGCCATGGAAACGTCGCCCGACCAAGCAAACGATCTGCTGTTCAACCAGTCGCTGGAAAAAGGGCTCAACGTGCTGCGCGCGTTCAGCGCGAAGCGGCGCACGATGACGCTGGCGGAAGTGGCCGACGCGGCGGGCATGACGAAAAGCTCCGCGCAGCGGATGGTCTATACGCTCGAGAAGCTCGGCTACATCCGCAAGCATCCGGTCACGCGGCGTTATCAGCTCACGCCGCACGTGATGCGGATCGGCTTCAACTATCTCGCGGCCGATACGTTGATCGACGTCGCGAATCCGTTCCTGTCCGAGCTGACGAACCTGACCGGCGAAACCACCAACCTCACCGAGCCGGACGAGGACGAAATGGTGTACGTCGCGCGTTTCGTGTCGACGAAGTTCGTGCCGATCCACATGCCGATCGGCAGCCGTATCCCGATGTACTGCACCGGCAGCGGCCGCGCATTCCTGAGCGCGTTGCCGCCGGATCACGCACGCGCACGGCTCGACGGCATGGTGCGTACGCCGCACACGCCGCGCACGGTCACGGCGCTGGACGATCTCGTCGCGTTGCTCGATGGCGCGCGGCGCGAAGGCTACGCGACCAACCAGGAAGAACTGTTCATCGGCGACATGTCGATTGCCGCGCCCGTGCTCGGCAGTCAGGGGCAGCCGGTCGCGGCCGTGCACGTGGTCGCGCCGACGAGCCGCTGGACGTTCGACGACGCGCGCCGCAAGCTCGCGCCGGCGGTGATCGACTGCGCGCGCGGGATCAGCAATTCGATCCGGACGCTTGAATAGCGTCGACGAAACGGCATACGGCGCGCCGTTGCATCGCGCAACGGCGTTCGATCGCTACTGCGGCTTGGGCGGATGCTCGGTTCGATAGGTACGGTTCGGACGCGATACGAGCTGCTTCGCTGCAGCGTCCAGTTCCTTGCCGTGATACAGGTCGATGCACTTCAGGAAGTCGAACTTCACATCCGCGACTTCCGATTCGACAACCGGATTCCGATAGTCGCGAGCCAGATACTTCGCGACCAGCGCATGAATGACGTCCGGCGCACGTTCCATGTCGTAGTAGGTCCAGTCGCGCAACGCGCTGATGCTGCTGCCGATGTCCTTGCTCGCGCCGGGCGCCTGCTTGTATGCGGCAGCCAGGCACTCCGCGAACGCCATGTCCTTGAAGTTCTGGAGGTAAGTTCGTGAGCCGGCCTCGGGCGATGTTTGTGCGACGTCCTTCGCCACGACCATCGTCGGTTGAAACGCGATGCACGCCAACGCGGCAGCGATCCGGACTCCCCTCATGACAGGCTCCAAAAATTTGCGCGATCGGTACGATACCGCGCGCCCGGTTCGTTGAAGTAACAATGGTCGTAGCACGTCCGCCCGTTAAACAGCGTGGCGTGGCCCTGTGCATCGCTCCACCCCGACACCTCGAACAGGAGGACGCCCTGCCGACCCGCAAGTGGCCCTCCGTTCGACGGCGGGTATTTGACGCCCTCAGCCTTCCCCCAGCGTTGCTCGAGAAAACGAATCAAATCCCTGACACGGAAAAAGTATTGCCGATTGTCTCTGCCCGATACCGTTTGCTCGGGGATTCGCGGTATCACCATGCCAGCTTCACCCAGGATATAACTCATCCTCACCGCGCAAGTATTGCTCCATCGCTCTGTCGGATTCGGATTGTTGACGTTCTTCTCGACGTATCCACCTATCACTTTCGCAACGCGCTCACCGGAATTTGCCGGGTCGTAGATTCGCTGAGATGCCGCCCATGCAACGGCAAATGATGGTCGTTTCACTTTGGCTCCTTGTTGTTGAAATGAATTCGACTCGAGGGTAAGCGCATCGAAGACTCGCGACGGCTCATGTGCACCGAGAACCTTCGAATCCACCGAATCAGGGCGTCATGATGCACGGCTTGAAAGTTTTTTGTAAGGACATCGGCTTGTCGGACTCCGATCCGTCTTCTGCTTCACCCCTCGTTTTCCCCGATCCCGTTCGCCTTGACTCCGCCGCCCCGATCGACAAAACTTCGCACATCGCCAGTGTGATCACAGATCGCAGATCAAACTCAGGAGCCCCGCCTTGCCGCCCCGTATCGTCCCGCCCGCACTGAAAGTCATCGAACAGGAAACGATGGCCGACAAGGTCTATCAGCAACTGCGCGAAGCGCTGATGAGCGGCCGTTTCGCGCCCGGCCAGGCGCTGAGCCTGCGCAGCGTCGCCGAGGCGGTCGGCTCGTCGACGATGCCCGTGCGGGCCGCACTTACGCGGCTGCGCGCCGAACGCGCGCTGGTCGACGGCCCGAATCGCGCGCTCGTCGTCCCGCCGATGACGCTCGACATGCTCGACGAACTCCGCGACGTGCGCATCGCGCTCGAAGGCTGCATCGCCGAACGCGCGTGCGCCCGGATGACCGACGCGCAGATCGCGGCCGTGCGCAAGACCTACGAGACGATGCAGGCACACGCCGAGGCCGGCCGCTCGCGCGCCTACCTGCAAAGCAATTTCGCGTTCCACAGTGCGATCTACGCGCACGGCGCCAGCGAAAACACGCTCGCGATCGTGGAGAACCTGTGGATGCGCGTCGGCCCGTTCCTCAACATGGTCGCGCTCGACATCCCGCACATGCGGCGCTCGATGGATGCGCACCGCGCGATCGTCGATGCGCTCGAACGGCGCGACGGCGCGGGCGTGCGGGCCGGCATCGCGCTCGACATCGGCGGCGCCGCGCATGATCTCGCCGAGACGCTGCGGGCCGAACAGACGCCGCGGAGCGTGAACGCGAAACCGTAGCGACCGCCTGCCACGGCCGCCCGACACGCGAGCGGCCGTCATTCCACAACACCAAAGATGGAGACAACCCGGCATGACAGCTTCCGACCTGCTGAAACCCTATGACGGCCTGCGCGTCCTCGTGACCGGCGGCGCGTCGGGCATCGGCCTCGAAATCGCCGACGCGTTCGCCGAATGCGGCGCGCGCGTGCACGTTTGCGATGCGTCGCAAGCCTCGATCGCGGCGCTCGCCGACCGGCCGCCGCGTGCCGCGACCGGCGCGATCAGCGCGACGCTGGCCGACGTGTCCGACCCGGCCGCCGTCGAGCGCGTGTTCGCCGACGTGTCGACCCGGCTCGGCGGCCTCGACGTGCTGGTCAACAACGCGGGCATCGCCGGCCCGACCGGCGGCATCGACGAAATCGACCCCGTGCAGTGGGAGCAGACCGTCGCGATCAACCTGAACGCGCAATTCCAGTTCGCGCGCCGCGCGGTGCCGCTGCTGCGCGAGTCGAAACCCGGCGGCGCGATCATCGCGCTGTCGTCGGTCGCCGGCCGGCTCGGCTACGCGTTCCGCACGCCGTATGCGGCCACCAAATGGGCGGTGGTCGGCCTCGTGAAAAGTCTCGCGATCGAACTCGGGCCGCTCGGCATCCGCGTGAACGCGATCCAGCCCGGCATCGTGCGCGGCCCGCGGATGCGCCGCGTGATCGAGGCGCGCGCGCAGCAGCTCGGCATCGGCTACGACGAAATGGAGCAGCGCTATCTCGAGAAGATCTCGCTGCGGCGCATGACCGATCCGGCCGAGATCGCCGCGACCGCGCTGTTCCTGTGCTCGCCGGGCGGGCACGGAATCACCGGGCAGGCGATCTCCGTCTGCGGCAACGTCGAAGTGCTCTGACGCCTCCTGCATCGTTCATCGAAAGGAATCCATCCGTGGCAAACGCTCGCAAAATCATCATCACCTGTGCGCCGACCGGCGCGATCCATACGCCGTCGATGTCGCCGTACCTGCCCGTGACGCCGCACGAAATCGAAACGGCCGCGGTCGCGGCCGCGCAGGCCGGCGCGGCGATCCTGCACCTGCACGCACGCAACCCGTCCGACGGCAAGCCGACGCAGGACCCGGCCGTGTTCGCCGAGTTCCTGCCGCGCATCAAGGCGCGGACCGACGCGGTGATCAACCTCACGTCGGGCGGCAGCCCGCACATGACGGTCGACGAACGGCTGCAGCCGGCGCTGCATTTCCAGCCCGAAGTCGCGTCCTTGAACATGGGTTCGATGAACTTCGGGCTGTACCCGATGCTCGAGCGCTTCCGCGAGCTGAAGCATCCGTGGGAGCGCGAACATCTCGAGAAAAGCCGCGATCTCGTGTTCAAGAACACGTTCGCGGACATCGAGACGATCCTCACGCGCTGCGGCGCGAACGGCACGCGGTTCGAATTCGAGTGCTACGACATCTCGCACCTGTACAACCTCGCGCACTTCGTCGATCGCGGGCTCGCGAAGCCGCCGTTCTTCGTGCAAAGCGTGTTCGGCCTGCTCGGCGGGATCGGCGCGCACCCGGAGGACCTGATGCACATGCGCCGGACGGCCGACCGCCTGTTCGGCAGCGATTACGTGTGGTCGATCCTCGGCGCCGGGCGCAACCAGATTCCGCTCGCGACGATCGGCGCCGCGCAAGGCGCGAACGTGCGCGTCGGGCTCGAGGATTCGCTGTGGATCGCGCCCGGCAAGCTCGCGGAATCGAGCGCCGCGCAAGTCCTGAAAATGCGCCAGGTGCTCGAAGGCCTGTCGCTCGAGATCGCGACGCCGGCCGAGGCGCGCGCGATGCTCGCACTCAAGGGCGGCGACGCGGTGAATTTCTGACCGCCGGGTAGCACCCCAACACCAGAACCCGCAAGCGCAGTGACAAGGCGCCGGCCCGAGCCGGCCGGCGCCAGGACGCCCTTGATCGCCCCGCTCCGTTCGAGCGCCGCCGGCGCGGCTCCGTCGACTGCCCATCCGCTGCCTGCATCGCAGCGGCATTTGCCGAACGCGGCGCGCCGTGCTTGCTGTGCGCGCCGGTTCGCTCTTACCGGAGTCGTCCGCATGTCCACTCATCACGCTCAGGCATTGTCTTCCGCCGCCGGCGACGCGAACGCGTCGCTGAACCGGCTGCTGTTCCGCAAACTCATGCCGCTGCTGATCGCCGCCTATGTGATCAGCTTTCTCGACCGCACCAACATCGCGTTCGCCAAACATTCGATGGGCATCGATCTCGGCATCTCATCGGCCGCGTACGGGCTCGGCGCGGGGCTGTTCTTTCTCACCTACGCGTTGTTCGAGATCCCGAGCAACCTGATCATGCATCGCGTCGGCGCGCGCTTCTGGATCACGCGGATCATGATCACGTGGGGCGCGCTGTCGGTCGCGATGGCGTTCGTCCGCGGCGAGACGTCGTTCTACGTGATGCGCCTGCTGCTCGGCGTGGCCGAAGCCGGCCTGTTTCCCGGCGTGATGCTGTATCTGACGTACTGGTTCGGCCGCGAGGAACGTGCGCGCGCCACCGGCTATTTCCTGCTCGGCGTGTGCATCGCCAACATCGTCGGCGGGCCGCTCGCCGGCGCGCTGATCGAGCTCGACGGCACGCTCGGCTTCCACGGCTGGCAATGGCTGTTCGTCGTCGAAGGCATCCCGGCGATCCTGCTCGCGTTCGTCGTGTGGACGCGATTGCCGGACCGTCCGAGCGCCGCGCCGTGGCTCGCCCCGGAAACCGGCCGCGCGCTCGAGCGCAAGCTGGCCGCCGAACAGGACGCGGGCGTCGCCGCGCACGGCGGCCATGCGTTCGGCGCCGCACTGCGCGATCCGCAGATCTGGCTCGCGATCTTCGTGTACTTCTGCCACCAGTTGACCATCTACACGGTGATCTTCTTCCTGCCGGGCATCATCGGCGCGTCGGGGCGGCTCTCGCCGGTCGCGGTCGGGTTGCTGACGTCGCTGCCCTGGCTCGCCGCCGCGCTGGGCGCCGGGACGCTGCCCCGCTTCGCCCGCGAGTCGCGTCATTCGCGCCGGATGCTGTGCGCGGGGCTGATGGTCATGGCCGCCGGCATGGTCGGCGCTGCGCATGCGTCGCCGCTGGCGGGGCTGCTCTGCGTGTGCGTCGCTGCATCGATGTTCTTCGTCGTGCAGTCGATCGTGTTCACGTTTCCGGCGTCGCGGCTCGCCGGCAGCGCGCTGGCCGGCGGGCTCGGGCTCGTGAATACGTGCGGGTTGCTCGGCGGCTTCGTCGGGCCGACCGTCGTCGGCGCGATCGAACAGGCGACCGGCAATGCGAAGAACGGGCTGACGCTGCTGGCGGCCGCGCTCGTCGTCGCGGCGTTCGCGAGCCTCGCGTTGCGGCACGGGCACGAGCACGCCGACGTGCGGTCGCGCGGCTGAAGACAACGAGATTCAGGCTGGCGAGATGCGGGTTTCGCCCCGGCCGCATCTCGCCTCGCTCTGTCAGAACAGATGCATCTCCGCGACAAACACCACGCCCGAGAACAGCAGCGTCGTCACGCAATACCCCATGATGTCGCGCACGCCGAGCCCTAGCGCAGCAGCGCAACGTTCTCGTCGATTCGACGCTGAATGTCCGTCAGCGTGTCTTCTGTGATGATCCCCTCGTAGCGGCGCTTCGCAATGGCCGAGAACTGGCTGGCTACTCCGCACATTCCGTCGATCATGTCGCTGGCAACGGCTGCGGAAAGCTCTGCTTCCTTTGCCAGTCCGAGCAATGCCGCCCGGTCGATCCGCAGCGCCTCGCCCATGACGTCCATTTGGTGGTAACCGCCCGGCCCCTCGCAGAATGTCACGTCGTAGGCCGGCGCGAGTTTCCACTGGCCGGATCGCGACATGACGTAAGCGAAGTTTTTCGGATGATCGTCGCGATTGTTGAACGCGACATTGAAGACAGCCCGTTCAAACGCCCGCGCCTTCTCGCGTACGTCGTTGGTGCACATGTGAGTCGCACGCAAGAAGTTCACGTAGTCCAGCGCCCCCGGCGTTTTGTAATCGGCACCGGTAAACGCGGCAACGCTTTGCATGGGCACGCGCAGACCGTCCCGTCGATCGAAACGCCGGGACGCAAATGCCGCCATCCCGTCAGGCAAATTGAAATGCAGCGTGTCCGGGGTCTCGATGCCGCACATGCGCAAGCACTCGGCGTAGACCATTTCGATCGCGCACACCTCGGGATGCTCTTGCCGAGCCGGGAACTTGACCAACCACGCGTCAAAACCCGCCACCGCGGCCGTGGTAAAAACGCCGGACTGCGGATCACGATAGACCAGGGCCTTCGGCCTGGCACCTTGCGGAGAGCCGCCCACCTGCAGCAGTTGATGAAGGAATTCGCCGCCCTCACCGTTGAGGACTTCCTGTACCTCGGCCGCGAGCCGGTCGAGAGGAATATCCGGCTGCGGTGCCTGGATCTCGACCGCGACCGGCTCGAACGACATGGCGCCCATTGCGTGGTTGCCAATGTAAGCCAACCGCTCCAGCGGCCCGATGCGTGCCGCGTTGAGACCGCGGCGTTTGAACAAGCGGTCCATGAGCAACATGCCCCATCCGTCGGGCAGCGCGTCATAGACTGGGCCGGGCAATCCCAGCTGGTGGGACGGAAAGTCCTTGCGCAGCCTCGCCCCATGCAATGGGAGCGCATAAGACGACAGTTCCAGCCCCCTTTTGCGCGCGTCATCGCTATATTCGAATACGATCAACGGGCGCCCCGTGATCGCCGTCGTAGAAACCATCGATCCCCACAGCCAGTGCTCCCCCCAGCCGTCGTAGTAGACATCGATCCGCTCGATCATTTCTGGTTGCCCCTCTTGACGCGCTGACGTTTGGCACTTTTTTCATACCGATGAACGTCTTCCAGGCTATCGAGCTTCGGCAGGAACAATCCTTCGAGTTCCTTGCTACGTCCCAGGACCATGGCTACACGAACTACCGTCTCGAGGCTCACATTGCGTCCGGCTTCCAGATTGGACACGGTATTGGAACCGACGCCGGCACGCGCGGCTACGTCGCTCTGCGTCAATTGCAACGCCAGCCGCTCCGTGCGAAGCCTCGCGCAAAGCAGTGTGACGATTTCATCGGGCTTGCGAAAATTTAATTCCAGCATAGTGGGTCTTCCCGCGCCATATCTCTCATAACTCACAATATTATAGAGTTACAGGAGAGATGCATGCAGGAACTTTAATTCCCATACATTGTGTCTTATTTTGATATTTTCGCGGATAATCCACTTCAAAACGGAATTGATGCGTCAGCGATGCACGCTCTTCCCCTGCCCACTGGACGCCTTCCAGATACGCCATGTCGTGGATGGATCGCCGCGCGCATCGATGCGTATACGGGCCCTGGCGTGAGCCCGCTAGCGAGCAACCGCCTCCGGCGTGCTGACGGCTGCGATCGCTGTCGCTCGCCGCTCCACCAGCTTCTGCGCAAGCCGGTACGCCACAAGCGAACCTGCCACGGCAAGCAGCATCGGCACGAGGCAGTCGTGATTCGCGCGCGTGAATTCGAGCAGCAGCACGACGGCCGTGATCGGCATCTGCATCGACGCGGCCAGAAACGCGGTCGCGCCGATCAGCGCGCATCCGCCGAGCGATGCACCCGGCCACACGATGCTCCACAGTCCACCGAGCACGACCCCGAGCAGCGCGCCGTTCGCGAGGCCCGGCGTCAGCAGCCCGCCTTCCGCGCCAGCCCGCAGGCTGCCGGCCTCGATCAGCACCTTCAGCACGAGCAGCACCGCCGCGAGGCCGATCGTCAGCGTGCCGTCGAAGCCCAGCGATGCCGGCCCCTTGCCGTTGCCGAGCAATTGCGGAAACCCCATCGAGAGCACGCCGATCACCGCGAAGTTGAGCAGCGCGAACACCGGCAGCCGCCAGTCCTTCGGCGCGTTCGCCCGCGCGCGGGTCGTGAGCCGCACGAAACCGTACGCGGCGAAGCCGAACAGCGGCCCGCAGACGATCGACCATGCGACCAGCGGTGTGCTCAGCACGAACGCCGGCACCGTGTACTGGTGCTCATTGCCGAGGCCGAGCCACGCGACGATCGCCGCGATCGCGGACGTCACGACCGCCACGATCAGCGCACGCATGTCGAACGTGCCGAGCAGCACCTCGAGCACGAAGATCGCGCCGCCGAGCGGCACGTTGTAGACGGCCGCGAGCCCCGCGCCGGCGCCGCACGCGACCATCAGCCGGCAATCGTCGGGCGTGAGTCGCGCCGCATGCGCGAACCGCCCGGCGAGCAGCGAGCCGATCTCGCGCGGCGCGACTTCGCGGCCGAGTGGCGAGCCGAGCGCGACGGTGACGATCTGCAGCAGCGCATGAACCGTCGTACTGACGAACGGCATCCGCGGATCGGCCGCGCGCACCGCGCGACGGATGCTGACGAGCGGCCGGCCATACCGGTAAAGCGCCCACCAGCCGCCGCCGGCGACGATCCCGCAGACGGTCAGCACCGCCAGCCGACGCAGCGGTTCGGCGCCGGTCACGCCACTGAGGAAGCTCTCGGACCCGATCACGTGCGCGATGCTGTAGCCGTACGCGAGGTGCTGGATCGCATGCAGCAGCAACGCGAGGAGCATGCCGCCGAGACCCGCGCCGATACCGGTCAGGACCGTGACGACAGCCATGCGCGCGAACGGGCTGACGGGTGGCGAGGAAGCGGCGGGAGCGGATGGAAGATCGAGGCGCATGGGGTCGGCGAACGAGGATCGAAAAGGCGGCGCGCACGCTGCATGCCGTCATCAGGACCGCATCGTAGGCCCCCGCCTCTCATGAGACAAACGTATTTTTCGAATCGACTCATGCATTTGTTGAATACATGAGGGCCGGCGGGCCGCGATGACCCGCCTTCCGCGTCAATCCGGATACGTGATGCGCTCCGGCTCACGCCGCATGATGACCTTCCCGTGGCGCATCGACAGCGTGGCCTTCGCCTGCCGGCGTACGGCTTCGTAATCGCTGTCCGCGTCGAGCACGACGAGATTCGCCGGACGCCCGATCTCGATGCCGTAGCCCTCGCCGAGATGCATCGTCGTCGCGCTGTGGTCGGTCACGAAGTCGAGGCAGCGCTGCAGGTCCTGGTAACCCATCATGTGACAGATATGAAGGCCCGCATCGAGCACGCGCAGGATGTTGCCGTTGCCGAGCGGATACCACGGGTCCTTGATCGAATCCTGCCCGAAGCACACGTTGATGCCGGCCCGGTCGAGTTCCGCGACGCGCGTGACGCCGCGCCGCTTCGGAAACGTGTCGAAGCGCCCTTGCAGGTGAATGCTCTCGGTCGGGCACGAGATGAAGTTCAGTCCCGCCCGCTTCAGCAGCCGGAACAGCTTCGAGCAGTACGCGTTGTCGTACGAACCCATCGCGGTCGTGTGGCTCGCGGTGACCCGCGCGCCCATGCCGCGCACGCGCGCTTCTTCCGCGAGCACTTCGAGAAAGCGCGAATGCGGATCGTCGGTTTCGTCGCAGTGCACGTCGACGAGGCAGCCCGTGCGTTCCGCGAGATCCATCAGAAAGCGGATCGAGCTGACGCCCTGCTCCCGCGTGTTCTCGAAATGCGGAATTCCGCCGACGACGTCCGCGCCGAGCTCGATCGCCTGCTCCATCAGCGCGCGGCCGCCGTCGAACGATTCGATGCCCTCCTGCGGGAACGCGACGATCTGCAGATCGATCAGCCCGCGCGCCTCGTCCTTCACTTCCAGCATCGCCTTCAGCGCGGCCAACGTCGGATCGGTCACGTCGACGTGCGTGCGCACGTGCTGGATCCCGTGGTCGCGCAGCATGCCGATCGCCGCATGCGCGCGCGCTTTGGTGTCCTCGTGCGTGATCGTCGCCTTGCGCTCGGCCCAGCGCTCGATGCCTTCGAACAGCGTGCCGCTCATGTTCCACGCGGGTTCGCCGGCCGTCAGCACGGCATCGAGGTGGATATGCGGCTCGACGAGCGGCGCAATCGCGAGACGGCCGCCGCCGTCGATATGGTCGGGGTTCGTCGACGCGATCGGCGCGGTTTGCGCATCGATCCGCGCGATCTTGCCGGCATCGACGCCGATCGTGAACAGGCCGTCGCGGCCGCGCAGACGTACGTTGAACAGGTTCATGGGGAGGCCTCTTGTCGTGCTGCATTGACACGATCGCGCGATCTGCGTCGGCGGCCGTGTGGTCCGAACGGCCAGTATGGAGGAAAAGCAGCGATGCGCGCACGTGTCACGCATGTTGCATCGACACGACAACCAGGCTGTACCGGGCGGAAGCCGAGGGCCGCCCGCCACGCAGGAATCGCCTGCCCAGGGTGTGCGCGCCGCGTCGTGTCAGTTTTGTGAAGGATGCTTGTCGGATCTGGAACAGTGCGCTCGCGGCCCGGACGGCCGTGCGCGTGCCGCGCATTCCTATACTTGCGCCGAACTTTGGTTTCCAGTCCCACCCGCAGGAGCTTTCCGATGAAAAAAACCCTGATCGCCGGCGCAGGCGCCGCCGCACTCCTCACGCCGCTCGCCCACGCGCAAAGTTCGGTCACGCTGTACGGCCTGATCGACGCCGGCATCGCCTATACCAACAACGTGAACGGCGCGTCGCAGTGGCGCATGACGACCGGCACGATCAACGGCAGCCGCTTCGGCCTGCGCGGCACCGAGGATCTCGGCGGCGGGCTGAAGGCGCTGTTCGTGCTCGAAAACGGCTTCAACGCGAACAACGGCGGGCTCGGCCAGGACGGCAAGCTGTTCGGCCGGCACGCGTACGTCGGCCTCAGCCGGGCCGGCTACGGCACGCTGACGCTCGGTCGCCAGTACGACACGATGGTCGACTTCGTCGCGCCGTTGTCGGCGACGTCCGGCGATTTCGGCGATACGGGCTTCGCGCATCCGTTCGACAACGACAACCTGAACCACTCGCTGCGCATCAACAACGCGGTCAAGTACACGAGCGACACGATCGCGGGCTTCAAGGTCGGCGCGCTGTACGCGTTTTCCAACTCGGCGAATTTCAGCGCGAACCGCGCATACAGCGTGGCCGCGAGCTACACGAACGGCCCGCTGAAGCTGGCCGGTGCGTACCTGCAGATGAACGGTACCAAGGGTTCGACGAGCGCGAGCCCCGGCGCGACCGATTCGGCCGAAGCGAAGAGCCTGAACCAGGGCGGCTGGTCGATCGGCTCGGACCGCATGCGCACGTACGGCGGCGGCGTCAGCTACGTGTTCGGCCCGGCGACCGTCGGCTTCGTCTACACGCGCTCGCAGTACGACAACACGGGCGCGTTCGGCTCGAGCGGCCAGATCGCGTTCAACAACTACGACGTGAACGTGCGCTATGCGGTCACGCCGGCCGTCAGCGTCGGCGCGGCCTATGTGTACACGGACGCCAGCGTGTCGAATCCCGACAGCAAGCACGGCACCGACCCGAAATGGCATCAGGCGAACCTGCAGGCCGTGTACAAGCTGTCGCGCCGCACCGACCTGTACGCGGAAGCGATGTTTCAGCACGCGTCGGGCCGCGGTTACCAGGCGTTCATCAACACGTCGGGCGGCGCATCGAGCACGGCGAACCAGGTCGTCGGCACGATCGGCATGCGCACGCGGTTCTGACCGGCAGCGCGCGACGTCGCCCGTATGCACGGCGCCCGTGTGCGCTCACGGTTTCGCCCGGTGCGGGCGACCGCGCCAATGTTGTTGCTTCTGGAAGGCAGCCCTCCTGGATTCGGGGTGTTTGCGCATCGGCCTGCTGCGTAGACTGACGTCGAAGGTCGGAGCCGCGCATCGCGTGCGGCGTGTCGATCCGGCCACCCACCCCGTATTCAGGAGAACCACGTGAAATCGCTCGTCGTTACCGCCGCCGCTGCCGTCCTGCTCGCCGCACCGGTCCTGTCGTTCGCCCAGCAGGCGAAGTCGCCCGTCACGCGCGCGCAGGTGCTGCAGGAGCTGATCGATCTCGAATCGGTCGGCTACAACCCGGCGCGCGGTGAAATCGGCAACTATCCGGACGACATCCTCGCGGCGCAGGAACGGCTGCAGGCGAAACGTCTCGCCGAGCGAAAAGCGGCGCGGGCCGCCTACGGCCCGGCCGGCGAGCCGGCCACCGAATCGGGCGCGGCGGCCAGGCCCGCGCTGTGACGATGCGCGTCGCTCGCATCACGCATGCGTGGCGAGCGATGCGTATCGGGTGTTTGCATGAAGCAACCCGCCGCGCGCCGATGCGCGAGCGGGTTTCAGACGGCCTGCGTTCAGGCGGCCTGCGGTTCGCGGTCGATCGCGTTCAGCATCTCGACGTCGCGCGCGATCATCGTCGGCACCTGCGCACGCAGCATCTCGACCCAGGTCCGCACCTTCGCATCGACGAAGCGGCGCGACGGGTACAGCGCATACACGTTCATCTTCTGCAGGATATGCGCGGGCAGCACACGGACGAGCGTGCCGTCGCGCAGCGCGTCGATTGCCGAATACAGCGGCAGCATGCCGATCCCGATGCCGTCGCGGATCGCGAGGGCGAGCGATTCGGCCGTATTGGTCTGCACCGGCCCGGCGACATGGATCTGCTCGACGCCGTCGGGCCCTTCGAGCACCCATTCGTGCGTCGGGAACGCCGGCGTACATAGCGTCAGGCACGCGTGCGCGGCGAGATCCTGCGGGCGGGCCGGCACGCCATGCCGTTTCACGTAGTCGGGCGATGCGCACAGAATGCTGAACGTCGAGCCGAGCAGGTGCGACACGAGCTCCGAATCAGGCAGCGACGATGCGGTGACGACGGCCATGTCGCTCGTGCCGTCGAACAGGTCAGGCATCCGCTGCGACAGCGACAGCTCGATCGACACGTCCGGGAATTGCGCGTGATAGCGCGTCAGCGCGGGTAATACGTAGTGGTGCCCGACGCTCGCGAAGCTGTGCATGCGCAGCACGCCGGCCGGGCGCTCGTGCGCGCAGCTCGCCTCTTCTTCCGCGCGGTCGACGTCGGCGAGGATCTGGCGGCAGCGCCGCAGATAGCTTTCGCCGGCCGACGTGAGCGCGAGACGGCGCGTCGAGCGATTCATCAGACGGGTGCGCAGGCGCGCCTCGAGCTCCGACACCGCGCGCGACATCGCGCCCGTCGTCGAATTCAGCGATTGCGCGGCGGCGGTGAAACTGCCCGTCTCGACGACGCGCGAAAACACCCGCATGTTTTGTAGCGTATCCATTCCTGTGAGCAACCTGTAGCGGAGCCGCCATTTTCCTCCACTGCGCGCGATAGATTGTTACGTCGGCTGCAACTATCGTTTCCCCGCAACTGCGTTAATGCACGGGCGCCGCACTCCTACAATCGGCGCCTCACCAGTCGAACGGACCCGTTCGGACGCACCGCGGCGCTTCGCCCGGTCGGCCCTGGGCCCTCTTTTCATGAAGCCACAACCTGCGATCGAGCGACCTTCCATCGAACCGGCACGATGGAGGCCATGGCTCGATCCGCTCGGCAACGCGGCGCGCGACTGGGCCGCGACCGACGGGCTGATCTGGCTGCATCTCGCGAAAACCGTGCTCGCGGCGCTGCTGGCGATGGGCATCGCGATGCGTCTGGAAATGTCGCAGCCGCGCACCGCGATGACGACCGTGTTCGTGCTGATGCAGCCGCTGTCGGGCATGGTGTTCGCGAAAAGCTTCTACCGCGTGCTCGGCACGGCGGCCGGCCTCGTCGGCGCGCTCGCGCTCGGTGGGTTGTTCGCGCAGCAGCCGGAGCTGTACATGGCCGGCATCACGCTGTGGATCGGCGGCTGCATCGCGCTCGCGGTGCGCAACCGCCACTTCCGCTGGTACGGCTTCGTGCTCGCCGGCTACACGGCCGCGCTGATCGGCCTGCCGGCCGTGATGACACCGCAGACGCTGTTCCAGTCCGCGCTCACGCGCGCCGCGGAAGTCGCACTCGGCATCGCGTGCTCGGGCGCGGTCAGTGCGTTGATCCTGCCGTTGAGTTCCGCGAAGGCGCTGATGCGTTCATTGAGCGCGCGCCACGCGACGTTCGCGGCGTTCACGGCCGGCGCGCTGGCGGGCGACGTCGCGCGCGGCGATTTCGAGCGGCGCTTCGCCGATTTCGTCGACGACATCGTCGGCTTCGAAGCCAATCGTGCATTCGCATCGTTCGAGGACCCGCACATTCGCGCGCGCAGCCGTCGGCTCGCGCGGCTGAACAGCGAGTTCATGAACGCGTGCACGCGGCTGCATGCGCTGCATCAACTCGTCAAACGGCTGCGTGCGAACCAGTCGGACGCTGTGCTCGACGCGCTGGCGCCGCACGTCGACGCGCTCGCCCAGCGCTTCGCCGCGTTGCGCGACGAACGCCAGCGCGGCATCGCACCGGCCACCGGCGCGCTGCTCGAACTGCGCCGCTTCCACGGTGCGTTGCCGAAGACCGCGCGCGCGTCGCGGCGAACCCTCGAGGACCATGCGGCCGGCGGCCTGCTCGACTTCGATACCGCGATCGAGCTGCTGTACCGGTTCATCGGCGAATATCTCGGCTACGTCGACACGTACGCGTCGCTCGACCAGGACGATCACGCGTTCGAGCGCTCGGTCACGCATTACGCGGTGAAAACCAATGCGTTCTTCGTCGGTTTCGCCTTCCTGCGCACGGTGGTCGCCGTCGGCGCGATGAGTGCATTCTGGATCGCGTCGGAATGGCCGAGCGGCTCGCTCGCGGTGATCGCCACCGCGATCGCGTGCGCACTCAGCTCGACGTCGCCGCGCGCGCCGAAGTTCGTCGCGCAGATGGGCGTCGGGGCGGCGTTCGCGACCGCCGTCGGCTACCTGTTCCTGTGCTACGTCTATCCGAACATCGACGGTTTTCCGCTGCTGTGCGCGGCGCTCGCGCCGGTGCTCGGCCTCGGCGCGTTCCTCGCGATGCGGCCGGGCCTGTCCGGCTACGGGATCGGCTTCGCGGTGTTCTTCTGCTTGCTTGCGGGCCCCGACAACACGATCGCGTATACGCCTGAAGTGCTGATCAACAACGGGCTGGCGGTCGTGGTCGCGATGCTCGCGTGCTCGCTCGTGTTCGCAGTCGTATTCCCGACCCACATGCCCTGGCTCACCGGCCGGATCGCGCACGACTTGCGCCGCCAGGTGACGCTTGCATGCGAAGGCGCGCCGGACGGCCTCGCGCAGCGCTTCCAGTCGAGCACGCACGACCTGATGGCGCAACTGCGCACGCTGCTGGTGCGCCGTACGCGGCAGCATCGCGATGCACTGCGCTGGATGCTGTCGACGCTCGAGGTCGGCCACGCGGTCATCGACCTGCGCGACGAGCTGCACGCGTTCTGCGCGTCGAAACCGCCGCAGACGCTGCGCTGGATCGGTTCGATCGATGCGGTGCTGAACGAACTGCCGCGCTTCTTCGACGATCCGACGCCCAGTCGCCATGCGCGTACGCTGAAATCGGTGAATCTCGCGATTCGCGCGGCACAGCACACGCTGCAGGCGTGGTACGCGGTGCCCGACGCGCGCCGCAGCATGCAAAGGATCGTCGGCTGCCTGCACTTCATGCGCAGCGCGCTGCTGGACAAGGACGCGCCGTTCAACCGGCACCGCCATTGAAGAATGTGTGCGCGCGCTACGGGATCGTTGTTCCGGATGGAAATAAGCTCTACAGCCGCGGTGATTAATCTTTAAGCAGTGCGAGCCTATAGTTTCCTCACTGCCAGCGAGACTGGCACTCACCCAGGAGAAACAAAATGAAGCCGCTGCACCTCGCCCTCGTTGCCCTGTCGCTCACCGCTGCCGTCGCTCACGCGCAGCCGGCGCCGGCAGACGCCGCACCGCAACAGGCGAACCGCACCGAAGCGATCCAGGCCGCCGGCCGCGTCGATCGTGCGCAATCGAAGCAGGAAGACCCGAACGCCTGCGTCGGCCCCGTCAGCTTCTGCAACATCTACTTCGGCAGCTGAGCATGACGCCGCGTCGTCACGGCCCGGCCCATATCGCCCCCACGGCCCCCACGGCCCGCACCGCACGCGTGACAGGCGCGGGCGGACGGCGGTCCGGCCGATCGCCGCATCGCCGCCCCGCCCCACGCCGCTTCGATTGAAGCGGCGCTTGCCGTTTCAGGCGCCGCGCCCCGGCCGCCAACCCACTTCGCGCAACGCATCCAGCAAGCGCGCCTGCCCGAGCCCTTCGACCCGCGCCCCGCGCGATGCGACGTCGCCGCCCGCGACCAGCGCATTCACGATCGCCTCCTCCACCGCTTCCGCCGCCGCGACGAACAGCGCGGAAATATGGTCGTTGTTGACCATTTGCACGCCGGTGGTCGGCGCGCCCTTGCTGCCGTAGTTCACCGCCGGCAAGCCGGCGTTGCCGGTGGCGAACGCGAGAAAGATGTCGCCGCTCGAATCCTCGGTGCCGCCGCCGACGCGGGCCAGCCCGACGCTCGCGCGCTGCGCGAGACGCGTGCATTGATGCGGCAGCAACGGTGCGTCAGTCGCGATCGTGACGACGATCGAACCCATGCCGGCTTCGCCTTTCGCGTCGGCTTCGCGGAACGGCGAATGCACATGCCGCAGCACTTCGCCGACCGGGTAGCCGGCCACGCGCAGCATTTCGCGCACACCGTAGTTCGCCTGCACGAGCGCGCCGACGGTCCAGCCGCCCGCATCGTCCGCCAGCACGCGCGACGCGGTGCCGATGCCGCCCTTGAACTCGTGGCAGATCATGCCGGTGCCGCCGCCCACGCCGCCTTCGGCAACCGGCCCCGACTGCGCGGCGGCCAGCGCGCGCTGCACGTGCGCGGCGCTCACGTGCTGCCCCCAGATGTCGTTCAGCAGTCCGTCGTAGGTTTCCATCACGACCGGCATGCACCAGTACACGCGGCCGGCCGCCGCTTCGCGTTCGTTCGCGACGAGCGCGTCGCGCACCGCGCCGACGCTGTGGGTGTTCGTATAGGCGATCGGCGTCGTCAGCAGGCCCGCTTCGCGAATCCATTCGAGCCCGGTCGCGTCGCCGTTGCCGTTCAGCACGTGCACGCCCGCGAAGCACGGCGAATCGTGCGCGGCGCCCGCGCGCGGCTCGATCACGGTGACGCCGGTGCGGATCGATGCGTCGCCGTTCTCGACGTTCAGCGTGCAGTGCCCGACCCGCACGCCCGGTACGTCCGTGATCGCGTTGAAGCGGCCCGGCGTGCCGAGGCCGATGCGGATGCCGAGATCCCTCGTGCGCATGATGCAATTCCTCCAGTCTTTCGATGGTTCGTGTGTCGGTGGTGCACTGTATCGATCCGGCGCTCAGAGCGCGCGGAATGCTTCGCTGTGGCGCGCCCAGGCCACGTACATCACGAGCGCCGCGACCAGCAGCCCCGCGATGATGATCAGGTCGGTCGGTTTCGTCGCAGTCGCCAGCGTCGTGTAAAGCGTGTACGCGGCGCCCGCCACCGCGACGAGCGGCGTCACGGGCCACAGCGGCATCCGGTAGTGATGCTCGACGTCGCGGCGCACGAACCGGCTCGCGAGCGCGGCCAGCCCGACGACCAGATAAATCAGCAGCAGCAGGTCGACCGTGAACGCGGTGAGTTCGTCGAGGCTCGACACGAACACGAGCCCGGCCGACGGTATCGCGAGCGCGAGCGTCGCCAGCCACGGCGATTCGAGGCGCGGGTGGATCGTCGAGAACGCGCGGTTGCAGGTGCGCGACCAGAGCGCATGCCGGCCGCTGCTGTACAGCAGGCGGCCCATCGTGATCACGATCGCGATGATCGCGTTGAACACCGACAGGAAGATCCCGCCGCTGACCACGCGCGACACGGCCGGATTGCTCAGCGAGCGCACGACATAGCCGATCGGATCGGCGCTTTTGGTCAGCTCCGTCAGCGACGGCGCACCCAGCACGATCGCGGTGAGCGGCACCAGTTCGACGACGAGGATCACGAGCAGCGAATAGATCACCGCCTTCGCGACGTTGCGGTTGCCGCCGCACAGGTCTTCCGCGAGATACGCGGCCGAGCCGAAGCCGTTGTAGCAGAAGATCGCGGTGCCGATGGCGGGCACGATGGCCGCGAGCGTCGCCGGCACGAGCGCATTGCCGCTTGCGACGACCGGGGCGATCAGCACTTCGGCGCCGCGATGCGGCGACCCGAAGCCGAGCCCCGCGATCAGCATCAACACGCCGATTTCGACGACCAGGAACGCGCCGGTGATCCAGGCGTTCGTCTTGATGTTCAGCATGCCGAGCAGATAGCTGAGCAGCACGATCGTCAGCGCGACCGACTGGTTGCTGAAGTGCGTGCCGAGCGCGTTGTTCAGGTACGGCGCGGCGCCGCTCGCGAGCACGGCGGGGATGAACACGCTGACCGACAGCACCGTGATGAAGGTCAGGTAGCCGGGCAGCGTGCCGAACACGCGCTTGGCCATCACGTATTCGCCGCCCGCGCTGCGATGCGCGGCGCTGAGTTCCGCATAGCAGAGCGCGAACGCCAGCGCGAGCACGCCGCCGAGCACGAACGACAGCACGGCGCCGCTGCCGGCCTGCTGGATCGCGAACGGCGCGATCACGAAGATCGAGCTGGCCGGCGTCACGCCCGATACGGTGATCATCACCGCATCGCGCACGCTGAGCGTCTGCGACAGCGCGCGCGGCGCGTCTTCCGTTGCAGGCGCCGCTTGCAGGCTGCCCGTCGATTCCGACATCATCGCCATTTCGTTCTCCTGTGCTCCTATGCCACCTGTTTTTGAACGCCCATACTCGGGCCCGATTGATTGCGTGGCAGTCTAGGAAGCCAATTTCAGGACCGCTATTCCCCCTTCGTGTTACGCCCTTCCGGTGGTGGTATGGATCGTCTCTTTTCCGAAATCGCGATGCACCAGGCGCTTGGCCGCGCAATCGATCATCTCGGCCAGCCGCGCTTCTGGCGATTCCTGGTGCTGCTGCTCAATGAAATGGCGCCGTTCGACAACGCGCTGGCGACCGCGATCGGCAGCGACGGCGTACCGCTCGTGCTCGACGAATACGACACGGGCGGCACCGACGCCGCGTCGCCCGTGCCGCTTTACCTGAATGGGTTATATCTGCTCGATCCGTTCCTGCAGGCCGCGCACGACGGGCTCGCCGACGGCTGCTACCGGCTCGAGGAAGTCGCGCCCGACCTGTTCCGGCAGAGCGAGTATTTCCTGAGCTATTTCCGCGACGCGGTCGGCGACGACGAGATCCAGATTCTCGTGCGGCCGAATGCCGACACGCTGCTGTCGCTGTCGCTCGGTGCGTCGACGCGCTTCGACGTCGAACCGCTCGGCAAGCTGACGGCCGCGATGCCGTGGGTGCTCGCGGTGATTCGGCAGCACTGGAGGCTGGTGGGCGACGCCGGACGTGCGGCGCCCGACGCCGATCTCGGTACGCGCGTCGAACAGGCGCTCGCCCGCTTCGGCGCGGGCGTGCTGACCGACCGCGAGATGTCGATCGCGCGGATGGTGCTGCGCGGCAATTCGTCGAAGGCGATTGCCGAGCGGCTCGCGATTTCACCGGAAACGGTGAAGGTGCATCGGCGGCATTTGTACGCAAAGCTCGGGATTTCGTCGCAGCCCGAGCTGTTTTCGCGGTTCATCCAGGCGTTGGGGGAAGACGCGGCGGGATGAGTGCGCCGATGCACGCGACTGCCTTCACCCGCCCGCCTCGATGAACCCGCCATCGGGCGCCTGGTGCGGCACGTACCAGCCGAAATACACCTCGGCCTCGACGATCCGGCCGTCGCGTACGCGCAATCGCTCGGCGTTGCGAAACCGCCGTCCGGCGGTCGTGACGGCTTCGTACACGACGAACACGTATTCGCCGTGCACCGCCACGTCGACGAACTCGAATCCTGCGAGCATCGCGCTGTTCGGCCAGCAGCGCGCCAGATACGCGTCGCGGTCGAGCCGGTTGTCGAGCGGGCTCGTGAAATGGAAGTCCGGCGCGATCAGCGCTTCGATCGCGTCGCGGTTCTTGTCGACATACGCGCGATAGCTCGCACGCGCGACTTCACCGGGATCGTCTGGCATCGTCGTTACCTCCGCGAAGGGTCGGGGTGACCGCAACGGCTCGCGTCGCCCCGGCGCATCGATGAAACGGAAGCGGGCGGCACGCACGGCCACGGCCGCTCACGCGTGCGCGGACAGACGTGCATGTCCAGCACGACGCCATGCATGAAAGCACGCACCGGCCGATCCGGCCGTCCCGCACCGCGCCTTTCGGCGCAGACCGGGGCGCGCGTCGGTTGCCCGTTTCCGCACGCACGGGCATGATGTCCGCCAGCGTGTCGGCGCCAGCCGTCCGCTTCGGCGGTCGTCGACACCCCGAGCGGCATGCCGCCACTGCGCCGCCGGCATCGTCGAGCAATCCGCGTGCCGGCCCCGTTCGCCCATCTCACCGAGCCCATGTCACTCCGCGCCTTCAGAACGCTCGTCGCCATCGCCCGCTACCGGACCTTCGCGCGCGCCGGCGAAGCCATCGGCCTCACCCAATCGGCGGTGAGCCTGCAGATCAAGACGCTCGAAAGCGAATACAACGTGCAGTTGTTCGACCGTTCGCGCCGGCAGCCGGTGCTCACCGAAGCCGGCAACATCCTGCTCGCGCAGGCCAAGCAGGTGCTCGCGATGGTCGACCAGATTCCCGATGCGCTCAGCGACGAGAAGAAGCTGGTCGGCCGGCTGCGGATCGGCGCGATCCAGACCGCGTTGTCCGGCCCGCTGCCCGACGCGCTGCTCGCGCTGCGTGCCGCGCATCCGTCGTTGCGCGTGCACGTGTCGGCCGGCATGTCGGTGGAACTCGCGAACCGCGTTGCGGCCGGCGAGCTCGACGCGGCGATCACGACGCGCCCGGTGCGCCCGCATCCGGCGGAACTGACGTGGACCACGCTGTACGAGGATCGCTTCTGGCTGCTCGCGCCGCCCGGTCATGCGGAACGCGACGCGGGCGCGCTGCTCGATGCGCTGCCGTTCATCCGCTTCGACGCGCAGGCGTGGGCCGGCCGGATGATCGCCGCCGAGCTGCGCCGCATCGGCGTGCGGGTGCGCGAGGAGATGGTGCTGGACAGCGCGGAAACGATCGCGCGCATGGTGGCGCGCGGGCTCGGTGCGGCGATCGTCGCGCTCCCCGACGCGACGCTCGCGCGCCTGCCGCCGGTCACGCGCTTGCCGTTCGGCCAGCCGCAGATGGGCCGCGCGGTCGTGCTGCTCGAACACCAGTCGCGTCCGGCCGAACGTTTCGCCCGCGCGCTGGCCGCCGAAGTGACCGCGTCATCGATGAGAATTTCTCATTGAACACCCGATAATTCACCATTATTCCCGTTGCTTGCGCGTGTTAACTTGGCGGCATCGTCATTCTTTCGATTGCATGTCGCCATGTCGCCCGCCGGATGGATTCCCGCGTCGTTCCGCTGCGTTGCCTGCCGGCCGCGCCGGCGCTCCGGCACGACCCGCATGAAGGCGCGCCGATGATCGGCCCGATCCTGCTCGCGCTCGCGCCGGTCGCGCTGCTGGTCGCGTTCGGTCATGGCCTGCGGCGCACCGGCTTCATCGCCGCAGCGTTCTGGCCGCACGCCGAGCGGCTCTGCTACTACGTGCTGCTGCCCGCGCTGTTCGCGGACGGCCTCGCGAATGCGCGGCTGCAATCGTTGCCCGTTTTACCGCTCGCGGCGGCGCTGGTCGGTTCGACCGCATTCGCCGCGGCGCTTCTTCTGCTGGTCCGCCGGTTCGTGCGGGTCGACGGCGCCGGGTTCACGTCGGTGTTCCAGGGCGCCGTGCGTTTCAACAACTATGTCGGCACCGCGCTCGCCGCCGGGCTGTTCGGTGCGAAGGGCATTGCACTCGCGGCCGTCTGCGTCGCGGCGATCGTGCCGACCGTCAACCTGATGTGCGTGCTGGTCTTCGCGCGCTACGGCGACACGCGGCTCGGCGCGGCGGCGCTCGTGCGGCAGATCCTGTCGAATCCGCTCGTCGTCGCCTGCGCGCTCGGGATGGCGATGCAGGCCGGCGGCGTGGCGTTTCCGGCCGCCGTCGAGCCGGCCGTGCGGGCGCTCGGCGCCGCGTCGATGCCGCTCGGCCTGCTGTGCGTGGGCGCGGCGCTGACATTCGATGCGGCCCGCGCATGGTGGCAGCCGGTGTGCGTCGCATCGGCGTTCAAGTTCGTGGCGATGCCGCTCATCACGCTCGCGGCCGGCCGGCTGTTCGGGCTCGGCGATGCGGCGCTGACCGTCGCGCTGCTGTTCCAGGCGCTGCCGACCTCGTCGGCGTCGTACATCATGGCGCGCCAGCTCGGCGGCGACGCGCCGCTGATGGCCGGCATCACCGCGTTCCAGACGATCGCCGCCGCGCTCGCGATGCCGGCCGTGCTCACCGCGCTCGCGTCGGCGCCCGCGTTCCGCTGACGACGCCCGCCCAGCCCCCTTCACTGAATCGGCCCGCAGGCCGGCCATCGCGCGGTTCGGCATCGTTTAGCCGCGCGCGGCCACGCACGCCTCGCGGCACACGCTTCCTTTCGAGATTGCACGCCACATGAATGCTCCCGCCCCGCCCGCCAGCGTCGTCGCCCCCCGGCCGCACGCGGCCATCTACGTGAAGCTCACGCTCGTCGCGCTGTTCTGGGGCGGGACCTTCATCGCAGGCCGGATCCTCGCCGCGACGATGTCCGCGACCTCGGCGGCCACCGGACGCTTCGCGATCGCCGCGCTGCTGCTGGTCGTGCTGACCTGGCAGGTCGAAGGCGGGCTGCCGACACTCAGCGGACGCCAGATCGTGACGACGTTCGGCCTCGGCGCGACCGGCATCTTCCTGTACAACGTGTGTTTTTTCGCGGCGCTCGCGCGGATGCCGGCCGGGCGCACCGCGCTGTTCGTCGCACTGAATCCGGTCGCCACCGCCGTGCTGCTGTCGGTCGTCGTGCGCGAACGCCTGTCGCTGTCGCGTTGGGCCGGCATCGCGGTCGCGCTGTGCGGCGCGCTGATCGTGATCAGCCGCGGCGATTGGCTGCGCGTGCTGACCGATCTCGGCAATACGTTCGGCGCCGGCGAACGCTTCATGCTGTGCGCGGTGCTGAGCTGGGCGGCCTACACCGTGATCGGCCGGCGCGCGCTCGACGGGCTGTCGCCGCTCGCGGCCACCACGTACGCGGCGCTCTGGGGCCTCGCGCTGCTGCTCGTCACGCACCTGTTCGACGCGACGGCGACTGGCGGCACGCCGCTGACGTGGCAGGCCGTCGCATCGATGCTCTATCTCGGCGCCGTCGGCACGGTGATCGCGTTCGTCTGGTATTCGCAGGGCATCCGCCTCCTCGGGCCGGCCCGCGCGGCCGTGTTCACCAACCTGGTGCCGGTGTTCGGCGTGCTGCTGTCGGTCGTGCTGCTCGGCGAGCCGCTGTCGCCGTCGATGCTGGCCGGCGGCGCACTCGTGATCGCGGGCGTCGCACTGACCAATCGCGCGAACCGCTGATGCGTCGGCGTGCGCCGCGTTCGGGGACGGATGCCGAATACGGATGCAGGCGCCCGCCATGCCGTTGCGTGCTGCATACGTCGGGCCGATACGCCCCCGATCTTCTCGCAGCCCCGCCAAAAACCGCCTATCGTGAATGAAGCGCCCCCGTTTGCCGCCGTTCGACCGTGCGTCGCCCGCCGCGGCAACGGCCTTGCGTTCCGGCGCCATTCACCGCGGTCGTCGCGCACGCTCGCCCGTGCACGCGATCGCGCCCGCCCACCGACTACCAGGAGGCACACATGAAAGCTGCGCTGCTCGTCAGCTCCGTCCTGCTCGCCATGGCGTCCGCCTCGGCCTCGGCCCAAGGTTCGATCACGAAAGTCGAGAACGGCGCGCTCGTCGCCGCCAACGGCATGACCGTCTACGCATTCGACAAGGACAAGCCCAACGCCGGCACCAGCGCCTGCACAGGCCCATGCGAAACCCTCTGGCCACCGTACAAGGCCAGCGCGACCGACGTACCGGTCGGGCCCTACACGATCGTCAAGCGCGACGACGGCAGCCCGCAATGGGCGTACAAGGGCAAGCCGCTGTACTTCTTCTCGAAGGACATGAAACAGGGCGAGCGCAACGGCGACAACTTCAAGAACGTGTGGCACGTGGTCGCCCCGTAAGCCTGCTTTCGCCGCGTTCCGTGCATTTCGCCAGCACGTAAAAAGCCCGCCCCGATCATTGATCGGGGCGGGCCTCGGCAGTTCCGCACGTCGCACCGGCCGTATGCAGCCGGTGCGCGCTTCCACTCAGCGGTTCGACGGGAAGCTGAACACCGTCCCTTCGCGCACACCGGCCGACGGCCAGCGCTGCGTGATCGTCTTGCGCTTCGTGTAGAACCGCACGGCGTCCGGGCCGTATGCGTGCAGGTCGCCGAACAGCGAACGCTTCCAGCCGCCGAACGAGTGGTACGCGACCGGCACCGGCAGCGGCACGTTGATGCCGACCATGCCGATCTGGATGTTGTCGCTGAAGTAGCGCGCGGCCTCGCCGTCGCGCGTGAACAGGCAGGTGCCGTTGCCGTATTCGTGCGCATCGATCAGCGCCATCGCCTCGTCGAGCGATTTCAGGCGAATCACGCCGAGCACCGGCCCGAAGATCTCGTGCTGGTAGATCGGCATGCCGGGCTTCACGTTGTCGAACAGGCACGGCCCGAGGTAGTAACCGCCGTCGTGGCCGTCGACCTTCACGCCGCGACCGTCGACGACGAGCGTCGCGCCCGCTGCCACGCCCGCTTCGACGAAACCCGTCACCTTCTCGAAATGCTGCTGCGTGACGAGCGGGCCCATGTCGACGCCCGCGCCGTTGCCCGGGCCGACCTTCATCTTCTCGATCTCGGCCTTCAGCCCCGCGACGACCTGGTCGCCCGTTTCGTCACCGATCGCGACGACCAGCGGAATCGCCATGCAGCGCTCGCCGCAGGAGCCGTATGCGGCGCCCATCAGCGCGTTCACCGCGTTGGGGATATCGGCATCCGGCATCACGACCGCGAAGTTCTTCGCGCCGCCGAGCGCCTGCACGCGCTTGCCGTGCGCGCAGCCGGTCGAGTAGATGTATTCGGCGATCGGCGTCGAGCCGACGAAGCTCACGGCCTTCACGCGCGGATCGGTGAGGATCGTGTCGACCGCTTCCTTGTCGCCGTTCACGACGTTCAGCACGCCCGGCGGCAGGCCGGCCTCGAGCGCGAGTTCGGCCATGCGCAGCGTCGACGACGGCGTGCGCTCGGATGGCTTCAGCACGAACGTGTTGCCGCACGCGACGGCCATCGGCCACATCCACAGCGGCACCATCACCGGGAAGTTGAACGGCGTGATGCCGGCCGCGACGCCGAGCGCCTGGAACTCGCTCCACGAATCGATCGCAGGGCCGACGTTCTTGCTGTGCTCGCCTTTCAGCAACTCGGGCACGTAGGTCGCGTATTCGACGTTCTCGATCCCGCGCTGCAGTTCGCCCATCGCATCGGCGAGCACCTTGCCGTGCTCGGCGGTGATCAGCGCGCACAGCTCGTCGGCGTGCTCTTCCAGCAGCGTCTTGAAGCGGCTCATCACGCGGGCGCGCTTCAGCGGCGGCGTGTTGCGCCATGCCGGAAACGCGGCTTGCGCGAATGCGATCGCGGCTTCGACGGTCAGCTTGTCGGCGAGCGCCACGCTCTTGCGCGATTCGCCCGTCGCCGGGTCGAACACCGGCTGGACGCGGCTGCCGCCGTCGACGCGCTTGCCGTCGATCAGGTGGCCGACGGTGGAGGTCACATTGCTGTCGTGTTTCATGTCTGGGGCTCTTTCCTGAATTCGGTTGTCGCGTGAGGACGAGCGATCGCTCAATCCACTTCGTTCAGTGCGTCGGAGAGCGCGTTGACCAGGTTGTCGATCTCGCGCTTCTCGGCGATGAACGGCGGCGCGAGCTGGATCGTATCGCCGCCGTAGCGCACGTAGAAGCCCTTCGCCCAGCAGCGCATCGCGATCTCGTACGGGCGCCGTGCCGGCTCGCCCGGCAAGGCGGCGATCGTCAGGCCGGCCGCCAGCCCGTAGTTGCGGATGTCCGCGACGTGGCGCTGCCCCTTCAGCCCGTGCACGGCCGCTTCGAAATGCGGCGCGAGATCGCGCACGCGGGCCACCGCGTCTTCCTTCACCAGCAGGTCGAGCGCCGCGACGCCGGCCGCGCACGCGACCGGATGCGCCGAATACGTGTAGCCGTGCGGGAACTCGAGCATGTACTCGGGGCCGCCCGCGGCCATGAACGTGTCGTAGATCTCCTTCGTCGCGATCACGCCGCCGAGCGGCTGCACGCCGTTCGTCACCTGCTTCGCGAAGTTCATGATGTCCGGCACCACGCCGAATGCGTCGGCGCCCGTCATCGCGCCGGCCCGGCCGAAGCCCGTGATGACCTCGTCGAAGATCAGCAGGATGTCGTGCGCGGTACAGATGTCGCGCAGGCGCTTCAGGTAGCCCTTCGGCGGCACGACGACGCCCGCCGAGCCGGAGAACGGCTCGACGATCACGGCTGCGATGTTCGACGCGTCGTGCAGCGCGATCAGTTCCAGCAGGCGGTCGGCCAGCTCGGCGCCGTGCTCGGGCATGCCGCGCGAGAACTTGTTCTCGGCCAGTTGCGTATGCGGCAGGAAATCGGCGTCGAGGCCCTGCCCGAACAGCTTGCGGTTCGGCCCGATCCCGCCGACCGAGATGCCGCCGAAGTTCACGCCGTGATACCCCTTCTCGCGGCCGATCAGGCGCGTCTTGGTGCCCTTGCCTTTCGCGCGCCAGTACGCACGGGCCAGCTTCAGCGACGTGTCGGCCGCTTCCGAGCCCGAGCCCGTGAAGAACACGTAGTCGAGGCCGGCCGGCGTCAGTTCCTTGATCTTGTTGGCGAGCTCGAACGATTTCGGATGGCCGAACTGGAACGCCGGCGCGTAGTCGAGCTGCGCGACCTGGCGGCTCACGGCTTCGACGATTTCCGTGCGGCCGTGACCGAGGCCCGTGCACCAGAGGCCCGACAGGCCGTCGAAGATCTTGCGGCCTTCGGCGTCGGTGTAGTACGCGCCCTTGCCGGACACGATCAGCCGCGGATCGGCCTTGAACTGGCGGTTGGCGGTGAACGGCATCCAGTGCGCATCGAGCCATGCGGCGTCGGTGCGGAGGTTCGTGTCGTCGTGCTGGGCGGTGGTGATGTCGGTCATGTCGGTCGGCGCGGCGCGCCCCTCCTCCTCGGGTTGATGTTGCGCATTGTCGGGACGCCAATTAGTCTTTTGAATATCGCAATATCAATGTTCACTTGCTCAAATATGCAAGCAAAGAAACCGAAGAGCCGCGCGCTGCTCGGGCAGCTCAGCGACATGGATCTGCGCCTGCTGCGGGTCTTCAAGGGCGTCGTGCAGTGCGGCGGGATGGCGGCGGCCGAACTGGAACTGAATATCGGCATCTCGACGATCAGCCGGCACGTGAAGGATCTCGAAACGCGACTTGGCCTCGTGCTGTGCCGGCGCGGCCGCGCGGGCTTCACGCTGACGCCCGAGGGGCAGACGGTGTACGAGGAGACGCTGCGACTGCTCGCGTCGATGGAAGCATTTCGCAGCAGGATCGACGGCATTCACGACACGATGGGCGGAGAACTTCACATCGCCGTATTCGACAAGACGGCCACCAACCCGCATGCGCGCCTGGGCGACGCGATCCGCCAATTCGCGGACGAAGCGCCCGCCGTCGCGCTGAACCTGCACGTCGCGTCGATCAACGAGGTCGAGCGCGGCGTGATCGACGGCAGCTACCAGGTCGGGATCATTCCCGCGCACCGCAACTCGGGCAGCCTCGTGTATTCGGCGCTGTTCGACGAACGGATGCTGCTCTACTGCGGCCGCCAGCATCCGCTGTTCGACGCGCCGCACGGCAAGCTCACGTGGACGACGGTCCGCAACCACGCGTTCGCCGGGCTCGGCTTCCATTCGCCGAACATGGAGCTGAGCCATCGCGCGAAGCTCACGCGCAGCGCGACCGCGTCGGACCAGGAATCGATCGCGACGCTGATTCTGTCGGGCCGCTATCTCGGCTTCCTGCCCGATCACTACGCGGAGAGTTTCGAAAACAAGGGGCTGATGCAGCCGATCGCACCGCACCGGTTCAATTACCGGTGCCGGTTCGTGAGCCTGCTGCGGCGCTCGCCGCGCCCGTCGCGGGCCGCGCTGCTGTTCCAGTCGTGCCTCGAAGCCGCGCATGCGGGGGCGCTGCCGGCGGCATAGCGGCGGCTTCCGGTTCGGGTTCGTTCAGGCCCCGTCGTCGGATGCGCGGGGCTGCGCTCGCTTGCGCGTGACGAAATGGGTCGCGACGAGCGCCGCGGCAAAGCCGGACGCCGCGCCGAGGCCGAGCGCCCAGCGCGGGCCGAGATGGTTCGCGACCCAGCCGGCCACCGGCGCGCCGATCGGCGTGCCGCCCAATGCGACCGCGAGACGCAGCGCCATCACGCGGCCGCGCATCGCCGGCTCGGTGGAAAGCTGCATCAGGCTGTTGGTCGAGTTCATGAAGGTGATCGCGGCGACGCCGGTCAGCACCAGCGCGGCGGCGAACGACCAGTAGCCGGGCGCCAGCGCGGCGAACGTGCAGCCGAGCCCGAACAGCGCCGCGCCGATCCACAGATGACGGAAACGCGGCTGCTCGCGGCGCGCGGCGAGCAGCGCGCCCGAGATCGTGCCGACCGCCATCATCGACGACAGGAAACCGAACCCACGCGCATCGACGTGAAACACGCTGGCGGCCATCGTCGAAATGAACAACTGGAAATTCAGCCCGAACGTGCCGATCAGGAACAGCATCACGAGGATGGCTGTGAGGTCCGGCCGGCGCCACACGTAACGGAATCCGTCGAGCAGGCTGCCGCGCGAGCGGCTTGCCCGCACATTGGTGCGCAGTTCGTCCTCCCGAAGCCGCGACAGCGACGCCAGCACCGCGAAGAAGCTGAGACCGTTCGCGAGAAACGCCCAGCCGGTGCCGACCGATGCGATCAGGAAGCCGGCCGCCGCCGGGCCGACCATCCGCGCGGCATTGAACGACGTCGAGTTGAGCGCGACTGCGTTCGCGAGTTCGCGGTCGCCGACCAGTTCCGCGACGAAAGTCTGCCGCACCGGCGCGTCGAACGCCGACGCGCAGCCGAACAGGAACGCGAATACATACACGTGCTCGAGCCGCACCGCACCGGTGACCGTCAGCACGCCGAGCACGAGCGCCAGCGCCCCCATCAGCGCCTGCGTCGCCATCAGCAGCTTGCGCTGGTCGAAGCGGTCGGCCGCGTAGCCGGTCCACGGCAACAGCAGCAGTTGCGGCCCGAACTGCAGCGCCATCACCGTGCCGACGGCCGATGCGTCGTGATGCGTGAGCTGCGTCAGGACGAGCCAGTCCTGCGCGGTGCGCTGGATCCACGTACCGATGTTCGACACCAGCGAGCCGATCGCCCATACGCGGTAGTTGAAGCTGCGAAGCGAGCGGAACACGCCCGCTGCCGGCACGCTCACGGCCGCTCCCGGTCGGGCTCGTTGCCGCCGTGCAGTGCGCCGAAATGCCGCGCGAGGAACAGGCCGAGCGCGAGGATGCCGAGGCCGAACGCCGCCGCGTCGGCCGTGACCTTCAGGTCGAAATCGCCGGCCCGGCGCATGAGCGCATAGGCAATCACGAGATTCACGACGCCCCACAGCACGTTCACGGTGGACGACGACAACCCGCGGCCGGGCGGATTCGCGAACGGCGTCTGGAACGGCTCGCCACGCAGCCCGCTGACGAGATGCGGCACGGCGTTCGCGAGAAACGCGCCGCCGAAGAAGTACGACACGAGGTGCAGGAGGTTCATTTGCGGGTTGTCCTTTTGGCTAGCGGGCCGGAGCGGTTCACGAACGCGCCGGGTCCTCGAATTCGGCGAGCCGCTGCAGCAGCTTCACGGCCGCCGCGAGCTCGGCCTGCTCCGCCGCCGACAGTTGCGCGTGCAGCGCGCGAAAGAGCCAGTCGTCCTTGGCCGCGCGATTGGCTTGCAGCACCTTGCGGAAACCGGGCGTGAGCGCGATCAGCGTCTGCCGGCCATCGGTGGGATCGGGCGCGCCGGCGACCGCGCCGAGCGCCTCGAGCGTGGCGACCGTCACCCGCATCGACTGCGGGCGCACGCTTTCGGCGCGCGCCAGCGCCGACACGGTCGCCGGACCGTCGCGATCGAGCCGCAGCAGCACCGATTTCTGCGAGGACGTGAGGTCGTTCGGATGGGTCTGCTCCCGCATCCGCCGCATCAGCTTGCCGACCGAGATGCGGAGTTCGCCGGCGAGACCGGCCAGCGGGAGGGTGTCGGGGGAAGACGATGGCGAGTTCATGAATCCAAGATAGCACATCGACAGTCAAACTGTACAGTTTGACTGTATATTTCATCGTGTAAGGATCGGGCGGCCACGTGTGCTTTCGGCACGACGCCGCGCCCCGTTCGGCCGCGCATTCCGGCTCTGCGATAATGCGGGCTTCCCGTTTCCGCACCGCCTTCCGCCATGACGCAGCCGTCCGCCCCGCTCTCCATCGACCTGCCGCCGATCTCGTGCCTGCCCGGCGACGCGCTGCCGTGGCTGCCGATGAGCGCCGACCTGCCGGGGCTCGCGATCAAGTACCTGCACATCAACGCGGCCGAGGACACGCTGACCGCGCTGCTGAAGATGCCGGCCGGCGGCATGCTGCCGCGCCATCGTCACGATGGCGAGGTATTCGTCCATACGCTGCAGGGTGCGTGGCGCTACCGCGAATACGACTGGGTCGCGCACGCCGGTTCGACGGTGCTCGAACCGGCCGGCTCGGTACATACGCCGGAAACGCTCGGCGCGCCGGGCGAGGATGTGATCACGCTGAACGTGATGCGCGGCGACCTCGTGCTGCTCGACGACGACGGCCGCGAAACGGCGCGCGAGAACTGCCGCGTCGCGCTGCTGCGCCAGCGCAAGCATGCGCGTACGGCGCCGGATGCGGCCACGGCGTTCGTTACGCGGTAACTACGCGGCAAGACAGGCGACGCGACGCGCATCGTGCCGCGCCCGTCCATCCCGTCACGCGCGAGCGTCCTCCAGTATTCGTTTCCGCCGCCAGGCTTGCCCGCCGGTTATCGGAAACGCCTGAAAAACCGCCGAATATCGTCGGCCAGCAAGTCCGGCTCCTCCATCGCCGCGAAATGGCCGCCGCTCGGCATGTCAGTCCACTGCACCACGTCGAATACGCGTTCGAGCCAACTGCACGGCGGGCGGCTGATTTCCTTCGGAAAGCGCGCGAAGCCGACGGGCACCGCCAGGCGTTGCCCGGGCGCAAACCGCATCGGCTGCAGCCGGTTCTCCCAGTACATCTGCATCGACGAGCCGATGCAGCCGGTAAACCAGTAGAGCGAGATGCCCGTCAGCAGCGTGTCGTGCGAAAAACGGCGCGCGACGTCGCCGTCGCAATCGCTCCACGCACGGAATTTCTCGCCGATCCACGCGGCCAGCCCGAGCGGCGAATCGTTGAGCGCGATGGCCAGCGTCTGCGGCTTCGTCATGTGGACGTACGCGTACCCGCCTTCGAGCGCCGCCCACTCGCCGCGCTGCTTCAGGAACGCCTGCTCGTCGTCGGTCAGCGGCCGCGCCGCGTCGATCGGCGGGTCGTAGCTACCGGGCAGGTAGTTCAGATGGATGCCGTCGACCACGCCCTCATGCCGAGCGCCGAGCGCGACCGACACGCCCGCGCCCAGATCGCCGCCCTGTGCGCCGAACCGCGGGTAGCCCAGGCCGGCCATCAATGCCGCCCAGCAGTCGGCGACCTGAAGCGCCGACGTGCCGGGCGCCGCCGGCGCGGGAGAAAACAGGAAGCCGGGCAGCGACGGCGCGACGATGTCGAAGGCGTCGTCCGGATCGCCGCCGAACGCGGCCGGATCGCACAGGCGATCGATCAGTGCATGGAATTCGAATGCGGAACCCGGCCAGCCGTGCGTGACGACGAGCGGATAGGGTTTCGGGCCGGTGCCGCGCCGATGCACGAAATGCACGCGCCGGCCGCCGACGTCCGCGATGAACTGCGGCAGCCGGTTCAGCGCACGTTCCGCCGCGCGCCAATCGAAGCCGCCGGCCCAGTACGCGGCCAGTTCGCGCAGCCACGCGCCGTCGACGCCCTGCTGCCACGGCTCGGCGGGTGTCAGGTTGGGCGGGCGGGTGTCGCGCACGCGCCGCCGCAAATCGTCGAGCGCTTGATCGGATATCGCAATGTCGAACGGTTCGGCGTGCATCGTGTCTCCTCGCGAAACATGTCGACGAGATTCTGCGCGATTTTTCCGCCCCGCGCTGGCGGCAGGCGGTCGCGCGCGTCAGCCCGTTTCGCGCGCGTCAGCTTCCGTCCGTGCGTCGCGCCGCAACGCCTGCGGCGGCACGCCGAACCCGCGCACGAACGCCTCGCGCATGTGCCGGCGATCGCGAAAACCGTTCTCCCTTGCGATCACGTCGAGCGGATGGCGGCTCTGTTCGATCATCAGCCGCGCCGCTTCGAGCCGCAGCCGCTCGATCGCCTTCGCCGGCGACTGCCCGGTTTCGAGCGTAAACACGCGGCTGAACTGGCGCGGGCTCAGGTGCACGGCCTCGGCCAGCGCCTCGACGGTCAGCGCGCGGCCGAGATGCTGCCGCGCGTAATTGAGCGCGTTCTGAATCCGGTCGGATTTCGGCGCGAGATCGAGCATTTCCGAATGCTGCGACTGGCCGCCGGCGCGGCGCTGGTGCATCACCAGCTTGCGCGCGACCGACCGCGCGACGTCGGCGCCGAGATCCTTTTCCACCATCGCGAGCGCGAGATCGAGGCCGGCCGTCATGCCGGCCGACGTCCAGATCGGGCCGTCGACGATGAAGATCCGGTCGTCCTCGACGCGAATCTCCGGGTAGTGCCGCTGCATGTCGCGGCCGAACGCCCAGTGCGTGGTCGCGCGACGCTGCGCGAGCAGCCCGGCCTCGGCCAGCACGAACGCGCCCGTGCAGATGCCGGCGATCCGCCGCGCCCGCCCGTTCGCGCGGCGCAGGTAGGCGACCACGCCGGCCGGCGCCGGCGCGGCGAGCGGATCGTTGACGCCCGCGACGATCCACGTGTCGACGCCGAGGCGGCCGCGCAGCGCGCGCGTGGCGACCGGCAGCCCGAGCGACGAGCGCACGTCGCCGCCGTCGACCGAATAGTTGTCCATCGCGTAGAACGGCGCGTCCATCCCCATGTTCGCGTACTCGAACACCGACTGCGCGGCGAGCGCCATGATCTGGAAGCCATCGCTGATCAGAAAGCCGATTCGGTGCATGTGCGTTCTCCGCTTCCGTGCCGATTGGGCCGATGGGCCCGATGTCCGGAATCATACCCATCTACGTCATTTCTGTCGCCGCGCTTCGAGGCCAGAATGCCTTCACGCCATCCGGCCATCCTCATCGAAACGGAGCACATCATGACGCAAGCACATCGCGGTACCGCCCTCATTACCGGCGCATCGTCGGGCATCGGCGCCGTCTACGCGGACCGCCTCGCGCGCCGCGGCTACGACCTGATCCTGGTCGCACGCAATCGCGACCGGCTGAGCGCCCTCGCCGAGCGCATCACGAACGACACGCAGCGCAGCGTCGAGATCGTCGACGCGGACCTCAACGACCGCGCGGCGCTCGCCGCCGTCGAAGCCAAGCTGAAACAGGACGCGAGCATCACGCTGCTCGTGAACAACGCGGGCATCGGCACGCATGCGCCGCTGCTCGACAGCGACGTCGACGCGATGACGCGGATGATCGAGCTGAACGTGACCGCGCTCACGCGCCTGACCTATGCGGCCGTGCCCGGCTTCGTCGCACGCGGCCGCGGCGCGGTGATCAACATTGCGTCGATCGTCGCGATCTCGCCGGAAACGCTGAACGGCGTGTACGGCGGCAGCAAGGCGTTCGTGCTCGCGTTCAGCCAGTCGCTGCATCACGAGCTCGCCGACAAGGGCGTGCAGGTGCAGGCCGTGCTGCCCGGCGCGACGGCCACCGAGTTCTGGCAGACGGGCGGCCTGCCGCTCGAGCACCTGCCGAAGGAAATCGTGATGACGGCGCCGGACATGGTCGATGCGGCGCTGGTCGGGTTCGAGCGCGGCGAGCTCGTGACGATCCCGTCGCTGCACGCGGGCGACGAATGGGAGGCATACGAGGCCGCGCGCCGCACGATGGCGCCGCATTTGTCGGCCAATACGCCGGCACCGCGCTACACCACGGCGCGCTAGTTGCCGGCGGAGGCCGCGCCGCGCCGCGCGCCTTCGCCCTTCACGCCGACCATCAGCGCCACCCCGCTCGCCACCAGCAGCGCGGCGAGCAGATAGACGGCGAGATCCATGCTGCCCGTGCGCGTGCGGATCATCCCGATCACCCACGGGCTGACGATGCCGCTCGTGATCCCGATGCTGCTGATCAACGCGATCCCGGCCGCGGCCGCGTTGCCGGACAGGTAGCGGGTCGGCACGGCCCAGAAGATCGGCAGCGCCGCGAAGATCAGCGTCGCCGCTATCGACAGGCACGCGAGCATCGCCGCGAAGCTGTGCAGGTGCAGCGTCAGCGCCGCGAGCGCAAGCCCGCCGCCGATCGTGCAGCACGCGAAGTGCTTGCGGCGCTCGCCGGTGCGGTCCGAGCGGCGTGCGATCAGCACCAGCCCCACCGCGCCCACCGCATTCGGCACGACCGTGTAGAGGCTCACGGCGACGACGTCGGTCACGCCGAAGTCGCGGATCATCAGCGGCATCCAGAAGTTCAGCGTCAGCGACGCGCAAGTCAGCGAGAAATAGATGAACGCGAACAGGTACACGCGCGGGTTCGCGAGCGCGGCCATCACGCTGCGTCCGTCATGCGCATTGCCGGGTGCGCGGCCGTCGGCGCACAGCGCGGCGACGCGCGCCTTTTCGTCGGACGTGAGCCACGCGGCGTCCTGCGGCCGGTCGACGAGGAACGAGAACGCGGCGAACGCGAGCAGAATCGCCGGCGCCCCTTCGATCGCGAACATCCACTGCCAGCCGTGCAGCCCGAGCACGCCGCTCATGTCGCGCATGATCCAGCCGGACAACAAGCCGCCGAGCACACCGGCCACCGCGACGCCCGCGAAGAACACCGAGATCGCCGCCGCGCGCCGGTTCGCGGGGAACCAGTAGGTCAGGTACAGCACGATGCCGGGGAAGAAGCCGGCCTCGAACACGCCGAGCAGGAAGCGCAGCACGTAGAAATGCGACGGCTGCGACACGAACATCATCCCGGTCGACGCGAGGCCCCACAGCAGCATGATCCGCGTGAACGTGCGGCGTGCGCCGAACCGCGCGAGCAGCATGTTGCTCGGCACTTCGCAGCACACGTAGCCGACGTAGAACACCGCGGCGCCGAGGCCGTACATCGCATCGCTGAAGCCGAGATCGTGCTTCATCTGCAACTGCGCGAAGCCGATGTTGATGCGGTCGAGGAACGACACGACGTAGCAGAGGAACAGGAACGGGACGATCCGCCACGCGATCTTGCGGAACAGCAGCGCGTCGCTGAATGCGGATGCGGAAGTCGGCGCCGACGCGCTCGCGTGCGCAAGCGTCGCTTCGGCGGGAAGCGATTGGGGCATGTCTCTCTCCAAACGGGCCGCGCGATGTCGAGCGCGCGGCAGTCTCCGAGGGCGTGCATGCGCCCTGCTTTCTTGTGAGACCGGATACGGTCGCCGGCACCGCGGCGCGATGCCGCCGCGAATGCCGCGACCCTCAGGGAAACGGCAAGGCGATCATGTAAGCGCCGCCCCGCCGCCGTGGGCCGCTCAGTCCTGCAGCGCGGCCCACATGTCCTTGTCGCGCTGCGCGGTCCAGATGCGCGGATGCGCGATGCCGCTCGCTTCGTCGAACGCGCGCGACACGTCGAACGGCAAGCAGTGCTCGTAGATGAACACGTGGCCGAACTTCGGGTCCATCGCTTCGCGCGTGAGCGCCATCGCGGCCTTCAGGTCGAGATTGCGCTCGACGGCCTTGCGGCCCTGCGCGAGCAGCGTCGTGACGAAATCCTTCGTGTAGTCGAGGCCCTTGTTCACTTCGGCAGGATTCAGCAGCGCGGGGCCGCGGCCCGGCACGAGCTTCTCGGCGCCGAGCGCGCGCAACGCCTCGAGCGTGGCCGGCCACTGTTCGAGCTGCGCGTCGCCGCAATAGCACGCGGCGTCGTATTCGACGAGGTCGCCCGAGAACAGCACCTTCTGCGACGGCAGCCACACGATCGTGTCGCCCTTCGTATGGCCCGAGCCGACATGCATGATCTTCACTTCGAGCTTGCCGAGGAACAGCGTGATCTCGCGCTCGAACACGAGCGTCGGCCAGGTCAGGCCAGGCACCGTCTCGACGCCGGCGAACAGGCGCGGGAAGCGCTCGATCTCCGACTTCATGTCGGCCTCACCGCGCTCGACGATCATCTCGTAGGTGCCGCGGCTCGCGATCACGTGCTGCGCGCCTTCGTCGAAGTACGCGGACGCGCCGAGCACGCGCACCGCGTGATAGTGCGACAGCACCACGTGCTTGATCGGCTTGTCGGTGACGCTGCGGATCTTCGCGATCAGGTCCTGCGCCATCGCGGGCGTCGCGGTCGTGTCGACGATCAGCACGCTGTCGTCGCCGATGATCACGCCCGAGTTCGGGTCGCCTTCGGCTGTGTACGCGTACGCGTTCTCGGACAGCTTCGTCCAGGTGACTTTCTTCTCTTCCAGATCGGCTTGGGAGGCGAATGCTTTGGCCATTGTGCGTTCCGTGGCTGCGAGCCATGTGTTGAGGGGGAGTGAGCGGATCATCGGCCTGCGTCGAATATTTGTCAATGACAAATGCGCTTGCTATTGTCCAATACGGGTAAACCTGTGGGCTGGCGCTGAAAATGGCGTCGGATACCATGCGGGGTTTCGTCAACGGAAGAATCATCGCGTGCAGAACCACGAAGTCAGCGCGGACGATGCGCCGCCCAAGGCGCAGCGCGGCATCCAGAGTGTCGAGGTCGGCGGCCGGCTGCTCGACGCGCTCGCGCGCCGGCGCAAGCCGCTCGGGCTGTCGGAGCTGGCCGCGGCGGCCGATCTCTCCACCGCGCAGGCGCACACCTATCTCGTGAGCCTGACGCGGCTCGCGCTCGTGAAGCGCGACGCGCTCACCGGCAACTACGAGCCGGGCCCGCTGTCGCTGCGGCTCGGGCTGATGTCGATCGAGCGCCAGCCGGCCTACCGGGCGACGCTGCCGCATGCGGTGCGGCTCGCGGAAACGGTCGGGCTGAGCGTCGCGCTGTCGGTGCCGGGCGTGCTCGGCCCGACGATCGTGCGCATCGAACACGGCGGCTATCCGTTGCACGTGAACCTGCACGTCGGGTCGGTGATGTCGCTCGACACCACGGCGACCGGCCGCGTGTTCCGGGCGTTCGGCGACGCCGCGCAACTCGATGCGATGGCGGCCAGCCAGGCGGGTGCGGGCGAGACGCTTGCCGGCGCCGAAAGCGAGCCGGCCGCGCCGGACGCCGATGCGCAACCCGTCGAACTCGATGCGATCCGCGCACGCGGCATCGAACGCAGCATCGACCGGCCGAGCCCGGGCGTCAGCGGGATGTGCGTGCCCGTGCTCGATCCGCACGGGCGCCTGCAGCTCGCGTTGACGGTGATCGGTTCGACGGGATCGATCGATGTCGACTGGGACGGCCCGATCGCGGCGGCATTGCGCGGCGCGGCGCGGCAGGCCACCGCGTCGCTCGGCACGGCGCATGCGGAACCGGCGCCCGCGCCGGCGGTGGCGCCGGGCGTCGCGCGCGTACCACCCGCGCTGGCCGACGACGCGAAAACGCAGCGCGGCATCAATGCACTCGACAGCACCGGCGACCTGCTGCTCGCGCTGGTGTCGGCGGGCCGCGCGCTGCCGCTGCGCGATCTCGCGACGGCGGCCGGCATGCCCGCCGCGAAGGCGTTTCCGCATCTGGTCAGCCTGCAGAAGATCGGCCTGCTGAGCCGCGACGACGCCGGCTGCTTCGACGGCGGGCCGCTCGCGCAGGCGCTCGGCCTGATCGCGATGCAGCGCGTGTCGCCGACGCGCGACGCGGAAGCCGAGATCGTCGCGCTCGCCGGCGCGACCGACATGAGCGTGGCCGCCGCGACGCTCGGCCCGCTCGGGCCGACCGTGATCCGGCTCGAGGAATCGGCGCGGCCGCAGCACGTGAGCCTGCAGGTCGGCACCGTGATGTCGCTCGTCAATACGGCGATCGGCCGGATTTTCGCGTCCGGCATGTCCGACGACGTGCTGGCCGACTTGCTCGCCAACGAGCCGGTGCGCCTCGCCGGCGCGCCCGTCGCACCGGACGACGCGGCCTTCCGCTCACGGCTCGCGGCGATCCGCGCGGACGAGCTCGATTTCGCGTTCGACGCGCCGGTGCCCGGCATCGGGACGATTGCCGCGCCCGTGTTCGATCACACCGGCAGCATCCGGCTCGTGATCGCGATCATCGGTTCGTCGCGCGGCTTCCCGCGCGGGCCCGACAGCGAGCTGGCGCAGACGCTGCGGGCCGCGACGCGGCGGCTGTCGTGGCGCTTCGGGTGGATCGGCCGCTAATCGCGCCCTTTTCCCCAACGTACGTTCGAATCCCTTTCTTTCTGCCCGCGAGGCCGCGCCGGCACGGCCTCGTCACGTCTATCCGACCCGCCCGGGCGACCAATATTCATGTTGCGCAGCAGCAACATAAATTGTCAGTAATTCTCATATAACGAAATCGCATTTCACAAGGCGAGGTCGTTTCGCTATGATTAGGGTTATCCCTAACTCGCCACCTCTATGGGGCTTCGTCATGCAAACGTCTAATTTCTCCGATCGTTCCACCCAATCCACTGGCTGGCTCGCACGTGTTGGCGAGCTGCTGGCGGAAGCCTGGGCACTGCACCTCGAGAACTGCGAAGTCATCGCTGAAGCACACGCGCGCCTGCCGCGCTGAGCGGACTGCCGGCCGCCTGATCCCCTTGTCCTGACGCGCGCCGACAGCGGCTATTGCGCCGGGCACCGGGCGGTCGCGCCGGTCAGAGAGCAAGAAGCCGGGCTCGTCCCGGCCGAATACCCTCGCTGCGTGGCGAGCGTTTCAAGATCGTCTCGACGCCGTGTTTCAGGCCGATACTGGCGCCAATTCATGCGTATTGGCGCGGATGGCTATCAGTCAGGTTGTCTGGGCATGCAGCCATTTCCGGCCAGCGCGCGATTACGCCCGGCCATCGCCGACGGAAGATTCATCCGTTTTTGTGTGCCCGCGGGCCGTTTCCCTGGCGAGCCTTCCGTGCCGGCCGTTCACCGGTTGCCTCCGCACCCGCGCCACATCGCACGCACTGCCGTTTCAACGCCGGCCGCGCTCCTCGTCTCTCCCCGTCACACCTGAATCGAAGGCACATCCTTCATGCACCGCAGCGCGAACATCGAACGGCTGTGGCGGATGCTCGAGATCCGGTACAGCTTTTCGCGCAGGAAGCGTTCGTAGCCGGCCGTGCCGTCCACCGCGACCTTGATCCAGTAGTCGTACTCGCCCGACACCAGATACGCCTCGAGCACCTCCGGCAGCGCCGCCAGTTCGGCGCCGAAGCGCGCCAGTGCGTCGTCTTCATGGCGATCGAGCGTGACTTCGAGGATCACGATGTCCGCGTAGCCGAGCTTGCGCTGGTTGACCAGCGCGACATAGCCGTCGATGTAGCCGTCGAGTTCGAGTTGCCGCGTGCGGTTCCAGCAGGCGGTGGTCGACATGCCGATCTGTTCGGCCAGTTCGGCGTTCGACAGACGCGCATTTTTCTGCAATGCACCCAGGATCTTGCGGTCCTGATTGTCGAGCGTTTTGGGCGTGCGTTCACGGGTAGCCATGGCGAGAAGAATCTTCTACTGAAAATCGGCATTCTATCTGAACAGGATTCCGGTTTCAGGGCCGTTTCACTGGAAAACAGGAAGCCTTTTAACCGGGCCGCTTGATACATTTTCTCCATGCCTGCTGCCCGGCACGCTCCCCGCGACCACCCCTCGCAACGGAACGCACGGCCGCAATCACGAGTTGCGGTGCCGGCCGGCAGACATGCGATTCCCCGCCGCCCGCACGCCCATCCGACCGCGTGCGGGGCCGGTGCCTGCCTCCCCGCTCTTGCCCGTCCGTCATGTCGTTCAAGCTTTATCTGTCGTTCCTCGCTGCTTCCGTCGTCCTCATCTACGCGCCCGGCCCCGTCAACCTGCTCACGATGAACCAGGCGTTGCGCACCGGTTGGCGCCGCGCGCTGCCGTGCGTCTGGGGCGGCACGCTCGCCGTGCTGCTGCAACTCGCGCTGACCGCGCTGTGCCTCAATTCGCTGGTCCACCTCGATGAACACGCCCTGACCGTGCTGCGCTGGGCCGGCGCCGCGTATCTCGTCTGGCTCGGCGGCAAGCAATGGCTGAGCCGCACGCCGGCCGGCGCGGCCGCGGCGCCCGCCGAGACCGACGCAGGAACGGCCATCGCCGCGCCGGACGCCGACTCCGGACGCGCGCTGTTCTGGCGCGGCGTCGCGACTTCCGGGCTGAATCCGAAGACGCTGCTGTTCTTTCCGTCGTTCTTTCCGCAGTTCATCAGCCCGAACGCCGACTGGAGCCTGAACCTTCAATACCTGCTGCTCGCCGCGACGTTCGCGCTGCTGTTCGCGGGCGGCGTCGCATCGATGGCGCTGTTCTCGCACCGGCTGAGCCGCGCGTTGCAGCGGCCGGCGCGGATGCGTGCGATGAACCGCGTGACGGGCGGGCTGCTCGTCGGGATGGGCGCGATCATGGTCGGCTGGAACTGAACGGCCGCGCGGACGGGCTGCGTCGGCGCCGCTGCCAGGCGCCTCGAAAAAGCAGCCGGGCGCCGAATGCTTTAGGGTAGCGCCTGGTTCGTTGGACATGCCCGGGCCCGCCGGGCGACTGAATGAAGCACGTCACATCCCGCCTGCGGCGCCTGTTCGCGCCGATCGGCCTGCACTGGTATCTCGCCCTCCTGCTTGCGCTCGATGCGCTCATGGTGCTGCGCCCCGTCGTCGAGCACGCGCGGCTCGGTCTGCACCGCGCGTGGCTCGCCGATGCACTGAACCTCGTCGACAACATGGGGCTCGTCGTGCTGCCGCAGGTGGTCGTCGCGGCCGGCCTCGCGACGATGGCCATCGGCATCGTGCTGCGTGCCCGCGTCGCGTGGGTGTTGTCGATCCTGCTGCTGGTGGCGGCCGCCGCAATCAGCGTGCTCGGCGGCTATCGCAGCCACGCGGTGTTCGTCTATACGGCCGTGCTGGTCGTCGCGCTGCTGTACTACTGGCGGCACTTCGATCGCGCGAGCGTGGCCGCCAGCGGCCTGTTCGCGTTGCTGAGCATCGTGTCGCTGCTGATCTACGCCACTTTCGGCGTGCTCTATCTCGGCGACGAATTCACGCCGCCCGTCCACGATCTCGCCACCGCCGTCTATTTCTCGATCGTGTCGATGTCGACCGTCGGCTACGGCGACATCGTGCCGCACGCGCCGACCGCGCGCCTGTTCACCGCATCGGTGATCGTGCTCGGCATCACGGTGTTCGCGACGTCGATCAGCGCGGTCGTCGGCCCGGTGATCGGCGGCAATCTGAAACGGATCGTCAAGGGAGGTATTTCGAACGTGATCCGCAAGCATCATTTCCTAATCGTCGGCGCGACACCCGTCGCGCATGCGGTGCACGACGGGCTGCGCAAGCGCGGCTACGCGGTGACCGTCGTCGTGCCGGCCGGCGTCGAGCACAACTATCCGGCGGCGACCGACCTGATCGTCGGCGATGCGACCGACCATGCGGTGCTGGAAAGCGCCGGCGCGGCGACCGCGCGCGCGGTGCTCGCGCTGCGCTCGGATGACGCCGAAAACGCGTTCATCATCCTCGCGATCCGCGAGATCGCGCCGTCGGTGCGCACGGTCGCGCTCGTGAACCAGCAGCGCAACCTCGAGCGGCTGCGGCTGTTGAAGCCCGACATGGTGTTCTCGCCGCAGCAGCTCGCGGGCGAACTGCTCGCCAGCACGCTCAACGACGAACCGGTCGACAAGTCGATGATCTCGCACCTGCTGTTCGGCACGACGGATGCCGTGTGAGATCGTGAGCCGGTGACCGCGTGACCGGGGCCGGCCGCCGCACGGCCGGTACAATCGCGCGATGTCCGAATTGCTCACTTACGGCGGCCTGTTCGCCGTGTCGATGGTCGCCGCGACCCTGTTGCCGCTCCAGTCCGAAGCCGTGCTCGCCGGCCTGCTGCTCGCCGGACGCGAACCCGTGTGGGCGCTGGTGCTGGTCGCGAGCGTCGGCAACGTCGCCGGCTCGGCGATCAACTGGGCGCTCGGCCGCGGCATCGAGCATTTTCGCGAGCGCCGCTGGTTTCCGGTCAAGCCGTCCGCGCTCGCGCGCGCCGAGCGCTGGTACGCACGCTACGGCCGCTGGTCGCTGCTGCTGAGCTGGGCGCCGGTGATCGGCGATCCGCTGACGATGATCGCCGGCGTGCTGCGCGAGCCGCTGCCGACCTTTCTCGCGATCGTGACGATCGCGAAAGTCGGCCGCTATCTGGCCGTCGCGTGGCTCGTCATGCACTGACCCTCGCTTCCCCTTCGCCCGCCTGCGGGCCGTGATCCGCGACATCCGCTAAAGATTTCGCGAAAGTTGCCGTATTAACGGGACCACGAGCGGTGACGCGTGCGTTCCGCCTCCTCTCACTCCCACTCAGGATGTCTCATGAGAATGACCCAATTGGGCCGAGTGAGCGTCGGCGCGCGTCTGGCCGCGCTGGCGTGCGCGCTCGTCGCCCTGCTGTTTACCGTGTTCGCGTGGACCCTCGCCCATTTCGCCGGCCAGCAGCTCGCCGATGAAGCGCATAAGCGGATCGACGACAAGGAGCAGTCGATCCGCGCGATGGTCGACCTGTTCGACAAGGCGTTGACCGCCGAAGCCAACCGCTCGATGTCGCTGTTCGCGAGTTTCCTGCCGGCCGATTTCTCGCTCGACCCGGCGCGCACCGTCGACATCGGCGGCGTGGCCGCGCCGACCCTGCTCGCGGGCGGCCAGCCGCTCGACCTCGACTACTCGATTCCCGACCAGTTCCTGAAGAAAAGCGGCGCGATCGCGACGATCTTCGCGCGCGACGGCGACGATTTCGTGCGCATCACGACGTCGCTGAAGAAGCAGGACGGCGCGCGCGCCGTCGGCACCAAGCTCGACCGCGCCGGCCCCGCGTATGCGCCGCTGGTCGCCGGGCGCAGCTACACGGGCCTCGCGAAGCTGTTCGGCCGGTCGTACATCACGCAGTACAAGCCGGTGACCGACGCGACCGGCCGCGTGATCGGCGCGCTGTTCGTCGGCCTCGACATCGGCGCCGAGCTCAAGCTCGTCGAGGACGGCATCCGTGCGCTGAAGATCGGCGACAACGGCTACTACTTCGTGCTCGATGCGTCGCAAGGCCCGTCGCGCGGCACCTTCGTCGTGCATCCCGATGCGGCCGGCCAGCGTGCCGACGACACGCGCGCCCCCTACGCGCAGATGCTCGCGGCGGCCCAGGGCCGGCTCGCGTATACGTCGACCGACCCGGCCGCGCACGACGCCGGGCCGACCGCGAAATTCGTGTCGTTCACGACGATTCCGCAGTGGCAATGGCTCGTCGGCGGGATCGCGCTCGACGACGAGCTGCTGGCCACCATGCGCGCCACCCGCAACCGCTTCCTGATGATCGGCGCCGTGCTCGTCGCAGCGTTCGCGACGCTGTTCGTCATCGTCGTGCGGCGCGTGGTGAGCCGGCCGCTGGAAGCCGCCGCCCGCGCGTCCGAGCGCTATGCGGCGGGCGATCTCAGCGTGCGCATCCGCGACGGCGCGGCCGCGCACGGCAGCGCGGGCAACGACGAGATCGGCCGGCTCGTGCAGGCGGTCGACGGGATCGGCGACGGCCTCGCGCGGATCGTCGCGCAAGTGCGCAACGGCGCGGCCGACATCGCGCACGGCACGGTCGGCATCGCGGCCGGCAGCAGCGACATCGCCGCGCGGATCGCGACGCAGGCCAGCAGCGTCGAACAGACGGCCGCCAGCATGGAGCAGATCACCGCCGCCGTGCAGCAGAGCGCCGAGCATGCGGCGCAAGCCAACGCGCTGGTCGCGGATGCGTCGGCCGCCGCGACGAACGGCGACGCCGCGGTGCAGCGCGTGGTCGCGACGATGGACGACATCGGCCGCGCGACGCGCCGGATCGCCGAGATCACCGGCGCGATCGAAGGCATCGCGTTCCAGACCAACATCCTCGCGCTGAACGCGGCCGTCGAGGCCGCCCGCGCGGGCGAACACGGCAAGGGCTTCGCGGTGGTCGCGGCCGAGGTGCGCGCGCTCGCGCAGCGCAGCGCCGCCGCGGTCAAGGAGATCGACGCGCTGAGCGCCGAATCGTCGACGACGGTCGAACAGGGTTACCGGATCGCGGACGCCGCGCGCGGCACGATGCGCGACATCGTCGCGCGGGTCGACCAGGTGCGCACGCTGATCGGCGAGATCAGCGCCGCGTCGCGCGAACAATCGACCGGCATCGAGCAGGTGAATCTGGCCGTCACGCAGATCGGCGAAGCAACGCAGCAGAATGCGCTGCTGATCTCGGACGCCGAGCGCGCGGCCGTCGCGTTGCGCGAGCAGGCCGCGCAACTGTCGGACGCGGTCAGCGTGTTCCGGCTCGCACGCGACGCGTGACGAACGCCGGACGACGAACGATCGGCCGCGGCCGGCCTCGACTACTTCTTGTCGCCCGCCAGGTCGATCGCCTTGTCCGAACCGACCGCATGGCGCAACTGGAACTTCTGGATCTTGCCGGTCGAGGTCTTCGGCAGCTCGCCGAAGCGCACGGCCTTCGGCACCTTGAAGCCCGCGAGCAGTTGCCGGCAGTGCGCGACGATCTCTTCCTCGGTCGCGCTCGCGCCTTCGCGCAGCTCGACGAACGCGCACGGCACCTCGCCCCATTTCGGGTCGGGCATCGCGACGACGGCCGCGACGGCCACCGCCGGATGCCGGTACAGCGCGTCCTCGACCTCGATGCTCGAGATGTTCTCGCCGCCCGAGATGATGATGTCCTTCTTGCGATCCTTGATCCGGATATAGCCGTCCGGCATCAGCACCGCGAGATCGCCGGTATGGAACCAGCCGCCGTGGAACGCCTCGTCGGTCGCCTTCGGGTTCTTCAGGTAGCCCTTCATGCAGATGTTGCCGCGGAACATGATCTCGCCGAGCGTCTCGCCGTCGGCCGGCACCGGCGTCATCGTGTCGGGATCGAGCACCGTCGCGCCGGCCTCGAGGTGGTAGCGCACGCCCTGGCGCGCATTCAGCCGCGCGCGCTCCTCGTCGGACACGGCATCCCAGTGCGCCTGCTTCGCGCAGACGGTCGCCGGGCCGTAGACCTCGGTCAGCCCGTACACGTGCAGCAGGTCGAAGCCGATCTCCTTCATCTTCGCGATCACGGCCGGCGCAGGCGCCGCGCCCGCGACCATCGCATGCACCGTGTGGTCGATCCCCGCGCGCAACTCGGCCGGCGCGTTCGCGATCGCGCTCTGCACGATCGGCGCGCCGCAGTAATGCGTGATGCGCTCGCGGCGAATCAGGTCGAACACAGTCTTCGCGTCGAACTTGCGCAGGCACACGTTCACGCCCGCGCGCGCCGCGACGGCCCACGGGAAACACCAGCCGTTGCAGTGGAACATCGGCAGCGTCCACAGATACACCGCGTGCTTCGGCATGTCCCATTCGAGGATGTTGCTGATCGCCGCGAGATACGCGCCGCGATGGTGATAGACGACGCCCTTCGGGTCGCCGGTCGTGCCCGACGTGTAGTTCAGCGCGATCGCCTCCCATTCGTCGGCGGGCGGCGTCCATGCGTAGTCGGGGTCGCCGCCGGCCACGAACGCCTCGTAGTCGGTCGCGCCCGCGAAACGGTCGGGGTCGGCCGGCAGCGCGTCGGCCACGCTGACGATCTTCAGGCCCGGCAGCTCCAGCGCCGCGCGCTGCGCGACCTCCGCGTATTCGGTGTCGACGATCAGCACCTTCGCCTCGCCGTGACGCAGCATGAACAGCACCGACGACGCGTCGAGCCGCGTGTTGATCGTGTTCAGCACCGCGCCGGCCATCGGCACGCCGAAGTGCGCCTCGACCATCGCCGGGATGTTCGGCAGCAGCGCCGCGACCGTGTCGCCGCGCCCGACGCCGGCCTGCGCGAGCGCGCTCGCCAGCTGCTTCGCGCGGGTGCAGGTCTCGCCCCACGTGCGCCGCACGTCACCGTGCACGATCGCGAGGCGCTCGCCGTAGACTTCGGCCGCCCGGATCAGGAAATCGATCGGGGTGAGCGGCACGTAATTGGCATCGCGGCGGCCGAGCCCGGCCTCGAACATCTGCGTCATGATCCTGTCTCCCGTGTTCTGTCCACCGGGGCGCATGCACCCCGGATCGTTTTGATGTGGTTCAATTGCCGACAGCCTAACGGGCGCTATTGTGAGCCGTCTGTCATCGAAACGACAGAGTGCCGCTCGAGCGCTGCGCGTTATCCCTATCCTCGCAAACCCGCACCCATGCACGACCACCTCGACGCGGCCGCCGCCCCGGCCGACACGCTCCCCGAACCGGGCCCGCTGCCGCCGCTCGCGACGCTGTTCGGCCAGTGCGCGTGGTTTCGCACGCTGGCGCCCGAACACCAGGCGCGCGTGCTGGCCGAGTCGCACGTCGCGCAGTGCGAAGCCGGCGACGTGATCGCGCACCGGCTCGCGCCGTCCGAATACTGGATCGGCGTCCATCAGGGGTTGCTGAAGCTCGCGATCTTCAACGTGTCGGGGCGCGGCTGCACGTTCTCCGGGGTGCCGTCGGGCGGCTGGTTCGGCGAAGGCAGCGTGATCAAGCGCGAGCTGCGCAAGTACGAGGTCGTCGCGATCCAGCGCTCGACCGTGCTGTTCGTGCCGGTCGACACGTTCCATGCGCTGCTCGACACGAGCCTGCCGTTCACGCGCTTCGTGATTCATCAGTTGAACAACCGGATGGGCGAATTCATCGCGTCGATCCAGAACAGCCGGCTGCTCGACGTCGACGCGCGCGTCGCGCAGGCGCTCGCGCAGCTCTTCAATCCCGCGCTGTACCCGGACACCGGCCCGTCGCTGTCGATCTCGCAGGAGGAACTGGGGATGCTCGTCGGTGTGTCGCGCCAGCGGATCAACCAGGCGCTGCAGCAGCTCGAGAAGCTCGGCGCGCTGCGGCTCGCGTACAACCAGATCGACGTCGTCGATCTCGACGCGCTCGCGCGCTTCGGCATGGAGCAGCTGTGAGCGCCGCCCGATGCGCGAAACCGTCGCGATCGCGACGACGCATTCCGTCTGCGGAATCGGCCGACGGACGCCACGCCCCAACCTGACAATTCCGCCAGTTTCGCGACAGTAACCCGTCGCGGGCCGACGCCTATCATTCGGGTTCCCTTCACCGCCGCCGATCACCGCCTGCCCCGCCGCCTTCATGTGGATCGTCAATCTCGCGCTCAGGCGCCCCTACACGTTCATCGTCATGGCCATCATGATCGTGCTGGCCACCCCGCTGGCGCTGATGCGCACGCCGGTCGACGTGCTGCCCGCGATCAACATCCCCGTGATCAGCGTGATCTGGAATTACAGCGGCTTCTCCGCGACGGAGATGACGAACCGCATCACGTCCGTGCATGAACGCATCCTGACGACGACCGTCAACAACATCCAGCACGTCGAATCGACGTCGCTGCCCGGCATCGCGGTCGTGAAGGTGTTCCTGCAACCCGGCGCGAACGTGCAGACGGCGATCGCGCAGACGGTGTCATCCGCGCAGGCGATCGTGCGGCAGATGCCGCAGGGCGCGACGCCGCCGCTCGTGATCACCTATTCCGCGTCGAGCATTCCGGTGATCCAGCTCGGACTGTCGAGCCAGACGCTCAGCGAGCAGTCGCTCGCCGACATCGCGCTCAACTTCCTGCGCCCGCAGCTGATCACGGTGCCGGGCGTGCAGATCCCGTTCCCGTACGGCGGCCGCACCCGCGTGGTCGCGATCGACCTCGACCCGCAGGCGCTGCAGGCGAAGGGGCTCACGCCGGCCGACATCGTCAACGCGGTCAACGCGCAGAACCTCGTGCTGCCGACCGGCACCGCGAAGATGGGCCAGACCGAATACCGGATCGACACGAACGCGTCGGCCGATACGGTCGCCGACATCAGCAACCTGCCGGTCCAGACGATCAACGGCGCGACGACCTACCTGCGCGAAGTCGCGGCGGTGCGCGACGGCTTCGCGCCGCAGACCAACGTCGTGCGCCAGAACGGCCAGCGCGGCGTGCTGATCTCGATCCTGAAAAGCGGCGACGCGTCGACGCTCAAGGTCGTGTCGGACCTGAAGGCGCTGCTGCCGAAGGTGATCCCGACGCTGCCCGAGGGGCTCACGATCACGCCGCTGTTCGACCAGTCGGTGTTCGTCAACGCGGCCGTCCAGGGCGTGATCCACGAGGCGCTGATCGCCGCCGTACTGACCGCGATGATGATCCTGCTGTTCCTCGGCAACTGGCGCAGCACGCTGATCATCGCGATTTCGATCCCGCTGTCGATCTTCACGTCGCTGATCGCGCTGTCCGCGCTCGGCGAGACCATCAACATCATGACGCTGGGCGGCCTCGCGCTCGCGGTCGGCATTCTCGTCGACGACGCGACCGTCACGATCGAGAACATCGAGCGGCACCTGCATCTGGGGACGAACCTGCACGATGCGATCCTCGAAGGCGCGGGCGAGATCGCGGTGCCCGCACTGGTGTCGACGCTGTGTATCTGCATCGTGTTCGTGCCGATGTTCTTCCTGACCGGCGTTGCGCGCTTCCTGTTCGTGCCGCTCGCGGAAGCCGTGGTGTTCGCGATGCTCGCGTCGTACGTGCTGTCGCGCACGCTGGTGCCGACGCTCGCGATGCTGCTGTTCCGCCCGCAGCAGGCGAACACCGGCGCCGATCATTCGACGTCGCGCTTCGCACGCATCCATCACGCGTTCAACCATGCGTTCGAACGGCTGCGCGCGTGGTACATCGTGCTGCTCACTATCCTGCTCGTGCGCCGCCGCTTCTACGCGCTGTGCTTCCTCGGCTTCTGCGTGCTGTCGACCGGCCTCGTGTTCATGCTCGGCCGCGATTTCTTCCCGAACGCCGATTCCGGCAACCTCCGGCTGCACGTGCGCGCGCCGACCGGCTACCGGATCGAGGAAACCGCGCGGCTCGCCGACCAGGTCGAGCGCGTGATCCGCGCAACCGTGCCGCCCGACGAGCTCGGCGCGATCGTCGACAACCTCGGCCTGCCGGTGAGCGGCATCAACCTGTCGTACAGCAACGCCGGCACGATCGGCACGCTCGACGGCGAACTGCTGATCGCGCTGAAACCCGGCCACCGCGCGACCGGGCACTACGTACAGACGCTGCGCACGCTGCTGCCGCAGCGCTTCCCGGGCGTCGAGTTCTTCTTCCAGCCGTCGGACATCATCACGCAGATCCTCAACTTCGGGCAGCCGGCCGCGATCGACGTGCAGGTGCTCGGCAACGATCTCGCGAGTAACATGACCATTGCGAGCAGCCTGATGAAAAAGATCAGGCAAATCCCCGGCGCCGTCGACGTGCACGTGCTGCAACGCAACGACGAGCCGACCCTGCTGGCCGACATGGACCGTACGCGCATGCAGCAGCTCAATCTCTCCGCGCAGAACGTCGCGCAGAACATGCTGATCTCGCTGTCGGGGAGTTCGCAGACGACGCCGTCGTTCTGGATCAACCCGCGCACCGGCGTCCAGTACCCGCTGCAGATCCAGACCCCGCAATACAACCTGTCGTCGGTCGACGACCTGCTCGGCACGCCGATCTCCGCGAGCGGCCGCACCGGCACGCCGCTGCAGCTGCTCGGTAATCTCGTGCAGGTCCGCAGTACCGTGAACCCGGCCGTGATCACGCACTACAACATCCGCCCGGCGATCGACGTGTACGTGAGCGTCGAGGGCCGCGATCTCGGCGCGGTCGCGGGCGAGATCGACCGCATCGTGGCCGACGCGCGCGCGACGCTGCCGCGCGGCACCGACCTCACGATGCGCGGCCAGATCGAGACGATGCGCACGTCGTACATCGGCCTCGGCGCGGGCGTCGCGATGGCGATCGTGCTCGTCTACCTGCTGATCGTCGTCAATTTCCAGTCGTGGCTCGACCCGCTGATCATCATCAGCGCGATGCCTGCCGCGCTCGCCGGCATCGCGTGGATGCTGTTCATCACCGGCACGCACCTGAGCGTGCCCGCGTTGACGGGCGCGATCATGACGGTCGGCGTCGCGACCGCGAACAGCATCCTGGTCGTGTCGTTCGCGCGGCAACGCCTCGCGGCGGGCGCGCCGCCGCTCACGGCCGCGCTGGAGGCCGGCGCGACCCGCATCCGGCCGGTGCTGATGACGGCGCTCGCGATGATCATCGGGATGGTGCCGATGGCGCTCGGTCTCGGCGAAGGCGCCGAGCAGAATGCGCCGCTCGGCCGCGCGGTGATCGGCGGGCTGCTGTTCGCGACCGTTTCGACGTTGCTGTTCGTGCCGCTCGTGTTCGGCGGCGTGCATGCGCGGCTGGCCCGGCGGCGTGCGCGCCAGGCCGGACACTGACTTTCGCCCCACTACCCGGTTGAACTGGTTGAATTCATGGAAGAGAAACATCACAGCGCCGTCGGCATCCAGGTGGACGAACACGGCATGCACCTGCCGGCGCGCGCGTCGGTGTCGCGGCGCGGACGGATCGTCCTGATCGTGATCGGCGTGCTGCTCGCGGCGGGCGCCGCGCGCACCATCGTCGTCAACGTGCTGAACCAGCATCGCCTCGACGCGGTCGCCGCGCAGAACACGCGCCAGTACGTGAGCGTCGTGCATCCGGTCGACGCGGCCACCGGCGGCAAGCTGACGCTGCCCGGCACGCTGCGCGGCTTCGTCGAGGCGCCGATCTATGCGCGCGCCAGTGGCTACGTGCTGCGCTGGCAGGCCGATATCGGCGCGCACGTGAAGCAGGGACAAACGCTCGCCGAACTCGACACGCCGGAGCTGAACCAGGAACTGGCGCAGGCCACCGCGCAGCGCCAGCAGGCGCAAGCCGCGCTCGCGCTCGCGAAGACGTCGTTCGACCGCGCGCAGCAGTTGCGCCAGCGCGATGCCGTGTCGCAGCAGGAACTCGACGACCGGCAAGGCGCGTTCAGCCAGGGCAGCGCGAACCTCGCGGCGGCCGATGCGAACATGCGCCGCCTCACCGAGCTGAAGGGCTTCCAGCGGATCGTCGCGCCGATCGACGGGATCGTCACGCAGCGCAACGTCGACGTCGGCGATCTCGTCAATTCCGGCAACGCGGGCCGCTCGCTGTTCACGGTCGTGCAGGCCGACCGGCTGCGCCTGTACGTGCAGGTGCCGCAGGCGTATGCGCAGCAGGTGAAGGTCGGCCAGCACGTGAGCGTCGCGCAGGCCGAGCTGCCGGGGCGCACTTTCGACGGGACGATCACGCGCACGTCGCAGGCGATCGACGTCGCGACGCGTTCGCTGCAGATTGAGATCACGCTGCCGAATCCGGACGGGCGGCTGCTGCCCGGCGCGTACGTGCAGGCGACGCTGCCGATGACGCCGGTCGGCCGCCTGCAGGTGCCGGCCAATACGCTGCTGTTCCGCGCCGAAGGCCCGACGGTCGCCGCCGTCGATGCGAACGGCCAGGTCCGGCTGAAACAGGTGACGGTCGTGCGCACGATCGGCCAGACGCTCGAAGTCGACGGGCCGATCACGCCGAACGACCGCCTCGTCGCGAACCCGAGCGACGCGCTCGCGACCGGCGACCGGGTCGTCGTGCAGGCGCCGGCGGCACAGCCCGCCTCGGCGGTCGCGGGGGCGAAGTCGTGATCGCGATGCGCCCCCGCGTGCACCCGGCCGCGATCGGCGCCGTGGCGATCGTCGCGGCCGCGGTGCTCGCCGGCTGCACGGTCGGCCCGGATTACCGGCGCCCGCCCGTCGATACGCCGGCCGCGTGGCGGCTCGACCCGGCCGACGCATACTGGCAGCCGGCCGCGCCGGCCCGCGCGCCGCTCGATCCCGCCTGGTGGACCGCGTTCGGCGACGCCCAGCTCGACGCACTGGAAGCCGACGCGCTGCGCAACAACCAGAACCTGAAGGCGATGGCCGCGCGCTACGACCAGGCGAAGGCGACGCTCGCGTCGGTGGCGTCCGCGCAGTATCCGGCCGTCGGGCTGAACGCAAGCGGCCAGCGCTTCAAGATCTCCGCCGACCGGCCGCAGACCAACTACGCGACGCAGAGCATGTCGACCGTGCAGAACGACATCCAGGTGGGCGCGGCGGTCAGCTACGAACTCGACCTGTTCGGCCGCGTGCGGCGCAACGTCGAAGCCGCGCAGGCCAGCACCGAGCAGTCGCGTGACGATTTCGCAAACGCGCGCCTCGTGCTGAGCGCCGACCTCGCGTCGAGCTATTTCACGCTGCGCGAGCTCGACACCGAGATCGACGTCGTCAAGCGCTCGATCGACCTGCAACAGAAGGCGCTCGATTACGTCAGCGCGCGCCACGACCTCGGCGCGGTGTCGGGCCTCGACCTGTTGCAGCAGCGCGCGCAGCTCGACGCGACCCGCACGCAGGCGCAATTGCTGATCCAGCAACGCGCGCAGGTCGAAACCGCGATCGCGACGCTGGTCGGTACGCCGGCTCCCGCCTTCTCGCTGCCGCCGCGCGTGGTGCCGATCAACGCGCCCGCGCTGCCGACCGGGATGCCGAGCGACCTGCTGCAGCGGCGCCCCGACGTCGCGTCGGCCGAGCGCGCGATGGCCGCCGCGAACGCGCAGATCGGCGTCGCGCGCGCCGCGTATTTCCCGCGTATCACGCTGTCGCCGGACATCGGCTGGGACGCGACCCGCTTCGCGGGCCTGTTCACCGTGCCGGCACTGCTGTGGTCGGTTGGCGGCTCGCTCAGCCAGCCGCTGTTCGAGGGCGGCAAGCTGAAGGCCGGCGTCGATTTCGCGCAGGCCGGCTACGTCGCCGCGCAGGCCAGCTACCGGCAGACCGTGCTCACCGCGTTCCAGGAGGTGCAAAATGCGGTGACCGGCCTGTCGGTGCTCGCGCAGGCCGCGCAGCAGGCTTCCGCGGCCGTCGACGACGCGCGCAAGCTCGTATCGCTTGCGCAGGACCGCTACGCGGGCGGCCTGACGCCGTTCATCGACGTGCTGACGGCCCAGCAGCAGTTGCTGACGAGCGAGCGCCAGGCCGTGCAGATCCAGGGCCAGCGCGCGGCGCTCGTGGTGTTTCTCGCGAAGGCGCTCGGCGGCGGCTGGGACGGCGATGCGGCGAGCGGCCTGGCGCCGTCCGACGTCGCGTCGGCGGCCCCGCAGCGCGGCGCGGGTGTCGGCCCTTGACCCGCCCTTAACCCGGTTACGCGGAAAACGAACATGAAAGTACTGATCGTCGAGGACGAACCGAAAGTCGTCGAATACCTGAAGAGCGGCCTGACCGAGGAAGGCTGGGTCGTCGATACCGCGCTCGATGGCGAGGACGGCGCGTGGAAAGCCGTCGAATTCGACTACGACGTGGTCGTGCTCGACGTGATGCTGCCGAAGCTCGACGGCTTCGGCGTGCTGCGTGCATTGCGCGCGCAGAAGCAGACTCCCGTGATCATGCTGACCGCGCGCGATCGCGTCGACGACCGCGTGCGGGGCTTGCGCGGCGGCGCCGACGACTACCTGACCAAGCCCTTCTCGTTCCTCGAACTGATCGAACGGCTGCGTGCGCTGACGCGCCGCGCCCGCGTGCAGGAATCGACGCTGATTTCGATCGGCGACCTGCGCGTCGACCTGATCGGCCGCCGCGCGACCCGCGACGGCGCGCGGCTCGACCTGACCGCGCAGGAATTCCAGCTGCTCGGCGTGCTCGCGCGGCGCAGCGGCGAGGTGCTGTCGAAGACGACCATTGCCGAGCTCGTGTGGGACGTGAACTTCGACAGCAATGCGAACGTCGTCGAGACGGCGATCAAGCGCCTGCGCGCGAAACTCGATGGCCCCTTCGCGGAGAAGCTGCTGCACACGATCCGCGGGATGGGCTACGTGCTCGAGGCGCGCGAGGACGGCGACACGGAGCGGCGCGCATGAAACGCTCGATCATCCTGCGGCTCTCGGCGATGTTCGGCATCGTGTCGCTGCTCGTGTTCACGCTGGTCGGCTGCGGGCTGTTCGTGATGATGGAGCGCCAGCTGTTCGCCGAATTGCGCGCGACGATCGACACGCGCGCCAAGGTCGCCGCGATGATCGTGTCGCACGCGACCACGGCCGCGCGCGGCCGCCTGATGCAGGAAAAACTCGCCGATCTCGAACCGCCCGACGGCTCGACGCACTACCAGGTGATCAGCGACAACCCCGCGTTCCGCTTCGGCAGCCCCGTCGACGGCGTGCCGCTCGATCCGCCGTTCGGCGCGTTCCAGCGCTACCAGCTCAACGACAGCAGCTACGCGGTGATGACGAAGACCATCACGCTGGCCGGCGCCGGCGAGCGGCCGACGCTGCAACTGGTCGTCGCGACGACGTGCGAACGGACGCAGCGGATGCTGCGCCGCTTCGGCTGGACGCTGGCCGCGCTGATCGCGACGGCCACCGTCATCACGCTGCTGCTGAGCCGCGCGGTCGCGCGCTTCGGGCTCGCGCCGCTCGACCGGCTGTCGCAGGACGCGGCGAGCGTCAGCGCGACAAACCGCCGCCAGCGGCTGCACACCGACGCGCTACCCACCGAGTTGCGCGATCTCGCCACGTCGTTCAACGGCGCGCTCGAACGCATCCAGCAAACCTACGCGCGGCTCGAAGCGTTCAACGCGGACGTCGCGCACGAGCTGCGCACGCCGATCAGCATCCTGATCGGCCAGACCCAGGTCGCGCTGACGAGCCGCGACCGTTCCGTCGACCGGATGCGCCAGACGCTGCAATCGAACCTCGAGGAATTCGAGCGGCTGCGCGTGATCATCAACGACATGCTGTTCCTGTCGCGCAGCGACCGCGGCGAGCGCGCGAGCGACCTGAAGGACGTGTCGCTCGCCGACGAGGTGCGGCGCATGCTCGACTTCCTCGAAATCCCGCTCGACGAGGCGCAGTTGCGTGCCGAACTGCACGGCGACGCGCGCGCGGCCGTCGATCCGTCGCTGTTCCGCCGCGCGATGACGAACCTGCTGATCAACGCGATCCAGCATTCGGCGCCCGGCGCGACGCTGAACGTGACGATCACGCGCCGCGACACGCTCGTCGAGATGGCCGTGTCGAACCCCGGCGAGCCGATCGACCCCGTGCAGCGCTCGCACGTGTTCGAGCGCTTCTACCGGCTCGAGGAAGCGCGCGCGAACAGCAAGGAAAACCATGGGCTCGGACTGTCGATCGTCAAGGCCGTGGCCGAGATGCACGGCGGCGGCGTGTTCGTCGCGTGCTCGGGCGGCGTCAATACGTTCGGCTTCTCGGTGTCGACGCAGCCGTCCCCGGGCGGGCCGCTGCGTCCGGCCGACGCCGCCGGGCCGGCCGAATCGACCGATTCGGCGGCGTCGACCGATCCGCACGGCGCTCGCCCGACGCACGCGCCGCGCGCGTTGCACTGACGGCGGCCGCGCCCGTCGACGTCCAGCCGCCTCCGATCGGCGCCTGCCTGCCGCGAACGCGGCCCAGGACGGCGCGTTACGCGCGCGGCTTGCCGCCCTGCTCGCGCCACGCCCGCGGCGACATCGCGAACCGCTCCCGAAACACGCGACTGAAATGCGACATGTCGTTGAATCCCCAGCGCAACGCGATATCGGACACGCGCAGCACCGCGCATTGCGGATTCGCAAGATCCTGCGCGCACCGTTCGAGCCGCAGGTTCAATACATAACGCATCAGCGACGTGTTCTCGGCTTCGAACAGCTTGTTGATGTACCGCGACGACATCCCGATCGACTGCCCGATCATCATCGGGCTCAGCTCCGGATCGTGCAGGTGCTCGAGCAGATGCCGCTTCACACGCGTCAGCGTCAACGCCTTCATCCTCGATTGCGCGAGGTCGTTGCGCTGCATGCCGCCGAGCGTCATCGCGATCAGCGAGATCGCGGTATCCGACAACTGCCGCATCTCGTCCTCGGTCACGCTGCGGATCTGCGACGACATCTGTTCGAGAAACGCGCGCATGACGCTGCCGACGCCCGCGCCGGTGTGCGTCGGGCATGCCGTGCGGTGTTCCATCCCGACGACGAGCTGGTTCAGGGTCGCGCGGGGAATGCTGACGACGATCTCGCGCCACGACTGGCCGAACTGCAGGTGGTGCGGCCGGGTCGCGTCGTAGATCGCAAAATCCCCCGGGTGCAGCGTGACGATCTTGCCGTCCTGCTCGACCGATTGGCTGCCCTCGAGCATCAATACGCCGAAATACTTGTCTTCATACTCGCTGCGCGCCTGGCGATAGCGCCGACTCACGGCCTGTTCGCTGGCGTAGATTTCCGAGATCCGCATCTTTTCGCATTTGCGCTGCCGCACCTGGCCGAAGAAATCGGCTTTCTGCACGGCCGCGATCTGCACGTCCGCGAACAAACGCAGAATCGTCTCGCGCCAGAACTCGATACGCTGGCTGACCGAGCCGTCGGTCGCCACTTCGATCGCCGAATTCGTCCATTCGCCCGGCGGGCCGTCGGACGCCGGGCCGGGCGCGTCGCCGCTTGCGGCGCGCGGGAAAGGACGCATCGTCATGGTCGTGCCCCACATGGGTTAGCCAACACGCAACCGGTAGCGTGCCCGTTCAAAAGCGCATTGTCCAATCGGCAACCGTGCAGGCCGCGTTGCCGGTCGGACCGACAGGCGGCGCGGCGGCGATGCGCGGCCGCGCCGGACATGTCATGCGAAGGTCGTCTGGCGCCAGTCGGAAGACTGTTCGTACGCATACGCGCAGCGGTAGAGCGTCGCCTCGTCGAAACGGCGCCCGACCAGTTGCAGCCCGATCGGCAGATCGTCGGCTACCCCGCACGGCAGCGACATCGCCGGGTGCCCGGACACGTCGAACGGCGCGGTATTCGTGAGCATCTCGAACGCCCGCGTCAGCGACTCGGACATCGCACAGTCGGGCTTCGGCAGTTCCGACGCGCGCATCGGGACGGTCGGCATCAGCAATACGTCATACGATTGCAGCGCCGTGTCGTAAGCCGACCGCAAGCGTCGCGCGAGGTTCTGGCACTTCGCGTAGTAGCGCCCGCGATACCGGCTCGTGAAATATTCGCCGAGCAGCATCGTCACCTTCACGGTATCCGGCAGCTCGTCGGCGCGCTCGCGCCAGCCCGCGTGATGATCGATCATGCCGGTCACGTACAGACCGCCCCAGTTGAAACCGTGGCTGTTGCCCTTCATCATCTGCTGCGTCGCGCCCTCGGCCGCAATCGGCAGCCAGATCGCGGTGCCGGCCGCATGCAGCGGCACCGACACTTCGTCGACGTTCGCGCCCAGCTTGCGCAACCGGAGGGCGGCGACCCGCACGGCCTCGTCGACCACTTTCTCCGAATTCGCGAGCCCGAACGCCTCGCGCAGAATGCCGATCCGTAGGCCCGCGATGCCGTCGCGGATCGCGCCGAGATAATCGGCGCGCGGCGGCAACATCCGTTGGCGCGGATCGAGCCCGTCGTCGCCCGCGATGACATCGAGCAGCAGCGCGTTGTCGAGCACGCTGCCCGTCATCGGCCCGAGATGATCGACGGTCGCCTCGATCGGCATCGCACCGGTGTACGGCACGAGCCCGTGCGTCGGCTTCATCCCGTAGATGCCGCAATAGGCGGACGGGATTCGCACCGAGCCGCCCTGGTCGCCGCCGAGCGCCATGTCGACCTCGCCGCTCGCGACCAGCGCGCCGCAGCCGGACGACGAGCCGCCGGACGAGTGTCCGGCCTTGCGCGGATTGTGTACCGGCCCCGACGCGCTCGTGTGCGAGCCGCCGGAAAAGCAGTAGTACTCGCAGGTCGCCTTGCCGGCGATCGTCGCGCCGGCGTCGAGCACCCGCGTGACGACGGTCGCATCGATATCGGGCACGTAGCCCTCGAACGTGCTCGCGCCATTGCGCATCGGCACGCCGGCGACGCAGATGTTGTCTTTCACGGCCACCGCCTTGCCGCGCAGCTTGCCGTCGGCGGCACCGTGGATCGTGCTCTTGCGCGCCCATGCGCCGTAGCGGTTCTCGTCGCCTTCCGGGCGGTAGCCGGGCGTGCGCGGATACGCGACGACGGGCAGATGGTCGGGCAGCGCGTCGATCACGTCGTACGCGTCGAAGTTCGCCTGCAGCGCATCGTCGTATTCGGCGAGTTGGCGGGCATCGACATGAAAGCCGAAGCCGGCTGCAATGTCGGACAGTTGTTCGCGGGTCGGGCGTTTGATGGCCATCGACGTTCTCCAGTTCGGTAAGCGGCGCCGCCAGCCTGGGCGGCGCCGGCGGGATTCAGCGCGCGATGGCGACGGCGTCGCGCATCAGTCCGGTGCGCGGATGGCAGTTCACGTATTCGTAGACCTGATGCTTTGCGTCGAAGACGGAAACTTCGTGATACAGCCGCAGTTTCGACAGCCCGGTCACGACGCGGAAGAACGTGACGAAGATCCGCAGGTGCGTCGGATGGGATTCGGCCCACCGCTCAAGGCGGTCGAGCGAGCGCCAGTGGCCGATGTTGTAACTCTCGTCGAGCAGGTTGCCGTCGAGATCGATCGAGCGCACGTAGCGGTTGCTGTAGCAGCCGACCTCCTTGCCGTTGTCGCGCAGGAACTCCATTCCGCTGCGCAACGTCGGCTCGATCTCCTCGAGATACAGTCGGCGCTCGTCGCTCTCCGCCGCGCGCCAGTCCTGACCGGACCGAATCAGCGCGATGTTGTCGTGTGCCAGTACGACCACACGGCCGCCGCGCGCCGGATCGCCGTCGACGATGCGCAACTCGCCGTTCGCGTTCATCCAGTCCGTCTGCGAGATCGGGAACCGGTCACGCATCGATCCCCAGTAGCCGTGCTCCTCGATCTCGCCGCTGACGCCGTCCATGATCGCGCCGACGCCGGGGAAATCGCTCGTAAATGCGTAAAGCGTCTCGAACTGCTCGGCGCGCGGCGCGACGATTTCCCGGAAGTAGCCGATCCCGTCCGCGAGGCGTGCGTCGGAGGCCCACCATTCGACGAGCGCCGGCGACGCGATCCAGCGCGCATACGCGGCCGGATCGCGCCAGTAGCCGACGGCAATCAGGTTCTCGTAGCCCTGATCGTCGGTGTGTTGCGTCAGGTCGAAGTTGTTCGGGCCGTCCTGCATACCGAAATCGGCGACGATCCGGCGCAACGCGGCCAGTGCCGCCGCGCGCTTGTCGGCGCCGCTGTATTGCACGCCGAAATAGCCCATCACGACCTGGTTCAGGTCTTCGGCGGCCCGGGCGACGTACATCGGGAACGGCGGCTGGTAATCGTCGGCGACGCGGCGCGACAGCGTCCGCGGGCAGATCAGGTGTTTGTCGATGGCGGATTCCATGCGTGACCTCTCTGGAAAGGGAATCGGGTGTCGAGGGTTCGACGTTGGGGGACACGGAGCGGCATGCACCGGCCATACCCTGGTGCATGCGGGTCGTCAGAAGATGTGCGCGTAACGCAGGCCGGCGAGCACGCTGTTCTTCGGACCGTTGCGCACGCTCAGGTCGGTGCCGAGCTGGATTTGCACCTGGTCGGCCTTCGTCACGAACTTCGCCGCGGTGATCCGCAGGCGCGTCGTACGCAGCGCGTCGTTGTTGTCCGCGCCGTCGACGCTCGTTTCACCGCCCCAGAGCTGGGTAATGCCGATGCCGAGCGACGTGCCTAGATCGGGCATGTAACGCACCATCGCCTGTGCGCTGTAGCTCATCCGCTGATGCAGCGTCGCACCGCTCGCGCCATACGACGTGTTGTTGCCGTACCAGATCGCGTCGCCGACGAGATCGAGTGCCCACTGCGGCGAAAAGTGCTTGACGTAGGCTGCCTGGAAATCGAGCGACCAGCGGTTGGCGCCGAGATTGAGGCCGCGGTTCTGGTCGTAACTCCCGGTCGGCGCGTAAACGTAGACCGTCGCGGCGACGACGTCCTTCGCTTCGTTCAGGCGGAATTTCAACGGCGCGGTCAGGATCACGTCGCCGACACCATTCGTACTGCCAAGCGCGCCGGCGTTACCGAAGCTGCTGATATGACCGAACGGCAGCAACACCTGCGGATCGATCGTGAGCCGGTCGGTGAGCTGGAACACATGCAGCAGGCGGGCGATGCCGACATTGGACTGCAGATCGAAATCCGACGTCCGGTGTCCATTCGCGTAGTACGCGTTCGTCGCCGAATAGTTGTAGTACAGCACGCCGATCGTCGCGCCGATCGGATACTGCTCGTAGTCGCCGGGATCGACCTCGACCGCGCCCGCGTAATGCGATGCGACGACCATCAGCGACAGGCCGATCCAGCGCGCGATCCGCTTCAGTTTCATTCTGTTGACGTTGTCCATCATGCTCCTCACCTGGATGCGCAGACACCGCCACGCTCGACGTACGACGAACGGGAACCGTTGCCGGACGGTGGAATCGCGGGGTGCTGGCTGACTGTTATTCCGCCGGTACTCGGAGAGCGCCGACGATTCGCGACACCGGACGGCCGTCGCTTGAGGGTGAGAATAGAAAGGCAAAATCCGCATTTCTGTTTTCCGGCGGAACAAGAAATTGGCTGTGGCGGACCTGCGCAGCCAGCGCCCCGCGGCGGTCGAGCAACGTGCGCGGGCTGCCCCAGTTTCATGCCGGACGCGCTGTCGACGCCGCGCATCGCCGTGCCTCCGGGTGCGCATCGGCGCCTGCCGCGCACCGGGGCCGTCTCGGCACAGTTTCCGATCCGTGCCGGCAAAGAACCGCGCTTTTTCTCTTCTTACCCTGCTCGTCGAGCGTGACCGACACGACACGCCTGCCCCCCGCCACGGCAGTCGCCACGCCGTGGCGGCGGTCGACCCGAACCACGACAAGGAGCCCCACGATGAACACGATTCCTTCCGAGGAAACCGTCTCGACGCCCGGCGAACGCGCCTGGGCGCTGTTTCGCGTGATGAAGGAGAAGAACCTGATTCCCGACGGCTATATCGACACGCTGACCGAGCTGATGTCCACGACCTGGGACCCGGCCAACGGCGCGCGCATCGTCGCGCGTGCGTGGGTCGACCCGGCATTTCGCGAACTTCTGCTGAAGGACGGCACGGCCGCCTGTGCGCAGTTCGGCTACACCGGCCCGCAGGGCGAATACATCGTCGCGCTCGAGGACACCCCGACGCTGAAGAACGTGATCGTCTGCAGCCTGTGCTCATGCACGAACTGGCCGGTGCTCGGGCTGCCGCCCGAGTGGTACAAGGGCTTCGAATATCGTGCGCGGCTCGTCCGCGAAGGGCGCACGGTGCTGCGGGAACTCGGCACCGACCTGCCCGACGACGTCGTCGTGAAGGTCTGGGATACGACTGCCGAAAGCCGCTATCTCGTGCTGCCCGTGCGGCCGGCCGGCAGCGAGCACATGACCGAGGAACAACTGCGCGCGCTCGTCACGAAGGACGTGCTGATCGGCGTTGCGCTGCCGCGCGCGCACTGACTCGCACCACGTTTCGCTCTCGACCTTCCTCTCGGAGATCACATATGGACGGCTTTCACGACCTCGGCGGATTCCAGGGTTTCGGCCCGGTGCCGCATACGATCAACAGCCTCGGCTACAAACCGGTCTTCAAGGAAGACTGGGAACATCTCGCGTACAGCCTGATGTTCGTCGGGGTGGACCAACTGAAAAAATTCAGCGTCGACGAGGTACGTCACGCAGTCGAACGCATCGACGTGCGCCAGCACGTCGGCACGCGCTACTACGAGCGCTACGTGATCGCGACCGCGACCTTGCTCGTCGAAACCGGCGTGCTCACGCAGGATGAACTCGACCGCGCGCTCGGTTCGCCTTTCCGGCTCGCGAACCCGCCGCGCTCCGCCGGCCGGGCGGCCCCGGCCGGGTCGACGCGGTTCGAGGTCGGCGATCGCGTCGTCGTTCGCGACGAATACGTCAGCGGACACATCCGCGCGCCGGGCTACGTTCGCGGCAAGACGGGCGTCGTGTTGCACCGGACGACCGAATCGTGGCCATTCCCGGACGCGATCGGCCACGGCGACACCGGCGCCGCGCATCAGCCGACCTATCATGTGGAGTTCCGCGTGAAGGATCTGTGGGGCGACGCCGCCGACGACGGCTATGTCGTGGTCGACCTGTTCGAGGGCTACCTGGATCGCGCGTCCGGGCAGAGCGCATGACGACGCCGGCCAATCGACACTTGCCGGCCGCCCCGGCGCCGAGGATTCCGGTCACCGTGCTGTCCGGCTTCCTCGGCGCCGGGAAGACGACGTTGCTGAACCACATCCTGCGCAATCGCGCCGGCCTGAAGGTCGCCGTGATCGTCAACGACATGAGCGAGGTCAACGTCGACGCCGACGACGTGCGGCGCAACGTCGAGCTGCATCGAGGCGAGGACGAACTGGTCGAAATGACCAACGGTTGTATCTGCTGCACGCTGCGCGCCGATTTGCTCGAGCAGATCAGCACGCTGGCGCGGCAGCGTCGCTTCGATTACCTGCTGATCGAGTCGACGGGCATCTCGGAGCCGATGCCCGTCGCGGAGACGTTCGCGTTTCTCGACCGGGACGGTTTCAGCCTCAGCGAACTCGCGCGGCTGGACACGCTCGTCACGGTGGTCAACGGCGAGACGTTCGAGGACATGATCGCGTCGGCCGAACCCGTCACGCACGACGCCCCGCCCGCGAACGGCGGCGATGCCGGTCCGCCGCGCACGCTGTCGGACCTGCTGATCGAACAAGTCGAATATGCGAACGTGATCCTCGTGAGCCGACTCGACCGGATCGGCCACGCGGGTTTCGAGCGGCTGCGCGCCATTCTGGCCTCACTGAATCCGTCCGCGCGAATCCTGCCGATGCAGCACGGCAAGGTCGATCCGTCGGACGTCCTCGATACGCGGCGCTTCGATCTGCCGGCGCTCGTCGAATCGCCGGGATGGATGCAACGCATGCAGGCCGACGAACGCCCGTCGGAATCGGATGCGTACGGGGTCGCGTCGTGGGTCTATCGCGAACGTGCGCCGTTTCATCCGGCGCGCCTGCTCGCGTGGCTGCGGCGCCCCTGGACCAACGGCCGACTGCTTCGCTGCAAGGGCTATGTGTGGGCCGCGCACCGATATGCGGAAACCGCCATGCTCGTGCAGGCCGGCGACACGTTCCAGTGGGGCTACGTTGGCCGATGGTGGCGGTTTACGCCACCGTCGGACTGGCCACACGACGACTATCGTCGCGAGGGCGTGCTGAAGAAATGGGAGGAGCCGGCAGGTGATTGCCGGCAGGAAATCGTGTTCATCGGGCAGTCGATCGATCACGTCCGGTTGCGTCGCGAACTCGATGCGTGCCTGCTGACGGTCGAAGAAATCGACGCAGGCCCGGAGTCGTGGCGCCAGCTTCCGGAAGCCGACGCGTTCGACGCGCTCGCGACGCCCGCCCATCCGTGAAATGAGACTCGATGGCTTCGGCGGCCACGCCTGCGTCCTGTCGCTTTCGGTCGGCTCGTGAGCGCTGCGCCGGATTCAGCGTGACGTGAATCCCGACAGCGCCGCCGAGGGCAGTTTTCTTCAATACGGGCCGGCGCCGCGCCCGTAGTCTCGATGCGACTTTCGACATGTCGCATGGAGACACCTGATGAGCATGCTGGTTTCGATGGCCGCGTTCGCGCTCGCCTCGTCGATCACCCCCGGTCCCGTCAACATCGTCGCGCTCAGCGCGGGCGCCCGCCACGGCCTCGGCGCGAGCCTGCGCTACGCGGCGGGCGCGACGCTCGGCTTCGTCGCGCTGTTCCTGCTGATCGGGCTCGGCCTGCACGCGGCGCTCGCGCGCTGGCCCGTGCTGACGACGGCCACGCAGTGGTCGGGGATCGCGTTTCTGCTGTATATGGCGCTGCGACTCGCGCTCGACGACGGCCGGCTGTCGGCCGATCCCCACGTGGCCGGCCCGTCGGCGGCGTCCGGCGCGGCGATGCAGTGGCTCAATCCGAAGGCGTGGCTCGCGTGCGTGGCCGCGATGGGCGCGTATGCGGCCGATGGCGATCGCGCGCAGGTCTGGCAGTTCGCCGCGCTGTATCTGGTGATCTGCTTCGCGTCGATCGCATGCTGGGGCTATGCGGGCGCGTCGCTGCGGCACCGGCTCGCGAACGCGCGGCGCATGCGCGTGTTCAACCGGCTGATGGCGCTGCTGCTCGCGGGCAGCGCGCTGTTTCTGCTCGACGTGTAGCCGTCGTGGCGGTCAGCGCATCGCGCTGCGGTACTGCCCGGGCGTCGCGGCCGCGATCCGCCGGAACGCGCGCTGGAAATGCGCCTGGTCCGCAAAGCCGGCGTCGAGCGCGACTTCGGCGATCGGCCTGCCACGCCGCAATTCGGTGCGGCCGTACTGCACGCGCCGATCGATCAGGAATGCATGCGGCGTCATCCCGTAACGCGCATTGAATGCGCGGATCAGGTACGACGGCGACAGGTCGGCCGCCGCGCAGATCGCATCGAGCGTGACGGCCTCGCGGCAATGGGCGGCGATGTAGTCGGCCGCGCGCGCAAGCTTTGCGTTGTCGTCTCCCGGCCGCGCATCGGGTAGTTCGCGGTCGAGCGCGCCGTGCAGCGCCGTGAAGAATTCGACCGCCGCACTCTCCTTGCCGAGCGCATCGATGCCGGGCGACACGAGCGTGCGGTAGAAGCCGCCAAATCGCGCGAACAGATCGCCGCGCTCGGTCAACTTCGGCGAAAACCCGTGAAAATCGCGGTTCGGATCGCCGCCCAGCGAATGTTGCAGCCGCGCGAGCCACGGCACGTCGACATAGACCATCCGGTACGCCCATGCATCGGGGCCGTACGGGTTGCACGCGTGCACCTGCTCCGGGTCGATGATCACCAGCACGCCGCGCCCGACGTGCGCGTTCGTCGCGCCGTTCACGTACGTGCTCGTGCCGCCGACGATCGCGCCCACCGAAAACGTGTCGTGCGTGTGCTTCGCGTAGCAGATCGCGCGCCCGTCGTCGACGGTGCGCGCCTCGATGAACGGCAGCGCGGTATCGCGCCAGAACGGCGACGGTACGGCGGATCGGTTGGCGGTACGGCTCACGCGGTGGGCTCCGGGTTCGAACGACGAACGCTCACCGTACAAGACTGTGTGGCGCCGCGCAACCGGATCGCGCTGCTTCGCCGCTGCGCAGAACGGTGGTGCCCACGGACATGATCGTGGGCACCACCCTGCGCCGCCGACTTCCCGCACGAGGTGCGGAGGATGACGCGCTTACGCTGAAACAGCGCCCGCCCTGCACCTCTGCTTGCACACGCGTTTCCGCATGCTCGGGCGCTGAAACCGACAGCAGCGGGTCAGGCCGGAACGATGATCTTCGGGTCCCACCAGTAGTAGCCGAACAGTTCCTGGTTCTGCCCGCCGACGAGCTTGTAAAGCGCGAAGCACACGCCGAAATATTCCGTCCCGCTTCGCCGGACCGACGAGTCGAAAGTCGCGAACGTGAGTTGCTTCTTCAGCGGCGGGAGGCCATTGCGGGTCCCCGAATCCGGGTTGGGTTCCACCGCGCCATTGCGGACGACCGTGTTGCAGACGAACGGGTTGAATACCTCGTCGCCTTGATAGCGCGGGATGTTGTAGATGATCACGGCATCGTCGGAGTTGTCGTAGATCGACACGCCGGTGAACTGGACGCGGTCACCCGGGTAGGCGGTGATTTCCAGGTCGGCCGTACCCTGCCCCTTGACGCCACGCGCACCGGTGCAGATCAGGAACTGGCCATTGTGGGCGATGCCCGTCGGCGCGGCCTGATTCTGGCTCGGGTTCGGATACGTCTTCTTGACCCATTCCGTATCGATCACCGCGATGATGTTGATGTCCTGCGCGCTTGATGCAAGCGTGATTTCGGAAGCCATGGTTAATCTCCATTCACTAAGCGTTATGAATTTGAGTCCGACGACACGTCATTAGCGCGTCAAGGACAATATCAATTCATTCACCCACCAAAATCAATTACAACCGATTACGCGGTGACGAGCGCTTGACCTCGCATACAACAACCTGTAATTCAGACCCGGAAAATCAATAAAAATCAATTACAGTCGATTACACGCCCCCCTCCCGATCTAAAAAATTAATTCTCCCCAAAATAAATTCCCCATCAAACCTGACAGGTACTAAAACAAATATAAATGGACAATACTGACGAAGCGCATCGCCGATGCGCCACGCGCACCGAACGGGCAATTAGCCTGTCATGGAGGCATTCAAATGAAAGTCGATCCGAATATCATCAACCTGGAAAAAGTCGCTCAGTCCATTCAAATTCTTGCCGTTATCGACACGGATTACATAAAGAAGAGTTACCCCAATCCGAGCCTGAACGCGCAAAATCCGACCGGCATCGCCAGCACTGCGTTGTTCATGCTCAACGGCCACACGCCCGGCGTGAGCAGTTCGGAAGGAACCGGTAATCTGGGCCTGAAATTGAATGTTGGCGACAAGGTATCCCTGATGGGGACGTCGCTATCCGACAATTCGGGAGACGCTGCGCTGATTTACCACGTCCAGCAATACTCGGGCGCTCAGGTGTTCGGTCCGTTTACCGCGGTGACCATCGAACAGGCTGGCGCGGCGAGCGCTGCCGAGACGCCCGACATCATTGCGACCTCGGCGCAATCCCAGGTCTTCCAGGCATTCGAATCCGTCGCAAAATCGTCCGGGTCCGAGTACCTCGCAACGTCTTTTGCGCTGTATACGCGGAGCCAAAACAGGAAATCCTTGTTCGGCTACTTCTTCTGGGTCTGGCAAGCCTCCGCGGCTTGAAGCGAGCCCCCAACAACTCGCTCCGATGCGATACGGAGCGATTCAAGCCGGCAGGTTTTACGCGGCGCCCCACAGGGTGCCGCACCTTTTCCGCGTTAAACCAGAATGGAGCACCCGTATGACAGCCGATCCTGGAAGCCTCACTCGCGACACGACCGCGCAGCAAATCGACATCCTCGCCGTCATCGACACGGAATATATCAAGCTGAGGTACCCGCATCCGAGCAAGCAGCCCGAGTTACCGATCGCCGTCGATCATCGCGCCGTGCGCCTGCTTTACACCGGCGCGCGCGGCGCGTCGATCGGAAATGGCCCGGCGGACCCCGTTCTGACGCTGTATCCCGGCGACACGGTTTCACTCCGAGCGATCTCCCTCTATGAAAACGCGGAAGACGCGGTGCTGATTTATCAGGTTTCGCACCTGTTCGGCCAGCAAGTTTTCAATCCGTTTTCGCAGGACTTCCTCGACGTGAACGCCGTGCAACTGAACCCCGAAACGCGCGACGGCCTGCCGCCGCTGACGCAGCCGCAAACGTTCGTCAGCATCGGCGCCAAGGCGAGAGAGAGCGGGATCGAAACGCTTGGCGCCTGCTTCGGGCTCTATACGCTGGAAAGAAGCACCCAGGAGTTGTTGGGATACTACTGGTGGGACTGGTTCGTCACGTGTTCGTGATCTTCGCGTTTCATCGCTGACGATTCGCCCGTTCTGCGAGCGTGGGTCGCGAGAAGGCCAGCGGCATGCACGATATCCGCCAGGATCGGTTGTTGCGCCGATCCTGGCGGCCCGGATATCGACGGGTTGCCATCGCAGCCGGCGAATACGTCATCGGTTCGGTATCTCGCGGGTAAAGCACGCGCGGGATACCAATTTCGCGCCCGCTCGCCCCGAACCGACAGGAATCTCGCGCGTCCGCCATACCCGGCAGCACGTCACTTCGCCCCCCGGAATTCCCGCGTGACCGCTGCCGACGCGCTCGCGACATGGCCTATTGAGCGGAATTTGCCTAAGCTTTGAATTCCGTCCGCCGCGGCACGCGCGGCGACCCTCGTTCACTCTTCCCCGTCACGCTCATGCAGATCGATCTGAAAGGCAAGACCGCGGTCGTCACCGCTTCCACCGCCGGCATCGGGCTCGCGATCGCCGAAGGGCTCGCGCGAGCCGGCGCGCACGTCGTCGTCAACGGCCGCAGCGACCCGTCGGTGCAATCCGCGCTCGAGAAACTGCGCGACACCGTGCCCGGCGCAAGCTTCGACGGCGTCGCCGCCGACCTGTCCGACGCGGCCGGCGTCGCGCGCGTCACGCAGCACACGCCGAATGCCGACATTCTCGTCAACAACGCGGGCATCTACGGCCTGAAGGCGTTCTTCGACATCGACGACGCCGAATGGGAACATTATTTCCAGATCAACGTGATGTCCGGCGTGCGGCTCGCACGGCATTACCTGAAAGGGATGATCGAACGCAATGCCGGGCGCATCGTGTTCATTTCGTCGGAATCGGGCCTGAACATCCCCGTCGACATGATTCATTACGGGTTCACGAAAACCGCGCAGTTGTCGATCGCGCGCGGCCTCGCGAAGCTCGCGGCCGGCACCCATGTGACCGTCAATTCGGTGCTGCCGGGGCCGACGATGTCGGAAGGCGTGCGCGAGATGCTGAAGGCGCAGGCCGACGAAACGGGCCGCAGCATCGACGACATTGCAGTGGAATTCGTGCGCAGCGAGCGCGCCAGCTCGATCATCCAGCGGCCGGCGACGACGGAGGAAGTCGCGAACCTGGTCGTGTACGTGTGCTCGCCGCAGGCATCGGCCACGACCGGCGCGGCGTTGCGCGTCGACGGCGGTGTAGTCGACACGATAGCGTGACGGCAGTATGACGCGCTCGCGCGGCGCGTGGCCGCCGCCCTATCGCGACGCGCTCTTGCCCTGCTGGAGCGTGCCCTTGCGGTCGGCGTCCATGCACGAATCGAAGCCGTGCTGCGTGACGACGCCGGCCTTGTCGAACACGACGAAGAAAGCACGATGATCGTTGCCGTGCTCGATGAAGTAGTTGTAGCAGACGCCGCTGCCGTTGCGGACCATCCAGACGCTGCGCGGGTTGCCGGCGGCGCGGACGACGTCGGCGCGCGTCGCGCCGTGCCGCGACGCGGCCCGTGCAAGCGGCGTGCGCGAATACGAAAACGGCAGCCACGAGTCGAACCACGCACAGCCGTGCAACATCAGGCAACTGGCGGCCAGGGACAGCGTCGCTGCGGGACGGGCCATCGGAATCAATCGCATGCTCGGGAAATCTGCTGCGCCTACCGGCGTGATCGAAAGCCCCATGCTACTCGACCTTTGGGTCCGGATCGAAAAGAAATGTAGAGATCTTCATCCGAATCCCTGCGTTTGCACGCATCCGCACCGGCCGAATCGTCAGCGATCGTTGCAGCCGGCCTTCGCATGCGCGGCCCGCCGCGCCGTTGCAGCGCGACGTCGAACCGGTGCGGCGGCATGCGCGCTCAAGCGATCCATTCGGCCCACAGCATCGTGAGCACCGTCATCAGCGCCGGGCCGACGAACAGCCCGATCAGGCCGAACGTCTCGGCGCCGCCGAGGATGCCGAACAGCACGAGCAGGAACGGCAGCCGTGTCGAACCGCCGATCAGCACCGGCCGCACGAAATGCTCGGCGACGAACACGACGATGAACCCGAGCGCCGCGACCACGACGGCCCACATGGTCGCCCCCTGCACGAACAGCCAGAGCGCCGCGCCGCAGAACACGACCGGCGCGCAGAACGGCAGCATCGCGGCGACCGCCGTGACGAGGCCGAGCAGCGCCGCATGTGGAACGCCCGCGAGCGCGTAGGCGACGCCGAGCAGCGCGCCCTCGCCGAGCCCGACGACGACGAGCCCCGTCACCGTGCCGTACACGGCCGCGACCATCCGCTCGATCAGTTCCGCGCCGTTGCGCCCGAACGCGCGCCGCGCGCCCTGCAACAACGCACCCGACAGCTTGTGGCCGGCACGCAGGATCACGAACAGCGTGACGAGCATGAAACCGAATTCGAGCAGCACGTGCGCGAGCTTCGTGCCGAATTGCCGCCCGAACGCGATGAATTTCTCGCCGTTGACGCCGTGCATCGCGGTGGCCGCATGCAGCGGATGGCCGAGATTGGCCTGCCACCATTCGGTGATCTGCGCCGCGCCGTACGGCAACCGGCTGACCACGTCCGGCAGCGGAATGCCGTTGTCCTGGACCGTGTGCAGCCATTCGCGCAGGTCATGCGCCTGCGCGAACGCCTGGGTCGTCGCGACGGCCACCGGCAGCACCACGAGCAGCGAAATCGCCGCCGTGATGACAGTGGCGATCAGCGTCGGCCGGCTGCGGAACAACCGGTGCGATTCGAAGCGTTTCAGCAGCGGCCACATCGCGATGGCGATCACGCAGGCCCAGGCGATGGCGGGAATGAAGTCGCGGATCACCCACAGCGCGAGCAACAGCAGCGCCGCATACAGCGCGACGCGGGCGATCTGCTGGACGCGCGGCCGCGCGGCGGAATCGTGAGACGACGGGACATGTGCGCCCATGGCACCTCTGTCGAAATGAAAAAAAGGCGGTTCGCCCAGGCAATCGGCCTGGACGAACCGCCATTCTATCCATCGGCGCCGGATCGGCGGCACGCGGGATGCGCGCACCGCCGCGGCGCTGCATCGACACGCCCCGCTTACGCCGCCTTGTCGGCGACCCGGTAGCGCTCGAGCCAGTGCGCGTACGGCGCGGGCAGCGTCCACGACGGACGCTCGACGCCGAGCTGCTTGGCCGCGTAGTACGGCCAGTGCGGATCGGCCAGGTGCGCGCGGCCGACCATCACGAGATCGAGCTGCGCTTGCTCGACCACGCGGTTCGCCAGTTGCGGCGTGTCGATTCCCCACGCGGACGATACCGGCAGCCCGGCCTCGCGGCGCACGCGTTCGGCGATCGGCGCGAGGAATGCCGGGCCCCACGGAATCTGCGCGGTCGGCGTCGAGAAGCCGACCGATACGCTCAGCATGTCGAGCCCTTCCCGCTTCATCCGCTGCGTGAGCGCGATCGACTCGGCGAGCGTCTCTTCGTCGCGGCCGTCGTATTCGATCACGCCGAGGCGCGCGGTCAGCGGCAGATGCTCGGGCCAGACCTTGCGAACGGCCGCGAGCGTATCGACGAGGAAGCGGCCGCGGTTGTCAGCCGAACCGCCGTATTCATCGGTGCGCTGGTTCGAATGCACCGAGAAGAAGCTCTGGCCGAGATAGCCGTGCGCGAAGTGCAGTTCCAGCCATTCGAAACCGAGGTCGCGCGCACGCTGCGCCGATGCGACGAAGTCGGCCTGCACACGGGCGATGTCGTCGTGCGTCATTTCACGCGGCACCTTCGGCAGGTGCGCGCCGAACGGCACGGCCGACGGCGCGATGGTCTGCCAGCCGCGCGGATCGCCGTCGGCGATATGGTCGTCGCCTTCCCACGGGCGATTCGCGCTCGCCTTGCGACCCGCGTGCGCGAGCTGGATGCCGGGCACCGCGCCGGCCGCCTTGATCGCCGCGACCGACGGCGCGAATGCCTCGGCCTGCGCGTCGTTCCACAACCCGGCGCAGCCCGGCGTGATGCGGCCTTCCGGCGACACGGCCGTCGCCTCCGCGATCACGAGGCCCGCGCCGCCGCGCGCGATGCTGGCCAGATGCACGTGATGCCAGTCGTTGACGACGCCCTCTTCGGCGACGTACTGGCACATCGGCGGCACCGCGATGCGGTTGCGCAGCGTGACATCCTTGAGTTTGAACGGTTCGAACAGGGCAGACATCCACGACTCCTTTGCTTGGTTCTGCAAAACGGCTGGAAATGCGCCATGCGGTGCGCACGACGCAGCGATGCGGGCCATCGGCGGGCCGGCCGGCGCCATGCTTTCAGCGGTGACCGAGCTTCGCGAGCAGCGCCTCGGCCGCGGGCGCCGACGACGCGGGGTTCTGCCCGGTGATCAGCAGCCCGTCGGTGACGACATGCGGCGCCCAGTCGGCGCTGCGCTCGAATTCCGCGCCGTTGGTCTTCAGCATGTCCTCGACGAGGAACGGCACGACTTCGGTCAGCTCGACGGCCGCTTCCTCGCTGTTGGTGAACCCCGTCGCGCGCTTGCCGCGCACGACCGACTCGCCGGTCTGCGGGTTCTTCACGTGGCGCAGCACACCCGGCGCGTGGCACACCGCCGCGACCGGCTTGCCGGCCGCGAGCGCGCGCTCGATCAGGCCGATCGAATGCAGATCCTCGGCGAGATCCCACAACGGGCCGTGGCCGCCTGGGTAGAACACCGCGTCGTAGTCGTCCACCGACACATCGGCCAGCTTGCGCGTCGACGCGAGTTCGGCCTTGGCCGCGGCATCGGCGTCGAAACGGCGCGTCGCGTCGGTCTGGGCCGTCGGGTCGCTGCTTTTCGGATCGAGCGGCGGCTGGCCGCCCTTCGGCGACGCGAGCGTCAGCTCGATGCCCGCATCCTTGAACGTGTAGTACGGCGCGGCCAGTTCCTCGAGCCAGAAGCCGGTTTTCTTGCCGGTGTCGCCGAGCGTGTCGTGCGAGGTCAGGACAACCAGGATCTTCATGATCGGACACTCCTTCGAAAATGAACGGGGAAACGGGGCCGCACGTCGGCGTGCCACGCCTGTCGGTTAGTCAGTCGGCGCGCGGCAACGTGCGATTCATTCATCCGCATGCGATATATGCCTATTAGACCAGTCGTCTAGACGCGGCCGAAATAAAACGACGACATCTCGCTGCTTGAATCTGCCTGAGGCGTCGCCGCATTCACAAGCACGGATGATAGCCTCGGATTAGACCGGTCGTCTAGAAGAACGCGTATTCGCCCCTGCCATCGTCATGGCCTTTGCGACGGGGGCGCCGTTCAGCAACGGCCGCCGTCGCTTGCCCGCCCGCCGTCGCCTCGCCGCTGGGTGCGGGCTACCCGCGCAACGGACCGTCCGTGTCGCCCGCCTCGATGGCCGGCGCTTCGAGCCGTTGATCGCACACGCCATCGTCCAGCAGCCGCAGCATCAGTTCCGCGAGCGCACGCCCCGACGCGTGGCCGGTCGGCTGCACGACCGCCGTGACGCGATACGGGTGCGCGATATCGGCCGGCACGCCGTCATAGACGATCAGCGACAGGTCCGTCCCCAGGCGCAGCCCGTTGTCGACCAGCACGCGAAACGCGCCGCTGCCCGCGATGTTGTTGTCGACCAGCAGCGCGGTCGGCGGCTCGGCGCGCGCGAGCAACGCCCGCGCCGCCTGCTGCCCGCCGTCGGGCGTGAACGGGCATTCCACGAGCAGCGCCGGATCGGCGTCGATACCGGCTTCGCGCAAGGCCGACAGATAACCGGCACGCCGCTGCGCGGCGAAATTCAGCGTCAGCGGCGCGCTGATCATCGCGATGCGCCGATGCCCGAAGCCGATCAGCCGGCGCACCGCGTCGCGCGCGCCCGCCTCGTTGTCGAAGTCGAACCACGCGTACGGGCCGGCGGCCTGCGTGCGACCGTACGCGACATACGGAAACGCGCTCGCTTGCAGGTACGCGATCCGCGGATCGTCGACCCGCGTGCGCGCGACGATCAACCCGTCGACGAGCTTGCCGTCGACGATCCGCCGATAGGTGTCCAGTTCCGCGTTCGGTCGCGCGGACGCGATGATGAAATCGAGATTGCGCTCGGCGAGCCGCTCGGTGATGCCCGCGACGACCTCGGCGAACCGCGGATCGCCGAGATCGCCGGCGCCGAACGGATACACGATCCCTATCATGTCGGCCCGTCCGGTCGCGAGCCGGCGCGCGGTCGGATCGGCCACGTACCCCATTTCCCGCGCGGCCTTCGCCACGCGTTCGCGCGTCGCCTCGCTCACGTCGTCGTAACCGTTCAACGCGCGGCTGACCGTCGTCCGCGACAGGCCGAGCGCGTCCGACAGCGCCTTCAGATTCACCTTCACCGTCACTCCTCGCATGCGTCGATCCGCCCGGCTGCCCGAATCCCGGGACGCGCCGACCGGGTAATTATTTCCAATTGGTAACGATTACCGTCAAATAAATATCTTTTGCGTTCCAAACCGGTTTGAAATAGCATCCAAACCGGTTTGGACATCGATGCCCACTCAGCCGTTCACTTTCACCTTTCCAGGAAACAACGACGAGATGACATACTTTCCCCTTTTCCGTCCGGTCGCGGCCAAACGTTTGCTGCTCGCTGGCGGCGCACTCGCCGCCTTCGCGTCCGTCGCGCACGCGCAGTCCAGCGGCACGGGCGCGCCCGTGCCCACGCCCCATACCCAGCAAGCCTACGATCCCGAAGGCAACTTCACGATGCGCTGGACGCGGGCGGACATCCGCCAGATCGTCGCGCAATCGCACACCGCGGGCGCCGACAAGAATTCGCTGCCGCAAGCGCTGACGATGCCGGACATCCCGCAGGATTTCCCGCTGATCAACTCGAACGTGTGGGTGTGGGACACGTGGCCGCTGGCTGACCTGCGCGCGAACCAGCTCAGCTACAAGGGCTGGGAGGTGATCTTCTCGCTCACCGCCGATCCGCACGCGGGCTACACGTTCGACGACCGTCACGTCCACGCCCGCATCGGCTTCTTCTATCGCCGCGCCGGCATCCCCGCATCGCAGCGCCCCGCGAACGGCGGCTGGACCTGGGGCGGCCACCTGTTCCCCGACGGCGCGAGCGCCCGGGTGTTCGGCACCGCGCCGATGACCAACAACGCCGAATGGTCGGGCTCCGCGCGCCTGACGAACGGCAGCAACGTCAGCCTCTACTACACCGCGACGTCGTTCAACCGCTCGGCGCCCGGCGGCGCCGACATCACGCCGCCGCAGGCGATCATCACGCGCGCCGACGGCAACATCCACGCCGACGACAAGCACGTGTGGTTCACCGGCTTCGACGATCACAAGGCGCTGCTGCAGCCGGACGGCAACTACTACCAGACCGGCCAGCAGAACACCTACTTCTCGTTCCGCGATCCGTTCGTGTTCACCGATCCCGCGCATCCGGGCAAGACCTACATGGTGTTCGAAGGCAACACCGGCGGCCCGCGCGGCTCGCGCACCTGCACCGAGGCCGATCTCGGCTACGCGCCGAACGATCCGAACCGCGAAGATCTCAACGCGGTGATGAATTCGGGCGCAGTGTATCAAAAGGCCAACGTCGGCCTGGCGGTCGCGACGAACCCGCAACTGACCGCGTGGAAGTTCCTGCCGCCGATCCTGTCGGCGAACTGCGTCGACGACCAGACCGAGCGCCCGCAGATCTACCTGAAGGACGGCAAGTACTACCTGTTCACGATCAGCCACCGCACGACGATGGCGGCCGGCGTCGACGGCCCGGACGGCGTGTACGGCTTCGTCGGCAACGGCATCCGCAGCGACTTCCTGCCGCTGAACGGCGGCAGCGGCCTCGTGCTCGGCAACCCGACCGACTTCTCCGCACCGGCCGGCGCGCCGTACTCGCAGGACCCGAACCAGAATCCGCGCGAATTCCAGTCGTATTCGCACTACGTGATGCCGGGCGGGCTCGTCGAGTCGTTCATCGATGCGATCGGCCCGCGCCGCGGCGGCACGCTCGCGCCCACGGTGAAGGTGAACATCAACGGCACGTCGACCGCGGTCGACCGCACGTATGGACGCGGCGGCCTCGGCGGCTACGGCGACATCCCGGCGAACCTGCCGGCGACGGGGGCCGGCCACAACGACGGCAACGGCCAGGGCAACTAGGAAACCCCGAATAACCATCGTCGATAAAGGCACGAGGTTCAGGAGGTGCGTATCGCGCGTGTCGCGTGTGCGCCTCCTCTTTTTCTTTCGACTTTTCCTTTGACCGTTGCGCAGGCCGTCGTTGCAAACGGCCTGCGCCCTTTCCCGCTTCGCCCGACGAAGCGCCTGGTCCCGCATGAATTCGACGTCTTTCCGCTTTTTCGTCCGGCTCGTCCGGCTGCTGTTCGCCTGCGTGGCCTGCACGCAGGCCGTGGCCGCTCCGTGCCACGCGCCGCCCGACAACGGCACGCCGCAATGGCGGCCCGCCCTCCACTACACGCCGCAACGCAACTGGATGAACGACCCGAACGGGCTCGTCTACGCGAACGGCCGCTATCACCTGTTCTATCAGTACAACCCGCTCGGCAACGACTGGGGCAACATGTCGTGGGGGCACGCGACCAGCACCGATCTCGTTCACTGGCGCGAGCAGCCGGTCGCGATGCGCGCGAACGCCACCGAGGAAATCTTCTCGGGCTCGATCGTCGCCGACACCCTGAACACGTCCGGCCTCGGCACGCCGGGCCACACGCCGCTCGTCGCGCTTTATACGAGCGTCTACAAGCCCGGCTCGGGTCACGCGCCCGGCATCCAGGCGCAGTCGCTCGCGTACAGCCTCGATCAGGGCACGACCTGGCAGCCATATGCGCACAACCCGGTGCTGACGCTCGATCCGGAATCGAAGGAATTTCGTGATCCGAAAGTGTCGTGGTACGCGGCGGGCGGCTACTGGTTGATGACGACGGTCGTTGCCGACGCGCACGTCGTGAAGCTCTATCGCTCCGACGACCTGATCCACTGGTCGTTCCTGAGCGACTTCACGCTGCCGGACGTGCCGCATGCGGGCGCGCTGTGGGAAATGCCGGACCTCATACCGTTGCCGCTCGACGGCGATCCCCGCCGCATCAAGTGGGTGATGATCGTCAACGTGAATCCGTGGTCGATCGCGGGCGGTTCCGGCGCGATGTACTTCGTCGGCAACTTCGACGGCCGCACGTTCGTGCCCGACCGCGTCGCACCCGCCGGTTCGGACCCCGCGCAATTCCACTGGGTCGACCACGGCGCCGATTTTTACGCGGCCGGCACGTTCTCCGGCGCACCGGGCGCCCGGCCGGTCGCGATCGCATGGATGAGCAACTGGGATTACGCGGCCAAGGTGCCGACCACCCCATGGCGTGGCGCGACCACGCTGCCGCGCGAACTGGCGCTGAAGACGATCGACGGCGAGCCGACCCTCATCGTCGTGCCGGCCGCCGCCTTCGACGCGTGGGCCGACGGCCGGCCCGCCGTGCATGAAGGCGACCTGACGGTCGACTCCGCCACCCGCGCGCTGTCGGCCGCGACGCGCGGCGTCGTCCAGCGCATCACGGTGACGATCTCGCCGCAGCGTGCCGCGCGCGCGGGCCTGATCGTCCGGCGCTCGACCGACGGCTCGATCGGCACCCGGATCGTGTACGACACGGCGAAGCGCACGCTGACGCTCGACCGCTCGCAATCCGGCGAAGCGAATTTCGCCAGCACGTTCAGCCGCGAGCACATCGTCGATCTGCCGCTCGAACACGGGCAACTGCGGCTCGAAATCGTCGTCGATCGCGGCTCGGTCGAAGTGTTCGCGAACGGCGGTCGCGTCGCGCTGACGGACCTGATCTTTCCGCCGCTCGACGCGGATCGCGTGGCCGTGTTCGCCGAGCAAGGCCGCGCGACGTTCGCAGGGTTGACGGTGACGCAGTTGAAAACCGGCGACGACACGCGCGGTGCTTGTGCGCCACGATAGGTGCAGGTGACGGGGCCCGCTCGCCCGGCATCGCATCGCCGGTTACGGGCCCCGCCCGCGTCGCCCCCTTAGAGCAATCCCATCCCGCCCGACGCGATGATTTCCGCGCCGACGATGAACGCGGATTCCGGCGCGCTCAGGTGCAGCACCGTCGACGCGATTTCGTCCGGCGTGCCGAACCGGCCGATCGGCACGAGGCCCTTGATCTTGTCGGCCGTCGCGTCGAGCGTCGCCGCGTCGAGCCCGAGCTTGCCGTACAGCGGCGTCTGCACGGGCCCCGGGCTCACCACATTCACGCGCACGCCATGCGGCAGCAGTTCCGTCGACAGCGTCTTCGCGAACGAATTGACGGCCGCCTTGCTCGCCGCGTACACCGACGAGCCGGGCATCCCGATATGCGCGTTGATCGAGCCGTTGATCACGATCGATGCGCCGCGGTTCAGCAGCGGCACGAGCGACTGGATCTGGAAATACGCGCCCTTCACGTTGGTGTTGAACACGAGATCCCACATCGCTTCGTCGCTGTCGGCGAACGGCGCGAGTTTCGCGACGCCCGCGTTGACGAATACGGCGTCGAGCCGCACGCCGGCGGCGGCGAGCGCGTCGGCCAGCGCGCGGGCCGATGCGACGCTGCCGGCTTCGTTGCGAATCGCCAGCGCGCCTTCGCCGAGCGTTTGACGGGCGGCTTCCAGCGTGTCGGCGTCGCGCCCGGTGATGACGACTCGCGCGCCTTCGACCGCGAATGCGCGGGCGGCCGCCAGGCCGATGCCGCTGTTGCCGCCCGTGACGAGGACCGTCTTTCCTTCGAAGCGTTGCATGATGTTCTCCTGTGAACCGGTGAGTTGACCGTGAACACAGGATGCGCGCGGCGCGCGGCCTTGCCGTGCGACGGGCACGACGGACATGTTCGAAAACGTCGAACATGTTTGAGCGAGCGCGCTCAGCCGATCACATCGATCCCGTCGAGCAGCCGCTGCGCGAGCCGCGGCTCGCGCAGTTGCTCCAGCCACCATTGCAGCGCGCGGCCGTCACGATCGCCGTGCCACGCGACGTACAGCAGATTCGGCTCGCGCGGATCGGCCGTCGGCTTCTCGACCAGTTCGCCGCGCGCGAGCAGCGACGCGACGCGCCGGCGCGGCACCCAGCCGACGCCGAGCGCATCGCGCTGCGCGAGGATCTTCGCGCGCATCGACGGCACCGCGAGCACCGCCTGCCCGCCGAGCAGGCCATACGCGCGGCCGGCCGCCCGCCGTGACGAATCGGCGACGACGACCGAGCGGTGCGCACCGATCGCGTCGCGCGTCAGCACCCCGCTCGCGGCCGCCAGCGGATGGCGCGGCGACACCGCGAACACCCACTCCATCGCGCCGAGTTCGAACCACTTGAGGCCCGGCATCGCCGGCGGCTCGTTGGTCGCGCCGACGACCAGATCCGCGCGGCCGTCGCGCAACGCTTCCCAGGTCCCGCCAAGCACCTCGTGCGTGAAACGCAGCGACACGCCGGAATCGAGCGCATCGAACGCGCGGACGACCGGCAGGAGCGTATCGAACTCCAGCACCTCGTCGCTGACGATCCACAGCCGGTCCTCCCAGCCGCTCGCGACCTGCCGCACGCGCTGCGTCAGCCGGGCGACGTCGAGCGCCAGCCGCGCCGCCTCGTCGGTCAGCAATTGTCCGGCCGGCGTGAGCTGCAGCCGGTAGCCGCGCCGGTCGAACAGCAGCGCGTCGAACCGGGTTTCGAGCTGGCGCGCCGCATGCGACACCGTCGACGGCGCCTTGCCGAGCCGCGCGGCGGCACGCGACAGGCTGCCGGTGGCGCGGATCGCGTCGAGCAGCGCCAGTTCGTCTTCGGACAGCATGAGGTCGCTCCGCGGTGAGGTTTGTGGTGGATCGTAAGGCAGCAGCGCACGGCGGTCCAATCGCGCGAGGGCCGGTGCGGCTGCGAGCCCGGAACCGCCGCCGGCGCGGTCGAGTTCCGGTATGCTGATCGAGGTGAAATCACACGAATCGAGGTAACCACTGCGATGGACATCGCGATCCGCATCGAAGGCCGTCACGACCTGACGGGGCAAATCTTCCGGCAACTGCGCACCGCGATCGTCGACGGGCGTCTCGAAGGCGGCGCGCGGCTGCCGTCGACGCGCGATCTCGCGAAACAACTCGGCGTGTCGCGCAAGACGACGCTCGACGCATTCGAGCGCCTGGTGGCCGAGGGTTACCTGACTACGCGCGCCGGCGACGGCACGTTCGTCGCCGATGGCCTCGCGCGCGTGCCGCACGCCGCGGTGACGTCGGCGCCGTCGATCGTCGACGAGCGGCCGCGCATCGATGCGGTCGATGCGCGCGCGCTGTGGAACGACCTGCCCGACGCGCTCGCGATGCCCGCGCCGCAGGATTCGCCCGGCTTCGACTTTCGCGGGGGCGTGACCGACAAGACGCTGTTCCCGTTCGACGCATGGCGGCGCTGCCTGCATCACGCGCTGCGCCAGCAGGCGCGCGGCCCCGGCCAGTACCACGATCCGGCCGGCGATCCGCAGTTGCGCGGCGCGATCGCGCGCTACGCGGGATTCAGCCGCGCGGTCGCCTGCAGCTGGGACGACGTGCTCGTCACGCAAGGCGCGCAGCAGGCGCTCGACCTGCTCGCGCGCGTCGTCGTGCGGCCGGGCGACGTCGTCGCGGTCGAGGACCCCGGCTATCCGCCCGCGCGCGCCGCGTTCGCGTCGCTCGGCGCGACGGTGATCGGCGTGCCGGTCGACGCGCAGGGACTCGTCACGGAACGGTTGCCGGACGACGCGCGGCTCGTCTACGTGACGCCGTCGCATCAGTTCCCGCTCGGCATGCCGATGACGCTCGAGCGCCGCGTCGCGCTGCTCGAATGGGCGCAGCGCCGCCGCGCGGTGATCATCGAGGACGATTACGACGGCGAATTCCGCTTCGAGGGCCGGCCGGTCGAATCGCTGAAGAGCCTCGACCGCACGGGCCTCGTCGCGTACGTCGGCACGTTCTCGAAGACGATCTTTCCCGAACTGCGGATCGGCTACGCGATTCCGCCGCGCGCGCTGCGCGGCGCGCTGGCCAAGGCGAAGCAGATCGTCGACTGGCACACCTGCGCGCTCACGCAGGCGGCGCTCGCCCGCTTCATGCACGAAGGCGATTTCGCGCGGCACCTGAAACGCGTGCAGAAGCACTACGACGCGCGCCGCAAGATGCTGATCGCGCACCTGCGCGGCGCACTCGCGCCGTGGTTCGACGCGATCGTGCCGACCGCCGGCATCCATCTCGCCGCGCGCCTGAAGCCGGGGCTCGACGAAGCGGCGCTGGTCCGCGCGGCGCGGGCGCAGGACATCGGCCTGTACGGGATCTCGGCGTTCCACGTGGGCGTGCCGGTGCGCCCGGGGCTGCTGTTCGGCTATGGCGGGATCGACGCGCTGCGCATCGACACGGCGCTCGCGAAGCTGGCGGGATTGCTGGATGCCGGCATCGCGGACGGGCCGTCACTGGTTACCTGAATTTCCGTTAAATTGGCTATTCAAGCAGGCCAGTGCGACTCGTAAAGTAGGTCCTGTCGCGCCACCCCGGCGCTACCCAACCGAAAAGGACCTGCCATGCAACCGCGCCTGAACTTCTATGCCGCCAGCCCGAATGCGATCAAGGTGATGCGCAACGCCGAGGAATTCCTCGCGAAGAGCTCGATCGAGAAGCCGCTCGCCGAACTCGTCCGCCTGCGCGCGTCGCAGATCAACGGCTGCGCGTTCTGCGTCGACATGCACACGACCGACGCGCGCAAGGGCGGCGAAACCGACCGCCGTCTCGCGACCGTCGTCACGTGGCGCGAAACGCCGTTCTTCACCGAGCGCGAACGCGCGGCGCTGGAATGGACCGAGGCACTGACGCTGGTGGCCAGCAACCACGTGCCCGACGCCGTCTGGGAAGCCGTGAAGCCGCATTTCACCGACGAGGAGCTGTTCGACCTGTCGATGCTGATCGCGACGATCAACTCGTGGAACCGCTTCGCGATCGCGTTCCGCAAGATGCCCGAGTGAGGCGGCGACGATGATCCGTTCCCCGCTCCCTCGCGTCGCGCTGTGCGCCGGGCTCATGCTGGCCGCCGCACTGCCGGCCGGCGCTCACGCGCACGACGCCGGCGACAGCGTGCACGCGATCATGCAGCAAGCCGTGCCCGAGGCGCCCGGCAAACTGGTGGTCGTCGCGACGGTCGACTATGCGCCCGGTCAGGCGTCCGAAGCGCACAAGCACCTCGGCTCGGTGTTCGCCGTCGTGTCGAAAGGCGAAGTGCTGTCGCAGGTGAACGGCGGCCCGCTGCGCCGCTATCGCGCCGGCGAAGGCTGGTACGAACCGCCCGGCTCGCGCCATCAGGTGTCGCGCAACGCGAGCGCGACCGAGCCCGCGCAACTCGTCGTGTTCGGGCTGACGGGCGAGCATCAGCCGCTGAAGTCGCCGATCGATCAGTGATCCGACGCGATGGATCGCGCATCGACTCGCGACGTAAACGAAAAAACCGGCCCGAAGGCCGGTTTTCATACCGCATGCCGTGAGCGGCGCTCGCGCGCCGCGCGACATTTAGAAGCGGTGGATCATGCCGACGCCGACGCCGATCTGGTTCTGCTTCGAACCTGCGCCCACGCCGTCACCGATCGACGTGGTCGCCGAGATGATTGCGTTGCCGCGGCCGTTCAGCGTGTTGCCGCTTGCGTGCTGGTAAGCCTCAACCGCGTACAGGCCCGTGCGCTTCGACAGGCTGTAGTACTGCGACAGCGTGACCTGGTGGTACTTGGCCGAGCTCGTGATGCCGTTCGACTGCGTTGCGGCCGTGTACGAGTAGCCTGCCGCGAAGTCCCACTGAGCAGCTGCCTTCCAGTGCAGCACGGCGCCAGCCGTGTTGAAGATTGCCTTGTTCCGGAAGAACGAACCCGTGCCCGGCGTGTACTGGACGTTCGAGTACGACGCCGAAATATCCCATGCCGGCGTGAACTGGTAGCCCGCCGTCACGGCGATACGCTGCTGCGATTGCGCGGTCGCGTAGCCGTTGTTGATCGACGAGACTGCCGGCTGGTTGCCGTCGCCCGCTGCCGTCAGGCCGTTCTGGACCGTCGAGTTCGCGCCCCACACGCCGCCGCCGAGCGTCGAGTTGTTGACCTTCTGATAGCCGACCGCGATGCCTGCCGGGCCGTTCAGGTACTGGATCGCCGCGCTCCACGTCGAGCCGCGGTTCGTCGCGCCTGCGACGCCGCCGAACGAGTACGAACCGCCGACCGTGAAGCCGTAGAACTTCGGCGACATGTAGACGAGCGAGTTGTTCGCGCGGTAGCTGGTATCCAGCGAATCGATATCGCCCGGGTGCGCGCCGTAGTAGCCGGTCAGCCAGGTCGTCGGGCTGTACGGCGACAGCAGCGTGTAGTACGCGGTGTACTGGCGGCCGGCCGTCAGCGTACCGTACGTGGCGTTGGTCAGGCCAACCCATGCCTGACGCGTGAAGATGCCGTTGGTCCACTGCGACGAGCCGTTAGCCGTGTTGACGCCGGCTTCCAACTGGAAAATCGCCTTCGTGCCGCCGCCGAGATCTTCGCTGCCTTTCAGGCCGAAGCGGCTGCCTGCCCACACGCCGGTGGACATCTGCACCTTCGAGTGACCACCCGAGGTTGCGCCGACTGCCGACGAGTTGTTCTGCCAAGCGATACCGTTGTCGACGATACCGTAGAGGGTCACGCTGCTCTGGGCGTGGGCGGCGGTAGCGGCTGCGAGACCGACTGCCGTCATGGCGAAAGCGACGCGCTTTTTCATTGATTCTCCGTCCTCAAAGAATGTTTCTTTTCTGGTGTGGTTTTATGACCGACACATGTGCGAGTACATGCCGACGCGATTCTGACGGATTACCAATTGTTTCCCAACATGTGCAGTCGGTCATCGTATGATCGACGCAACGCGCGGGTTCACCAAACGGTTACATGACAGCCCGAAACGCTTGTGCAGCGGGCGTTTCCGGCATTTGCCGGTGAAAACCCTAGCTTTACATTTTTACGGGCGCACCACGACCGTCCAATGTCGTCAGACGCCTTCGGCACCAAAAGGTCTTACAAATGCGCGATCGAAGCTGACGCCGCGATTCACGCCGCCGCGCAGGATCGCCCACGTTCGTGACACCCACATTTCGAGACACGAAATCATGAAAACGTTTTTAGTCGACGTGCCGGAGACCAGACGGGAACGGCCCGACGAACGCGGGCCGGGAGGCGATGCCGGCGCCTGCCGCGCCGGCGATCTTCAGAGCTGCGTCGCGGGGCGCGCGAGCCGCGCGGTCACCGCATCGGCGAGCGCGGTCAGACGCGAACGGACCGCCGTGTTCGAGCCGACCAGCGCGAGCGACGCCGCCATGATCCGGTAGACGCGCTTTCTCGGCACCTTGGCCGGCTTCGCCGGGTCGAGCCACGCCGCGTGGCCGGCCAGCAGTTCGAGCGTTTCGAGGCCGATCATGATCGGCCACAGGCAGGCGAGCCGCAGCCGCACGAAACGACGCGGAATCGCGAGCGTATACAGGTAGGCGTCGCGATACTGGTCGAGCGCGACGCGCAGCAGGTCGACCAGCACGCCGCGCGCACGTTCCGATGCTTCTGGCTGCATCAGGTCGGCCACCACGAGCCCGTGTGCGCCCAGCACGTCGTCGGGCAGGTAGCAGCGGCCGATGCGCAGATCCTTCGCGCAGTCGCGCAGGATGTTGGTCATCTGCAGCGCCTTGCCGAAACGGATTCCCTTCTCGCGCATGTCCGACAGATCCCAGCCGCGCGCGGCACGCGTGTGCGCGCCCGTCATGTCGGTCCAGAACTCGCCGACGCAGCCGGCGACCAGGTACGTGTAGCGGTCGAGCACGTCGCGCGTCGGCAGCGATGCGACCTGCCCCGACTGCTCGTGCGGAAACGTGCGCAGGTCGAACTCCATCCCCGCGGTGAGCGTCGCGACGACCTTGCGGATCGACGCGCGATCGGCCTCCGGCTGCGCGCGCAGCAGCGCGAGCATCGGCTCCATCGAACCGAGCAGCAGGTGTTCGTGCGAATCGGTCTGCATCCGCGTCACGTCCTCGAGCGAACGCGACAGCGCCGCGCCATCGCCGAGCCGTTCGATGTCGTCGCGCAGGTCGGTCAGCAGCGCCGCGCGGCGATCAGGCGCGACGAGCGCCGTGTCGGCGATCGTGTCGGCCGCGCGCGCGAGCAGATACGCGAGGCCGACCGGGTCGCGCATGCCGTCGGGCAGCACGCGCAGCGTCAGGTAGAAGGAGCGGGAAACGTTCTTCAGCAGTTCGCCGAGCAGATAGGCGGGATCGGTATGGGTCGTCATGGGTCGGGAAAAATCGGTCGGCGCGGGCCCCGGACGCACACGGGCGCCGGGCGCCCGCGCCGGCCCGCGAGTCGCCGCATCGTCGCGCCAGGCGGGCCTCGGCCCCGCTGCGGCGATGCAAAATTCCCGCAAGTTTAGTGCATCCGGCGCACGAACTCGTTGCGACGGCCGGAATGCGGTGCGCAGCAGCCCGCCGTCACTCGCGCTGCCCTGCACGTCGCGCCTTCAAAGCAAAACGGAAAGGTCGAAGTAATACATATGTAATTATTCGATGCGACGATCGCGCACCGTTCGACTCCGTTCAGCCCGGGCTCCCCGCCGGGCCGCCGGCGCGAGCTCCTTTCCGCCTCCTTTCCGACTCCGTTTTCGAAGGTTCATCGACATGCTCCTCAAGCGCCCGACCTCCCTGCGCTACGCCCCGTTCGCCTGTGCCGCCGCGTTCCTGCTCGCCGCGTGCGGCGGTGGCGACGATCTGACGCGCGATCCCACGCAGCCAATTTCCGCGAAGGTCCAGGTGGTCGGCCATCGCGGCGCGAGCGCGCTGCGCCCCGAACACACGCTCGCGTCGTACCGCAAGGCGATCGAGGACGGCGCGGACGTGATCGAGCCCGACCTCGTGTCGACCCGCGACGGCGTGCTGGTCGCGCGCCACGAAAACGAGATCTCGGGCACGACGAACGTGTCCGCGCTGCCGCAGTTCGCGAGCCGCAAGGCGACCAAGACGATCGACGGCACGCAGTTGACGGGCTGGTTCACCGAGGATTTCACGCTCGCCGAGCTGAAGACGCTGCGGGCGCGTGAGCGCATCCCGCAGGTACGCCCCGCCAATACCGCGTACAACGACCAGTTCGAGATTCCGACGTTCGACGAGATCGTCGCGCTCGCGAAGCAGATGTCCGCGCAGACCGGCCGCACGATCCACCTGTACCCGGAAACCAAGCATCCGACCTACTTCCAGTCGATCGGCCTGCCGCTCGAGGATCGCCTCGTCGACGCGCTGCTGAAGGATGCGTACACGTCGCGCACCGCGACCGTCTACATCCAGTCGTTCGAAGTCGCGAACCTGAAGACGATCCGCAACCGGATCAAGTCGAGCCAGCCGAACTGGAAGCTCGTGCAGTTGATGGACGAAGCGCAGCAGCGCCCGTACGACTTCGTGAAGGCGAACGACACGCGCACCTACGGCGACCTGTCGACGCGCGACGGCATGCGCGAGATCGCGACCTATGCGAACGGCGTCGGGCCGTACAAGACGTCGATCATCGCGGTCGCCGCGGACGGCACGCTGCAGCAGCCGACGCCGTACGTGCGCTACGCGCACGAGGCCGGTCTCGTCGTGCATCCGTACACGTTCCGCCCGGAGAACAACTTCCTGCCCGCGTCGCTGAAGGACGGCGGCACGCCGGCCACGCGCAACACGGCCGGGTCGGTGCGCGAGATCCAGGCATACCTGCGCGCGGGGATCGACGGCTTCTTCACCGACGATCCGGCCGTCGGCCGCACGGCCGTCGATACGTTCAAGCGCTGATACGAAGCGCCGATCCGCTTCGTGACCGGGCGCCGCGCACGACGCGCCGCACCCGGTTGCCCGCATCGCTCAGATCACGTTGAAGTGGTGCGTGCCGTCCCGCTTCAACTGGTCGACCAGCCCGTATTCCCAGTCGAGATACGCCTGCATCGCGGCGGCCGCGTTGTCGGTGCCTTCGTACGGACGCCGGTAGCGATCGACGCGCGGCGACGCCAGATGCGTCTCGCCGCTCTCCAGCGGCAGCCCGGCCTCGATCCACGCGGCCGTGCCGCCGGTCAGCACCCGGATCTCGGCCGATGCCGGCAGCAGCGCACGCGCGTCATCCGCCGCGAACCGCGCCAGCAGGCTCGATCCGCACGTGAACACGTAGCGCTTCGCGGGCGGAATCGTCGCCAGCGCGTCGCGCAACTGCGCGCGCACGGCAAACCACGCGCCGGGAATATGCCGCTTCACGTAGTTCGCGCTGGCCGTCACGTCGACGATCGCGAGCTCGCCGGGCGCGGCCTCCTTCAGCCAGCCGGCGAGCGTCGCGGGCGACACGTCGGCGGCGGGCGGCGTTGCCGGCACGTCGCGCGGCGGCTGGCCGCGCTCGGAGAATGCCGCGGTGCCCGCCGGCTCGACCACGCGCACGTCCCAGCCCATCTGGGCAAGCCACGAGGCGGTCATGTCCGCGCGCACGCCGTCGTCGTCGGCCAGCACGATCCGCGCGCCGCGCACGGCCGCGTGATGGTCGGTCTCCTGCACGAGCTGGCCGCCCGGCGTGCTCAGGAAGCCCGGCAGATGCCCGGCTTCGTATTCCTCGGGCGTGCGCACGTCGAAGCGGTACAGCGTGCGGCCCGGTTCGTCGAGCGTGGCGACGTCCTCGAGCGCGATGCGCGGCACGCCCGCGCGCTCGGCCACCGCGCGGGCAGCCTGACGGGCTTCGGCGCGCTGCGTCGCGTCGATCTCGTCCGGAAAGCGGCGCGCCGCACCGCGCTCGAGCGTCTGGCCGGCCAGCGTCCAGCCGATCGTGCCGTTGCGCAGCGCGGCGACCGGATTCGGCAGCCCCGCGTTGACGAGCGATTGCGTGCCGATGATGCTGCGCGTGCGGCCCGCGCAGTTGACGATCACCTGCGTGCGCGGATCGGGTGCAAGCGCGCGCACGCGCAGCACGAGTTCCGCGCCCGGCACGCTGGTCGACGTCGGGATGTTCATCGTCTGGTACTCGTCGAAGCGGCGCGCGTCGACGATCACGACATCGGCTTTCGCATCGATCAGCGCCTGGACCTCCTGCGCGGACAGCGACGGCGTATGGCGCTCCGCCTCGACCCATTCGCCGAACGACTTGCTCGGCACGTTCACGTCGATGAACAGTTCGCCGCCCGCCGCGACCCAGCCCGCGAGGCCGCCGTCGAGCAGCCGCACGTCGGTGTAGCCGAGCCGCGCGAGCGTCGCGGCCGCGCGCGGCGCGAGATCCTCGCCGCCCGCTTCCCCGAACACGACGATCGGCGTGTCGCGGCGCGGAATCCGCGTCCATGCGTCGAGTTCGAGCTTCGACAACGGAAAGTTGGCCGCCCACAGCGGGTGGCCCTGTGCGTACGGATCTTCCTCGCGTACGTCGATCAGCGCGATCTCGTCGCGGGCCAGCAGGCGCGCGCGTACATCCTCGTACGACGCGACGGGAAAGCGGGAAATGGAATCGGCGGATTGCGTCACGATGTCTCTATGTTGAATGCGTTGAAGTCGGTGAATGAAGCGGAACGGATCGAGCGTGGCCCTGCCGGCGCGCGCCCGCAACGGGTCACGCCAGCGGGCCGTGCGTCAGGCATTCGAATAGCCCGACACGAACGGCTTCACGGTCCCGTCGTCCAGGTACACCGCGCGCTCGACCTTGCCGATGTTCGCGCCGTACACGTGGATGCTGATCGATACCTGGTCGGCGAACGCGTTGGTCACGCGATGCACGTCGCCGATGCGCGGCGACACGGCCTCGACCTCGCCCGGCCGCAGCCGCACGGCGTCGCCGGCAGGCACCGGCTTGCCGGCCGCGTCGAACCGGTACGGCTGCGAGAACTCGCCGCCGCGCAGCATCCCGATCAGCCCCCACACCGTGTGGTCGTGGATCGGCGTCGCCTGGCCGGGCCCCCACACGAAACTGACGATCGAGAAGCGTTCGTCCGGGTCGAGATGCAGCAGGTACTGCCGGTAGCGCTCGGGATCGGGCTGCGCGAACGCGTCGGGCAACCAGTCGTCGTGTTCGACGAGCGCGGCGAGCAGCGCGCCGCCCTCGTCGAGAATGCGCGCCTCGTTCGCGCCGGACGCGAGCAGCGCATCCAGACCCTCGACGAACGGGCGCAGCGGCGTCTGTTGCAACGAAAGCGTACTCATCGGCCGTCTCCTCGAATATGATGCCGAATATAATGGATCGTCATGATGCACCTGAAAGACCATGCAGAACAAACATGAAAATTAGCGATATCGACGCTTTTGCAGCGGTCGTCCGCTGCCAGACCCTGAGCCAGGCCGCGGCCGAGCTCGGGATGACGCAGCCCGCGATCACGCGGCGCGTCCAGAATCTCGAGGAAGCGCTCGGCGTGACGCTGCTCGACCGCAACACGAAGCCGCCGCGCCCGACCGACATCGGCCGGCAGGTGTTCGAACAGTGTCGCGCGATCCTGCGCGAGGTCGACGCGCTGCGCGAACTGACGGCCGGCCAGCAGCCGCCGGCCGGCGAATTCCGGATCGGGGTCACGCAGGGGCTCGGCGAGCTGATGCTGCCGGCGCTCATCGGCGATCTCGCCGCGCAATGGCCCGCGCTCGCGACGCAGGTCACGACTGCATGGGGCGGCCTGCTCGTCGAACGCATCGCCCGCCGCGAACTCGATGCGGCGCTCGTCTTCCTTGCCCGCGAAATGGTGCTGCCGGCGCAGGTCGAAGGCGTTCGGCTGCTGGACACGCGGCTCGTCGCGGTCGGCCGCAAGGGCGACTGGCCGCGCCGCAGCTACCGGCTCGCCGATTGCCATGCGCGCGGCTGGGTGCTCAATCCGGACGGCTGCGGTTTTCGTGCGGGCCTGCGGCGCGCGCTCGACGCCCAGGGTCTGCCGATGCCGGTCACGCTCGACGCGTACGGCCGCGACCTGCAACTGCAGAGCGTCGCGAACGGGTTCGGCCTCGGGCTGATGCCGCTGCCGCTCGTCGAAGGCAGCCCGCTGCGCGACGCGCTCGACATCGTGCCACTCGCCGATTTCAAGCCGCAGATCGATCTGTGGCTGCTGCGCCGGCACGATGCGGCCCGTTTCGACGCGCCGCTCGCGGCCATCGCCGCGCATGCGCGCGCCGCGTTCGCGCTGCCCGAGCGATCGCACGACAAGGCCGCTTGACCTGACTGTGGCGGCCGTCGTGGCCACGACGGCCGCGCGGCGCGCCACGCCGTTGCCGTGCCCGGCAACCCGGCCCGGCTCACGCATCATGTCGACCGCGTTCGCCCCCGTTGCGTGACGCTGCGTCCGCCGCCGCGTGCGTCTGCCCGCGCGGCGCCGCATCGAGCGCCGCCCGCCCCGCCGCCACCGCGATCGCATCGTCCTGCGGCGTATGCACGCGGCTGCACAGCACGTCGCGATAGTGGCGCTCCAGCGGATTGGTGCGGCTCAACCCGTGATTGCCCGACAGTTTCAGCGCCTGCTCGACCGTCCGGATCGCCTGCTCGGTCACGGTGCGCTTGACGAGACCGCTGGTCGTCACCGACGGCGCATTGCCGGCGTCGGTGCGCGCGATGTGATCGTCGAGCAGCACCCGGTTCGTGTGCAGCCAGCCCTCGATTTCGCCGACCGCCTCCTGCACGCGCGGCAGCGTCGCGAGCGGCGCGCCGAGCCCGCTCGGCGCACGCGTCGTCGCGAATTCGACCAGCCAGTCGCGCGATGCGCGCGCCACCGCGTCGTACAGGCTGCCGAGCAGCGCGACCATCCACGCCTGCTGATCGGCCTGCGCGTCGGCATCCGCATGGGTGGCGGCCGACACGGCCCATGCGTCCGGCGCGCGCACGTCGACCGCATATTCGGCCGGCAGCGGCACCTCGTCGAACACGACTTCATGGCTGCCCGATGCGCGCAGGCCAAGATGATTCCAGCTTTCGATCACGCGGATGCGCTCGCCGTCGGTCGCGCGCTCGCGCGGCACGAGAAACACGCCGACGCGCGGCGCCGGTTCGTCGGTGCGCGCCCACACGGCCAGCCAGCGCAGCGCCGGAATGCCGGTGCTGTAGAGCTTGTGGCCCGACAGCCGCCAGCCGTCGCCGTCGCGGCGCGCAATGGTCGCCGGCAGCCCGCCGCGCGACGGCGAACCGAGCGCGGGCTCGACGCGCAGCGCGTTGATCAGCGCGCCGTGCGCGACCGCGCTGTCGAACACCGCGCGCCGCACCTGCGCCGGCCAGCGGTTGTCGGCGCGGCCGAGCGCGCGATGCTGCAGATACGTCATCGTCAACACCAGCGCGGTGGCGGGATCGGCCCCGGCGACGGCCGCGACGATCCGGCTCGCCTGCGCGAGCGTCGCCCCGGCGCCGCCATGCTCGCGCGGCACGACCTGCGCGATCAGCCCGGCGCGATGCAGCCGCGCGAAGTTCTCGTGCGGAAAGCGGCCGTCGATGTCGTTGCGGGCCGCATCGGCGGCGAGTTCGGGGGCGAGGCGCTCGAGCAGCGCGGCGAGGCGCGCGTCGTTCGTCTCGTCGGCGTCTGCAACGTCAGCGGTGCCGGCCGCATCGGCAGGCAGAAGGCGCAGCGCAGGTTGCGGTGACGGCGAGGAAGCGGCAAGGCTGGCGGACATCGAAACGGATTCCCTGGGTAGGTCGAACACGGCGGCGAAAAGACGACAAAGGCGGCAAACGCGGCACCCGCGCGCGCCCGATCATTCACGAGCCCACAGCGTATGCGCAACGCATGCGCCCCCAAACCATGCAAATCTGATATTCAAATCGGGATTGATTATTTCCATTCCGCATGATCGCGGCGTTAACCTGCGCTCCATTCCCGCCCGGCCGTGCGCCGGAACGTCCCTGCACCGGAGACCCAGATGAGCGTCGAATTCATCGGCATGATCCAGAGCCAGAAACAGTCGGAAATCCACCCGGCGTCCGGCCCCGTGGTCGATCCCGACTATGTGCGCGACTTTGCCCGCGCCCACGAAACGGCCGGCTTCGACCGGATTCTCGTGCCGCATCACTCGACCGGCCCGTCGGCGACGCTGACGATCGCGTTCGCGGCGGCCGCGACCGAGCGCATCCACTTCATGCTCGCGCATCGCCCGGGCTTCACCGCGCCGACGCTCGCCGCGCGGCAGATCGCGACGCTCGACCAGTTCAGCCGCGGCCGGCTCGCCGTGCACTTCATCTCCGGCGGCTCGGACAGCGAGCAGCAGCGCGACGGCGATTTCCTCGATCACGACGCGCGTTATGCGCGCACCGACGAATACCTGGGCATCCTGCGGCGGATCTGGACGGAACCGCAGCCGTTCGATCACGACGGCGCGCACTACCGGTTCAAGCAGGGTTTCTCGGAAGTGAAGCCGTTTCAGCAGCCGCATGTGCCGATCTACTTCGGCGGCGCGTCGGAAGCGGCGCTCGCGGTGGCCGGCAAGCACGCGGACGTCTACGCGCTGTGGGGCGAATCGCTCGACCAGGTGCGCGACCTGACGACCCGCGTGCGCACCGAAGCCGCGAAGCACGGCCGCCAGGTGCGCTTCTCCGTGTCGTTCCGCCCGATCCTCGCGGCGACCGAGGACGAAGCATGGGCGCGTGCGCACCGCATCCTCGACGAAACGCGCCGGCTGCGCGAAGCGGCCGGGCTCGGCGCCGGCGGCCCGCAGCAGAGCGAAGGCGCGCGCCGCCTGCTCGCCGCGGCCGAGCGCGGCTCGCGCGTCGACAAGCGGCTGTGGACCGAGATCGCGAAGCTCACCGGCGCGCGCTCGAATTCGACGGCGCTCGTCGGCACGCCCGAACAGGTCGCCGACGCGCTGCTCGACTACTACGACCTCGGCGTGACGACGTTCCTGATCCGCGGCTTCGATCCGCTGGAAGACGCGATCGACTACGGCCGCGAACTGATTCCGCGCGTGCGCGGCGCCGTCGCCGCACGCGACGCGGCCCGCCGCGCCGCCTGAGCCCCACGGAACCATACGGAGCCCTACGCCACCATGTCCGCCGTCCTTTCGTCGCCCGACCGTACCGCATCGGGCCTCGTGCTCGCCGACACCCCGCGCCAGCACTTCTGGTTCGACCCGCCCGCGCCGCGCATCGACGTGGCCGCCGAGCGCCGCCACCGGCAGGAGCGGCTCGCGGCCGCGTTCCGCCTGTTCGCGCGCTTCGGCTTCGCGTCGGGCCTCGCCGGCCACATCACCGCGCGCGATCCGGAGCTGCCCGATCATTTCTGGGTGAACCCGCTCGGCGTGCATTTCTCGCAGATCAAGGTCTCCGACCTGCTGCTCGTCAACGCGCGCGGCGAAACCGCGATCGGTCAACGGCCGCTGAACAAGGCCGCGTTCGCGATCCATGCGGCGATCCACGAAGCCCATCCGCACGTCGTCGCCGCCGCGCACACGCATTCGACCTACGGCAAGGCCTGGTCGACGCTCGGCCGCCCGCTCGATCCGCTCACGCAGGACGCGTGCGTGTTCTATGAAGACCACGCGCTGTTCGACGATTTCACGGGGATGGTCGTCGACACCAGCGAAGGCGCGCGGATCGCCGATGCGCTCGCGAAGCCGGACGGCACCACGCACAAGGGCGTGATCCTGAAGAACCACGGCATCCTGACGGCTGGCCCGACGGTCGAGGCCGCCGCGTGGTGGTACATCGCGCTCGACAATGCCGCGCACACGCAGTTGCTGGCCGAAGCGGCCGGCACGCCGCAACCGATCGATCACGCGACCGCGCGTCATACGCATGGCCAGATCGGCGGCCCCGACGGTGCGCTGCATGCGTTCGACAGCCTGTTCGCGCGCGTCGTCGCCGACGAACCCGATCTGCTCGACTGAGCCGCCCTTGCGCCACCCCGGAGACCACACAATGACCCACACCACCGCACCCGCGCCCGCCGACACGCACGACGACCAACGCCGCCGGCTGCTGCGCGCGGCCGGCGCCGCCGCGCTCGCCGTCCCTGCGATCACGCTCGGCCGCAAGGCGTGGTCCGCGCCGCCGCTGAAGAAACTCACGTTCGCGTGGAACCAGAACGCGTTCTGCCTGACGCCGATCGTCGTCGCGCAGGAGCGCGGCTTCTTCGAGAAGAACGGGCTGCAGGTCGATCTGATCAACTACAGCGGCTCGACCGATCAACTGCTCGAATCGATCGCGACCGGCAAGGCCGATGCGGCGGTCGGGATGATCCACCGCTGGCTGAAGCCGCTCGAAGCCGGCTTCGACGTGAAGATCATCGGCAGTTCGCACGGCGGCTGCGTGCGCCTGCTCGGCGCGAAGGCGGCCGGCGTCACGACGCTGCAGGCGCTGAAGGGCAAGACGGTCGGCGTCAGCGATCTCGCCGCGCCCGGCAAGCACTTCTTCTCGATCCTGCTCGCGAAAAATGGCGTCGATCCGGAGCGCGACATCACGTGGCGGCAGTATCCGGCCGACCTGCTCGGCGTCGCGGTCGACAAGGGCGAGATCCACGCGATCGCCGACGGCGACCCGAATCTGTATCTGCTCGAAAAGCGCAGCAACGGCGCGTACACCGAACTCGCGACCAACCTGTCCGGCGAATACGCGCGCAAGGTGTGCTGCGTGATCGGCGCGCGCGGCGACCTCGTGCGCAACGACCGGCCGTCGGCCGCCGCGCTCGCGCGCTCGATCGTGCAGGCCACCGAATACACGCACGACAACCCGAACGAAGCCGCCAAGGTGTTCGCGAAGTATTCGCCGAAGATCAGCCCCGAGGATCTGCGCAAGCTGTATGCGACGCTCACCTACACGCATCACCCGACCAACGTCGACCTGCAGCAGGAAATCGCGTTCTATGCGGACGATTTCCGCCGCATCAGCGTGCTGAAGAAGAGCACGGACCCGCAGCGCTTCGCGCAGCAGGTCTATGCGAACGTACTGGGGTAACGCGATGTCGACGATCGAACACGCTTCCGCCGCACGCACCGCGTCGGCTCCGGCCGGCGCCGCCGCCAACGCTCCAGGTTCCGCGCGCGCAGCCTGCACGACGTGCGAAGCCACGCTGGCCGCGCAAGCGCGGCGCGAGCGCATCTGGCCGACCGGGATCGCCGCCGCATTCGCATGGGCCGCGCTCGGCGCGCTCACGCAACTGTGGCCGAACCGGATCGTAGGCTTCAGCGACTGGGCGTACACCGACACGTTCGGCACGGCCGCGTGGACAATCGCCGCGCTGCTGCTCGCCGCCGCGACGCTCGGCCATCTCGTCCCTGCGACCCGCACGCGGCTCGCGCGGGTACGGCCGGCCGGCCCGTGGCTCGTCGCGCTGCCGCTCGTGCTCGCCGCGTGGGAAATCGTCACCGCCAAAACCGGCTGGCTGCCGACGCCGTTCTTCGCGCCGCCGCAGGCGCTGATCGAGGTCTACGTCGACGACTGGCCGCGCCTCGCCGGCAGCGCCGCCAACACGCTGAAGCTGCTCGCACTCGGCTTCGCGTACGGCGTCACGGTCGGCTTCGCGGTCGGCGTGTCGATCGGCTGGTCGCGCCGGATCGGCTACTGGGTGCATCCGGTGCTGCGCGTGCTCGGGCCGGTGCCGGCCACCGCGCTGCTGCCGCTCACGTTCTACTTCTTCCCGTCGAGCTATTCGGCCGCCGCGTTCCTGATCGCGCTGGCGACGGGCTTCCCGGTTGCCGTGCTCACGTGGTCCGGTGTCGCGAGCGTGAACAAGCAGTACTACGACGTCGCGCGCACGCTCGGCGCGAACGCACGCTTCCTCGTGCTGCGCGTCGCGATTCCGGCCGCGCTGCCGCACGTGTTCGTCGGCATCTTCATGGGGCTGAGCGCGTCGTTCACCGTGTTGGTCGTCGCCGAGATGATGGGCGTCAAGTCGGGGCTCGGCTGGTATTTGAGCTGGGCGCAGGGCTGGGCGTCGTACGTGAACATGTATGCGGCGCTGATCGTGATGGCGCTGCTGTTTTCCGGGCTGATCGCGCTGCTGTTCGCCGTGCGCGACCGTGTGCTCGCCTGGCAGAAAGGAACCGTCAAATGGTAAGCGCCGCCGTACTCGAACCGTCCGCGGCCACTGCCGCGGCGCCCGCCGTCACGCCGCCGCGCGGCGCGCGCATCGACATCCGCCGCGTGAGCCATGCGTTCGACGGCCCCGACGGCGCGCTGCCGGTGCTCGACGACGTGTCGCTGTCGGTCGCGGCCGGCGAATTCGTCGCGCTGCTCGGCCCGAGCGGCTGCGGGAAATCGACGCTGCTGCGCCTCGTCGCGGGGCTCGACGCCGCACGGCAAGGCACCATCGCGCAGGATGGCGTGCCGATCGAGCGCCCCGATCCGTCGCGCATCGTCGTGTTCCAGGACCCGACGCTGTACCCGTGGCGGCGCGTGCGCGCGAACGTCGCGCTCGGCCTCGAAGCACGCGGCGTGGCGCGTGCCTCGCAGCATCGCGTCGACGATGCGCTCGCGCGCGTCGGGCTGCAGGACTTCGCGAACGTGTTTCCGCATCAGTTGTCCGGCGGGATGGCGCAGCGCGTCGCGCTCGCCCGCGCGCTCGTCAACGATCCGCGCCTGCTGATCCTCGACGAACCGCTCGGCAAGCTCGATTCGCTGACGCGGCTCACGATGCAGGCCGAGCTGACCGCGCTGTGGCAACGCGACGGTTTCTCCGCGCTGCTCGTCACGCACGACGTGGAAGAAGCGCTGTTCCTCGCGCAGCGCGTGATCGTGTTCGGGCCGCGCCCGGCAACGATCGTCGCCGAACTGCGCGTCGACCTGCCCTACCCGCGCCATCGCGGCGACCCGCGCCTCGCCGAATTGCGGCACGACGCGCTGCGGCATCTCGGGCTCGATGCGAGCTGGTAGATGCCGGATGCCGTTCGACGTTTGACCGCGATCCACCGGGGACGCGCGCGATGAACGCGCCGCCGTTCGCCGACTGGGCCATCGCGTTCCTGCAACTGCTGTATCGCGCGCAAATCGCGTTGGCGCGTGGGCTGCACGCGATCGGCCTGACCGGCGACGCCGACGGACAGGCCGCGTGGCCGTGGGCGCATCGCATCGCGCTCGAGACGCTGCGCATCGACGCGGGGCTCACGCGGCAGCTCGCGCTCGCCTGTGGCGCGACGGCGCTGGCCGTCGTGCTCGCGTGCACCGCGCTGGCTTCGCGCAAGTGGCGTGTCGTGCTGGCCATCGCCGCGCTGGCCGTCGCGTGGTTCGCGCCGTGGCCACCCGCGTCGCTGTGGCTCGCGCCGGCCGTGCCGACCAGCTTTCAGCGCGATCCCGCGCCGTTTTCCGTAGCGAACGTGATGCGCGGCGCGCACCTGTACACGCAACATTGCGCGGCCTGCCACGGCACGGACGGACGCGGCGAAGGGCCGCTCGCGGCCACGCTCGCGCACTGGCCGCCGACCTTCGCCGGCGCGCTGCTCGCGCGTCGCCTCGACGGCGAACTGTTCTGGCGCGTGCGCCACGGCACGCAGGACGAGCACGGCGCGCCGACGATGCCCGGCTTTGCGGCGACCCTCGGCCCGCAGGACACCTGGGCCGTGCTCGACTACCTGAAAGCGCTGGCTGCCGGCAGCGGCGCGCAGGCAGAAGGCGCGTGGCCGGTGCCGGTCCCGCTGCCGGCCCTCGACGTGCGGTGCGGCGACGCCGCGCCTCAAGCGCTCGAGCGCTGGCGCGAAGGCCAGCGCGTGCGCGTCGTCGCGCTTGCGCCCGGCGCGACGCCACCGCAGGAAGACGCCCGCTGGCAGACCTTGCTGGTCACCGAAAACGGGGTGTCGGTGCCATCGTCGACCGGCTCGCGTGCGAACTGCGTCGCGACGACCGTCGATGCGTGGCGCGCGTTCGCGACGATTGCCGGCGTCGCGCCCGATGCGCTCGGCGGCACGCAACTGCTTGCGGATCGACGCGGCTGGCTGCGCGCGCGTGCGTTGCCGGGCAGCGCCGGCTGGTCGGACGCCGACCTGCTGTGCCGCTCGGATACGGCGGCTGTCCGGCCGTCCACGCCGGCCACCCGCGGCGACGCGCTGACCGCACTGCTGCTGCGCGTCGATCGGGAACCAGTGCGCGACGTACAAGCCGGGCTCCCGCATTGAATTCATGAACCCTTCCCTCAACCGAACTTCACGATGAATCCGACCCGACGCCACTTCCTCGCCCAGGCGAGCGCCCTTGCCACGATCGCCGCCGCCCCCGCCGTCGTGCGCGCGCAATCGGGCGCACGCCCGCTGCTGCGCGCCGGCGACCAGAAAGGCGGGCTGCGCGCACTGCTCGAAGCGGCCGGCGAACTGAACGGCCTCGCGTACGACATCGCGTGGACCGAATTTCCTGCCGCCGCACCGCTCGCCGAAGCGCTGAACGCGGCCGCCGTCGACTGCGGGCCGATCGGCGACGCGCCGGTGATCTTCGCGCTGGCATCGGGCGCCCGCATCAAGGTGATCGGCGCGAACCGTTCCGATCCGTACGGCACGGCCGTGCTCGTGCAGCCCGACGCCGCGCTGAAAGGCGCGGCCGACCTGAAAGGCAAGCGCATCGGCACCACGCGCGGCTCGATCGGCCATTTCGTCACGCTGAAGGCGCTCGACGCGGCCGGCCTGCCGCCCGACGCCGTGTCGTTCCGCTTCCTGCCGCCGGCCGACACGATGCTGGCGCTCGCCACCGGTTCGATCGACGCGTGGGCAACCTGGGAGCCCTATACCGCGCTCGCCGAAACGAGCGGCCGCGCGCGCGTGCTGGTCAACGGCCGCGGGCTGTGGTCGGGCCTCAGCTATCTGGCGGCGACCGACGCGGCGATCGCATCGAAACGCGACGTGCTGCACGATTTCCTGCGGCGCGTCGTGCGCGCGCAGGCCTGGTCGTACCGGCACGTCGACGCGTATTCGGCGGCGCTCGCGCGCATCATCGGCATTCCGCCGGCCGCCGCGAAGCTGCAATTCGAGCGCCGCGGCACGCGCTGGCTGCCGATCGACGCGCCGGTGATCGCCGAGCAGCAACGCACGGCCGACTTCTACCTGAAGGCCGGGCTGCTGCGCCAGCCGCTCGACGTACGCACGACCTTCGACACGGGCTTCCCGCTCGCGTGACGAGCGCGGGCGGCGCGCAGCCGCCCAAACGGCTGCGGCACGATCTGGCACAATCGCGCTTCGATCAGCCCGCCTTCAGCCAGCGTCATGCCAGCCATCACCGAACTCTTCGTCTATCCGATCAAATCCTGCGCCGGCATCGCGCTGACACGCGCGCAACTGCTGGAAACGGGCCTCGCGTACGACCGCCACTGGCTGATCACCGATCCGCACGGGCAGATGCTCACGCAGCGCACGCACCCGCGCCTCGCGCTGATCCGCCCGACGCTCGACGGCGATGCACTCGTGCTGAACGCGCCGGGCATGCCGGAAATCCGCACGCCGCTCGATGGCGACGCGACGCCCGCCACGCCGAAGATCGCCGCGACCGTGTGGCGCGACACCGTCGACGCGATCGACACCGGCGCCGACACGGCCGCATGGCTCACCGAATTCCTCGGCGTGCCGACGAAGCTCGCACGCTTCGGCCCCGACGCGCGCCGCGGCTGCAACCGCAAATGGACCGGCGAGATCGATACGCATACGCAGTTCGCGGACGGCTATCCGCTGCTGGTGATCGGCCAGTCGTCGCTCGACGACCTGAACGCGCGGCTCGCCGCGAAAGGCGCGCCGGCCATTCCGATGAACCGCTTCCGGCCGAACATCGTCGTGTCGGATCTCGATGCGTACGAAGAGGATTTCGTCGAGCATCTCGACGTCGACGGCGATACGCCGGTGCGGCTGCGGCTCGTGAAGCTGTGCACGCGCTGCCCGATGCCGACGATCGACCAGGCCACCGGCGCACCCGATCCGGCATGGCCGCACGAGCCGACCGACACGATGCAGACCTATCGCGCGAACCCGAACTACGACGGCGCGCTGACGTTCGGCATCAACGCGATCGTCGTCGCAGGCGCGGGCGCGTGGCTCGAAGTCGGGCAGCCGGTCGAAGCGGAGATCGGCTTCGGCGATTGAGCCGGAGCCGGACAGCGCCCCGCATTCCCTTCACGCGCCGTCTCGTCGCGTCCGATCACGCGGCGCGCGGCATCGCGTCGCTCGCCGCCGCCGCCGGCAGCCGGATCGTCACGACGAGGCCGCCGCCGGCCGCATCGGCCAGCGTCACGCTGCCCTGATGCACGCGCGCGATTTCCCGCACGATCGACAGCCCAAGCCCGGTGCCTTCGACCGTCTGCGTCTTGCTGCCGCGATGGAAGCGCTCGAACACCGCGTCGCGTTCGTCGGCCGGAATGCCCGGCCCGTTGTCGATCACGTCGAGCCGCGCCTGTTCGCCGTCGCGCGAGATACGCACCGTGATCACCGCATGGTCGCCCGCATAACGGATCGCGTTGTCGATCAGGTTGCCGATCATCTCGCCGAGCAAGTCGGATTGGCCGAGCACGTCGACGTCGGCTTCGTGTTCGAAGCCGAGATCGATGTCGCGCGCGCGGGCGACGGGCGACCAGTCGAGCGTCACGCTGCGGGCAAGCCGGTGCAGCGCGACCGGCTTGTGCGCGACCGCATGACCGCTGTCCGAATCGAGCCGCGACAGCGACAGCAGTTGCTGGACGATCTTCGCGGCCTGCCGCACCGCGCCGTTCGCGCGCCGCAGATGCACGTTCGCGCGCGGCTGCTCGTCCGGCCGCAGCGCGAGTTCGACGCCCGCCTGGACGGCCGCGAGCGGCGTCTTCAACTGATGGGCCGCATCGGCGAAGAAGCGCCGCCGCGCCACCTGCATCCGCTGCGTGCGGCCGATGTACTGGTTGATCGAATCGACGAGCGGCGCGAGTTCGCTCGGCATCGCGCCCGTGTCGAGCGGCGTCGTGTCGTCCTCGCTGCGCGCGGCGACGGTGGCCGACAGCCGGTTCAGCGGCCGCAGCCCGCGGCCGACGCCGAGCCACACGATCCCGAGCGCCAGCACGACGAGCAGCCCTTCCTGCAACAGCGACCCGATCAGGATCTCGCGCGCGAGCGCCTGGCGCGCCTCGATCGTCTCGCCGACCATCACCCACACGATGCGCGACTGCGCGGTCGGCACGTCGTGCACCGGGATGCGCAGTGCGGCCATCCGCAACTGTTCGCCGCGATACACGACGTCGTAGTACCGCGTGACGAACAACGCGCCGTCGCCCGCGTCGCGGCCCTGCGGCAGCGGCAGGTCCGGATAGCCGGTGATCGTGTGGCCGTTGTCCTCGCGGATCAGGTAGTAGATCTTGCCGCCGTCGCTCGATTCGAGCATTTCGAGCGCGAGATACGGCAGGTCGACCTCGATCTCGCCGTCGTTGAGCCGCACGCCTTCACGGATCGACTTCAGCGACGACGACAGCGTGCGGTCGAACGCGACGTGCGCGGCGCTCATCGCACGCTGGTACGTGAGCCACGAGTCGAGCGCGAGCAGGCCCAGCAGCGGCAGCAGCAGCCACAGCGCGACCTGCGCGCGCAGGTTCGGGCGGGTCATCCTTCCGCCTTCGCTTCGAGCAGATAGCCCAACCCGCGCAGCGTGACGATCGCGACGCCCGTGTTCTCCAGCTTCTTGCGCAACCGGTACACGTAGATCTCGATCGCATCGGCGTTGACCGATTCGTCGAGCCCGAAGATCTTCTCCGACAGCGTGTCCTTGTTGATCGCGCGGCCGTTGCGCAGGATCAGCACCTCGAGCACCGAGCGCTCGCGCGGCGTGAGCGACAGCGGCTCGCCCGCGAGATGGAAGCTGCGGTCGATACTGTCGTACGAAAGCGGCCCGCACTCGACGCGCGAATGCTCGTGCCCAAGACTGCGCCGGATCAGCGCGCGGGCGCGCGCCTCGAGTTCGGTCAGCTCGAACGGCTTCGCGAGATAGTCGTCGGCGCCGAGATCGAGCCCCTTCACGCGGTCCTCGACCGACCCGTGCGCGGTGAGGATCAGCACCGGCACCGGGTTGCGGCGCGCGCGCAGTCGTCGCAGCACCTCGAGCCCGTCCAGTTTCGGCAGCCCGAGGTCCAGAATCACCAGCGCGTAATCCTGCGTGCGCAGCACGTGGTCCGCCGCCTCGCCGTCGGCCATGTGATCGACCGCGAAGCGCGCGGCGCTCAGCGCATCGTTCAGCGACTGGGCCAGGTTCGGGTTGTCTTCGACGAGCAGCACACGCATGGGGATTCCGGTAAGGTCAGCGACAGCCCGCTACATTACATGATCCTTTCCGTCTCCACGCCTCGCGCAAACACGGGTTGCGCGGGTGTCGCGAAGCCGCCGCGCGCGATGCCGGCCGCAGCGACTCAGCGCTCGGCAGCAGGCTGGTTGCGCGCCACGATGCGCGCGTCGCCGGTCACGCGCCGCTCGCGGAAACCGGCCACCACCGCGACGAACGCGACGCTCGCGCCGACCGTGACGACGATCATCGGATGCACGGTGCCGTCCGATAGCCACGCCAGCACGCCGCCGCACGCGGCCGTGATCGCCATCTGGATAAAGAAGAACAGCCCCGACGCCGTGCCGGCGATCTTCGTGTACGGCTGCATCACCGCGAACTGACAGGCCGGAATCGCGATCCCGACCGCGATCATCACGACGAACATCGGCGCGACGAGCGCCGTCACCGAAGCCGGCGCGAGCGCGCCGCCGACCCACAGCACGGCGGCGCCGACCAGATTGACGGCCGCCGCCGCCGCGATGACCGAATCGGCTGTCCGGCGCGTACCGGTCCTCGCGAACGCACTTGAACCGATCAGGTAGCCGAGCACGGTCACGCCGAAGATCGCCGCATAGACCGGCCCGGACACGCCGATGTGCCGCTGGAACAGCGTCGACGATTCCGCGATGAACGGATAGTAGGTGCAATAAGCAAAGCTGATCGCGAGCGAATAGCGCAGGAACCGCCGCTCGCGCAGCAGGCCGGCGTAGGTCCGCAGCAGCCCGGCGCCGGCGGGCGGCCGCGCGTCGCGCTCGCGGGTCTCGGGCAGGTAGCGCAGCACCATCGCGGTCGCGACCAGCCCGCCCGCCGCCAGCCAGCCGAACACGCCGCGCCAGCCGAGCCACTCGGCAATCGCGCTGCCGGCCAGCGGCGCGACCACCGGCGACAGCGCCATGCTCGCCGAAATATGGCCGAGCATCGTGGCCTGCGTCGCGGCCGGAAAACGCTCGCGCACGATCACCCGGCCGATCACGGTGCCGCAGCAGCCGCCCAGCGCCTGGAACACGCGCGCGGCGATCAGCGCCGGAATGCTGGTCGACCATGCGCAGGCAACGCTCGCGACGACGTACACGCACAGGCCGCCGAGCAGCACCGGCCGTCGGCGGTAGCGGTCGGACAGCGGCCCCGACACCAGCATCGACAGCGCATAGCCGACCATGTACAGGGTCAGCGTGAGTTGCAGCTGCGCGTCGGTGCCGTGCAGCGCATCCGCCATCGCGGGCAGCGACGGCAGGTACGCGTCGATCGTGACGCGCGGCAGGCACACGACGAGCATCAACAGGAACAGCCAGCCCCGGCGGGGTAATGAACGCGTCTTCATGCGGTAAGTCCGGATCGGCCGGATGAGTGGGGTCGACAGCAATCTAAGGCGAAAGTGATATAAGCTGAAGGACCATTAAATCGACTGTTGACTGGACCACTATGTCGCGAGGCAAAGCCGCGATTCCGCTGGACCTGCCGCGCCCTGCCGGGCTGTCGGGCGGCAGCCCGCACTCGAAGCAGGAATGCATCGCCGACACGATTCGCGACGCGATCCTGAAACGCCTGCTGCCCGGCGACAGTCCGCTGCCATCCAGCCGGACGCTGGCCGCGCGCTGGGACATCGCGCGCGGCACCGTCGAAGCGGCGTACGACATCCTGTGCGCCGAGGGCTACATCGCCCGCACGCAAGGCTCCGGCACACGCGTGTGCGCGGTGGTGCCGGACAGCTATCTGCGCGCGGCCGCGCGGTCGCAAGACGGCAGTCCGCTCCCCGCCACCCTCGCGTCCCCCGCATCCACCGCCCCGGCCGAGCCCGAACACGGCGTGCGTCCGGGCGTCCCGTTCGTCGCGCGGCTCGCCGACCCCGACCTGCTGCCGATGCAGCAATGGAAGAAGGCGCTCGGCGCCAGCCTGCTCGCCGCGACGGCGGACGACCTCGGTGCGACACCGGCACTGGGCGTCGAAAGCCTGCGCGCCGAGATCGCCGCGTACCTGCGGGAATACCGCGGCATCCCGTGCGAAGCCGGCGACATCGTCATCACAACCGGCATCCGCCACGCGATCGACCTCGTCGCACGCACGCTGCTCGCACCCGGCTCGACGGTGCTGATGGAAGACCCCGGCTATGCGTCGGCGTGGCAGATCTTCACGATCGCGGGCGCGACCGTGATCGACGTGCCGGTCGATCGGGAAGGCATCGACACCGCATCGCTGAATCGCCATCCCGATGCGCGCGCCGCATACGTGACGCCGGCCCATCAGGCGCCGCTCGGCGTCACGATGTCGGTCTCGCGCCGGCTCGAACTGCTCGACTGGGCGCAGCGCAACCGCACGTGGATCATCGAGGACGACTACGACGGCGAATTCAGCTACCAGACCGCCCCGCTGCCCGCGCTGAAATCGCTCGACGCGTGCGACCGCGTGATCTATTGCGGGTCGTTCAACAAGACGCTGTTTTCCGGGCTGCGCATCGGCTTCATGGTGGTGCCGGCGGCGCTGCGGCCGGCTCTGTCCGCCGTGTGGCACGCGACCGCGCGCTCGGTCGGCGTCGCGCCGCAACTGGCGCTGGCCCGCTTCATCGGTCAAGGCGATTTCGCGAAGCACCTGCGCGCCGCCCGCCACGCGTACCGCCAGCGGCGCGACATCGTGCTCGAGCAGCTGGAGAAACATGCCGGCGGCCGGTACACGGTGACGGGCGAGCACGCGGGCTTTCATTTCGTGCTGTGGCTGCCACCCGGCATCGACGATGCCACGTATGTCGCGCAAGCCCGCGCGGCCGGCGTCGAGCTGCAACCGGTCCGCGGCTTCTGTCGAAGCGCCCGCCGCGAAGCGGGCGTCGTCGTGGGCTATGCCGCGCTGACGGCCGCCCACGCGCGGCATGGCGGCCGCCTCCTCGGCCAACTGCTGGCCACTTCCGCGTAGCCCGCGCCCCAGCGTCGCCCCACCTTTCAAGCCCTGCCGCGCGCCGCGAAACCCGCGGCCGGCGCCGCGTCGACCTCGGGAAATCCATGACACGGACGGCACGATTGCGCACCGGAATGAAAGCAGGCTGAAAGTGCCTCGCAATTAACATCCGCGTCACTCGAACAAAACCCACGCATCACTGGAGGAAGACATGCCGTTTGCACCGAAGCAACTCGCCGCCGCGCTGGCGATCGTTCTGGGCACTGCCGCCGGCAGCGCCGCCGCGCAGGTTCCGGCCGGCTACCCGGGGAACTACCAGGGCGTGATCGACGCCGCGAAGAAGGAAGGCAAGCTGATCGTCTACTCGACGACCGACACGGGCCTCGTGCGTCCGCTGATCAAGGACTTCGAAAGCCTGTACGGCGTGAAGGTCGAGTACAACGACATGAACAGCACCGAGCTGTACAACCGCTACATCAGCGAGAACGCGGCGAGCAGCACCAGCGCCGACGTGCTGTGGAGCTCGGCGATGGACCTGCAGGTCAAGCTCGTCAACGACGGCCTGATGGCGTCCTACGATTCGCCCGAAAGCCAGAACGTGCCGCAATGGGCGCAGTACCAGAAGCAGGCGTACGGCACGACGTTCGAGCCGCTCGCGATCGTCTACAACAAGCGGCTGATCCCCGAGAACGAAGTGCCGACGACGCGCGCCGACCTGATCAAGCTGCTCACCACGCAGGCCGACAAGTTCAAGGGCAAGGTCACGACCTACGACATCGAGAAATCGGGCGTCGGCTTCAACTATCTGACCCAGGACGCGCACGTGAACGAGAAAGTCACGTGGGAACTCGTCAAGGCGATCGGCGCGACCGGCCCGAAGCTGCAGTCGAGCACGGGCGCGATGATGGAGCGCATCTCGTCGGGCGAGAACCTGATCGGCTACAACATCATCGGTTCGTATGCCTACGCAAAGGCGAAGAAGGACAAGTCGATCGGCTACGTGTTTCCGAAGGACTACACGCAGGTCGTGAGCCGTCTCGCCACGGTGTCGAAGAAGGCGAAGAACCCGAACGCCGCGAAGCTGTGGGTCGATTACCTGCTGTCGAAACGCGGCCAGACGTTGATCGCGAACCAGGCGAACCTGTACGCGATCCGCGCGGACGTGACCGGCGAAACGTCGGCCGCGAGCCTCACGAAGGAACTCGGCGATTCGCTGAAGCCGATCCAGATCGGCACCGGCCTGCTGGTCTATCTCGACCAGTCGAAGCGACTCGCGTTCCTGAAGCAATGGCAGCAGGCGATCAAGCGCTGATGCGCTGAGCCGCTGACCTCGGGCCGCCCGCCGCACCGCGCGCGGGCGGCCCCTTCCCCTTACCGACTTCCTTGAGGCGGCCATCCGGATGGCCGCAGGGGCGAACTCATGCTTTCAACCAGCACACGCGGCACGGCACCGGCCGTCCCGCCCGCCACCGGCCCGCGCGACGCGATTCCCGCGCTGCCGGTCAGCAGCCTGCAGCCGCTCGCCGGCATGCTGCGCTGGATCGTCGTCGCGGTCCTGACCGTCGCGGTCGCGCTGCCGCTCGGCTTCATCCTGTTCCAGAGCCTGCTGTCCGCGCCGTTCTTCGACGCGAACAAGACGCTCGGCGTCGAAGGCTTCCGTTTCATCTTCAGCGATCCCGACTTCTGGTCGGCCGTGAAGAACTCGTTCATCATCGCCGGCGGGATGCTGTTCATCTCGATCCCGCTCGGCGGCATCCTCGCGTTCCTGATGGTGCGCACCGACCTGCCCGGCCGCCGCTGGCTCGAACCGCTGCTGCTCACGCCGGTGTTCGTGTCGCCGATGGTGCTCGCGTTCGGCTACGTGGTCGCGGCCGGCCCGGTCGGCTTCTACTCGGTGTGGTTCAAGGCACTCTTCGGGGTACAGAACGTGCCCTGGAACGTGTATTCGATCTTCGCGATCACGGTGATCGTGGGCCTCACGCACGTGCCGCACGTGTACCTGTATTCGTCGGCCGCGCTGCGCAACCTCGGCTCGGACGTCGAGGAAGCCGCGCGCGTGACCGGCGCCCGCCCGTTCCGCGTCGCGCTCGACGTGAGCCTGCCGATGACGATGCCCGCGCTGCTGTTCGCCGGCGTGCTGGTGTTCTTCCTCGGTTTCGAGGTGTTCGGGCTGCCGCTCGTGCTCGGCGATCCGGAAGGCCACCTCGTGCTCGCGACCTACCTGTACAAGCTGACCAACAAGCTCGGCGTGCCGTCGTATCACCTGATGGCCGCAGTCGCCGTGTGCATCGTCGCGATCACGTTCCCGCTCGTGCTGCTGCAGCGCCGCCTGCTGAAGACCGCGAGCCGCTTCGTCACCGTGAAGGGCAAGGCCGGCCGCGCGACCGTGCTGCCGCTCGGCGTGTGGCGCTGGGTCGCGCTCGCGATCGTCGCGCTGTGGCTGATGCTGACCGTGATCGTGCCGATCTCGGGCATCGTGCTGCGTGCGTTCGTGACCAACTGGGGCGAAGGTGTCGCGCTCGCCGAAGTACTGACGCTGTCGAACTTCATCGAACTGTTCGAGCAGGACAACCTGGTGCGCGCGATCGTCAACACGCTCGGCATCGGCGTGATCGGCGGCGCGCTCGCGATCGGCTTCTACTCGCTCGTCGCGTTCGCCGGCCACCGCCGCCCCGACTGGGCGACCAAGCTGCTCGACTACCTTGTGCTGCTGCCGCGCGCGGTGCCGGGTCTCCTCGCCGGTCTCGCGTTCCTGTGGATCTTCCTGTTCGTGCCCGGCCTGCGCGAGCTGAAGAACTCGATGTGGAGCATCTGGATCGCGTACACGGTCGTGTGGCTCGCGTACGGGATGCGGCTCATCCAGAGCGCGCTGCTGCAGGTCGGCCCGGAACTCGAGGAAGCCGGCCGCAGCGTCGGCGCGACGCGCAGCCGCGTGTCGCTCGACGTGACGCTGCCGCTCGTGCGCTTCGGCCTGCTCGCCGCGTGGCTCCTGATCTTCATGATCTTCGAGCGCGAATACTCGACCGCCGTCTACCTGCTGTCGCCCGGCACCGAAGTGATCGGCGCGCTGCTCGTGTCGCTGTGGGCGACCGGCGCCGTCGATCAGGTCGCGGCGCTCTCTGTCATCAACATCGCGATGGTCGGCGCCGGTCTCGGCGTGGCCCTGCGCTTCGGAGTGAAACTTCATGGATAAGCTCATCGTCGACGATCTGCACCTCAGCTACGGCGCCAACCCGATCCTCAAGGGCGTGTCGTTCGAACTGAAGGCCGGCGAAGTCGTGTGCCTGCTCGGCGCGTCGGGCAGCGGCAAGACCACGCTGCTGCGTGCGGTGGCCGGCCTCGAACAGCCGTCGGACGGCCGCATCCAGCTCGACGACCGCGTGTTCTTCGACGGCGCGCGGCGCGTCGACCTGCCGGTCGAACAGCGCTCGCTCGGCCTCGTGTTCCAGTCGTACGCGCTGTGGCCGCACCGCACCGTCGCCGACAACGTCGGCTACGGCCTCAAGCTGCGCCGTGTCGCGCCGGCCGAACAGAAGCGCCGCGTGCAGACCGCGCTCGACCAGCTCGGCCTCGGCCATCTCGCGGAACGCTTTCCGCATCAGCTGTCGGGCGGCCAGCAGCAGCGCGTCGCGATTGCCCGTGCGCTCGTCTACAACCCGCCGGTGATCCTGCTCGACGAGCCGCTGTCGAACCTCGACGCGAAGCTGCGCGAGGAAGCGCGTGCGTGGCTGCGCGAGCTGATCGTGTCGCTCGGGCTGTCGGCGCTCTGCGTGACGCACGACCAGACCGAAGCGATGGCGATGTCCGACCGCATCCTGCTGCTGCGCAACGGCCGCATCGAGCAGGAAGGCACGCCGGCCGAGCTGTACGGCGCGCCGCGCTCGCTGTACACCGCCGAATTCATGGGCAGCAACAACCGGATCGACGCGCGCGTCGCCGCGATCGACGGCGAATGCGTGACGCTCGCCGGCGACGGCTGGGAGCTGCAGGCGCTTGCCCGCGACACGCTCGCGCCGGGCCAGGACGCCCAGGCCGTGATCCGCCTCGAACGCGTGCAGGTCGCCGACGGCCCGGGCGCGAACCGGCTCCAGGCCGACCTCGTCACGTCGATGTATCTCGGCGATCGCTGGGAGTACCTGTTCCATTGCGGCGAGATGCGCCTGCGTGCGTTCGGCCATGTACCGCGCGCGGCCGGCAAGCACTGGATCGAATTCCCGACCAACGACTGCTGGACGTTCGCGAAAGCGGGCTGACCCGATCGTGGCGGCCAGCGTGCCGCCGCCTGTCACTCCACGCAGCCGCCTTCCTGCCCGGCGGACGCTTCCCGGCGTCCGCCGCGGGCGATTGCGCGGTTGCGCGCCGTATCCGTTTCACCCAACCCACAAGAACCAAGGAGACACCGTCAATGAAGTCACGCGCAGAACGTTCGATTCGAACAGTAGTCCTCACCGGTTCAGCCGCGGCCGCCTGCCTCGCCGCGCCGGCCGCGCACGCGCAGTCGTCGGTCACGATGTACGGGATCATGGACGCCGGCATCGAATTCACGAACCATGCGGCACCACAAGGCGGCAATTCGGTCAAGCTGAAGTCGGGCAACAAGAACACGTCGCGCTGGGGCCTGCGCGGCGTCGAGGATCTCGGCGGCGGGCTGAAGGCCGTGTTCCGGCTCGAAAGCGGAATCGACCTCGCGAACGGCGCCTCGGACGACGGCCCCGACTCGATCTTCGCGCGCCGCGCGACGGTCGGTCTGAAAGGGAAATGGGGCGAGCTGTCGCTCGGCCGCAACTTCACCGTCACTTACGATTACATGCTGCCGTTCGACCCGATGGGTTACGCGCAGAACTACTCGTGGGCGACCTCGTCGATGGCGACCGGCGGCCGCAAGGACGGCCTGTTCACGCGCTCGTCGAACGCGGTGCGCTACGACGGCGAATTCAGCGGCTTCAAGTTCGGCGCGCTGTACGGGTTCGGCAACGTGCCGGGCAGCATGAAGACCAGCTCGAAATACGATTTCGCGGTGGGCTACGAGACGGGGCCATTCGCGGCGGTCGTCACGTTCGACCGGCAGAACGGCGCGGCCGACAGCGTCACGCCGGCCGATACAGTCAACTACATTCAGGGCATCCACGCGGGCCTGAGCTACGACTTCGGCAACCTGAAGACGATGGCCGGCTATCGCAACTATCGGCGCACGTTCCACACCACGGCCGCGAACCAGTTGAGCGACATGTATTGGCTCGGCGGGTCGTACCAGTTCACGCCGACGTTCTCGCTGATCGCGGCCGTCTATCACCAGAACATCAAGGGCGGCACGGATACCGATCCGACGCTGGTGTCGGTGCGTGCGCAGTACGCGCTGTCGAAGCGCACGGTGCTGTATGCGGCCGGGGCGTTCGCGATCGCGAAACACGACCAGAAGGTCGGCGTGTCGCGCGATTTCAACGGGTATGGCACCACGCAGGTCGGGGTGACGGCGGGGATTCAGCAGCGGTTTTGAAGCCGACGTGACGAGCGGCAGCGGTTGATCAGCCGCCCCGCCTGCTTTCCACGCTACGCGCGGCGGCATGACGGCGACCGGCCGAACGCTGCCGCGCAACTCGACGCTCACGCCGCATCCGGCCCGCTGCCTGGCGATGCGCTGCTCACTCGCCACGCATCGTGAACACCGGACGCACGACGCTGCTCGCATCGCCCCAGTGTTCACCGACCGCCGACAGCGGCACCGTGCGCGTGTCGATCGTGAGGCCCGCATCCCCGGCCGCCTCGAACACGCCGTGCACCGACGCCAGCAGGCGCGGCAACGGCACGCTGCCCAGGCCGCTGCCCATCAGCTCGATCGCGGTCGCGCGCAGCACGGCGCCCGGCAACAACACGTCCGCGCCGCTGATCGAGCCGATCTCCACGAAGCGCACCCGCTGTCCGCCAGGGGGCGCCTTCGCGGCGGCAACCAGCAGCGTCTGCGCGCTGGCGCCCCACAGATAATCGAGCACGACGTCCACGCCCGCGCGGAAATGCGGTTCGAGCGCCCGCGCCAGATGCACGTCGTCCTGCTGCAGCGACACCACCGCGTCCGCGCCGGCACTCAGCAACGCCTGCAGCGCGGCCGCGTTGCGGCCTGTCGCGATCACCTTCGCCGCGCCGAGATGCTTCGCGATCCGCACCGCGAGCCGCCCCGACGTCCCCGTTGCGCCGTTGACGAGCACCGTCTCGCCCGCGACGAACCCCGCGCGTTCGGTCAGCGCCGCCCACGACGACATCCCCGGAATCGCGATCGCCGCCGCCGTGACATCGTCGAGCGCGTCCGGCAGCGGCACGCACTGCGTATCGGGCGCGATCGTACGTTCGGCCATTGCGCCGAACGGCGCGGGCGCACCGAAGAAGTAGACGCGCCGACCATCTTCGAGACGCCCCACGCCGTCGACACCGACGACGAACGGATAACCGCCAACGGACGAATAATGCGTCCCCGCCGCACGCCCCTGCGCGATGCGGCTCAGCGCGGACGCCGTCACGTCGATCAGGCTGTGGCCCGGCATCGCGCCCGGCGGTTCGAACTCCGTATAAACCGGACGTTGTCCAGCGCCTTCAACGACTGCTGCTTTCATGGTGATTCCTTCAATTCTGGAGGGGTGGGCCTTTATCGGGCATCGAGCCATGCGCGCAGCGCGGGATCGCGTACTTCGAGCACGTCGAACAGGCCGAGCGCACGCAGCGCGGGCAATGCGTCGATCGCATCGGCCTCCGCGCGCGCCCTCTCGGCCGGCGCGGCGTTCGGATCGGTCAATACACGCGCATTGACCAGAAACGCGCCGACGGTCCCCTTGCGGATCGTCGTTCCGCCGGCATCGACTTGGTTGGCATGGTCGGGAAGCATCTGTTCGGCTCGCATCGCGTCTTGCTCCGGTTGTCATCGATGGACGCAGTGTAGGCGTGCGAAACCGGCCGATCTCCGGTATAACAGCCATTCGATACCGATATCCGGCCATGTCCGATCCGCTCCTGCCCGCCCGCTTCGTCACGTCCGACGACGGCCCGTTCGTGGTCGCCGCCGTCCTGTCGCAACGCGACCCGCGTATCACCGCGCCGCATTCGCATGCGCGCGGCCAGCTCGTCGGCGCGCTGAGCGGGCTGGTGACGATCGGCCTCGACGATCAGGAGTGGGTCGTGCCGGCGATCCATGCGATCTGGATTCCGCCGCATTGCCGGCATTCGCTGCGCTCGTTCGGGCCGATCGCCGGCTGGTCGGCGTTCGTCGCGGAAGCCCGCTGCGCGACGCTGCCGGCCACGCCGCGCGCGATCCGCACGACGCCGCTGCTGCGCGAAGCCGTGCAGCGTGCAGCGAGCTGGGGCGATGCCGATCTGGATGCCGCGCAGACCCGGATCGCCGACGTGATCCTCGATGAAATCGCGGCATCGGAAGCCGAGGCGCTGGGGCTGGTCCGGCCGCGAGACCCTCGGCTCGTGAAGATCACCGATGCGCTGGCTGCTGATCTCGCGAACGACCGGCGGCTCGAGGAATGGGCCGAATGGGCCGGCATCGGCGCGCGGACGATGAGCCGCCGCTTCGTCGCCGAAACGGGGCTGACGTTCGCGCAGTGGCGTCAGCAGGCCAGGCTGCTGCGGGCGCTGGAGCGCATTGCCGACGGCGTGCCGGTGACGACGATCGCGCTCGATCTCGGATACGACAACGTGAGCGCGTTCATCGACATGTTCCGGCGCGCGCTGGGGACGACGCCGGGGAAATACATGGAAACGGGAAGCCAAGCGCAGCGATAGGTGCGGCCATGCGCATGCATGAAGCCGCGCGGCGAAAAGCCGGCGGTCGGCACGGGAAAACCGCCCGCCGCCGCATCAATACGTGCCGTCGCCCTGCTTCACGGCGTCGTCGCCGTTTCGTTTGAACTGCGCGGCGAGCCGCTCCGCGCTCCGTGCCAGCAACGTCGTATCGACACCGACCGCGACGAACAACGCGCCCGCTTCCAGATAGCGCCGCGCGGCCGCTTCATCCGCGCTCAGGATGCCCGGCGCCTTGCCGGCCGCCTTGATCGCGCGGATCGCACCGTCGATCGCGGCCTGCACGTCCGGGTGCCCCGGATGGCCGAGATGGCCGAGATCGGCAGCAAGATCAGCCGGCCCGATGAACACGCCATCGACGCCGTCGACCCGCGCAATCGCATCGATCGCATCGAGCCCCGCGCGCGTCTCGACCTGCACGAGCACGGCCATCTCGTCGTTCGCGCGATGCAGGTACTCGCCGACGCGATTCCACCGCGACGCGCGCGCCAGCGCGCTGCCGACACCGCGCATCCCGTGCGGCGGATAACGCGTCGCGGCCACCGCCGCACGCGCCTCGTCCGCGCTCTGGACCATCGGCACGAGCAACGTCTGCGCGCCGAGATCGAGCACCTGCTTGACGATCACCGGATCGTTCCACGGCACGCGCACGACCGGATGCGACGGATACGGCGCGATCGCCTGCAGTTGCGCGAGGATCGTCGGGATCGTGTTCGGCGCATGTTCGCCGTCGATCAGCAACCAGTCGAAACCGGCGCCCGCGACCACTTCGGCGCTGTACGGATTCGCGAGGCCGAGCCACAGGCCGACCTGCGCGTCACCGCGCGCGAGCGCGGCCTTGAAGACATTCGACGGAATCTGCATCGTTCGCTCACCTCACTCGAAGTAGCACTGGATCGTCCCGAGCGGACCGTAGTCGACGCTGAACGTGTCGCCCGATCGCGCCGCGCAGGGCCGCGTAAACGACCCGCCGAGCACGATCTGCCCCGGCTCCAGCGCGACGTCGAAACGCGACAGCCGGTTCGCGAGCCACGCGACGCCGTTCGCCGGATGGTTCAGCACGCCGGCCGCGACGCCGGTTTCCTCGACCACGCCGTTGCGCGACATGATCGCCGCGACCCAGCGCAAATCGACGTCCTGCGGGCGCACCGGCCGGCCGCCGATCACGACGCCCGCGTTCGCCGCGTTGTCGGCGATCGTGTCGAACACCTTGCGCGGCCGCTTCGTATCGGGGTCGATCGACTGGCTGCGCGCGTCGATGATCTCGAGCGCCGGCACGACGTAATCGACGGCGTCGTACACGTCGAAGATCGTGCAGTTCGGCCCCGTGAGCCGCTTGCCCAGCACGAACGCGAGCTCGACCTCGACGCGCGGCACGATGAAGCGGCCGGTCGGGATCGTGCCGCCGTCGTCGAAGAACATGTCGTCGAGCAGCGCGCCGTAGTCGGGCTCGTCGATCTGCGACGTGTTCTGCATCGCCTTCGACGTGAGGCCGATCTTGTGCCCCTTCAGCGTGCGGCCTTCCGCGAGCTTGAGGGTCACCCACGCACGCTGGATCGCATACGCGTCGTCGATCGTGATGTCGGGATGGTCGAGCGAGATCTGGCGGATCTGCGTGCGTGCGCGCTCGGCGTCGTGCAGACGGTGCGCGAGCTGGTCGATGAGGGCGGGTTCGAGCATGGTCGGATCGGGAATGGGTTCAGCCGGCCCGCTTGTAGCGGGCGTGGATGTTGTTGTGCTTGTACGAGCCGCTTTCGCTGAACTCGGTCAGTTCCATCGACAGCGCGAGGTAGCGTTTCGCGTACAGCTCGGCGAAATGGGCCTTGATCGCATCGAACAGCGCGTCGCACGCCGCTTGTTTCGTTTCGTCGCTGCGGCCCGCGCCGATCTTCAGCGTCACGTGGACGAACGCGTCGTCCTCCGTGCCGTCCGCGACGCAATAGTCGTGCAGCTCGATCGCGCGCGAACGGATGCCGCCGGTCGGAAACACGCCGCCCTGCGCGATCAGCGTCGCGTTGATCGTGCGCAGCAGCGCGGGAATGCGGGCGTCGTCGCGGATGTTCGCGGTGTATTCGACGACGATGTGTGGCATGGCAACTCTCCAGTCGGATTCGAAGGCGTGGCGGGCGGCAACGCTCAGGGCAGCGGGAAGATCGCGTTGATCTGCCCGGTGCCGGAACTCGCGAAATAGTCGGTGACGATCTCGACCGGCTTGTCGTAGCGATCCCAGCCGAGCAGCCCGAGCAGCATCGCCGTGTCGTGCATGCCGCCTTCGCCGTGGCAATGCACGTTGTATTCGGGCAGCATCGCGCAGAAGGTCTTGAAATCGCCCTGCTTCCACAGCTCGACCACGCGCAGGTCGACCTGCCGGAAGAATTCGCGGCTGATCTGGTGAATCGATTCCTCGGGGCTGCCGTTGTCGTTGAAGCGGTGCGACAGCGAGCCACTCGCGAGGAACGCGACGTTCGAATCGCTCTTCTCGATCGCCTCGAGCAGCGCCTCGCCGAAGCGCCGGCTTTCGTCGAGCTGATGCCACATGCACCAGCCGGCAATCGACACGACCTTGAAGTGCTGGTCGCCGTTCATGTAGCGCATCGGCACGAGCGTGCCGTATTCGAGCTCGAGGCTGTCGATTTCGTGCGCACGCGTCGCGACGCCGCGCTCGGTGGCCGTTTCCGCGATCAGCCGGCCGAGCGCCGGGTTGCCCGGATACGCGTACTGCATGTCGCGGATGAAATGCGGCAGCTCGTTGCTCGTATAGGTGCCCGCGAACCGCGCATTGCAGTTCACGTGATAGCCGGCGTTGACGAGCCAGTGCACGTCCGACACGACGATCGTGTCGACGCCGAGCGCGCGGCAGCGCTCGCCGATCAGCTGGTGGCCGCGGATCGCCGCTTCACGGCAGCCGTGATGCTTGCCGGGCAGTTCCGACAGGTACATCGACGGCACGTGCGTGATCTTCGCGGCGAGGGACAGTTTGCCCATCGTTCAAGTCTCCCTATCGTTCTTGCGACAAAACGGCCGGCGCCCGTCACACGCCCCAGCGCGGAACGTGATGCGAACCCATCGAGATGCACACGTTCTTGATCTCCGCGAACACCTCGAAACTGTACTCGCCGCCCTCGCGCCCGGTGCCCGATTCCTTCACGCCGCCGAACGGCTGGCGCAGGTCGCGCACGTTCTGGCTGTTCACGAACACCATCCCGGCCTCGATGCCGCGCGCGAGCCGATGCACCTTGCCCACGTCCTGCGTCCAGATGTACGACGCCAGGCCGTACGCCGTGTCGTTCGCGAGCCGCAGCCCGTCGTCTTCGTCGTCGAACGGGATGATGCACGCGACCGGCCCGAAGATTTCTTCCTGCGCGATGCGCATCCGGTTGTCGACGTCGGCGAACACGGTCGGCCGCACGAAATTGCCGTTGCGCAGATGCTCGGGCAGCCCGGCCGGCTTGTCCGCGCCGCCCGCGACCACGCGCGCGCCTTCCTGCTCGCCGATGCGGATATAGCCCGTCACCTTCTCCCAGTGCTGGCGCGTGATCATCGCGCCGAGATTCGTGCCCGGATCGGTCGGATCGCCGACCACCAGGTTGTTCGCGCGGCGCGCGAATTCCTGCACGAAGCGGTCGTAGATCGTGCGCTGCACGAAGATCCGCGAGCCCGCGGTGCAGCGTTCGCCGTTGATCGAGAAGATCGTGAACAGCGACGCGTCGAGCGCGCGGTCGAAATCGGCGTCGTCGAAAATCAGCACGGGCGACTTGCCGCCGAGTTCCATCGAATACTTCTTGAGGCCCGCGCGCTCCATGATCCGCTTGCCGGTGACCGTGCCGCCGGTAAACGACACCGCGCGCACGTCCGGATGCCGCACGAGCGCATCGCCGGCCGTCGCGCCGTAACCCTGCACGACGTTCAGCACGCCCGGCGGGATACCCGCTTCGAGCGCGAGCCGGCCGAGCTGGTCGGCCGTCAGCGGCGACAGCTCCGACATCTTCAGCACGGCCGTGTTGCCGAGCGCGAGGCACGGCGCCGTCTTCCACGTGGCGGTCATGAACGGCACGTTCCACGGCGACACCAGCGCGCACACGCCGACCGGCTGGTACAGCGTGTAGTTCAGCATCTGGTCGTCGACCGGATAGGTGCGGCCGTTCATCTGCACGCACACTTCGGCGAAGAAGTTGAAGTTCTCGGACGCGCGCGGAATCAGCTGCTTGCTCGTCTGCGCGATCGGCAGGCCGGTATCCTGCGTTTCCAGCGCGGCGAGCATCGGCACGTTCTTCTCGATCAGCTCGCCGAGCTTGCGCATCAGCTTCGCGCGCTCCTTCGCCGGCGTGTTCGCCCATTTGGGGAACGCTTCCTTCGCCGCGCGCACGGCCGCATCGACCTCGGCCTCGCCGCCCGACGCGACGTCGGTGATGACGTCGCCCGTCGCCGGGTTCAGCGTCGTGAAGGTTTCGCGGCTCTCCACTTCGCGGCCGCCGATCCAGTGCTTGATGGTCATGTGCTCTCCTTCCTTGGGCGACGGGCTCAGCCGGCGCGATAGTAGTCTGCCTCGCCGACGATCGTGTTCACGAGCCGGCCGATTCCTTCGATTTCGGTCACGACCTCGTCGCCCGGCTGCGTGTCCGCCAGCCCCTCGGGCGTGCCGGTCAGGATCAGGTCGCCCGGCGAGAGCGTCATGAAGCTGCTGATGTGCTCGATCAGCGCCGGCACGTCGAACACCATGTCGCGCGTGCTGCCGCGCTGCGTCTCCCGGCCGTTCACCGTCGTGCGCAGCGTCAGGTCGCCCGCGTCGCCGATCTCGTCGCGGCTGACGAACCACGGCCCGAGCGGCGTGCAGGTGTCGCGGTTCTTCACGCGCAGGTTCGGGCGGTAGTAGTTCTCGAGATAGTCGCGGATCGCGTAGTCGTTCGCGACCGTATAGCCGGCCACGTAGTCGATGGCCTGCGCGCGGCTCACGTGGCGCGCGGGCCGGCCGATCACGACGGCCAGTTCGCACTCGTAGTGCATGTGCGTGGCGTCCGCGGGGCGCACGGTCAGCGACCGGTGACCGACGAACGTATTCGGCCCCTTCAGGAAAATCAGCGGCTCGCTCGGCGCGTTGAACGCGAGCTCCTTCGCATGGTCGGCGTAGTTCAGGCCGAGCGCGAACGTCGTGCGCGGCGCGACGGGCGGCAGCCACGCCACCGCGTCCTCGGCCACCACGCGGCCCGTATCGAGGCGGATCGCGCCGTCGCCGGCCGGTTCGGCCGCATGCAGTGCGCCGTTGTAGATCACGCGCGCCGTCTTCATCGCGCTTCCTCCGCGATCAGCGTATGCCTCAACGTGCCGATGCCGGCCGCGGCGATCTCGATCGTGCTGCCCGCACGGGCATGCGGTGCGCCGCCCGCGACGCCGAGCAACAGCACGTCGCCCGCGTCGAACGACATGAAGGCCGTCACGTCGGCGATCAGCGCGCGCACCGGGCGAATCAGCGTCGCGGTCGACGCGGATGCCGCCACTTCGCCGTCGATCCACACCGTCAGGCCGATCGCGTCGACATCGGCGAGCGCGGCGGCCGGCACGATCGTGGGCCCAAGCGGGCAGAAGCCGTCGCGGCACTTGAAGCGCACGGCCGGACGGTAGTAATCGGGATGCGGCACCGACACGTCGCTCGCGAGCGTGAAGCCGTGCACGTAGTCGAGCGCCCGCGCGGCCGGCACGCGCGTCGCGCGCCGCGCGAACACGACGGCCACCGACGCGCCGATCTCCAGCGTGTCGACACCGGCCGGCACGATCACGGCGGCGCCGTCGGCTGCATGCGTGTTGGCGGATTTGATGTACAGGATCGGCGCCTGCGGCGGGCGGCCGTAAGGCGGTGCGTTCACCGCATCGCCGAGCGCGTCGAGCGCCGCGCGCTCGTTGAGCAAGGCCCCGTAGACGGTACCGATGGCGACCGGCAACGGCGGCGCCGCGGCGGTCGTGCAAGACAGCTCCATGCGTCATTCCCCTGCCGCGCGTCGCGGCGCATCGTCAATAGTTAATATCTTAAGTAAACAATCGAGTGGTGGCAACCTCGATTACCCTGAGATGCGAAATTCATCAGCTTCGGCTGTTAAGATTGATGCGTCCCCGTCCTCTGCTCATCCCGATGAACCGTACGCTCGACCATCGCAACCTGGCCATGCTGCTGCTCGAGGCCCGCGAAACGCTGATGGGTCTGTTTCGCCCCATTCTCAAGGAATTTTCGCTGACCGAACAGCAATGGCGGATCATCCGCGTGCTCGACGGCGAACCGACGGAGGCGCTCGAAGCCGGACAGATCGCGAAACGCTGCTGCATCCTGAGCCCGAGCCTGACTGGCGTGCTGGAGCGGATGGAGCGCGACGGCCTGATCACGCGCACGCGCGCGCAGGAGGATCAGCGCCGGCTGCTGGTCAGCCTGACGCCGCAAAGCAGGAAACTGGTGACGGAGATCGGGCCGCGCATCGACGCGCAATATCGTCAGCTCGAGTCGCGGTTCGGCCAGGACGGCCTGGAAGACATCTACCGCGCGCTCGACCGGCTCATCGAGCTCGGCAGCCAGGCGTAAAGACGGCGCCCGCGCCCGCCACGCGCGGGAGCGGACGCCGCCGGTGCGACGCGGGCGGTCAGCGGGCGATCAGTATCAGTGGATCGCGCCGCGCATCAGCTCGGTCACGGCCACGCCGCGCGACGTGCGCATGCACTCCTCGACGTAATCGATGAACGGCAATGGCTCGAAGTCGATTTCGTCGCGCACGCGGCGATTGTCGAACACGCGATCGACCGTCGCGAATTCCCCGCAGCGCTGCAGGGCCCGGCCGATCACACGCTCGAGTGCCGGATCGGGGCGCCCCAGCACATCACGCACGACGAGCGGCAGTTCCGCCGGCGCGCACGCCGCGTAGCGCGGCGCACCGGTCATTCCCGCCGCCTCGTCCATCGCGCGCACGATCTGCGCGACCTGCGGCGCCTCGTCGCCGGCCGACACGTGATAGACGTCGTGCGCCAGCGTCGGCTTGACGGCCAGCAGCATCGTCGCGCGCGCCACGTCGTCCACCGACACGATGTCGATGCGCGTCATCGGCCGCGCGGTGAAGCGGCGCGCCGCATGCGCGAGCCGGAACATCCAGAACGAATTCGGTGCGGGCCGCGTCCCGAGCACCGTATGGCCGACCACGTGCGACGGCCGCACGACGACGAGCGGCAGCCCGAGCGCGCGCAGACGCTGCTCCGTCCGGGCCTTCGCATGCAGGTAGTCGGCCGCCAGCACCGCGCCGGGCAGGCCTTCGTCGGCCTGCGGCGCGACGTCGTTCTCCGCGTCGCGTTCCGCCTCTTCCTGCACGATCCCGCCGCGGCCCGCATGCGCGTAGGCCGTGCCGACGTACACGAAGCGCTGCAGGCGCGGCGCGCGGGCAAAGCGTTCAGCGAAGTGCACCGCGTCGGCGATGTCGGCCTGCAGATGCGCGCCGTCGGCCGGCGACGCATGGCCCGCGCAGTGAATCACGTGCGTCGCGCCGGCCAGGCGCGGCGCATCGGCGCCGTGCCACACGTCGCCGAGCGCACCGACGATCACGTTCGCATCGGTCAGGCGCGACGCCCAGTACGGCGCGAGCCCCGCGCGCAACGCCGCTTCCCGCAGCCGCGCGACCGCATGGCCGCGGTCCTGCGCGCGCACGACGCACACGATGCGTTCGAGCAGCCCCGCATTGACGAGCGCCGTCAGCACGGTACTGCCGATGAAGCCGGTCGCGCCGGTCAGCACCAGCCGGCCCACGTTCGCCGCCGCGACCGGTGCGCTGGCCGGCGACACGAGGCTCGTCCGCCAGTTGAGCGACAACGCGGTTTTCCAGATCAGCACGATAGTCTCCTTCGAAGAGTCGGCCGGGCGGCGCGGTGCCCGCGGTTGCGGGCGGCGCACGGCTCACCGGCCGGGCCGGGGCTGACGCGCGCCCCGGCGCCTCCCGATCCGGCGTGCGGCCTGCGATCGCGTCGATCGCGCTCTGGCACGAGGCGGCGGCAGCCGGCGCGGACCGGCGTCCGCGGCACAGGATCGGGAAGTTCCCAGTGTGGGGCCCGACCGCATGCAAGTCTGTCCCGAAAGTTTCGTGAAAGTGTGCCGATTTGTACGCGATTGTCGGAGTGTGTCGTGCCGGCCGCCGCGTCAACACGCTGAAAGGTTCGGTCCGGCTGCATCCGAGGAGCGCCAGAGCATGTCCTTCGCCCCGCTTTCCGTCGATCGGTCGGCGCGCGACCGATCGACGCGGCCGGCGGCCCTGTCATCCCATGTCTGGGCCTCCGCGCGCGCCGGCCCGGCCACCGCTGGTCGCCGCTATCGCCCGCGTGGGCTGACGCCTCGGGAATGACCATGAATCGTCAGACATCGTTTCATCTGAAACGGAAATAGACTCGATCCGGGTTTATTGCGGATTATCACTTGCGTTTCACACCAGTCTATCTAGACTGTTCAAGTCAAAACGGTCGAATGTGTCATCTTTTTCAGGAGACGATCCAATGCGCCTCACCATTCGGATTAATGGCAGCGAATCGGCAACCCGGCATTCCTTCGCGGTCTTGTGGGTCGATACCGACGAAGGGCTGTGGTCGCGCGAGGCACATCAGGGCATCGACCTTCCGACCTGGGGCAAGATCCGCGACGTCGAAGGCGCGATGGCGCTGTGCGCGGCCGACAGCGGCAATGCCGTCTGTCAGTTGAAGGGGCTGTCGTTCGATGCGATGCGCCGCGAACAGGGCCCCGCGGTGCTCGCCGGCGAGCACCCCGACGGCGCGTGGCGCCTGCAGGCGGTCGATACCTGCACGACCCAGCCGGAATACCGGGAATTTATTTCCGTTGCCCGATAGGTATTATTGACATCAATCGTCTACGGTTTTCGGGTTTATTCCGGTAGCAGTGATATTCATTTCGATATTCAGCAATAATGGCGCCTCGGTTCGAGGCGCTTTTCATTTTATGGATTAAAGAAATAACCGGCGTGCGGGCAATTGATCGCGCGCCACGGGCGATCGCGAGCGAGCGATATCCCGAACCGCCTGCCCGAATCGGCATGCGATGATCGCGCAGGTTTCGTCCTCATCCGCCGCCGCCGAATCCCGCGTTGGCCCCACCTTTCCTGCCGTTTCCCTTCCCCTGTTCCAGATGGCCTGACCTTCGCCTTTTTGAAGGGCCGGAACATACTTTCCCCACACGATGTTTACTCCTTTATTACAATCGCATTATTCAGACTGACCCGCCGCCGCCCGGCGGCCCGACCCGGCCATTGCATGAGCGTGAAAAAGAAGACCCACCCTGCCGATCCATACGCGGCGGCGACCAAGAATCCGATGCTCGCGTCGCGCCTGCCGATGTGGCGCTCGAGGCTGATCGTGGTCGTCGTGTTCCTCGCGTTCGCCGCGCTGATCGCGCGCGCTTTCTGGGTGCAGGTCGCGAACCAGGATTTCTACGTCGGTCAGGGCCAGAAGCGCTACCAGCGCACGATCGAGCTCGATGCGATGCGCGGGCGCATCGTCGACCGCAACGGCGCGATGCTCGCGGTCAGCCTGTCGACCTATGAAATCTGGGCGAACCCGAAACAGGTCGCCGACACCGACTACCCGCAGATCGCGAAGCTGCTCGACCTGCCGCTCGTCGAGGTGAAGCGGCGTCTCGGCAACGACAAGACGTTCGTGCTGCTCAAGCGGCAGGTCGACGCGGACACCGCGAGCCGGCTCGACAAGCTCGCGATCGACGGCATCACGCAGATCGCCGATTCGAAGCGCTTCTACCCGGAAGGCGAATCGGCCGCGCACGTGGTCGGCTTCACGAACGTCGAGGACAAGGGCCAGGAAGGCGTCGAGCTCGCGGCGAATGCGCGCCTGCAAGGCACGTCCGGCCAGCGCGAGGTGATCCGCGACCGGCTCGGCCGCATCGTGTCGGACACGCGCCCGCTCGTCCCCGCGCAGCACGGCGCGACGATCGAACTGACGATCGACCGCCGCATCCAGCAGCTCGCCTTCAGCCAGCTCAAGGCGGCCGTGATCGAGAACAACGCGGTGGCCGGCAGCGTCGTCGTGCTCGACGCGCAGAACGGCGAGATTCTCGCGCTCGCGAACTATCCGACCTTCGACCCGAACGACCGCGCCCGCCTCACCGGCCAGCAATTGCGCAACCGCGCGGTGATCGACACGTTCGAACCGGGCTCGACGATCAAGCCGCTCGTCGTCGCGCTGTCGATCGACGAGCGCAAGGTCACGCCGAACACGGTCATCAACACGTCGCCGGGCACCTACAAGATCGGCCCGGCGGTGATCCACGATACGTCCAACCACGGCTCGCTGACGGTATCGCAGGCGCTGCAGAAGTCGAGCAACGTCGCGCTCGCGAAACTGGCGCTGAACCTGCCCGCCGAAACGATCTGGAACAAATACCAGGAGTACGGGATCGGCCGCGCGCCGGAACTGACGTTCCCGGGCGTCGCGTCGGGGCGGCTGCGCGGCTACAAGCGCTGGCGGCCGATCGAGCAGGCGACGATGGCGTACGGCTACGGGCTGTCGATGTCGCTGCTGCAGATCGCGCAGACCTACACCGCGTATGCGGGCGACGGCACGCTGCACCCGGTGTCGCTGCTAAAGAACGGCACCGACCAGCAGACGATCGACGCGCACCGCGGCCACCGCGTGACGTCGCCGCAAACGGCCGCCGCGATCCGCTCGATGCTCGAGATGGCGGTCGGCGAAGGCGGCACGGGGCGCCGCGCGCGCGTCGACGGCTACCGGATCGGCGGCAAGACGGGTACCGCGCGCAAGCAGGTCGGCGCGAGCTATGCGAAGGGCAAGTACCGCGCGCTGTTCGCGGGGATGGCGCCGATGAGCAACCCGCGCCTGATCGTCGCGGTGATGATCGACGAGCCGCGCGGCAAGGGTTACTACGGCGGCACGGTAGCCGGCCCGGTGTTCGCGTCGGTCACGAGCGGCTCGCTGCAGTTGCTGGGCGTGCCGCCCGATGCACCGGTCGAACCGGAAAAGAATGCGCCGGCGAAGGCCGCCGCGCCGCAGAAGACGGTCGCGGCGCCGAAAGCGGCGGCGCCGGCCACGGCGACCGTCGCGCAGAAACCGTCGGCCCAACTCAAGACGGCTGCGCAATCCAGTCGCCCCGCGCCCGCGAAGATGGCCGCAGCGGGCTGACGACGCCAGGCGCGCCGCCGCGCGCCGTCAATGCGCGGCCGCGACCGGCTTCGCCATCCGGCCGAGCACGTGCTCGGTCATCCCGCGCGCGAGTTCGGTCTCGCCCATGAACACGGTGCCGATGCCCTCGCTCGACAGCAGCGCGGCCTCGTCACCGCTGTTCGTGCACAGCACGACCTCGAGCGCCGGGTTGAGCGTGCGCGAGATCTCGACGATCTGCCGCACGTCGAACACGTCGGGCAGCGTGACGACCAGCATCCCGGCGCGGGCGATATGCGCCTGCACGAGCACGATCGGCTCGATCGCGTCGCCCGACACGGCCGCGATGCCGTCCGCACGCAGCTTCTCGACGAGCTCGCGATTCTGCTCGACGACGACATACGCGATCCCGCGCTCGTCCAGTGCATGCGCGATTCGCGTGCCGACCTTGCCGTAGCCGACGATCACGACCTGCCCGGTCAGATGCGTCTGCGGCGTCGACATCGGCAGCGCGGCGAGCGGATCGTCGCGCGCCTCGAGCTTGCGCGCGAACGCCGAATGCTTGCGAATCCACGCGAGCGCCGGATCGATCATCGCGAACAGCAGCGTGTTCATCGCGATCGAGATCAGCGCGACCGCGAGAATCAGGCTCTGCCCTTCGGCCGACAGCAGCCCGAGCGCACGGCCGAGCCCCGCGAGGATGAACGAGAATTCGCCGATCTGCGCGAGGCCCGCGCCGACCGTCAACGCGGTGTTTAGCGGATAGCGGAACGCGATCACGAGCGCGACGGCCGCGACCGTCTTGCCGATCAGCACGATGGCCGCGACCTCGATCACGTGCAGCGGCTCGTCGAGCAGCACCTTCGGGTCGAACAGCATGCCGACCGAGATGAAGAACAGCACCGAGAACGCGTCGCGCAGCGGCAGCGTCTCGTCGGCCGCGCGCCGGCTGAATTCCGACTCGCGCATCATCATCCCGGCGAAGAACGCGCCGAGCGCGAACGACACGTCGAACAGCTTCGCCGCGCCGAACGCGATGCCGACCGCGGCCGCGATCATGCACAGCGTGAACAGCTCGCGCGAGCCGGTGCGCGCGACGAGCCACAGAATGCGCGGGAACACGCGCTTGCCGACCACCAGCATCAGTGCAATGAATGCGGCGACCTTCAGCATCGTGACGCCGAGCGTGCCCCACACGCTGCCGCCGGCCGCATGCGTATCGCCGGGCGGCGTGCCGCCGAGCAGCCCGGCCACCGGCGGGAGCAGCACCAGCACGAGCACCATCACGAGATCCTCGACGACCAGCCAGCCCACCGCGATGCGCCCGTTGACCGTCTCGACGAGCCCGCGCCCTTCGAGCGCGCGCAGCAGCACGACGGTACTCGCGACCGACAGCGCCAGCCCGAACACGAGCGCCGCACCGAGGCTCCAGCCCCACGTGAGCGCGAGCCCGCCGCCGAGCAGCGTCGCGACGGTGATCTGGACGATGGCGCCCGGCAGCGCGATCTTGCGCACCGCGAGGAGATCGCCGAGCGAGAAATGCAGGCCGACGCCGAACATCAGCAGCATCACGCCGACTTCCGCAAGCTGCTGCGCGAGCGACAGGTCGCCGACGAAACCGGGCGTGCCGGGGCCGATCACGATCCCGGCGAGCAGATAGCCGACGAGCGGCGGCATTTTCAGCAGCGACGCGAGGTAACCAAAGATCATCGCGAGACCGAAACCGGCCGCGAGCAACGCAATCAGGCTGACGTCATGAGGCATCCCCCCTCCCAAGCTCTTGTAACTATTTAGTAAGGTTCAAGAGTGAAAGGATAAGGGATGAGGCGGAAAAATGGCGCGCAGCCGCGAAAATTTCACGCGGCGGCGCGGGTTGCGGGGCGTGACCCCGGCGAAGGGAAAGGCGTTGCCGCCCGGCCGCACATTGACGTGAACCGGGCGGCAGGCGGGGCGGACGCCCCGCCGCTCCGGTCAGCGCGACGCTTGCGGGAAGCGCGCGCCCGGCGGCGGCTCGGGCCGCGTCGACGGCACGCTCTTGCGCACCTTCGCGACCTGCGCGGCCGTCACCGACGCACCCGTGTTGCCCCAGCTCGTGCGCACGAAGTTCGACACGTCCGCGACTTCCTGGTCCGACAGGCGCCAGCCGAACGGCGGCATCGTGAAGGTCGACGGCGCGGTGCGCGTGCCTTGCAGCGCGCTGCCTTCGAGCACGACGTGGATCAGCGAGGTCGGGTCGTCGCCCTGCACGACCGGGTTGCCGGCGAGTGCCGGGAACACGCGCGTGTAGCCGTGGCCATCGCTGCGGTGGCAGGCCATGCAGTTGTCGCGATAGACGGCCGCGCCCGGCTTGCTCGCGTCGCCGGTCTGCAGCGCCTTCGCCGCGGCCGCGTCGTACACGTGCGGCTGCTCGCCCTGCACGCGCGGCGGCAACGTCTTCAGGTAGCGCGCGATCGCGTTCAGGTCGTCGTCGGTCATGTGCTGCATGCTGTGGCCGACCACGTCCGTCATCCCCCCGAACGCGGCCGTGCGCAGCGTGCGGCCGGTTTTCAGGAACTGCACGATCTCGGTTTCGCTCCACGTGCCGAGGCCCGTGCGCGGCTCGCCGCGCAGGCTCGTCGGCACCCAGCCGTCGATCGCCGCGCCGCCGGCCAGGAAGTCGAGGCCGTCCGCGTCGGTCAGCCCGCGCTCCTGCATCGTCGGCGCGCGCGGCGTATGGCACGCGCCGCAGTGGCCGAGCCCCTGCACCAGATACGCGCCGCGCGCGACCACCGGGTCGGTGTACGACGCCGCGTCGAACGGCTTCGGCGACGGCGCGAACATCTTGCGCCAGATGCCGAGCGGCCAGCGCATCGACAGCGGCCACACGATGTCCACCTTGCGGTTCTCGTGCTCGACCGGCGCGACGCCGTGCATGAAGTACGCGTACAGCGCCTTCATGTCGTCGTCGGTCAGGCGCGCGTACGACGGGAACGGCATCGCCGGATACATCGTGTCGCCGTTCTTGCGCACGCCTTCGCGCACCGCGCGGGTGAAGTCCTCGTAAGTCCAGCCGCCGAGGCCCGTCTTCGGGTCCGGCGTGATGTTCGTCGAGTAGATGCCGCCGATCGGCGTGTCGAACTTCAGGCCACCCGCGAACGGCTTGCCGCCGCTCGCGGTGTGGCAGGCGATGCAGTCGCCCGCGCGAGCAAGGTATTCGCCGCGCTTGATCAGGTTCGCGTCGGCCGACTGGGCGGCCGGTGCGGCCACCGCGCCCGAAGCCGCGGACGGCGTGGACGCCGGCTGCGCGAACGCGCCGCCGCCCGCCAGACCGAATGCCGCCCATGCCGTGCCGATCGCCAGCGCGCGCCGCAGCGGGGACACCGGACGCGCGGCGTTGTGGTGGTTCATCGTCCTCTTCATACGGTCACCAGCGGGGCGGGATTTTTCAGGTATTGCTCGCGGATCGCGCGTGCCGACCAGTAGGCCAGCGCCGCGATGATCCCGGTCGGGTTGTAGCCGATGCCCTGCGGCAGCGCGGACGCGCCCATCACGAACACGTTGTGCACGTCCCAGCACTGCAGATAGCGGTTCAGCACGCTCGTCTTCGGGTCGGTGCCCATGATCGCGCCGCCGACGAGGTGGGTCGTCTGGTACTGGCGCGAGTCGAAGTGCTTGCCGAATTCGCGCGTCGACACGCCGATCGCCTTCGGCCCCATCGCTTCCGCGATCTTCTTCATCTGCCCGGTCACGTACTGCGCCATCTTGATGTCGTTGTCCTTCCAGTCGAACGTCATCCGCAACAGCGGCTGGCCGTACGAATCGCGATAGGTCGGGTCGAGGTCGAGATACACGTCGCGGTACGACATGTTGGTGCCGTGCGCGTCCATCGAGATCGTGTGCGCGTAGTTGTCCTTGACGGCCTTCTTCCACGCCGAGCCCCACTGCGGCGTGCCGGGCGGCGTGGCGATGCCGCTGATCGGCTTCACGCCGGCCTGGTTCACCCACAGCGGCGAGCCGCCGACGAAGCCGAGCGGGCCGTGGTCGAAGTTGTCCGCGTTGAAGTCGTCCACCGCGACGCCGTTGCCGCCCGCGCCGATGAACGGGTTCGTGTAGGTATCCTTGTCGAAGAACGCCTTGATCGTCGACAGGTTCTGGTACGCGAAATTGCGGCCGACCACGCCTTCGCCCGAGATCGGATCGTACGGCTTGCCGATGCCCGACAGCAGCAGCAGGTGCACGTTGTGATACTGGAACGCGGCCACGATCACGAGATCGGCCGGCTGGTGCACTTCACGTCCGGCCGGATCGACGTAGGTGACGCCGGTCGCGCGCTTCTTCGTGTCGTCGAGGTCGACGCGCAGCACGTGGCACTTCGAGCGCAGCTCGAAGTTCGGCGCCTGCTTCAGCGCGGGCAGGATGTTCAGGTTCGGCGACGCCTTCGAATACATGTAGCACGCGTAGCCGCTGCAGTAGCCGCAGAAGTTGCACGGGCCCATCTGCACGCCGTACGGGTTCGTGTACGGGCCCGACGTGTTCGCCGACGGCAGCCGGTACGGATGCAGGCCGAGCGAATGCGCGGCATCGAAGAAGCGCTGCGCCGAATAGGTATTGAGCTGCGCGGGCAGCGGGAAGTTGTCGCTGCGGTTCGCCTCGAACACGTTGCCGTCGCCGACCACCTTGCCGCCGACCTTGTACGCCTGCCCCGACGTGCCGAACACCTTCTCGGCGAAATCGAAATGCGGCTCGAGCTCGTCGTAGGTCACGCCCGTATCCTGGATCGTCATCCCTTCCGGGATGAACTTCTTGCCGTAGCGCTCTTCATAGTGGCTGCGCAGGCGCAGCTCTTCCGGCGTGATCCGGAAGTGCACGCCCGACCAGTGCAGCCCCGCGCCGCCGACGCCTTCGCCCGGCAGGAACGCGGCGAGCTGCCGGTACGGCAGCGCGGTGTCCTGCAGGCCGTGACGGATCGACACGGTCGTCTTCGACAGGTCGAGGAACAGCTTCTTGCGGATGTTGTAGGTCAGCTCGTCGATCGTGTTCGGATACGCGCCGTCCGGATAGGTGTCGCGATATTCGCCGCGCTCGAGCGCGACGACGTTCAATCCCGCTTCGGTCAGTTCCTTCGCGAGAATCGCGCCGGTCCAGCCGAAGCCGACGATCACCGCATCGACGTGCGGCTTCTTGTCTGCGGCCATCAGCTGCGCTCCCCGTTGATCGAGACGGGGCCGTACGGATAGGGCTTGCCGCTCTGGTTGACGAAATCCATGAAATCCGCGCGTGCGCCCGGGAAACCGATCATCTTCCACGCGGCCATGTCGCGATTGCCGCCATGCACCGGATCGCAGAAGTAGCCTTCGCGCGTGTTCTGCAGCAACTGGCCGAGAAATACGCCGGGCGGGACGTCGTCGATCTGCGCGCCGCCCTTCTCCAGCGCACCGAGCACCGTGTCGCGCGTCGGCGCGTCGAGATCCGCGAACGCCTTGCCGTGCGTCTTCTCGCAATAGCGGTTGACGGCCGCGATGCCGAGCCGGTAGATGTCGCGCGGCACCAGCTTCAACTGGTAGCCGAGCTCGGGCACGCCCTGCTGGAACGGCCCCTGCATGTACCACGTCGCGCCGTGCGCATACGGCGTCTCCATCTGGCGATCGATGAATTCGGGCACGCCCGCCTCGAGCGCGCCGGGGCCTTCGGCGTCGGCCGGAATCAGCCGGTCGACGGCGGCCTGGACGAACGCCCATTCCTTCGCATCGAAAAAGGTCGGCTTGTACGGCGCGCGTTCGGCGCTGGCCGATGCAGCGGACGCGTTGCCGGCGGTCGTCGCGGACGGCGACGACGAGTGCAGGTCGCAGCCGGCGACCGACGCGATCGGCACGAGCGCGACCGATGTGCGCAGGAAACGGCGACGCGAATTGGGTTTGTCAGGTGGCGTGGACATGGTCGGATGTTGATCGTTGGGGATCGGGGTTCGGACGCGCGCATTCCGCATGCCGCGTGCCCGGCACGGCAGCCGTGCCGCAGGCGGCCGGTCGCCCTGTTCTTTCGTGTGTTGCGCACAACCTCGATGCAGGCGCCCGGCCGCGATTCGCGGTGGCGCCGTCATTGCAGCCGCGCTCGCCCCGGTGCCGGCGGCGTTGCGCGGATCGACCTCTTGGCGGGCCCTATCGTCGGACAAATACCGGCATCGGCCGGCATCTCTCCTTCATCGCCCATGACCCTTGTTCAACTTAGACGTCGCGTCCGCCGACGGCAAGCGCAACGTGCACGACCCTCTTTCGGGGCCCGGCGACGAGTGCGGCGAATTATATATGGAACCGGTTCCAGCGCTAGAGGGTTCAATGCAATTCAGTGCATCGAAATTAGCAACAATGGGAAAACCGGATGCCGGAATGTGCAAGGATGAGGTGATGGCGGACAGCGACGATCGGGCGGCGGCGGAACCCGGCCGCTGTCATCACGTGCATCACGTGCCTCTGTCGGCGGAGATCCGGACGGCGCTGGCCGTCGGCGCGCGCTACGGCGTGCCCGAGATCCTCGAAGTGGAGGCGCAGCGGATGCACCGGCAGGGCCACACATTCTTCGTCGCCGAAAACGGTGTCCGGCTGACCGATGCCGTGCCGGCCGAATGCCTGACGCTGATCGATACGTGCGCGGACTGAATCGCGCGCCGCGCCCCGCTCACCACGGCCAGAACATCGATGCGATCGACAGCGCCAGCGCCGCACACAGCGGCGAGTAATACAGCGTGTCCATCCGCGCGAAACGCGACCCGCGAATCCGTTTGAAGAAGCCGACGTAGCGAAAATCGCCGACGGCGCGCACCGCGAAGATCAATGCGAGCGCAACGACCGCGAACGCGATCGTGCAGGGATACGCGTTGCGCCCCAGCCAGCCGGCACGCGCGGCGACCACGCCTGCCCCGCCCAGCAGCGCGAGCGCGACGGTCAGCGTGCCGACCGCCGTCGGCCGCAACAGCGGTACGCCATCCTGCTCCGGAATGGCCGCGCGCTTGCCCAATCGCCCGCCGAACGCCCAGTAGACGTGCACGAGCGCGATGGCGCAAAGCGTCGGCACGCTGAAATACGCACCGGTCATGTCGATCAAGGTCCTCGTCTCGTTGTCTCGTCGTTTTGCCGAAAGGTGTTCGGCTCGCGGCCCCGGCCCGCGCCACGCATGACGATACCGAAACCGCGTCACGTGCGCATTGCGACGTCCGGTCGCAACCGGCGGTGACGCATGCTGCGTTGCAGTGCGCATGCGTCGTCGCACAGCCCGGTCGCTTGACTTCCCTCCGCGCACTACTACCCTGTTATTCCAGTACTGCGGTCGGCAAGGCGCTGCGCAACGGACTGCCCGCACGACGACGATAACGAAGGCCATGGAGGCGACTCATGCTGATCGGTGTGCCGAAGGAGATCAAGAACCACGAATACCGCGTCGGCCTCACGCCGGCCGGCGCGCGCGAACTCACGCGGCACGGCCATCGCGTGCTGGTGCAGCGCGGCGCGGGCACCGCGATCGGCCTGCTCGACGACGACTACACGGCCGCGGGCGCGTCGCTCGGCGACGGCGCCGAAGAAATCTTCGCGCGCGCCGACATGATCATCAAGGTCAAGGAACCGCAGCCCACCGAATGCGCGATGCTGCGGCGCGGCCAGATCCTCTACACGTACCTGCATCTCGCGCCCGATCCCGACCAGGCCGCCGCGCTCGTGAAATCCGGCGCGGTCTGCATCGCGTACGAAACCGTGACGGGCCCCGGCGGCGGCCTGCCGTTGCTCGCGCCGATGAGCGAAGTCGCCGGCCGTATGTCGATCCAGGTCGCGGCGACCCACCTCGAAAGCCCGCGCGGCGGCCGCGGCCTGCTGATGGCCGGCGTGCCGGGCGTGCCGGCCGCGCACGTCGTCGTGCTCGGCGCGGGCGTCGTGGGCACCGGTGCGCTGCAGATGGCGGTGGGCCTCGGCGCGCGCGTCACCGTGCTCGACAACAACGTGAACCGGTTGCGCCAGCTCGATCTCGTGTTCGCCAACCGGATCGCGACCGTCTGCTCGAATGCGCAGACGGTCGACGAAGCCGTGCGCGATGCCGACGTCGTGATCGGCGCCGTGCTCGTTCCGGGCGCATCGGCGCCGCGGCTCGTCACGCGCGACATGATCGCGACGATGCGCAAGGGAGCGGTCGTCGTCGATGTCGCGATCGACCAGGGCGGCTGCTTCGAGACCTCGCATGCGACCACGCACGCGGCGCCGACGTTCGTGGTCGACGGAGTGGTCCACTATTGCGTCGCGAACATGCCCGGCGCGGTCGCGCGCACGTCGACCTTTGCGCTGAACAATGCAACGCTCGGCCATGCGCTCGCGCTCGCCGACAAGGGCTGGAAGCAGGCGATGCTCGACGATCCGCATCTGCGCGCGGGCCTGAACGTGTGCGACGGCCACATCACGTACGAAGCGGTCGCGCTGGCGCTCGGCCTGCCCTACGTCCCGGCGACCGGCGTACTCGCATGACCCTGCCGGCATGAGCTGAACGCAATTCGGCCGGGCCGCGTGGCGTTCACGCGCCCTTCGACCGGCTCCGCTTCGCGCCGCCGCCCGCGCTGCCCGCACCGCCCATCGTGCGTGCCAGCAGCGGCCGCAGTTGCGCGAGCGTGCGCGTGTTCAGCACGTCCTGCCGCGTCAGCCAGCCGCGCCGCGCCTGATCGACGCCGAACGCGAGATGGTCAAGCTCGTCCGCGCCGTACGCATCCGAACCGATCGCGACCAGCACGCCGGCCTTCGCGGCCTCGCGGCACCAGACGTCCGGCAGGTCGAAGCGCCGCGGCTGCGCATCGAGTTCGACGAAGCAGCCGCGCGCGGCGGCCTGCGCGAGCACGCGCGGCACGTCCAGTTCGCACGCGTCGCGCTCGCCGAGCACGCGGCCGGTCGGGTGCGCGAGAATCGTGAAATACGGATGCTCCATCGCACGCAGCATGCGATCGGTCTGCGCGCCGCGCGGCAGGTCGAAGCCGTCGCGTACCGCGCCGACGACGAGATCGAGCCGGCCGAGCATCGCGTCCGGCACGTCCAGGCTGCCATCCTCGCGAATACCGGCTTCCACGCCCTTGAGCAACACGAAATCGTCGAACGCCGCGTTGATGCGGTCGATCTCGTCGAGCTGCCGCGCGAGCCAGTCGAAACCGTCGCGATCGCCGCCAGGCGGCACGCGGTCGGTGACGGCCAGGTAGGCGAGCCCGCGTGCACGCGCGGCGGCGGCCATCGCGCGCAGGCCGTCGCGGCCGGCTGACGCATCGGTATGCGCGTGCAGGTCGCCATGCAGATCCTTGCGCTCGATGAGCGCCGGCAGCGTGCCGGCGCGCGACGCATCGATCTCGCCGCGATCCTCGCGCAACTCGGGCGGCACCTCGCGCAGCCCGATGGCCGCGTAGACCGATGCCTCCGTCGCGCCGGCAATCCGCTCGTCGCCGCGAAACACGCCGTATTCGTTGATCTTCAGGCCGCCGGCCTGCGCGATCCGGCGCAGCGCGATGTTGTGCGCCTTCGACCCCGTGAAGTAGACGAGCGCCGCGCCGAACGCATCGGCATCGACGACGCGCAGGTCGACCTGCAAGCCGTTGGCCAGCATCACGCTCGACCGGGTCTTGCCGTGCGCGAGCACGCGCGCCACTTCGCCGTAACCGACGAACGCTTCGGTGACCGCGACCGGATCATGTGCGGTGACGAGGATGTCGAGATCGCCGACCGTCTCGCGGCGGCGGCGGAAACTGCCGGCCGGCACGGCGTTGCCGACACCGGCCACCGCACGCAGGCGTTCGAGCAACGACATCAGCGCGTGCGCGGCCTCGGGCAGCAGGAAGCGTTGCGGCTCGCGCTGCAGGCGATCGTCGATCGCTTCGAGCAGATGCGCTTCGGTTTTGGCGCCGAAGCCCGGCAGCTCGCGCACATGCCCGTTCTTCGCTTCCGCGCGCAGCTGTTCGAGCGAATCGACGTGCAGCGCGTCATGCAGCGCCTTCACGCGTTTCGCGCCGAGCCCGGGCACGTCGAGCAGCTCGACGATCGCGCCCGGCAGCGCATGGCGCAAGGTTTGCTGCAGCTCGCAGGTGCCGGTCGCGGTGATCTCGCGCAGCTTCGACGCAAGATCGGCCCCGATCGACGGAATCTTCCCGAGATCGTCGCCGTTCGCGATCATCGTCGGGATGTCGCGACCGTAGTCGGCGATCGTCCGCGCGGCGTTGCGGTACGCACGTACGCGAAATGGATTGGCGCCCTGGATCTCGAGCATGTCGGCGATCTCGGCGAACACGGCCGCGCACTCGGCATTGTGGATCGGCATGATTGGCGTGGCTCCCTTCCACGTGGATGGCGCCGCGCGCGGGCGCGACGGCGTCTGCCCGCCCGGCGCCGCATGTCGACGCCGCCGGGCGCTCGTTGGTCATCCTGCGCCGGCCGCGCCGTACGTGCGGCGCGGTGGGAGCCGCAACCTCAGAGCGACGCGCGCGGCGTCGTGGCGTAGCGCCGCTCGTAGAGCGATTGGCAATGCGTGCAGCGTTCGGCGGTCGGGCGCGCCAGCAGGCGCTCGTAGCCGACCGAGCCGTCGCAGTCGATGCATTCGCCGTAACTGCCGTCGCGCATCCGCTGCTGGGCACGGCCGATCGCGCGCAGTTCGGTCAGCTTCATGCCGATCAATGCATGATCGACGTCGACGAACAGGTCGGCGTTCGCCTCGTCGCCCTCGTCCGGCGCCGCGCCGGCAAGCTCCGCATAGGATTCGGACGCGCGCTGGTCTTCGCTGGTGCGGATCTCCGCCCGCAGCGTCTGCTCGCTCTCGTTCAGCCGCTGCTTCAGCGTCTGCCGTTGTTGTGGGTCGAGCGACATGGCCGTCTCTCCTGTTCCGGGTCCGCGCGAAACAGAGCGGCGCGCGGTATCGCGCGGGTGCGCGGCACGCAGGCATGCCCCGTGCCGTCGCATCCGGATGAGCGGCCGGACGCGCAAAACGCCGGACGCATGCGACGCAGGATAAACCCATTGAACACGCGTGTGTTGACCGGAATCAGCGTGCCGGTCATGCCGCGGCGAAGGAGGGGAAACTGGGGACGGACGAGGAATTCCGCCCGCCGCGCGCCCCGAAGCCTGCTGGCACAACCGCAGCGCAGCAATTCCGGCGCGACCACGGCGCTGCTTCCGCGCGCCCGAACCGGCCTCACTCCGTCGGGACGATCGCTCGCACGGCGCCGCTTCGATCATTCGTCATCCTCAGAACGCATTGCGCCCGATGAAGCCGCGCACCACCGTCAGCAGGATGATCTTGATGTCGAACCAGAAGCTCCAGTTCTGCATGTAGAACAGATCGAACTTCACGCGTGCCTCCATCGCCTCGACCTTGCGCGTTTCACCGCGATAGCCGTTCACCTGGGCCCATCCGGTGATGCCGGGCCGCACGCGGTAGCGGTACATGTAGCAGTCGATCAGTTGCCGGTAGAAGTCGTCGTGTTCGATCGCGTGCGGACGCGGACCGACCACCGACATCTGCCCGAACAGCACGTTGAAGAACTGCGGCAGCTCGTCGAGCGACGTGCGCCGCAGGAACGCGCCGACGCGCGTGATGCGCGAATCGTTGCGCGACGCCTGCCGCACGACGCCCGGCTGCGCGCGATGCACGCGCATGGTCCGGAACTTGAGGATATCGAACTCGCGGCCGTCGACCCCCTTGCGGCGCTGCCTGAACAGCACGGGCCCCGGCGACGACAGCTTGACCGCGATCGCCAGCATCGTCAGCAGCGGCAGCAACGGAATCAGCACGCCGAACGCGAACAGCCGGTCGAACGCGAACTTGGCCCACAGCTCCGGCGCGGAACGCGGCGTGGTCGCGAGATTGATCGCCGGCATGCCGAGCACGTCGGTCGCGGAACGATCGACGACCGCCATCTGCCGCACGTCGGGCAACAGCCGCAACTCGACGAACTCGTCGCGCAGCTCGCGCACGATGCGCTGGATTCGCCACTCGTGCGACATCGGCAGCGTGAGCCAGACCTCGTCGATGTCGCCGCCGCGAATCAGTTCGCGCAACGCGTTCCAGTCGCCGATCACCGGCACGCCGCCGATGCCGCCCGCGGCGGCCTGGGCATCGTCGTCGAATACGCACGCGGCCACGAACGGGCCATTCGGCGCCAGTTGCATCCGCTCGATCGCGACGCGCCCGTACGCCGTTGCGCCGACGACGGCGACGCGGCGCTGCCGCGCCCGCGGGTCGCCGCGCGTCAGCGCGAGCCCCAGCAGCGCCGCGCGCCCGAGCAGCAGCGCCGCGTCGCCGGCCAGCACCGTGCGCACGATCCAGCGGGTCGTCACCGTGCCGCCGCGATTCATGATCCACATCGTGCCGGCCACCGTCAGCACGCTCGCGCAAACGACCGCCACCAGCGTGTGCGTCAGCACGTGCGCGCCACCCTGCACCGCCACGCCGCCGCGCACGGTGCGCAGGTAACGCGGCAGCAGCGCCACCGTCAGCACGCACAGCAACGCGATCGCACCGCGCTGCGCGTCGGACAACGCATGCCAGCCGAGACCCGACGCCGCCTGCGCGACCAGCGCGCCCGCCAGCACCAGCACGACGTCGGCCGCCGCGATCGCGGCACGCCGCATCGCATTCGTTCCACCGGACATCGACTGCATCGTCACGCACCGTGTGCGGGAAATCCGCGGTGCCCTTCCGGCATGCGCGAGCGAACCGTCGCCGGCATCGCATTCCCGCGCGTGCCGAGCAACCGGCGATAGTCCGCGCGAATCAGGTCGTAGCATTCGCAGGCGTGATGTTCGAGGCCGTCGCGGTCGAGCACCGTGATGCGGCCGCGGCGCTGCCGGATCAGCCCGGCTTCCTGCAGGTTCCCGGCCGCTTCCGTCACGCCCTCGCGCCGCACGCCGAGCATGTTCGCGATCGTCTGCTGCGTGACCGCCAGCTCGTCGCCGTCGATCCGGTCGTGCGCGAGCAGCAGCCAGCGGCTGAGCTGTTCGCTGACCGAGTGGTGCCGGTTGCACAGCGCGCTGCGCGAGATCTGCGCCATCGTCGCCTGGCAGGTGTTGAGCAGCAGCCGATAGGTCTGCGGCGACCGCTCGAATTCGGCGCGCATCACGCAACTCGGCACGCGATAGGCCATCCCGCCGATCCGCACCTCGACCCGGTTCGACGCCGCGATCCCGCCGACCAGCGTCCCCAGCCCGACCACACCCTCGCGGCCGACCACCGCCACCTCGACCATCGCACCGTCCTCCATCAGGTGCTGGACCGACATCATCGCCGTCGTCGGAAAATGCAGATGACGCATCGGCTCGCCGACCCGGTCGAGCATCCCGGCCTTGATCCTGACCAGTTCGAGATGCGGTGCGATGGTGCGGATGCTGTCCTCCGGGAGGGCAGCAAGAATGGCATTCGCCGAATAGCTCGAGTGAAGATGAAGCATGTCTGTATCCCTTTTATCGTCCGCGCCGCCTGCAACCGCATGCACGGAATTCGTTATCGCGATGCGCGCTAGGACATTGACAGCGGTTGCGGCCCACAACCCTGAATCCGACTGGCCATCGGTTTGTCATTGCCCGATTGAGTCGACTGTCCCGTTCTCTACACGCCAGCCCGAATAAGCGATTTACGTGCCAATAGCCGCCCGTCCTTAATATATGAATCACATCCGATTTAGCGCCCCCGAATAACCGACCCCAAAAGCGAAAAAACGTCTCATTTCCGGACACTCCTCCATCCGCTGGACACAGCGCGCATTCGACTGATCAATTCCCGCGTATCGGATCAGGGCTGCTACGCGGCGGCCACGACGCTTATCGTTCAAATACTTACGGCCGATTTTCAATTGTTTCCGTGATGTGCAGCGCAGCATTTACCGGCGCCCCAGCCCCTCACACGCTCGTTTCAAACTGTCTCAAAATTGAATCGGCATACTCATTCGGCACTCTGTCCGCTACCGCACATATCACCCACAAGCCTTTGATTTAAATGAAAAATCAGGCGATCCCCATTTATTTGTCAAATAATGTTCAATGCCTTTCCGACACTTTCGCTGTACGATGCGCACGTCGTTCGATTGATTCCCTATCGACATCGAATGACAAGCAAGCACACGATTCCATTTCAGGATGATTAATTCTGGCGAAATGAATTCTTAAATCGGCATAACGTTTGCGCTCAATCGCAACCGTCAAACTTTGTAAAATTACAGAATGCGGAATTGGACGATTTCAATTGCGTGCTAGCCTTTTTCGCGAGTATCGTCATTCCGTTTTTGATCCACACAAGTCCGCACGATCGTGCGAAATCCCGTTCCGGGATTCGCCGAAACGACGCGCGACCGCCAACCTGCGAGGATGCGCCCGTGACTCACCAGGCCGCCGACGCCGTCGCGCATGCGAACGGCATGATCGAGCTTTCCCACAGCTTCGACGCCAACCGGTTTCTCGCGGCCATCGACCGCGACGAACTCCTCACACTGACGCCTCACCTGCAACTCGTTCACCTGAAATCCGGGCAAGTGCTCTGCGAACCCGGCGAAATGCTCGCCGCGGTCTACCTGCCGGTCACGACCGCGATTTCGCTGCAGTACGTGTCGTCCGGCGGCATGACGCTGGAAGTCGCGGAGATCGGCAGCGAAAGCGTGGTCTGCGACGACGTGATCGGCGGCAGCGGCCGGATGCCGTGCCGTGCGCTCGCGTGCCGCGACGGCTTCGTCTACCGACTCGACCGGCGTGTGTTCGCCGCCGCGTTCGATGCGTCGCCGGTGATCCGCCACCTCGTGTTCGTCTGCGTGCGGCTGCTGATGGCGCAGGTGTCGCAGATCACGTTCTGCAGCCGTCATCACGTGCTCAAACATCAGTTATGCAGATGGTTCCTGCTGGCGTTCGACCGCACGCGCAGCATCGAGATCCAGGTGACGCACAGCATGCTCGCGCAAATGCTCGGCGTACGGCGCGAAACGGTCACGGACGCCGCCGGTGAAATCCAGAAGCTCGGCCTGATTCGCCAATACCGCAGCTCGATCGAGCTCGCGGACCTCGACGGCCTCGAAAAAATGTCGTGCGGCTGCCGCGCGATCGTGCGCGACGAGATGAAGCGCATCCTGTCGGCCGACTCGGGCGTGCCGGCCGCGTCGCGCGCGTGATCGGCGCACCGGCCGGGGCGGCGCTTCGATGCCGCCCGCGTGCCGGGTCAGCCGTTTGTAGGGTGGCGAACAGAACGTCGTGTCTGCCAATGGTCTACTGATGCCGGACTGCCGGGGGGATGTCAGCGCTGATCGCGCGTCTGCCCGAGCGGACGACACCACGCACGCCGGAGCAGCACGTGAAAAACGAAATCAGAACCATCCTGAAGCACGTCGCCCATCTCGAAGCCGCGATCGATTCGATCGGTGACGGGGACGACCTCTACGAAGCGGGCCTCTCCTCGCTCGATACGATCCAGCTGATGCTCGCGATCGAAAAGCAGTTCAACATCGAGATTCCCGACGAGATGCTGAACCGCAACCTGTTCCGCAGCATCGACGCGCTCGCGGACACGATCGCCACGCTGCAACGCACCGAGCACTCCGCATGAGCGCGCTGCTTCCCGAACTCGCGTCCGACAGCGATTCGCATCGGCTCGACGAGGCCGCGCATGCCGTCGCGCAGATCGCCGCCCAGCATGCCGATGCGGTCGATCGCGACGCGCGCTGCCCCGTCGAGGCGATCGAGGCGATGCGCGCGCGCCGCCTGCTCGGCGCAATGGTGCCGACCCATCTCGGCGGCGCTGGCGCGTCGCTGGAAGACATCGCGTCGGCCTGCTCGATCCTCGGCCAGGCCTGCGCGTCGTCGGCGATGGTGTTCGCGATGCACCAGATCCAGGTCGCCTGCATCGTCGACCACGCCGCCGACCAGGGCTGGCACCGGCTGTTCCTGCAACAGCTCGTGCGCCACCAATGGCTGCTCGCATCGGCCACGTCGGAAGACGGCGTCGGCGGCAACCTGCGCGCGAGCCAGTGCGCACTCGAGATCGACGGCGGTGGATTCCGGCTGCACAAATCCGCGCCGACGATCTCGTACGGCGACTACGCCGACGGCATTCTCGCCACCGCGCGACGCGATGCGGATGCGCCGGCTTCCGAGCAGGTGCTCGTCACGCTGCTGCGCGACGGCTATACGCTCACGCGCCGCGGCGAATGGGACACGCTCGGCATGCGCGGCACGTGCAGCAACGGCTTCGTGCTGGACGCGCAAGGCGCCGCCGTGCAATGCCTGCCGGTGCCGTTCGCGAAGATCGCCGAGGAAACGATGGTGCCGGTCTCGCACATCCTGTGGGCCGCGGTGTGGATCGGCGTGGCCGGCGACGCGTTTCATCGCGCGCACCAGTTCTTCCGCGCACAGGCGCGCCAGACCGACGGCGCACCGTCGCCCGCCGCGCGGCGCATCGCCGAGTCGCTCGCGCTGATGCAGGCGATGCAGGCCCGCGTCGACAACGTGCTGCGCCTCCACGCGAACGCGTCGGCCCGCTCGTGGTCGGCCGGCATGGCCTGGGCCGCCGAGATCAATACGCTGAAGACCTACGTGTCGGCGACCGCGCTCGAAGTCGCGCAGCAGGCGATGATGATCTGCGGGATGGCCGGCTACAAGCAAGGCACGCCGTTCAGCATCGGCCGCCACATTCGCGACCTGCACGCGGCGCCGCTGATGATCAGCAACGACCGCATTGCCGCCAACACTGCGAGCCTGTTGCTCGCGCTGCGTCCTGCGACGCTGGAGAAACATACGTGAACGATCGCCTCGCCGTGCCCTCCGCCGCCTCCGTTCCCGCCGACGCGCCGCTCGACCGCGCGGGCGTCAATCCGCTGCGCGACGCGCTGATCGATGCGGGCCTGCTGGTTTCGACCGGTATCCAGGGCCTGTTCGGCCGCAGCGAACGATTCGAGCGCGTGGTCGAGGCGCTCGACGCGTTCGTCACGCGCATCGGCGCCGACCAGCAGGCCGAAGTGCTGCGCTTTCCGCCGGCGATGAGCCGCATGGAGTTCGAGCGCAGCGAATACATGAAGAGCTTCCCGCAACTGGCGGGCAGCGTGCATGCGTTCTGCGGCGACGAGCGCCAGCATCAGCGCGTGCTGCAATGCCTCGATCGCGGCGACGACTGGACCGAGAACCAGAAGCCGACCTACGTCGTGATGACGCCGGCCGCGTGCTACCCCGTCTATCCCGTCGTCGCCCGCGCGGGCGCGCTGCCGGCCGACGGCCGCATCGTCGACGTGTTCTCGTACTGCTTCCGTCACGAACCGTCGCTCGACCCGACCCGCATGCAGTTGTTCCGGATGCGCGAGTACGTGCGAATCGGCACGCCCGAGCAGATCGTCTCGTTCCGCGAGACGTGGATCGAACGCGGCACGCGGATGATCGAGTCGCTGGGCCTGCCGAATGCGATCGATCTCGCGAACGACCCGTTCTTCGGACGCGGCGGCAAGATCGTCGCGGACAGCCAGCGCGAGCAGAGCCTGAAGTTCGAGCTGCTGATCCCGATCGAGCACGACGATCGCCAGACCGCGTGCCTGAGCTTCAACTACCACATGGACCACTTCGGGCTGCTGTGGGACATCCGCACCGCGACGGGCGACGTCGCGCACACGGGCTGCGTCGGCTTCGGCCTCGAGCGGCTCACGCTCGCGCTGTTCCGCCACCACGGCTTCGACATCGACGCATGGCCGCAAGCAGTTCGCGACGTGCTGTGGGGCACGCGATGAGGTTCGTTTCCCGCGACGGCGAAGACGCGTCGTTCGAGAGCGTGCGCCACCGCGCGCGCCACTACCGGCCGCACCCGCTGCACAGTCAGGAGATGGTCTGGAAACAGACCAACTGCTACGTCGACATGTGGCTCGAGGTGCTCCGGTGGTGGGGCCTCAATCCGTACGCGGCGCTGCCGTTTACGATCGCGCTCGATTTCGAGGGCGACCAGTTCACGTTCTTCAAGTTTCCGCACGACGAGCTGGAGCGGCTCTACGGGATCGTCGTGCAGGAACATTCGATCTACGAGCCGCTCGACCAGCACATCGAGACGCAGGTCGCACGCGGCCACCTGATGATCGTCGAGGTCGATGCGTGGTTCCTGCCCGATACGCGCGGCAGCAGCTACCGCACCCAGCACACGAAGACGACGATCGGCATCGACGCGATCGACCGCGCGAAGCACCAGATCGGCTACTTCCACAACAGCGGCTATTACGTCGCCGAGGATTTCGACTACAACGGGCTCGTCGGCGGCAGTTCGCCGATGACGCTGCCGCCGTACGTCGAATGCGCGAAGCGACGCTTTGCGCCGCTCGACGAGCGCGCGCTCTGCGAAGCGTCGCTCGCCGCGTTGCAGCGCCACCTGCGGCGCCTGCCGGTCGTCGATCCGATCGCGGCGTTCCGTCGGCAGTTGCAGGCCGACGCGCCCATCCTCGCGGAGGCGCCGCTCGAGCACTTCCATGCGTATTCGTTCAATTCGGTGCGTCAGCTCGGCGCGAATTTCGAACTGTTCGGCCACTATGCGCGCTGGCTGCAGGCGAGCGGCTGCACCGGGCCGTTCGCCGAGATCCGCGCCGCGTGCGATCGCATCGCGTCGGAGGCGATGGTGCTCGAATTCCGGCTCGCGCGCGCGTGCGCACGCGGCAAGGAAGAACGCGGCGATTCGACGCTCGAAGCGATCGAGACCGCGTACGGCGACCTCGTCGCGTGCGCGCGGCAGATCGGTGCGCCGCTGCGGCACGTGACGCCCGTGCGCTACGACACGGAGCCCGTGTCGGCCATGCGGTGACGCGCGCGCGCCCCCTGCCCGCGTGGTCGATGCTGGCGACGGCCGCGGGCGCCGTGCAGGACCCGCGCGACCTCCCTGCCGACGACGGCGGCTGGATCGCGGCGCCGGTGCCCGGCACGGTCGCGCAGGCGCTCGCGCTGGCCGGCCGGCTCGACGAAGCCGCGTCGCTCGACGAGCGCGACCACTGGTACCGCCTCGAGCTGCGCGGGCGCGGGCCGCGCATCCTGCGCTTTCACGGCCTCGCGACGCTCGCGCAGGCCTGGCTCGACGACACGCCGATCCTCCATTCCGACAGCATGTTCGTCGCGCACGACGTGCCCGTGTCGCTCGACGGCACGCACCGGCTGACGATCTGTTTCCGCGCACTCGCGCCGCACCTGCGCGACGCACGCGCACCGCGCCGGGCGCGCTGGCGCACACGGCTGGCCGAGCCGGCCGGGCTGCGCACGATCCGCACGTCGCTGTTCGGGCACATGCCGGGCTGGTTTCCGCCGTACGTGCCGACCGGCCCGTGGCGGCCCGTCGACGTGCTCGATCCGGCCGACGGGCCCGTTCTCTCCGATTGCAAACTGCAGGCACGCGTCGAAGGCGACACGGGCTGGCTCGATGCGGAACTGACGTTCGCCGCGCCGCTGCCCGACACGTTCGCGGCGCGGCTGTCGTGCGGCGAACATCACGCGACGCTCGAACGGGCCGGCGCCGACCGGCTGCGCACGAGCGTCGCGATCCCCAACGTGCGCCGCTGGTGGCCGCATACGCATGGCGAACCGGCGCTCTACGAGATCGCGCTGCATATCGGCGCTACGCGCCGGCCGCTCGGCTCGACGGGTTTTCGCACGATCGAGATCGATCCCGGCGCCGACGGCAAGGGGTTCGGACTGCGCATCAACGGCGTGCCCGTGTTCGCGCGCGGCGCATGCTGGAGCAGCGCCGCGCCGCTCGCGCTGCACGCGGACGACGCGACCTACGGCTACCTGCTCGGGCTCGCCCGCGACGCCGGTTTCAACATGATCCGCGTCGGCGGCACGATGACCTACGAGGCCGACGCATTCCACGCGGCGTGCGATCGGCTCGGGCTGCTGGTGTGGCAGGACTTCGGTTTCGCGAACTTCGATTACGCGCTCGACGATCCCGCGTTCGCGGCCAACGTCGATCGCGAAGCGAGCCAGTTCCTCTCGCGTCGCGGCGCCTCGCCGTCGCTTGCGGTGCTGTGCGGCGGCAGCGAGATCGCGCAGCAAGCCGCGATGTCGGGGCTCGGGCCGAAGCAGCGCTTCCTCGAATTGACGGCCGACCGGCTGGCCGGCCACGCCGCCGCGCACCGCCCCGATGTCCCTTACGTGCCCGATTCGCCCGACGGCGGTGTCCTGCCGTTCACGCCGCGCGAGCGCGTGTCGCACTACTACGGCGTCGGCGCGTACCTGCGTCCGCTCGACGACGCGCGCCGCGCGGACGTGCGCTTCGCGAGCGAATGCCTCGCGTTCGCGAACGTGCCGTGCGACGCGACGCTCGCGGAACTCGGCTGGCCCGGCGTGCACGAGCCTCGCTGGAAGGCGGCCGTGCCGCGCGACCCCGGCACGTCGTGGGATTTCGACGATATCCGCGACCACTATCTGCAGACGCTCTACGACGTCGCGCCCGACCGGCTGCGGCGCGAGGACCCGGCGCGCTATGTCGAGCTGTCGCGTGCGGTGATCGCGGACGTGATGCGCGAGACGTTTTCCGAATGGCGCCGCGCCGGCTCGCGCTGCGCCGGCGCGCTCGTGTGGCAGTTCCAGGACGTGATGCCGGGCGCCGGATGGGGGGTGATCGACGCCGCGCACCGGCCGAAATCGGCCTGGTATGCGCTGCGCCAGGTGCTGCAGCCGATCCAGGTGCTGCTCGTCGACGAAGGACTGAACGGGCTCGACGTGCACGTCGTCAACGAGCGCCCGGCGCCGCTGTCGGCGGCGATCGAGCTGGTCGCGCTGCGTGACGGCCGCACGCCGGTCGCGCGGGCCGGCTGCCCGGTGCGGATCGCCGCGTACGACACGGTGCGGCTCGGCTCGGCCGAGTTGCTCGGCCGCTTCTTCGACTGGACCTACGCGTACCGTTTCGGCCCTTGCGAACACGATACGGTCGTCGCGACCTTGCGCGCCGACGACGGCACGCTGCTGTCGCAGGCGTTCCATTTCCCGTCCCGCACGCATCCGGCCGTGCTGGCGCGCCGCGAACCGGGGATCGAGGCATGCGTGTCGCGCACCGACGAGACCTGGCACGTCGACATCGACACCCGCCACGTCGCCCGCCACGTGCAGATCGACGCGCCGGGTTTCATGCCGGGCGACGACTGGTTCCATCTCGCGCCCGGCACGCCGGCGCGCATCGCGCTGATTCCATTGCGAATCGACGGGAAGCCCGCGGCGGCTGACGACAACGCGCCGCCCGCGGTGGAAATCCGTGCCGTGAACGCCTCACGCGCGGTGCGGGCCACCCAAGCCGGGTGACGCGACGCTCGCGGCTGCCGCGAGCGTCGTGCCGCCATGTATCAATCGGACGAGCCTGTCCCGCGCGGCCGCTCGATACCGTACGCCTCCATCCAGCGATACAGCGTCGCGCGCGACACGCCGAGTTCGCGCGCCGACGCGGCAACGCGCCCGCGCGTCCGCAGCAACGCGATTTCGATCGCCTCGCGTTCGATCGACTTGCGGATGTCGGCCACCGACGGCGACGCCGCGTCGAGACAGTATTCGAGCTCGAGGTCCTGCGCGGTGATCAGGCGCCCTTCCGTCATCACGACCGCACGGCGCACGCGGTTGATCAGCTCGCGGACGTTGCCCGGCCAGTCGTGCTTGTAGAGCGCCGTGATCGCATCGGTCGAGAACCCGCGCACGCGATGGCGCGCGTCGCCGCGAAAGCGTTCGAGCATGTGGTGCGCGAGCAGTTCGATGTCCTTGCCGCGGGCGCGCAGCGGCGGCTGGTCGATGCGCATCACGCAGAGACGGTGGAACAGGTCGGCGCGAAAACGCCCTTCTTCCATTGCCTCGCGCAGATCGACGTGCGTTGCCGACACGATCCGGACGTCGACCGGCACCGGATCGCTTCCGCCAAGACGATGAATCGAACGCTCCTGCAGAAATCGCAGCAGGCTCGCCTGGCTTTCGTGCGGCAGGTCGCCGATTTCGTCGAGCAGCAGCGTGCCGCCGTTCGCGGCTTCGACGTAGCCGATCTTGCGCGCGTTCGCGCCGGTAAACGCACCGCGTTCATAGCCGAACAGTTCCGATTGCAGCAGATGCGGCGGGATCGCGCCGCAGTTGACGGCAACGAACGGGCCGTTGCGCCGTTCCGAATGACGATGGATCGCGACGGCCGTGAGTTCCTTGCCGGTCCCCGTTTCGCCGAACACGAACACCGGTGCGTCGGTGCGCGCGAAACGCCGCACCGTATCGAACAGCCGCAGCATCGCGCTGCAGGTGCCGACGATGCCCTTTTCTTCCGATTCGAGCTGTTCGCGATCGCGCGCGAACAGGCATTCCATGCCGTAGGCATGGCCGACCGTATCGGCGATCCGCTGGTGCGACGCCGGCAACGTCACGTAGTCGAAGCAGTAGTCGCGCAACAGCGCCCGCACGTTCGGCGAGGCGGTCTGGCCGACATCCACGAGCGCCACCCAGACGACGTCGCGCATCGACGCGCAGGTCGACGCGATGCTGCCGATCGCATCGGCGTGGCCGCCGCTCAAGTCGAGAATGCCGCAGGTAATTTCGCCGGACGTGTCGCGCAGCTCGTTCGCATGCGCGACGACCGATACTTTCCAGTCGCGGCGCGACAATTCCTTTCGCAGCATCACGGACGGCGACTGCGTCCAGTAAATCAACGGACGCTGCCCGTTACCGCTCCCCACGCCGGCGCTCTTATCGCGCGTTATTGGCATATTCATAACGAACCATCATTTTCTGCACTCCGCGAACCGTACGCGTGCGCTGCGGCCGGCGGCGCATGGCCGCCTTTCCGCGCTGCGTTTCCGCAGCCTTGGCGAAGATCGAAACTGCACACGGCGAGAACCCCCGGAGGTCGAGCCGAATGTCATCCGGCCTCGTTGTCATCGAACTCGAACGGAATGCGCGGCTACGGGAGCCACGACATTCCGGCTTTGAAGCGACCCGCCGTCAGGCGGGGCACGTCGGCAACGGAAATTCCGTCCACATGTGCGTCGCGTCGTACACGACAGTCGCGCCCGATGCTGAACCGGAGGGCTGCCAAACCGCGCCCGGATTGACCGCCCCATTTCATCCGCACCTGAATCTACACCCCGTTTCGCGTTGGTCTTGTTACCAAACGATAAACCTGAATCAGTCGGTTACGCTGCCCGCGGCGCGGCGCCGTGCGCTTTTGACCACTGAGATTTGATTATCTATGACCATTCCCGTCAATCAGTGGCAAATACTACTTTTCCGCAAGATTGATCCCGGCGATTGCCCGTGATTTCCATCGAAATCTCCCAAAAATCGCGGCGCCGTGTTCGCCGGACCGCATAATCCCGCCCGCGGCCGGGTAGCCGGATCGCATCGCGGCGGCGCGCGGGCCGCCCGGCAGTTACACGTCGTAATCACCGCGTAATCCTCGACATCGCGCCGCACCGGCTCTTTTAGGCGGATTCGCGCCGACCCGCGTGAGTCGGCGTGAATACCGGGCGTTGGCGCGCGTGTCGTGCGATGCAGCATGATCGCCCCCTTGCGCGGCCGCGCCAGCCGCACGGCTCGAACGGGTGCCGACGCCTGACAGATCGCGGCGATCGGGCATGCGCGCGAGCGGCAGCGTACCGACGCCGGACGGGTGCACCGCGCAGGTGCGCGCCATTCCGCTGGAATGCGGCGAGATCGCATGAATCCGCCGACGCCCCGCAATCGGCGGCGATCCTGTGTCACGCACTGCCGCGCACGATCAGCCCAGGCTCGCAATTTCCGGTCCCGCCTCCGTCCGTCGTTTGCGTGCGATGTCGTCCGACCGTGCTTCATTGCAGGCCGCCACGATGAATCAATTATGAAAAGGCACCGGCCCGGACGGTGTGTGCTACCGCACCTTGCGACGCTCGCGCGTCATGCGCATCGCCCCGTATCCGGCGCCGGCGTGCGAATCCCGAGGGTGAGTACGCTTTCGAACAGACCGCCGTACCGCGCATCCGGATGATGAGGATCGCCGCGCTGCACGGAACGATCGCGTCCGTGCGGCGCGGCATGCCGAAGGCATCACGCGAGGACAGCATCATGGAATGGCATTGTTGTGAATTCGAACATCTGAGCGCCGTCGATCTCTATGCAATCCTGCGCGCGCGCAACGCCGTGCTGGTGGTCGAGGACGCGCACACGCATCTCGACATCGACGGCAAGGACGCGGGCGCGCTGCACGTCTACGCGAGCGTGCGCGACGGCGACACGACGGAAGTCGCCGCCTACGCGCGCATCCTGCCCGGCGACGACATCGATCCGGACGTCGTGATCGACAAGGTGCTGACGAGCGAAAGCTGCCGAGACGACGACACGCTCGAACGCCTGATCGAGCGCGCGCTCACCGCCGCGCAGGCCGCGTGGCCGGACACCGCGGTGCGCACGCACGTGCCTGCGCCGCGTCAGGCGTTCTACAAACAGTTCGGATTCCGCAAGGCCTACGGCCCGTATCTCGAACAGGGCGCGCCGTTCGTGGGCCTGGTCCGGTCGGCCGACCGCGCGGCCGGCGCGCTGCGTCAGCTGCTGTCGCGCGCCGTTTCGGTCTCGCGCAACGACGACGCACGCGCCGACGGCCGCGCTCACCCCCGACTACCTGCCGATACCGGAGCGAACCGATGACCCGCACCCTTCGCCCGGTTCCCGAACCCGATCTGCCGAGCATCCTGCCGGTGATTCTCGCCGGCGGCTCCGGCACGCGGCTGTGGCCGCTGTCGCGCGAGCAGTATCCGAAGCAACTGATCGAGCTGGTTTCGAACGAGTCGCCGCTGTCGGCGACAGCGCGCCGCCTGAACGGCATCGCGAACGCGTCGCTCGGCGACACGCTGCTGCTCGTGTGCGGCGAACAGCATCGCTTCATGAGCGCCGAGCAGGTACACGGCCGCTCGGCGCCTGCCCGCATCCTGCTGGAGCCGGCCGCGCGCAACACCGCGCCCGCGCTGACGCTTGCGGCGCTCGATGCGAGCGCGCTCGCGGACGATCCCGTGCTCGCCGTGATGCCGGCCGATCACGTGATCGTCGACGTCGGCGCGTTCCAGGACGCGATCGCGCGTGCGGCGCGTTATGCGCAGGAAGGCGCGATCGTCACGCTCGGCGTGCTGCCGCGCCGCGCGGAGACCGGCTACGGCTACATCCAGGTCGGCGAACCGCGCTCGGGCCGCCGCGGCAGCCAGGGCGGCTACGCGATCGGGCGTTTCGTCGAAAAGCCCGATGCAACGCTCGCCGAGCGCTATCTGCAATCGGGCGATTACTGGTGGAACAGCGGGATCTTCGTCACGCGCGCATCGGTCTGGCTGAAGGCGATCGGCGCACTCGCGCCGGGCATCCACGCAGCCTGCGACAGCGCATGGCGCGCGGGCGTCGCCGACGATCCGTTCTTCCGGATCGATGCGGCGGCCTTCGACGCGTGCCCGGCGGATTCGATCGACTATGCGGTGATGGAGCGCCTCGCGGAACACGCCGAACTCGGCATCGAAGGCATCGTGGTGCCGCTCGCGGCGGGCTGGTCGGACGTCGGCACGTGGGACGCGATCTGGGAAATCATGCCGAAGGACGACCAGGGCAACGTCGCGCGCGGGCCGATCGTCTTCGAGGATACGCAGGACAGCCTCGTGCGTTCGGAAGGCCGTCTCGTCGCGTGCGTCGGGATGAAGGACGTCGTCGTGATCGAGACGGCCGATGCGGTGCTGGTCGCGAACAAGCACGACGTGCAGCGCGTGAAGAACATCGTCGCGCGCCTGAAGACCGACCAGCGCCCGCAGGCGAGCGAGCACCGCAAGGTGCAGCGACCGTGGGGCCACTACGATTCGATCGATCTCGGCGAGCGCTTCCAGGTGAAGCGGATCGTCGTCGAACCCGGCAAGCGGCTGTCGCTGCAGATGCACTATCACCGCGCCGAGCACTGGATCGTCGTGCGCGGCACCGCGAAGGTGACGCGCGGCGCCGACACGTTCCTGCTGTGCGAGAACGAATCGACGTACATCGCCGTCGGCGAAGTGCATCGACTCGAGAATCCCGGCCGGATTCCGCTCGAAATCATCGAGGTGCAGTCGGGCAACTATCTCGGCGAGGACGATATCGTGCGGTTCGAGGATCAGTATGGGCGGGCGGTCGAGGCACTGCCGCCGCAATCCGTGCAGCCTGCGTCACCCGCAACGCATGCACCTGTCGATATGATCGACACTGCTCGACAGACGTGAGCCGAACCGCCCGGATATGCGCGACATCTGGCCGAAGGCACGTCGGCCACTCAATGTAAGCCATCGCACCTAGTCAGCCGCACGGGCATAGCACAATGCTTGTGACGCACGGAATCAAGTGCGCCCGTGCGACCGCTGCCGGTTTCGCGAATGAGGACGCAACTTACTCAATGCCAAATCATTCAGGAATGCATAGTTCTACGATTCCTCATGACGAGCCGATCGGACGCAACCGACTTCGCGATTTGCCGGATACCCGCGTCTTGCGGGCGGCCGCGCCACACCCGGTCGAACTAACCGTCTCGAAGATGACCAGACAAAGAATCGTTCACATTGTCGAAGCGTTTGGCGGCGGCGTGCTGTCCATGCTGGTCCATCTCGCCAACCACGCCGCAGCGGCCGGCGTCGACGTGACCGTGCTGCATTCGATCCGCTCCGAGACGCCGATCGATTTCCCGACGCTGTTCCGGCCCGGCATCAAGCTCGTCCACGTCGCGATGGCTCGCGAAATCAGCATCAGGCAAGACTTGATCAGCGTGAAGGAACTGGCCGACATGCTTCGCGAATGCGACCCGACAGTCATCCACCTTCACTCTTCGAAGGCCGGAGTGCTAGGGCGTGCTGCCGCGAGGATAGCGACACCTGGTGCGAAGGTGCTCTATTCACCGCATGGACTCTCGTTCTTGCGTCGTGACGTCTCCCGCGCGAAACAGCTTGCCTACCTCGGCTTTGAACGAATGGCGGCCCTTCTGGGCGGCACCATCGTCGCCTGCTCGGACAGCGAGCTCAGGGAAATCAAAGGCAGGATTCGGGCAAAAACGGCGGTGCTCGTGGAAAACGGCGTCAATGTAGCCGAGGTTCCTTCACGTCAACCGCGTGGCGATCGAAAGATCGTGGTAGGGATGAGCGGGCGCGCGTCGTTTCAGAAAAATCATCAAGCCTTCCTGCAACTGGCGACCGATCTGCGCGATTCCGATCTGACGTTCATGTGGATCGGCGGCACCCCTGACGACATCCCGGATCAGCAGGAAAACCAGGTCATTTCCTGTAGCGGATGGGTGACACGCACGCGTGCACTCGAACTGACGTCCCAACTGGATATCTACGTCCAGACATCCCGCTGGGAAGGCATGCCCGTCGCGCTGATCGAAGCCCAGGTCGCCGGGCTGCCCGCGGTGGTGACCGACGTCGTCGGCAACCGCGACGTCGTCATTCATGGTGTGACCGGCTATGTCGCGTCAAACGCCGACGAGATGGCGCGGTATGTGGCCATGCTCTGCGACGACCACCAGTTGCGAGAGCAAATGGGGGAATCGGCGAGAAAGTTCGCACTTCATCGATTTTCCATGAACGCGATTTTCCGGCAATGGCAATCCCTTTACGGACTGAGCCCCCATTTGCGTACCGTCCCTGCACGACGGTTCGAGCCTGCGGCGCCCGATCACGTCGAGGCCTGACACGCGGCCGGAACCGGATCGGGTGGCCGCGGCCTCGAGCGCGAAGCCGTCGGGATATCGCGTGCATGGCCGGGATGGAACGCGCCGACGCAACGCATAACGACAGACAAACGCTGCCGTTCAGGGCGCGCGGCAAGCGCCCTGGACGCGCATCGATTTCACCGGATTTGACATGAGCACGCCCAAAAAACCCAAGCAACTCGTATATAACGGCCGATTCTCCACCCAAAAGACGACCGGCGTGCAACGCGTCGCCCGCGAGCTCATCGCCGCCCTGGTCAGGGTGCAACCGCAAGGCTCGATCACGGTTCTCGTGCCTCCGCACGCCGACGCGACGGTGGACGGGACGACGACGCTCAAGGTCGGTTTTTCCAAGGGCGTGATCTGGGAACAACTGGCATTGCCGCTTTTTTCGTCTCGTAACCGCATCGTCAACCTGAGCAATTCCGCTTCCGTTTTCCTCGGCAATCAGATCATCTACATGCACGATGCCGCGGTGTTCGACACCCCTGCCCACTTTTCCCGACTGTTCCGGGCGTGGTATCGGGTCATGTTCTGGATTCTCGCGCGCACGTCCCTATGCGTGTTGACCAATTCTCGCTTCTCGCGCGATCGCCTCGCTCACCACTGTGGTGTTTCAACGAAAAAAATCAGCGTCGTGCCGCTCGGTGCCGACCATCTCGACGCCCTGGAACCGGACGCGAGCATACTGAAAACACTCTCGCTCACGCCGGGCAGATTCGTGCTGGCGGTCAGCAGCATGAATCCGACCAAGAACTTCGGCCGGCTGATCGCGGCATTCCGACAACTCAACGACGCGTCAGTGGATCTGGTCATCGTCGGCATGCGCAATGCCGCCGTTTTCGGAACGCAAGACGATATTGCCGCCACCGAGCAGAACATCAAGTACGCCGGATACATCAGCGACGAACAATTGAAGGCACTGTACCAACATGCCGTCTGCTTCCTCTACCCGTCGATCTATGAAGGCTTCGGCATTCCGCCGCTCGAAGCCATGCGCCAGGGTTGCCCGACCCTCGTGGGACGATCGGCGGCATTGCCCGAGGTCTGCGGCGATGCAGCGCTGTACTGCGATCCCTATTCGCGTGACGACATCGCGGAAAAGCTGCGAAATTTGCTGGACTCGGCCGAACTCAGAGCGGACCTGAAACGTAGGGGTTATTCGCATGCGGCGCAATACAGCTGGAGCAAAAGCGCGGAGATGATGACGCGAATATTCGATTCGCTTTGAAGCGATCGCTATGTGACGTCGGGCTCGCTCGAGCTGACGATCGCCGAGGCGACCGGGCAAGAGTTGCTGGGCGCGACCTGTGCGCAACACGCCCGGCCCCGTCAGCCGCCGCCCGCTTCCGACCGCTTCATGAATGTCGCAGTCCAACGCGGCAAACGCAGCACCGCCGGAAAGGCGCTCACGTGATCGCCGCCGGTTTCCACCGGCGCTACGTGCGGGCCCCCGTGAACTACGCCCGCTGGCGTGCCGCTGTCCGAACCGGGAAGCCGCGCGTCGTTACACGCTCGACGATTATCTTGTTCGTCCCCGTGTAGGTATTGAACACGTGCCCGGTAATATCCGCGCCAATGCTCGTCAAACGCGACAGCGCCTCCTCAACATCCGAGGCACGCGTCAAGCCACCGCGCGACACGAGCACATGCGCGTCGCAGCCTGCGCCGACGATGCCGAGCGCATCGTTGCTCGTCAATAGCGGCGGTCCGTCGATGACGATGAAGTCGTAACGCTCGCGCACCGATGCGAGAAGCCTGGCGAATTCGGCGCCCTCGAGCAACTCGCCGGGCGACGTTTTGTCCGGCGAGCCCGCCGGCATGATCGACAGGCGGCTTCCCGCCACACGCAGCGTGACGACATCGGGCAACACCGAGCCATCGAGCACCTGGGCGAGTCCCGGGCCGCCCGCGACCGACGACCCACGCAGGTCCGCATTGATCAGCAGCACGCTGGCATTCGCTCCCGTCAGCAGATAGGCAAGATTCGACGACACGAAGCTGCAGCCGACGCCAGCCGTCGGCCCCGTGAACAGCAGGACCTTGCCCCCGCTGCCCGGGCGACGCTCCGCGAGCGCGACCTTCAGGCTCGCACGCAATGCGCGCACCGAATCGATGCCCGCATCGTCCGGGTGCGTGGCCGCCACCGGCAACGCCGTCGAGCGAGGCCCGCCCGGTACGGCCGCCGATGCAGGCGACGACGTGACGATCGCGAGACACGGCCGACCGGTCAACCTGGTCAGTGCAGCGGGCGAATACAGTTCGCGGCGATGCAGCGACAGCAGATGCACGCCCGTCAGCGCAAGGAATACGCCGGCGAACAACGCGCCCAGAACGATGATGCCGCGCTTGGGCCAGACCGGCCGGAACGGTGCGACCGCGGTATCAACGGCCGTCACGCCCGGCGCCGCGCTGGAGATGGCGATCTCGAGCTGCTGCGCGTTGGTCAGTACCCCCGTGTACAACTGGGTGGCGATCGTCACCTGACGCGACAGTCGCACGAACTCGCGCTGGGTCGTCGGCAATCTGGCCGCCATCGCGCTCGTGTCGCGAATCTCGCGCTTCACCTGTTCGAGCTGAGCCTGCACGGTCTGGTACTGCAAGCTCTTTGGCAGGAAGCGCTGCCGGACGTCGTCCAGCGAAATCTGCAGCTCGGTCTGGTGTTCCGCGAGCGTATTGAGCCGGCTGATCAACGCGGCGCCTTGCTGATCGACGTCGATCGCACCGTTCTGTGTCCGGTACCGATTCAGATCGTCCTCGGCCTGTTGCAAATCGTGCTTGAGTGCCGGCAACCGCTGGCGCAACGCATCGAGATTGCGTCGCGCGCGGTCCGTCCGAAATGCGAGATCGCGCTGCAGATACTGTTGGACGATCGCATCGACCATCTTTTTCGCGTCGCGCGCATTGTCCGCCTGATAGCTCAGGCGAATCATCGACGGCGATTCCAGCGTCGAATCGCGATTCGGCACGACCGTCTTCAGATGCTTCGATACGTTTTCGTAGACGAGCGGCTCCGGCTGCTTGCGCACGGTGAACGCAATGCCGGGCCGTGCGCGCAACACGTCGATGCGCAATCGGCCGGCCGTCGCTTCGCCGGGAAGCCTGAACGGCACCGCTTCACCCACCTTGCCTCGCGCAAGCACGTTGTTGTCGTCATCGTAGAGCGTCCAGTTGTTCGCGTCTTCCGCGACGATCCTGAATCGCTCGCCGAGCGCATTTTTCGGCAGCAGGAATTCACCGATATCGATCCGCTCACCGCCCCACGCATAACCGGTCAGCCCCAGCGGGGCCGAAGCGAGCGTGTCGTCCACGTCGAAGCGCGACGCAACCAGCCCGCCGATCAGCGGAAACCGGCTCGCGTTACGGATATCGAGATCGGCACCGGTCGTGGAGATCGCGTTGTCGATGACCGCGCGCGAGATCAGCATCTCGCTTTCGTCGGACGCGGACGGCGAAGCCGTGATGGTTCCGGAGACATCCGACAACGAACTGATCGACGAGCCGGGCTTCGTCTGCACGCGCAAAAGCGCTTCGGCCCGGTACTGCGGCGTGGCCAGCAGCGCGTACAGCACCCCTGTCGCGAACGTCGCGCCGATCGTTGCAAGGAACACGCGACGATGCCGTCTGATCGCGTGCCAAAGCTGGGCCATGCCGGATTCATCCGGCATCCGCTGTGAATCCACGATGTTTCGTGCGGTGAGTTTCATGATTTTTTTCTGAATGATGCGACCGTTCCCGATCCTGCTCGCCGGCTATCGGCCAGTCGCTGAGACGATGAACACCGGACCTTGCTCCTCGCTGATCGTCAGCCGACGATGTGCGATATCGACCGATGCGCCATAGAGATCGGACGCGGACGTACCTGCGACCGGCAACTGCGACAGGTCGACATCGACCGTGTTGTCAGTTTCGTAGCACCAGACCACGTATTTCACGACGTTTTCGGCGCGCAATTGCAGGACGGCGACACGGCGAACCGGGTCCATGAACAGTCGCGCGCCACGTGCATTGGCGGTAAACGAGAAAAGATGCCGAACCGCGACGTATGCCGGCAATGGTGTGTTGTCCGCGTCCAGCAAGCCGAAGTTGTGCTCCATGTTCTTCGGATCGCGGCCGTCGTTGCGCATGTCGTAATAGGCGGTGAGCCCGATCTGCGCAATCCAGTCGACGAGAAGGCGCCGTACCGCGTAGCGCGCCTGGCGTTCGCGCGCCACGGGATCGTGGCCGTCGCGGGTGTGCGCCACGTATTTGTACCCATAGGTCGGATACGACCATTCGGTTGCCCAGATCGCGGGAACACCGCGATAGGTCGCGAGGTCTTGCGCGAGCGTCACATAGTCGCGCAGCACGGTCTCCGGTGCAGTCTGCCGATACGGATGCACGCTGACCGCGTCGGGCGCGGGCTGGGACGCGCTGCCGATATCGCCCACCGCTCGAATGAAAGCCCGGTCGACCTGCTGAACGCCGCCCGTCGCAACGATTGCCTGCGGATTCGCGGCTTTGACGGCCCGGACGGTCGCCTCGAGCAGATTCCGGTATTTGACGGGGGACGGCGGTGCGAGCCAGTAGTCCTTGTGGTCCTGCTCGTTCCACACTTCGAAGCGTACCGGCTGATCGCGATAGTGTCGCGCGGCCTGCGTCGCATACTCGGCGAATGCATCGATCTGTGCCGGCGACGTCGGGGGTTGCTTCGGCGCATGCAGCGGATGCTGATAACCGAGAATGAACAGAGCGCCGAGTCCTCGCGCACGCAGGTTCGCGACGAGCGCGTCGTAGCGGGAGAAGTTCCAGCCTTGCGGCGTTTCCACCGAATCCCAGAACAGATCGGTTCGGACGAACGAGAAGCCGACATCTCGCACTGCGTCGAGCAACGCCGGATCGTCGATCTCGTGAATCGCAACACCCGAGTTCGCACGCGTGTCGAAAAAGCGGGGAAGCGCGACGAAAGGCAGCGTCGACGTCTGCGCCAGATTCGGAAGAACGAGCGCGGGTTCGTCCGAGCTGGCGGAATTCGACGCCGTCAGCACGGCCGCGGCCGCAAGCAGTGCGGCTGCCACGCATTTCGCCAAGCCCCTGATGCGTGTGCGTTCGATGATCATGCTCATCGGCTTCCCGCCCAGGTCGACGCATGCCCCAAGCCATCGCGACTGGCCAGACGTTCGCGACCCGCATGAATTGTCAGCATGCGGACCGAGACGCCGGCGAAGAGCAGACAGCCGAGCGCTTCGAAGATATCCGTCGTGACGCCGCTCAGCAGTATGAAGAGCAGCATCAACCATGCGCGCGGATCATCCGCGCGGCTGCCCAGCACGCGCTGCGCGAACAGGAGCATGACGAGCACGCCCCCTGCCACACCGAGATTCGCGACGATATAGAGCGCGGCGTTGTCGGCATAGCCGGTATTGAAGCCGAAGTCGGACGTGTAGTACGCCGTCGCGGACCCGAATCCACCGGCCCCTACGCCAAACCAGAGCAGGTTCGCACTCGCCATCCCGTCGAGCAGCTTCGGCCAGGTGTTCAGCAGCCGATCCTGCATCGATGCGAGCGATCCTGTATCGGTGGCGCCCACGTTGACCGTCTCGGCGACGACCCATCCCGCGAGCGGCAACGCGATCATCAATATCGTCAGGGCGATACAGACCCGCCGGAGGCCAGGCGTTTTCAGGGTGGCGAAACACAGCAACACGAGCGAAAGCGCGATGAGCGTCGTCTTGTTGGTGGTCGCCCAGATCGCGAATGCCGACATCGCGAGCAATGCCAAGATGACCATCGCGTTGCGCTGGCGCGGGACGAGCCACGTAGTCAGCAGGCCGATCACGAGGCCTGTGGACGCACTGCTTCGACCGAACCCGGGCAGGCGCGGTACGGAACCGACGTAATTGGAGCTTGCCAGTTGCACATTGACGCCGTCGACGTCGATACTGCCGCCGACCCATGGCAGATGGACGAACTCGTTGAGCATGACCCCGGCACAGCAGGCCATCGCCAACGCGAAGAGCGCAAACCTCAGCGCGTTCGACTCGAGCATCGCCAACGCGTCAGGCGGCATCAACAGCACGAACAGCAACGGCGCGACCGTCCACACCCAGAAGCATGCGGCCACGAGACTGACGCCGTTCGCGAGCGAAACGCACAGCTGCGCGGCCATGAAGCTCGCAACGAGCAGGGTGCTGACACGGGGACGCACCGCAAGGCCGAACGCGATGCAGCCGACCATCAGGGCCTTCGGCAGATAGCCGAGCATCGACACGCCTGCGATCGACGTGTAATAGCGGATCGCGCCGGAGAATACCTCGCTCGCGATCGCGATCATGAATGTCGCTGCCCACAGTCGGTTGATCGATCGGTTTCCGTTCATGGTGCTCGATACACGTTTTAGAGCGGAGCGACGCACACGTATCGCGCGTGATACGGTTCCCGGCCTACCCTGCTGTCACGCCAGTATAGGAGCGCGCAGCCGCGAGAAACGTTCGACAACCCACACATTCGGCGGCAGTGGCGCGGCAGGTTTCCGGCCCCGGAGAACCGGCCTTCGCATCAACCGGAACGCGCCGACAGATCGAGCACGCCGACGCGTTCACGGCGAAGGACGTATGCAAGCGCGACGGCGACGGCCGTTTCGGCGATCAGCACCGCGATCGCCGCGCCACGTTCGGCAAACAGCATCGCGAGCGGAGGAAGCAACGTCACGTTCAACGCGCCCGACGAGATCAGGATGACGCTGAACGCCCGCTTCATCCCGAGCGGCAACATCGTTTGAACGCCGAACAGGTCGGTCATGCATGCCATGAACGGCACCAGCGCCAGGCAATGCAGCACGCCGATCGTCGGCGCAAACGAGCTGCCGTACAGGATACGGACCGCCAGCGGCGCGCATGCATAGATCGTCGCCGACATGGCCAGCACCAGCGCGCCTTGCATGACGATCAGCTTGCGCAGGAATGCGAATGCTTCGTCGCGCGCGTGATGCATCAGGTAGGTCACGTGCGGATAGGTTGCCGCCCTGAGCGGTTGCAACAAGCCGACCGCGGCACGGATGAGTTTGTCACCGGCCGCAAAATAGCCTGCGGCGACGTTACCGGAAACCATGCTCAGCAGGACGGTATTGGTCGACGCGTAAAACGAGATCGACGTCGAGGCGAGGAACACCTGAAAGCCGCCTTTCAACGCTTCGACGACGTCCGAAAGTCGCACCTGAACGCGCTCGACCTCGCGATGAAAGAACAGGTACGCCAGCAGCGTGATCCCGCACAGCAATGGCACGGCCGTATTGATCGCGACTGCATGCAGGAGGTCGTCCTCCGTGCGCACCCACAGGAAGATGGCAGCGACACTGAGTACCCGGTACACCACCACCGTCACGCTATAGACACTCAGCTTCTGAATACCCTGAAAATACCAGCCCGGCGTCAGCGCGGCACCGATCGCCATCCCGAAACCGATCAGCAGCGCTCTGCGCTCCGCGGCAAAATGAGGAATGAGCATGGTCAGCGCGACGAGCAACCCGAAGCCGGCGACGGTGATCGCCCATTGGGCGCAAACCGTCGTCCAGAAAATGCGCGACCGCTCCATCCTGTCGTTTGCGAGGGCGACACGCGGCGTTGCCGTCAGGTCGAAACTATAGTTCGCGAGATTGATGAAATACGTCGTCACCGCAAGCACGAACGATAGCCGGCCGTACTCTTGGGGGCCGAGCACGCGCGTCAGGAGCGGCAGCGTGACGAGCGGCACGACGTACGTCGAGATCTGCAGCGCAAACAACAACGCAAAATTTTTTCGAACGGCGGTCATCGTGCTTGCCGGGCTGAGAGGAAACAGTGCATCGACTGTCAATGTGCCCGCGTGCGCGATACATTCCCGCCGATACCGAGCGCGGCATACAGCGACGCCGCATAGCGGTCGACCGAGTAGCGTGACCAGTCGTAGCGACGCTGCTCGTCGTCGAGGTGCGCCCGCAGTTCGACGAGCGCGCGTGCCAGGTCGTCGGCCGTGTTCCGGTAGCGAATCTTGTTGCCGAGATCGTCGCCGAAGGTCGACAGGCTTCCAATGTCGTGCACGAGTGCCGGCAGGCCCAGCATGGCCGCTTCGACGATCACGAGCGGCGCGTTTTCCACCCAGATGGACGGCAGTACGATCGCGTCATGCGTCGGCAGCGTGGCAAACAGCGTTGCATGATCGAGACGCCCGGCAAAGCGCAGCCGCCCCGCCTCCACAAGTGCTGCGTGATGTTGCTCGAGGCTGCCGCGCTCCGGTCCGTCACCGTAGACCGTCAGCGACCCAATCGCGTCGCCGGGCGATTCGCCCATGAGCGCGAGAAACTGGGCAAGGCCCTTGTCGGCCTCCAGGCGACCGACGAACGCGAGATCGAGACGGCCTCTCCGCGCAGGCTTCGGTGTACGGGGAACCAGCGTCGTATCGATCGGATTCGGCAGCAGTGTCGCCGGTGTCCGACCGAATCGTGCGATCAGGTCGCGCATGAACGGGCTCGGGCAGAGAATCTCGTCGAACAGGCCGAGCGGGTCGAAAAGCGCGTTGACCGCGTGCCAATGCAGCTTCTTCGCGACATCGTGAAGAAAACCGCGCGGGCTGGCGGTGAGAACGATACGCCTGCCGCGACGCAATTGATCGAGCGATAGCGGTTGCGCGCGCCCTCCCCGGTAGACCATCAGACTCGGGTTGTAGAACACCAGGTGGTAGTCGTGCGCGGTCATGTACAAACGGCACTTCGAGCGCCGTTTGTAGCGCCCGAGCACGGGCAGGATCGCGCTCGACAGCAGGTTGTGGTAATTGTGCACGAGGATCCGTTGCGGACGAAATCGCTCGAGCAACGTGTCGAGCGCGCGTGCGGCAGCAGGTGACCACGCGCGTGCGCGACGACCGTTCTCGACATCGATCAGCGTGCGCTCGTCGAACGTTTCGACCTCGACGTCATTGCGCGCGCGAAGCACGTCGACGGACAGCCGGTACACTTCCTCGGCCCCGCCCTTGCGAACGAAATCGTTGACGACCAGTACACGCATCACGACCGCCCCGAATGGCACGTCGCCTGCGACGCGTGGCGTTTACATGTTGTCCAGCATCCACGGCGGTTTCTTTGCATCCACATTCCTGAGCAGCCTCATGACGCCGGCACCGTCGAAAACGGGCGACGCGAGAAATAGACACCGTCAAGATACTGTGCCGGAAACCGGGGATCTGTTCGCACGGTCACTTTCGGACGGTTTCAACCGGTCGCCGGCACACGGGGCGTGCTCCTCCCCGCCCGTAGCCTGGGCGTCGTCCAGCCGCGCTCAAATGCGGCGGCGGGTAACCGAACGCTACGGCGTCGCGCGTTCGGCTTCCGCTTTCGGCCTTGCCGTCGAAACCGGCTCCGCCGGCGCATGCCAGCCGGAAAGCAGCGCAGCGCAGCGGTCGACCACGTACTGCGCGGCGGCATCGCTGTGCAACGAATGGTCGAGCCCGTCCTGCGTATCGACCGATACGTTCGACAAATGCGCGAACGCACCGGACACCGGACCGAAATGCCGAACCACGACATCGACGCCCGGATCGAACGTGCCGTAGAGGAGATGCGCCTGGATGCCGCGTGCCGACATGTCGTGCAGCATCCCGCGCGGCGTATCCTTGTCCGGCGCGCGCCCCATGCGCTCCATGAAGCTCTTGATCGGGACCGTCGTGAAGTCGGCGACGAAACGAATCAGCGCACGCAGCACCGGACGCGGATCACGCCCCTCGAGCAGCACCCGGCGCCACTTGCCGAGGCTGCGCAATGAAGCGACATAACCACGCATCGAATTGGTCTGGTTGTCGACGACATCCGCCAGTGTCTGTCCGCGCGGCCAGACAAACACGGGGAGATTGATCGTGATCGCGCCGGCAAGCGCGCCCCGCGCGGCGGCATGAAGCGACGCGTACGCTCCGGAGCAGATTCCGAACGTGACGATCCGATGGTGACCCGCCTCTTTCAGCCAACGCGCGGCGCAGATCATGTCGTCGATCATCTGGTCCGAATACGGAATATCCGATTGATCGTCACGCGCACGCAGGCTGCTGTCGCCGATCCCGCTCGAATCGAAGCGCAGACTGCGGATGCCGCGCGCGGCGAGCGACCGCGCCAGGCGAACTGCAAGCCGCCCGTCGGCCGTACGCGGATTGGCGGCGGTATTGGCGATAAGCAGCGTGGGGGCCGCGAGACGCATGGCGTCGTCGGCTGGCTCGCACAGCACCCCGATCAGTGGTTGCGTCCCCATGCGAATCACGCGCTCGACACTGCCGCTTCCGGCCAGGACGACGTCGGAAACGTGCTGGCGCGTGGAGGTTCGTACGTCCGCGTCAGGATCGTCGTCGATCCAGCTTCCGATCGTGTCGAGCAACGCATTCGGCAGCCGGGAGCGGTGCGGTTCGCACATGGCGGCCGCCCAGTCCGAACATGTGTGGATACTGACCGCGACGCCACGCGCGCGCAGCGTGTCCGACAACGCCGGACCATCGCCGTACGGCGTATCGACGAGCAGCGCGCGCGCGGGCAACTCGCGCAGCTGGCCGGCAGCCTGGCACAGGTCGATACTGCGGAGTGTTCCGAGGAGATCGTCGGGATACGCGTGGCCGAGCACCTTGAACGGCCGTTCGTCACGAACCGCCTCCCGCACGGTCGGCGGCAGGTTATCGAGCCAGCGTTGCGCGACGAGCGAGAGCTCGCGCACGTAGCTGCGACCACGCACGACGGGGGCAAGTGCGATGAAACGCGTGATTCCGGACAGGCCGTCCGAAGCGAGAAGCGCCAATGGCGCACCGGCGCGTACACCGATGAGCGTCAGGCCATCCAGCACGGCGTTGTCGCGCAAGGTCCGGACGGCATGGCGCACGCTTGCGAGCATGTTCTCGAAACGTTCGGGATCCTGTTCGTCGCCGAGCGAATCGCCACTCGCCGGATAGTGAAAACGTAGAACCGGAAAACCACGGTCGGCAAGGTGTTCCGCAATTGAGCGAACAAGCTTGTGCAGCCAGAGCGCCTCATGGCCGAGCGGCTCGCATATGACGACGCCGTGTGGTCGAGTGCCCTCGTGAAGCCAGCCGACGCATCCATCGAACTGGATGGGTGTCATGGTTTGGTCCTTGTTTTAAGTGTCTGACAGGCCGGGTTTCAACGCGTGCTTGCCGCGGGCCATGGGGCAAGCGTTCGATCGTTGCCCGGATGCATGAAGGGAAGCGCGCCAGCAACGCACGCGCACTCGCCGCGGACCACCCCGATCCGCAGGCGCTTCAATGTAGAGGCAGGTTTCGAGAATGCCCTTGATTTGCATTCCGCAATATCGCCCCGCTTTTCACCGGACGACCTCGATGCGCGGCGCAGACGGCCGCACTCGAATGTCTAAGGCGATTAGGCCATCTCGTCCTGACGGATTCCGTACGCCACATTACATTTTCAATACGAAGCCGTCACGCGTGTCAGGCAGTGACATGACCGATTGCGGCTGCGGCCGTCGAGATCGGGTTCACGGCGTCACGGCCCGGGCCGTGAGCGCGCCCTGCGCCGCGGACGGAATCAGCAAATTCACGACGCGGCTCCAGCGCACCAGCGACGACGCATCGACGAAGACGACGTCGCGACGCTCGAGCGGAAACTGATCGGCCAACGCATAGGAGGCCGGCGCGCGACCGTCCAGGTGATAGACCTGCGGCCGGTTCCCCGGCCCGCGGCGCACCACGTAGATCTGCCGCGCGTCAGACGTGTACTGACTGACGCCGCCGGTCTCGCCAAGCGCTTCACCGAGGCTGATCCGTCCGTCGGTCAACGTCAGCGTCGCCGGGCGTGACACTTCGCCGAGTACGAAGACCTTCGCTTCGCTCGTCGGACGCACTCGCACGAGATCGCCGTCGCGCAACAGGATATTGGACGGATTGATACCCGCGGCGATCATGGCCGGCAAACTCACGTTCACCGTCTTGCCGCCGCGCGTCACCGTGACCTGCGACCGGTCGGCTCCGGCCGTGAAGCCGCCCGCGCGATCGATCGCCTCGGGCAACGTCATCGGCATGTCGTTCACGATCTGCAGCCCCGGCGTGCGCACTTCGCCGTCGAGATAAACTCGCTTGCTGCGATACGCCTGGATACGCAGCGCAATCTGCGGTTTGCGCACGTACTCGCCCAGCCGCCGGGTCACCGCGGCACGCGCCTCCGCCTCGGTGAGCCCGGCCACGTGTACGAGGCCTGCTTGCGCGAACTGAACGTTACCGCCCGCGTCCACCGTGTACCCCGCCACAACCGAGTTGGTGCCGATATTGTCGCCATTCGTCGCCTGCGCCGTCGGCAGGTTCAGTTCCGGGTGATCCCAGACGACGATGTTCAGCACATCGCCCGGGCCGATCACGTATGCCTTTGGCGTACCGAACAGTTGCCGGATTTCGGCGTCGACGCCGGCAGAGCGCGCGGCATGCTGTTGTTCGACGAACGCAGGCGTGATCTCGATCAGGTCTTCGCTGGACACGTTCTGCACCCCGTCGAGTCCCCCCGACCCCGTCGCCGCAACGCTCACGCGCGCATTCGCATCGCGTTCGGCCGGCGCCTGATATGTCATGCCCGGCGCAAATGCGCAGGCATTCAGCACACACACGGTCGCCGCCATCGCAACGCGCAGCCGCGGCATGCCGAGCCTCGATTTCTTCTGTGTAGTCGTTGACATCGCGTCTTTCCAAACTGAGCGGAACCCGCCCGCCCCAACCTGACGGATACCGCATTTCGCTTGCCGGCACGGCTCGCGCTGCATTGCCGCGCATCCTTTCTCGCCGCACATCGCTTCGTACGGCCGAGCGGCGCTTCGGCGCGCTCGTCTGTCTACAGTCGGCCGGCCCGCCCGACGAAAATCGCGGTTACGCACCGGCATACCGTCCGCATCGCCGTCGCGAACGTCGCCCGATACGACACGGACGGTCCGCACGGATACTGCCGCGCCGGTCGTGCTCCGGCGCGGCCGCTCCCGCGGCGATACACGATTGGACACCGTCCAGCCCGGCGCGTATGTGAGCAAGCCCACCGAAAGCCAAACTTCATACGGAAATGGGGCCACTCCCCTGAAAAGCGACCGCGACCGCCGGTTGCTAACCGCCACACCATTTGTTCAGTGTCGCGTCGAACGTAAAAGTCAGGACCTGCCCGCTCACCATGACGACGTTTCCCCCGGTCGTCGTCTGGATGTTCGCGTTGTTCGCGATCGTGCAGTTGCCGTTGGTCGCGATGATCCTGACCGACTGGCCGTCGATCCCGCCGACCAGGTTGGTCAGCATCGTCGGCGACGCATAGTTCGCCGTCAGTTTGCTGATACCGGTCACCCCGGGCGTCGAACTGGTGCCGACGAAGCCGTTGGACCACACCGCCATCGCGTTACCGGCGCTGTCGGCCGTCGGCACGCCGTAGCTGTAACGAACCAGCCCGGTCGCATTCTCGATGTGAAATTGCCACGGCCACATTTGCAGCAGGCGCCCGCTGGCCCATGCGCTGTTGACCGCACGTCCGTAGCGGTCCTCAGGAATATATTTGTAACGCCCGGCCACCCCGTTACCTTGCGACGCATCGACACAGATCTTCGAGAAGTATTCTCCTGCGGGAATGTACGCCGTACTGGATGAAGACGGCGTAAACGTATAGGTGTCGGTTCCGGCCGTGACGCTTCCGGAACGCGCGATCGTGCCCGTGATGCCAAAAATGGTCGCCAGCGTCGTGTCGCCTGTCCCGTTGACTGCGTTGACCGGCATGAAGATCGACAGGTTCGGCGTCGTACCGAACGACCAGCCCGGAATCGCGACGGCGCCCGTCCCCGTCAAAACCAGCGCCGAGGTGACCTGCTGAAACACGCTGTCGGTCTCGCAATCGATTCTCAGGTTGTACGGACTCTCGGTGGAAATGAATACCGCCTCGGCGCATCCGAAATAATTCCTGAACCTGATCGTGTTGTAGCCGATGTTCCCGATCGTCACCCCCTTCACCGTCTTCGGGAACGCGAAGGTAAATTCATTGTCCGTGGGATAGACATTGAAATTCGGGTTCGGCCGAATCTCCGCCGCGTAGTCGTTACGTGCGCTCAACGGGAAGTTGATGTCGAAAAGGCAGTTCGTGACCTGTCCGATGACGCTGAACATCCGGCCGCCGCTCAGTCCCATCGTCGTCATCCGGTCGTGCAGCACGATGTTTCGCGCTTGAATTCCGTACAGCGGAAAGCCGGTATTCGACGTGCGCCGATCCTGCACGGCGAGCGCGGTGCCATAGCTGAAGATGATGTCGATATTGTTCAGGTTGAACAGGTTCGACGAGTCGGACATAGTGGCAGCCGGGCTGTCGTCAAGGTAGATCCCGAAACTCGGCGTGTTCGTCGACAGGTCGCCGCAGTGCCTGATCTTCATCGTGTTCAGATTGATCTCGCGTACGTTGGCGCGTGCTTGCGTCGATCCGCTTCCGGTGTCCATCCACAGCACGCCGCCGCCGCGGAAATACAGACAGTTCACGTGAGCGACATCGAGCCAGTCCACGTTGCCCTGCAACACCAGGCCATGTTGCAGTGATGCGCATGCGCGATTGCCCTGAAGGGTAAAGTCGCGCAGGACACACCCGGCGAGCACGGCCATGTTCGACGTCCATGACACGTTGCCGGTCTGCGGCAAATCCGTCGCTTCGTTGTTGAAGCCGGCGTTCAATACCGTCAGGCATTGGCCGCTGACGCCGGCGCCGAACTGAATGATCGAGGTGCGCGCCGAATGCCCGAACACGGCTATCGGCCTGGTGATCGACGGAAGCGCGAGGCTCGAATAGTAGACCCCGGCAGGCAGGTCGCCCTTGACCGGCCAGATAGTCATCAGGTAGTTCAGCCAGGCCGTCAGGGCCGGGCCGTCGTCGCTGCCGTAGACCACGTTCGCCCCGGTCGCCGACGCATTGGCGGCTTTCGCGAGCGTGATCTGCGTCGCGCTGACGAACGCCGCAATCGTGGTGGAAACGACCAGCGTTGCAACGCCGCTGGCGTTCGTTGTCGCGATGTCGATCCGCTTGCCGACGTCCGCCGCCGTGAATACCGCCGAGGCCGACGAAAACGACGTTGATCCCGACGTCGTGACGCCGTCGTTGACGATCCGGGTGTTTCCCTTCGCACCAAAATATTTGGCGCTGACCGGCAAATTGGCCGGAAGCGCCGCGGGTAAATCCATCCACACCTGCGTGGTACCCGCAGCGAGATTCACGATCGCACCGCCATTGCTCGACGCCAGCACGGTGGTACGCGACAGCGTGTTCCCGCTGGCGTTGTATGCGCCGATTCCGATCTCCCAGTTCCCGCTCGGAACACCGGTCCCCGTGACCGCTTGCAGCCCGTAATAGAAAGTATCGGCATTGGCGCACACGGACGAAAATGCTCGGAATCCCGTCATTGCACCGGCCAGGGACAGCGCCCCCGTACCGGTAGAAGTGGTCGTTTCCTGGACCCGATCCTGAAGCTGGAATGCCATATCGTTCCTTGACGTGTGATTGTCGGACTTTGCGGAAATCAACTCCTGTCGCACCTTCGGATTCGATGCCCGGTCGATTGATTATCGAAAAGAGATGTGCGAACTCGATCGAGCGTACGCACCCGCGCAAGATTAGAAACAGATTCACCGGCAAACAGTGCGTGAAATGACCCAAGCGATTGAGCAATACCGTCATCGCCACATGAAAAGTACGTTTCGGACATCCGGTCAACCGCGTCGTATTCGATGACATGTCAATGTCGCCCCGGTTAGATGTACACGCAACGAACCGGACCACGAGTCACGGCGTATTGCCCGCGCAATAGCACCAGCACACAGGTACTTCTTACCCGACCACACCCCCACCATCGGGAACGATGACCGCCTTTCCACCCCACCCAGCGCGACTACGAAATAAAGATCACACGGATCGGTAGAAACACCGATGCTGTAGTCAAACTACATTCATACCATTGGTCGCAGCAGAGAATCGCTACACCCGATTCGACAGTGCGGGATGGCCTGCGTCGCCGCCCGCATTGACTGGTCGAGCCCAACCGGCCGTAACGATTCCCCGCCTGGCCTGGCATGCCGACGCGCAACCATCCTGCACCGCCAGCCGAATCCGTCCGGTGCGAATCCACCGGACGTGCGCAGCTCCAGACATCATTCGAACAACCGGCAATACGATCAGGAGAGCAACATGCGGGACAAACTCTGGCCGGCCGTCGTGCTGGCAGCGACCCTCTGCACCACTGCCTACGCCGGCGACGCCGATTTCAATGCGCAGGGCGACGCGACCGACGCGTTCGCATCGGCCGCCGCGCAACGGCGCGCCGACCTGCTCGTGCGCAAGATGACGCTCGACGAGAAACTTCAATTCATTCATTCGCAATACGAAATGTCCAAGGTGCCGGGCGGTGGCGCCGGCTACATCCAGGGTGTGCCGCGGCTCGGCATTCCCGATCTCAACATGGTCGATTCGGCGACCGGCTCCGGCAGCACGTCGCAGGCCAGCACGACGTTCCCGGCCACGATCGCGGTCGCCGCGAGCTGGGATCGGCGGCTGTCGTACGACTACGGCAAGCAGGTCGCGATCCAGTTGCGCGCGCAAGGATTCGGGATGGGCCTCGCCGGCGGCACCAACCTCGCGCGCGAGCCGCGCGGCGGCCGCCTGTTCGAGTATCTCGGCGAGGATCCGCTGCTCGCCGGCGACCTGCTCGCCGAACGCACGCTCGCCACGCAGCGGCAGAAAGTCATCGCCACGATCAAGCACTACGCGGGCAACGAGCAGGAGCACGGCCGGATGGGCGGCAATACGCAGATCGACGAACGCACGCTGCGCGAGCTGTATCTGCTGCCGTTCGAGATCGCCGCGAAACGCGGGCGGCCCGGTAGCGTGATGTGCAGCTACAACCGCCTGAACGGCACCTATGCGTGCGAGAACCCTCATCTGCTGAACGACGTGCTGAAGAACGAGTGGGGCTTCCAGGGCCAGGTGCAGTCCGACTGGGGCGCCACGCACAGCACCGCCGCCGCGATCAATGCCGGGCTCGACGAGGAAGAAGACGTCGGGCCGAGCGTGTACCTGACGCCGGCGGCCGTCAAGCAGGCGATCGCGAACGGCTCGGTGTCGACCGCGCGCCTCGACGACATGGTGCGCCGCAAGCTCGCCGTGATGATCCGCGTGGGCGTGATGGACGATCCGGCCCAAGGCGGCGGCACGATCGATTTCGCGGCCGGGAACCGGTTCGCGCAAGCGGCTTCCGAGCAATCGATCGTTCTGCTGAAGAACGACGGCAACCAGTTGCCGCTCGTCGCGTCGGCACTGTCGCGGATCGCCGTGATCGGCGGCCATGCGGATGCAGCCGTGCTGTCCGGCGGCGGCTCGGGTAACACGCGCGACCCCGTATCCGGTTCGTTCGCCGGCTGCGGAGGCCTGACGTTCGGATCGTCGACCGGCTGCAGCTGGTGGCGCAATCCATGGCTCAAGGTCGACGTGCCGATCGTCGCGGCGATCCGCGCGCTGGCGCCGGCCGCGCAGGTCACGTATGCGGGCAACAGCGACCAGCAGTCGCCGTTCCGCGCGTACACGCAGCAGGAGATCGACCAGGCCGCGGCGCTCGCGGGCCGCTCGGATGTCGCGATCGTCGTGGTCGCGCAGCCGGCCGGCGAGGATTTCGGCGACCTGCAGAGCCTGAGCCTCGCGAACCCGTCGAACCAGGATGCGCTCGTCGAGGCCGTCGCGCGCGCGAATCCGCATACGGTCGTGGTCGTCCAGAGCGGCAATCCGGTGCTGATGCCGTGGAAGGACAACGTGTCGGCCATCGTCGAGGCGTGGTATCCGGGCGAAGCCGGCGGCAAGGCGATCGCGAACGTGCTGTTCGGCGCGGTCAATCCGTCGGGCAAGCTGCCCGTGACTTTCCCGGCGCGCGATCAGGACTCGCCGACGTGGGGGCAAAACGGCGCGTTCGACAACGACCCGGTGTACGCGGAAAAGCTGGACATGGGCTACCGCTGGTATGACGCGCGCAACATCAAGCCGATGTTCGAGTTCGGCTACGGCCTGTCGTATACGCACTTCGCGTATTCGGGTCTGTCGGTGTCGAAGCAATGGGACGGCTCGCTGAGCGTCGCGTTCACCGTACGCAACGACGGGCGCGTGGCCGGCGCGGAAACGCCGCAGGTCTATCTCGGCGTGCCGTACAAGGACGAGCCGCCGAAGCGGCTGGTCGGCTGGGAAAAGATCCGGCTGAATCCGGGCGAGGCACGGCGGGTGCGCGTGACCGTGTCGCCGCGGATGCAGAGCGTCTGGGATACGTCGCGCAACGGCTGGCGGGTCGTCTCGGGCGGGACCGTGTACGTCGGCGCGTCGTCGCGCGATATCCGCTTGCAAGGCCATTGAGCGAGCGGCGATGAAGCGACCGGGGGCGCCGCGCATCGCATGCGCGGCGCCCCCGCGCCCACCACCACTGTGCTGAAGCGCGTTACCTGAACAGCAGCGCCAGCACCGTCACGAGCGCCGCGATCGTGACGATGCCCGCCGCCACACCCGCCAGATGCGCGGCAATCACCACGCCGGCCGGCAATCGCGACGCGATGCCGGCCATCACGCGCGACCCGCGTCCAGCGTGTCGAGCAACGGCCTCGCCAGATGCAGGACCTGGTACACGGTGCCCGCGCCGCCGTCGTCCGGTTCATGTTCCGTCACGAGCGCACGCGTCAAGCGCCAACGCAGCGGATCGAGACTGACGGCCGCCGCGACCACGCCCTGCCGAGCCGCCGCTTCGCGATTGCGTGCGATCTCCCGCGCCAGTGCCGCATCGAGATCGGCGTCCGCCGGAATCTCGATCGTTTCAAGACGCGCGAAACGTCCCGTCGACGCACTGCCCTTGCGCGCGTCGAGCGCAACTTGCGTGTCGATCGGCGCGCGACCGAAGCTGTCCGTCACGACCCGATAGCGGCCATCCGTCACGAACCGCGCGAACGCCTGTTCGTTGCGCCACAGGTAGAACGACGCATAGCCGTTTTCCGTCGCGCCGTGACGGCCGGCCTCGCGCAACAGGAATCCCTTGAACAGCAGGTCGGGCGTGTCGTCCCACAGCCGGCCGCGCTCGCGCACGCGATTGCGGATGATGTCGAGGTCGTAGTCCGCCGGCAGGCGGTGCACGTAGTACGCGGTCAGCATGATCGACTCCTGGCGAAAGAAACGGACGGCATTCCGGACGGCATGGACGCAGCGTAGAAGACCTTGAATCATTTGAAAAGACGATGGCAGAATATTTCAATGATTCGATTCTGAAATGAATGAGGGTGCGATGAAAACGCTCGACATCGAAGCCGTGCAGGCCTTCGTGCTGACCGCCGATCTCAAGAGCTTCACGCGGGCCGCGGAAGCGCTGGACACGACACAGTCCGCGGTGAGCCTGAAGATCAAGCGGCTGGAAGACGGGCTCGGCCGCCGCCTGCTGGAACGCACGCCGCGGCAGGTTCGCCTGTCGGCCGACGGCACCGCGTTCCTGGAGCCGGCGCGCGAACTGGTGGCCGCTCACCATGGTGCGCTCGGCGCCTTCGGCACGAGCCAGCGACGGCTCGTGATCGGCGTCAGCCACCATGTCGTCGGCGCCGATCTGCCGATGCTGCTGCGGCGGATGAGCGAAGCGGAGCCGGCGCTGGTGCTGGAGATCCGCGTCGCCGCGTCGCGCGACGTGCTCGATGCGTTCGATCGCGGCCGGCTCGATGCGGCCGTCGCGCTGCAGCACGACAGCCGACGGCTCGACGGCGAAACCATTCTGTCGGAGTCGTTCGGCTGGATGGCGGCGGCCGATTTCGAATACCATCCGCCGCAACCGCTGCGGCTCGCCACGCAGGCCGAACCGTGCAGCGTGCGCCGCATGGCGGTCGACGCGCTGGACGAAGCCGGTGTCGCGTGGACGGAAGTCTTCGTCGGCGGCGGCGTGGCGACGATCGGCGCGGCGGTATCCGCGGGGCTGGCCGTCGCGGCGCTCGGGCATCGCGTGGCGCCCGCCGGCACCGTCGACGTGGGGACGCGCTACGGGCTGCCGCCGTTGCCGGCGCGCGACGTGGTGCTCTACTCGAACCTGACCGATGCGCACGCCCGGCAGGCGCTGCGCACGCTGGGCGCGGCGCTGCGGTCGTCGGTCGGCGTGCGTTGATGCCGTGCGCGGCATCGATGAATCGACTTGAGCCACGCGCAGGAAACGAAAGCAGCGCATGTCGCGCGCAGGTACCGTGCCCGATTCAAGCCATGCTCGCCATCCGGACCGCGGTCGCCGGCCAAACTGGATACCCTCGACGTGCGCCACGGTAAAATTCCGTCTTCGCCCCGCGCTCATGCAGACGACATCCATCGGTCCGCGGGCCCACACCACGAGCATCGACCGGCCATCATCACCTTGATTTCCCTACGCTTTCCGCGTCGCGACGCATGAGTTATTCGCTCGCCACCTCCTACCTCCGCGAACTCGAAATCCGCAAGAGCCGTTTCATCGCGTACGCGGTTCCCGTCGAGGACCGCGATGCCGCGATGCAGGTGCTGCAGCGCCTGCGCGACGAGCATCCGGCGGCCACCCACGTGTGCTGGGCGCTGCTGGCGGGCGGCCAGTCGGGTATGTCGGACGACGGCGAGCCGTCGGGCACGGCGGGCCGGCCGATCCTCGAAGTGCTGCGTCATCACGACCTCGACGGCGTGCTCGGCGCGGTCGTGCGTTACTACGGCGGCGTGAAACTCGGCGCGGGCGGGCTGGTGCGCGCGTACACGGATGCGATCGCGTCGGCGCTGCTCGATGCCGAGCGCGTCGAGCGCATTCGGCACACGCGGCTCGCGATCGAGATCGGCTACCCGGAAGAGGCACGCGTGCGCCGCTGGATCGAACAGGCGGGTTACGCGCTAGTGGACAGCGCGTACGGGATGACGGTAAAGCTCGTGATCAAGCTGCCCGAAGCCGCCGAAGCCGCGGCAAGGGCCGAACTGTTCGACCTGACGCAAGGACGCTCCGGCTTCCCCGACCTGTGATTGGATTCGCTCGATAGAAGACCGCGCGCCGCGTTGCACGGCGCGCCTCCCCTGGCCGGTCCAGCCGCCCCGAACCGCTCAATACACGTCCGGCACGATCATGTTGTCGGGCACCGGCCGGCGAATGTAATCCTCGTGATGCTCGCGCTGCGGCAGGTCGATCGTCGGGCGCGGCACCTCGTGATACGGCACCTGGCCGAGCAGATGGTGAATGCAGTTCAGCCGCGCGCGCTTCTTGTCGACGGCCTGCACGACCCACCACGGCGCCTCCGGAATATGCGTGCGCTGCAGCATCTCTTCCTTCGCGGCCGTATAAGCCTCCCAGCGGCGGCGGCTTTCGAGGTCCATCGGGCTCAGCTTCCACTGCTTCAGCGGGTCCTCGATCCGGCTCTGGAAGCGCAGTTCCTGCTCGTGGTCGGTGATCGAGAACCAGTACTTGACGATCTGGATGCCGCTGCGCACGAGCATCTTCTCGAACTCGGGCACCGATCGGAAAAATTCCTCGTACTCGTCGTCGGTACAGAAATTCATCACGCGCTCGACCCCCGCACGGTTGTACCAGCTGCGGTCGAACAGCACGATCTCGCCGCCTGCCGGCAGATGCGCGACATAGCGCTGGAAATACCATTGCGTGCGCTCGCGGTTGTTCGGCGCCGGCAGCGCGGCCACCCGGCACACGCGCGGGTTCAGGCGCTGCGTGATGCGCTTGATCGCACCGCCCTTGCCGGCCGCATCGCGCCCCTCGAACAGGACGACGAGCCGGTGCCCGGTGTTCACGACCCAGTCCTGCAGCTTCACGAGTTCGCCCTGCAAGCGGAACAACTCGCGGAAATACGCCTTACGCGCCTCGCGACGCTCGGGCGAGAACAGCACGTCCTCACCATTGTCGAAGCGGCGGTCGTCGAGTTCCATCTCGAGCTCTTCGTCGTAGGCGTCGACGAGATCTTCCTCGAAACGGCGCTGGCGCTCCTCCATCGAGCGCGTCTCGGTGCGGTTGTCGGTCTCGGTGCGGGTATCGTTGTCGCCCATGGGGCCTCCTTCCATCATTGACGCAGCCAAACTCGATCATTATCCCAGCGTCGCGCGTCAAATTCATGAAAATGGCCGGCTACGCCGTCAGAAGCGGAAGTTCAGCAGGACGGTGGCCAGCACCGGGTTCGCCGAAATATCGAACGTATTCGACGCCAGCAGGCGGTTCGGCTGGTTGATGTCGAGCGTGATCCGGGTGCGCAGCGGGATGTAGGTCACCATCCCGGTGAGCCAGAACCGGCGCGTGATCTGGTAGCTCGCGCCAACGGTGAACACCGGCTCCCAGACGCTCTTCACCTTCGCCGACACATTGGTCCGCCCCGACAGCAGCAGGTCGCCGCCGGCATCCCAGATCCGCTGGAACAGCGCCGGATCGAGCAGCAGCGACTGCAGGCTGCCGATGTCCGCGCCGGCCGCGAGCAGCCCGCCGAGCGATGCGAGCTTGCGCTGGAACACGGGGTTCAGGTTCGTGTTCGTGAAACGCGTGTAGCTGACGCCGATGCCCGCGAACGGACGGAAACGGTCGTCGCGCTCGCCGAGGTAGTACTTGAACACGACCGAGCCGAGCCAGGCCCGCGTGGTCGCGAGCGGATTGCTTTGCGTGTTGCCGAGATCGATCAGCGGAAAGCGCCCGTGGACGCCGGCAAAGATGCGGTCGAGCGGCAGCGCGATGCTGCCGTGCCCGCGCAACGTCAGCACCGGCGGAATGCCGGCGCCCAGTTCGGCGGCCCAGTGCTCCGAGACGAAATGCGTGAACGTGAACGCCAGCGTGTTCGTATTGCTGAGTGACAGGCTCGAACCCGCGTTCTGGAAACTGTTCAGGCCGAGCGCGTCGGTGCGCGTCGTCACGGGCGTCGAGCGTCCGGTCGTCCCGACGAAGTGCCAGCCGAGGCCGACCATGTTGCGGTCGTCGCCCATCAGTTGCTCGAGCAAGGGCGGCGCCTGCGCGGCCGGCAGATCGGGCAGCCGCGATGGATCGACCGGATGCAGTTCGTACGGCATCCGGTCGGCATGGACGACGCCGCGCGCCGCTGCGTCGCCGGCCGGTGCATCGTGCGTGGCGGCCGGATCGCAGCCGCCGCCGGTACGGCCGTCGTCGAAGCCGATGCCGTCCGCGCCCGCGTCGCCGGCGGCCTCGCAGGCGCGCGCTGCCGCGCCGGTTCGCTGCCCGAGCGTGATCTTGCGGGCGGTCAGCGGAATGGTATCGGGTTGCCGCTCGTCGCCCGAAGCTTCGTTGCGTGCGCCGCGCGCCGGCCCCGCATCGGTCATCCATGCGCTCGCATCGAAGCCAGCCGCATCGCCGCCCGGCCAGAAGCCGATCCCGTCGGCGCCGGCCTGCCAGCGCGGTGGGGCGTCGCCGTCGGGCTGCGGCGCGGCGTGCGCGGCGGCCGCGCATGCGAACAGCGTCGCGCCGAGCCAGCGCGACAGCGGACGCACGGTGCCCGGCCGCGCGCGGGGGCGGCGGGTGTCGCGATTGCCCATCGGCTCAGGCCGGCACGCCGAACAGGCGCTGGCGAATCCGGTACAACGGCTCGAACAGCCATTCGAGCAGGCTGCGACGCTCCAGCACGATGTCCGCCTTCAGCATCATCCCGGCCCGCAGCGACAACGGCCGACCATCGAACGACGGCGTGCGGTCGGCGAGTTCGACCCAGGTCTTGAAGTAGGTCTGCGGCACGGCCGCATCGCCGGGCAGGTTCAGTTCCTTCGCCGAGAACGCGACGGGCGAGATCGACAGCACCTTGCCGCGATAGGTGCCGAATTTCTCCACCGGATAGCTTGCGTACGCAACCTTCACCTCCTGCCCCTTCTTCACGAAGCCGGCCTTCGACGACGGAATGTAGACCTCGGCGATCAGTCCGTCCGCCTTCGCGGGCAGGATCTCGACGACACGCGTGCCGGGCGGATCGATCACGCCGCCCTGCACGACGTCGAGCCGCACGATCTGCCCGTCGGCCGGCGCGTACAGCACCTGGTTCACGTTCTCGTCGATGTTGTATTCCTTCGCGTTCAGCTCCTCCTGCTTGATCTTCAGTTCCGCGTTCGCGCCGTCGTACTTGCTCTGCATCGTGTCGAGATCGCCGCGCAGCTTCATCGCGTTCTTCGCGAGTTCGGCGCGGCGCAGCAGCAGGTCCTGGTACGCCTGGCCGGCCTGCAGGTATTGCGTGTTGACCTGGTTGTACTGTTCGAGCGTCACGACCTGTTCGTCGAGCAACTGCTTCACGCGCGCGCGCCGTTCGCCATACTCGTCGACGATGCGCTTCTGGTCCTGGATCTGCCGGTCGATCAGCCCGCGGCTCTCGCCCTGCGCGGCGATCTGCTGATTGATCTGCTGCACCGACGACCGGTATTCGAGCCGCGCCGCATCGATCTGCTGCGTCACCTCGACGCGCTGCCGGTCGAGCGCCGCGCGCATCCCCTGCACGTTGTTCGCCTGGCTGACGAAGCTCGTGTCGCGCGTCACCGCGAGCAGGCGCTGGCCGGCCTTCACGTGCTGATCCTTGCCGACGTAGACGTCGCGCACCGCCCAGCCCGGCGGCGCACCGACGCCGATCAGCCCCGAGCGCGGCGTCAGCATCCCCGACACGCTCTCGGTGTTCGCGTAGCTCAGCTCGACGAGCGCGGTCACGAACATCGCGAACATCGCCAGCGACAGGTAGCAGAAGAACCGCATCGACACCGGCACGTCCACGACGCCGTGAATCACGGTGCCGAAGGTCGTGCCGCGCGCGAGCTTGCGCGACGGCTTCTGTTCTCGGAGGGCGGAATTCCAGGTCGGCATGGGGCGGGCTCGTCAGGAGCGACGCCGCGCGGCCGCATCGAGCAGCGGCGTCGGCATCAGGTAAGGCGTGAAGTGTTCCCAGAAATGCCACTGCTCGGGCTGGCGCACGAGCGCCTGCTCGAGACGGTCGACGATGCGCTGGTGCGTCGCGCGCACGGGCGACGCGTCGTCGTCGGTACCGAGCATCGGTGCAAGCGGGCTGGCCGCGAGCTCGGTGAAATGCACCGCGCATCGATCGCGGAACGGCACGCCGGTCGCATACGCGACGAGCAGCGGAATGCCCTGCTCGACCGCGAGCTTCACGCCGCCGCCGGCCATCCGCACCCAGCGCCCGCCGAGCCGACAGCGATTGGTCTTGCCGAACTTGCCGTGCAAGTCGGAGAACAGCAGAAACACGGGCGCCTCGCGCCGCAGGCTCGTGATCAGCCGCCGCAGATGCACGCGCTCCTCGATGTCGATGAATTCGACTTCGCCGGCGCCGTACTCGGCGACGAGCCGCAGCGCATCGTCGAAGAACGCGCCCGGCGCGTCGCGGTGCAGGATCACCATCAGCTTGCGGTCGTCGGGAATCATGAAGCGCAGCTTCGTGACGAACAGCATCAGGTTGCCGAAGTGCAGCCCGGCGAGCATCAGCGGGCCGCCGCGTGCGAGTGCCGCGCGCAACTGGTCGTCGCCTTCGCATGCCATCCCGTCGATCATCGTTTTCATCGATGCGAGGCTGTGCGTGCGCAGCTTGAGCCCCGCGAATTCGGCCTCGAACAACTCGCGCACGATCGCGGCCGACACTTCGCGCACGCGCCGCGGATCGTCGTTCAGGTGCGCGCTCAACATGTAAGCGACCGCGCGCTCGATCGACTCGCGGATGCACGGAAAGCAGCGCAGGCACGCGCCCGAGCACCAGCGCATCAGCCGCAGCCCACGCGCGGGCGACGTGCGCAGCGCGATCGCCCGCACCGCGCGGCGTAGCAGGAACGCATACGAGAACGGATTGAGCAGGAAGAGCCGCCCGAGCATCACCGCGCCTCCTCGTTCGTGCGCCATGCGTCGGTCGCATCGGTCAGCACGCCGTCATCCATCCGGTAGATCCGGTCGACCATCGACAGGATCGACGCATCGTGCGTGACGAGCACGATCGTGCACGGCAGCGTCAGCACGTTGCGGCAGATCTCGTGCGTGGTCGCCTGGTCGAGGTTCGACGAAAACTCGTCGAGGATCAGCAGGCGCGGCTCGCAATACAGCGCCCGCGCGATCAGCAATCTCTGCATCTGGCCGGCCGACAGGAATTTCTGCGTATCGCCGAGCGGCGTGTCGTAGCGATGGTCGAGCCGCTCGATCTCGTCGTGGATGCACGCGAGCTTCGCCGCGTCGAACATCGCGCCGATCCGCGGCGCGGGCGCGAAATTCGTGATGTTGTCGCGGATCGTCCCGCGAAACAGCTGGTCGGACTGCGTGACGGCCGCGAGATGCTTGCGGTATTGCCGCAGGTTCACTTCCGCGAGATCGACGCCGCCGACGAACAGCGTGCCGGGCTTGGGCCGCACGAGCCCGCAGATCAAGTTCAGCAGCGTCGTCTTGCCGCTGCCGGTGCGGCCGACGATCGCGATCTTGCTGCCGGCCGGCACGTCGAGCGCGACATCGCTCAGGATCGGCCGATGGCCGCCCTTCGGCGTGTACGACAGCGCGCGGATCGACAGCGCGCCGTCGAACCCGTCGACCGGCCGCACGACCGCGTCCGGCGCCGGCTCCTCGGTCTCGGTCTGCAGCACGTCCGCGACGCGATCCATGTGCACCTGCAGCACCTTGCGCCGCACGTAGAGCTGGATCGAATCGATGAACTTGTCCGCGAACAGGTTCTTGTACTGGATGAACGCGTAGATCACGCCGATCGTGCTCTGGCCGTGCATCACGAGCCATGCGCCGTACGTGACGATCACGAGCTGCTCGACGTGCACGATCCCCTTCGAGATCGCGTCGAACAGCAGTTGCAGCCGCTCCTGCTGGCGCATCGCCTGCAGTTTCTGCGTGAACGCGTTGACCCACAGGCTGCTGCGCGCGGTCTCCGCCGACAGCAGCTTGATGGAATGCGCGGACCGGATGTTCTCGATCAGCAGCGCATCGGCCTCGGCGCCGCGCGTGAGGATCTGCGACATCGCGTCCTGCAGTTGCGGCTGGATCGCGAGCCGGCTCAACGCGAACAGCACCATCCCCGCGAGGCTGATACCGGCCAGTACGGGGCTGTAATACAGCATCAGCACGAGCGTCAGCGTGCAGGTGACGAGGTTCAGCAGCCCGCCCACCAGCCCGTCGACGAGAAATCGCCCGACCTCCGACACCGACGACACACGCGAGATCGAATCGCCGGTGTTGTGAAACAGGAAATAACCGATCGGCAGCCGCGCGAGATGGCCGACCATGTTCGCCGACAACTGCTGCGACACGATGTTGCGCAGGTAGCTCTTGATGTTGCCGACGAGATTCGCGTAGAGCGTGTCGAACAGGAACACGATCGCGAACAGGATCGTCAGCAGGTACAGGATGTCGACGTCGGTCTTCTTCAGCGCCTCGTCGATCGTCAGTTGCACGTACGACGGGCCGAGCAGCAGCAGGAGCTGCGCGGCGACGCCGCCCACGATGCCGATCGCGAGGCTCTTGCGGATGCCGGTCAGCCCTTCGAGGTAGTCGCGCAGCCGGATGCGGTCGGCCTGCCCCGCCCGCGAGAAACCGATGTCCGGATTCAGTTCGAGCGCATAGCCGGTGATGTGCGTGAGCGCCTGCGCGAGCGGCAGCCTCGTCTCGCCGAGCGCGGGGTCGACTATGTGCACGCTGCCGTAGCCGACCTTCGTCAGCACGACATAGTGGTTCATCCCCCAGTGCAGGATGCACGGCGTCTTGAGCGCGTCGAGCTCGCCCGCATCGAACTGCAGCCCGCGTGCGCGCAGGCCGAGATCGTTCGAGATTTCCATCAGGTCGAAGAACGACAGGCCGGAGTCGATCCGCACCGGATAGCGGTTGCGCAGCGTGCGCAACGTCGTTTCGCGCCCGTGCCACGACGCGATCATCGCGAGGCAGGCCAGGCCGCACTCCGTCACTTCGTCCTGCAGGACCGGACGGACTTTACGCGTATTGAAGAGCATGGTCGGGCACCCGGGGCGCGACGACGCGCCGCCCGGGCCAGCCGGTGCGGGCCCGTGGCGGGTCGTGCGCGATACGCATGGGCGCAGCCGGCGCTACCGGCTGCGACGGAAGATCGGTGTTGCCGGCCGCTCGGCGGGCCGCTCAGCGCGACGAGCCGAGCGACATCCGGAACTGTTCGACGGCGTGGGCCTGGTACTGGGTCATCAGGCCCTGCAGCGTGGTCCCGATCGACTGATTGACGAGATCGACCGTATAGGCGGCCGAATTGGAGTAAAGCGACGCGCCGCCGCGAATCTGGCGGGCCTGTTCTTCCGTGATGTCTCGCATTTGTGGTGGCCTTTATATTGTCGGAATGCCAACAGCCGTCAGCCAATTGCAAGCCCGATGGCCGTTCACTTTATTACGTGATAATCCAGCACTCCAGTCTCCTGATAATCGCCCGATTTCGAAATAATGCATTTCGAAGTCACTTTATTTCCACTGCGGCGATCGATTCTTTTCCTTCTGTTTCGCAGCATCTGACGCGGGGGGCGCCTCCCCGCGCACGGCGGTTACTTGCCGGTGTTATTGAACGTCTTCGGGTTCTGCAGGTAATTGCCGAGGCTCGGCAGGAACTGGCCGAGCGCGGTCACCACCGGCGCGGCGTCAACGGCGAGGCTACCCAGCGAGCTGATCGCACCGCCGCCATGCACATTCCTGACCTGTTCCGTCGTCATGACCTTCATCATTCTCTCCTCGTAAAAAATAAAGATGATGCAAAGAACCTTCATTGAAAGACAAACGGCTTTTAATCCCGAGCGACTCGTTAATCTAATAATCACTGCGATTACCAGCCGAAATCAGGCTATCATGCGGGCGCATCGGAATTCAATGGAGGACACACTCTTACAGCCGCATTTTCCGATGCACGGCGAGTAGCAGGCATTCATGCTGTTTGAATTTCAATTTCAAAACGTTTAAATCCCGCCGCAATGCATTGCGGCACGGACAGGAGACGGAGACGGCCATGTTTGAAACGAGGCGCACGAATTGCGAGTCGGCGACACCGGATGCGGGTATTTCCCTATCAAGATTTTCGACTAGGTGGAATCCCCGACTTGCAACCATGACATTGTTCGCTGTAACGATAGCCGGCGCGCCGGCACACGCCCGTGCGTTCTGCCTCGATACCGCCTACCAGTACGCGTCCGTGCACGATCCGCGCTACCTGCAGGCCCGCAGCGAATACGATGCGGCCCGCCAGAAATTTCCCGAGGCGCGTGCGCAGATGCTGCCGCAGGCCGCCGCGCAACTCGAGTGGGGGCGCTACGGCACGCACGCGAACCTGTTCGGCATCGACGTCAGCGGGTCGAGCAACGCGGCATACGGTTCCGCTCAGGTCACGCAGGCGCTGTTCAATGTGCCCTACCTGTACGACATGCGGCGCGCGACCGAGTACGAGGAAGCGGCGAAGCAGAAGCTCGAGGTCGCGAAGCAGGACCTGATCCTGCGGGTCGCGAACGCGTGCTTCGATCTGCTGAGCGCGCGCGAGAAACTGCAATCCGCCGACGACGAAGTCAGCGCGCTCACGCGACTCGAAAGCGATACGCGGCGCATGGCGCAACTCGGGATGAAGACGATCGGCGACACCGCCGAGATCGAGGCGCGCCGCAGCCTCGCGCAATCCGACGAGGCGCTCGCGCAGACCGACGTCGATGCGCGGCGCGCCCGCTACGAGACGTTGCTCGGTTCGACGATCGATTTCTCGCGCTGGCCGCGGCTGGCGATGCGCGGGTCGTCGCCGCGCATTCCGTCCGGCGACTATGCGCCGCAGGACAACCCCGCGTACCGGCAGGCCTATCGCGACGTCCAGGTCGCGCGCCTTGCCGCGAAGCGCGTCAGCGCCGAACACTTGCCGACCGTCGACCTGTTCGCGTCGTATTCGCGTGGGCTCAACCCGAACCTGCGCGGGCTCACCGATCGTTCGGATTTCCATCAAAGCGCGGTCGGCGTGCAGGTGACGATTCCGATCTTCTCCGGCGGCAGCGTGTACTACCGGCAGGTCGAGGCCGAGCACGTGACCGAGCAGTACCGCAACCGGCTGCGCGAGGTCGAGGAGCAACTGGGCACCGATCACCGCGAGGCGTTGTCCGCGCTCGAATCGGTCGGCAAGCGCATTCGCGCGCAGCAGCAGTCGCTGCAGGCCGCGCGGCTCGCCTACGATGCGTCGATGAAAGCGCATCAGGTCGGCTACAGCACGACGTACGAAACGCTGAACCTGCGGCGCGACATCTCGGGCATCCGGCAGAAGCTGTTCGACAGCTATCTCGATGCGCTGAAGCTTCAGTTGAAGCTGAAAAGCGTGCTCGGCACGCTCGACGAACAATCGCTGATCGCGGTGGACAGTTTCCTCGAAAGCAACGCGGCGAGCGATCGGGGGTGAACGCGATCACATACGTCGGTATCCCGGGCAAGGTTGCGTACACAACCTTCAAGAAAAATGTCGATGTGCCGGCCGGTCGGAAGTTCAACGACGGCGCATCGCGATTCCCGCTCGTCGCTTACTGCGCCCGTGCGCAGCCGCCTACGTGGTTGAAGCGGGGGCACCCGTCGATTCGGGGTACATCAACCGGGTGGCGGCAGCACGACCGTGTCCTCGGGGCCGAGCACGCGGCCGTCCTGCGAACGCAGCTCCAGCTTCCTGACCGGCAGCCCGGTCTTCCGGTCGACCAGCAGCACGTGCGCCTCGTCCGGTTCGAAGAAGAAATCCTCGCCCCACTGCCGCAGCGCGACCAGCAGCGGAAACAGCCCGCGGCCTTTCTCGGTCAGCACGTATTCGTGATGCGCGCCGCCGTCGGCGGCCGGCACGACGTCCATGATTCCGTGCGCGACCAGGTTGCGCAGGCGCGCGGCCAGGATGTTCTTCGCGAGGCCGAGATTCTTCTGGAATTCGCCGAAGCGGCGCAGCCCGTCGAACGCGTCGCGGACGATCAGCAGCGACCACCAGTCGCCAATCGCGTCCAGCGGGCGGGCGACACCGCAAAGGGAATCTTCGTGCGTGGTGCGTCGGTTCATCGGTGCAGGCGGCGACGCCGTGACCGGGATAAGGGCTCGACGGTGATCGCTTTCGTTGAAATGAATGGTTTCAATATAAAACCAAATTCAGAAAAGATCAATGCTGAGTTGCCGACTGTTCGGGATCGATGAACGGAATGACCGTTCCAGCCGGAATTGGCATATGAATTCATACGTTCCAACCAATAAATCCATAAATTGGAGGGATTCATCACGTCGCCTCACTTCATCGGCCCCGCATTCGGCAACTGCCCTCATGATTTACAAGGTTGCAACTTGAAACCTAATCATCTACGCTCGAACCAGTTTCGACTGAAACCATCCTCTCCAACTCCCCGAAGGAGCATTCGATGATCCGGTCCGATGCCACGTTCGACGGCACCTTTCCATTCGCCCCGCATTTCGACGACGCATCCGGCTTCCGGATGCACTACGTGGACGAAGGTCCGCGCGACGGCGAAATCGTGCTGTGCCTGCATGGCGAACCCACATGGGGATATCTGTTCCGTCACCTCGTGACGGCGTTGAGCCCGACATACCGCGTCGTCGTGCCCGATCACATGGGCTTCGGCAAAAGCGCGACGCCGCAGGACCGCAGCTACTGGCTGCAGGATCACATCGACAATCTCGAGCGTTTCGTGCTCGCGCATGACCTCGATCGCATCACGCTGGTGATGCACGACTTCGGCGGCCCGGTCGGCATGGGGCTCGCCGCGCGGCATCCGGACCGGATTCGGCGCATCGTGTCGGCCAACGGACCGACGCCGTTCGGGCAGACCGATCTCGCCGAGCGCCTGACGGCGAATGGCCGCGAGGCGCCGTGGTTCCAGTGGATCATGCGTGCGGCGGCCGACGGTACGCTCGAAACGGTGCTCGGGCAGCTCGGCTTCAACATCCTGAGCACGTTGAAGCTGAACGGCTTCGAGAACCACGCGATCATCGCCGACACGTGGATCGCCGCATACGGCGCGCCGTTCGCGCAACCGGCCGACTGTCTCGGCGCGATCGGATGGGCACGGGGGTTCGCGGCCGGCGCGCACCGGTTCGAGGAACCCGATGCGGCGGCGCTGCGCGCGATACGCGGCAAGCCCGCGCTCGCGATCTGGGGAGACGCCGACCGAACGCTCGGCACCGAACACTTCCTGCCGCTCTTTACCGCGCTGTTTCCGTCCGCGCCGATCGAGCGGCTGGCGGGCGTCGGGCACTACTGCTTCGAGGACGCGCCGGATGCCATTGCCGCGCGGATCGCGGATTTCATCCGAACGACCGGCTGAAAAAATTTCGGCAGCCGGCTCGAAACACCGGCTGCCGAATGGCGTGCGCGGTCGCTTCGCGCACGCGTCGCTTCACGTCAACGTCACCGAATGATCCGCGTCACCCCCCGCCCGCGCGGATCGGCCATCGCTTCCGGCGTCTTGCCGTCGATCTTGATGACCTGGATGTCGCCGCTGAAGTCCTGCCCCTTCAGCGTATAGCCGCGCGCTTCGATCTGCTTCGCGAGTTCGCCTTCGATCGGGTGGTACGGCTCCCAGAAGATCGTGTTCGGCGGCAGCAGCTGATGATGGAACCGCATCGCGCCGACCGCTTCCTTCAACGGCATCTTGAAGTCGTAGATGTTGTTGATCACCTGGAAGATCGACGTGAAGATGCGCGAGCCGCCCGGCGTGCCGATCACCAGCGACACCTTGCCGTCCTTCGTCATGATCGTCGGCGACATCGACGACAGCGGGCGCTTCTTCGGTTCGATCGCGTTCGCGTCGCTGCCCACCACGCCGAACATGTTCGCGACGCCCGGCTTCGCGGAGAAGTCGTCCATCTCGTCGTTCAGCACGATGCCCGTGCCGTCGGCGATCACGCCCGAGCCGAAATAGCCGTTGATCGTGTACGTGTTCGACACCGCGTTGCCCCACTTGTCGACCACCGAGAAGTGCGTCGTTTCGGCCTTCTCCGGCATCGTCGTGCCGAGGCCCGGCTGCACGCTCTTCGTGTCCGACGGCTCCTTCGGGTTGACCTCGGCCGCACGCTTTGCGATGTACGCGTCGTCGGTCAGCTGCGCGATCGGCACCTTGTAGAAGTCGGGATCGCCGAGATACTGCGCGCGGTCGGCGAACACGCGCTTCTCGATTTCCGCGACGAGGTGGATGTACTGCGGCGAGTTGAGCTTGACGCCCTCGAAGTCCTGCTTCAGGTCGGCCTTCATCTTCAGCAACTGCACGAGGCCGATGCCGCCCGAGCTCGGGGGCGGCGCGGTGATCACGTCATAGCCGTTCCACTTCGCCTGCACCGGCTGGCGCCACACCGCGCGGTACTGCGCGAGATCCTCGGTCGTGATCAGCCCGTTGCCGTCACCGGTCTTCATCGACGCGGCGATCAGCTCGGCCGTCTTGCCCTTGTAGAAGCCCTCCGCGCCGCCGTCGGCGATACGCGTCAGCACGTCGGCGAGATCGGGCTGCTTGAAGTTCGCGCCGGCCTTCAGCCCGGAGAAGTACTTGTCGAAGTTGGTCTTGCCGCCGAACTCCTTCGATGCGTCGACGCCGCGCTGCGCCAGTTGCTCGTCGACGACGAAGCCGTCGCGCGCATAGTGGATCGCCGGCGCGAGCACCTGTTTCCACTTCAGCTTGCCGAAGCGCTTCTGCGCTTCCCACATGCCCGCCACCGTGCCCGGCACGCCGACCGCACGCGGGCCGTACAGGCTCATGCCCTTGACGACGTTGCCGTCCTTGTCGAGATACATGTCCTTCGTCGCGGCGAGCGGCGCGCGCTCGCGGTAATCGATGAAGTACGGCTTGCCGTCCTTGTAGATCGTCATGAAGCCGCCGCCGCCGATGTTGCCGGCTTCCGGGTACGTGACGGCGAGCGTGAACGCGATCGCGACGGCCGCGTCGATCGCGTTGCCGCCTTCCTTGAAGATCCGCTCCGCGGCATCCGCGCTGTACTTGTCGGCCACCGCCACCGCGGAGCTCGTCAGGACCGCGGGCTGCGGCCCTTTCGCGTAGGCGGGCGCGTTCGGCAGGAAGCCGATGCCGGCCACCGTCGCGAGCACGGCTGCGGATGATTTGAAGCGATTCAGCGTAGTCATTGCATGTCCCCCATGTGGATCTCCTTCAGGCACGACGAGCACCTGATCCGTGGATGGCCGCAGGCGCGCCGACGGCCATACGCCGGCTTCGTAGTATAGGGCGACAAAAAGGGTCGAACACGCGGGGCGCGACGAAAGCATGGCGATTGTGTGCGCGCGGTCACGTTGCGCTGCCGCGACGTGCGCGCGGATCGCTCGACATCGCCTGCGGCGCGCGCTTCGCGCACCGCACAAAAACCGAAAGTTGCGAACCGCGCGGCAAGCCTCGCAACTCGTGTAAAAAAATCCGCGAACGCCCCGCCCGCGGCACAGCCCGATCTGCGAAGATAGCGCCCCGTTGCGCGCCGCATCATCGTTTCGTGCACGCGCCGCTTCACGTTGCTTCGTCTCGCTCCCTATGGCATCACACAATGCACATCACGCGTCCGGCTTCGCAGCCGGCGTCGCCGCCGCCGTCCTCGTCGCGCAAACCGGCGCAACCGGTCCGTGGCACTCGGGCATGCTCGCCGCGTTCGCGGCGGGCGTCGCGGGCGGCACAGCGCCCGACTGGCTCGAAGTCGCCTGGTGGAGCCGCAAGCGCCGCCTGTGGATCACACATCGCACCCTCACGCACTGGGGCATCGGCTGGGTCGCGCTGCTTGCGCTCGGCTGGCACGGGCTCATCCATCATCCGCATCCGCTGTGGGCCGCACCGCTGTTCGGCTTCGCCTGCGGCGGCGTGATGCACCTGCTCGCCGACTGGCCGAATCCGCTCGGCGTACCGTGGATCTGGCGGCGCCATTCGCTGAACCTGTGGAACAGCGGGCATTGCGACTTGATCGTGGTCGCGGCCGCCTGGGGCGGCACGCTGTGGCTCGCGCAGTCGCTGTGGTCGCGTGCGCCGCTGATCGAGCAGTGGCTCGGCTGGCTGCATCGCGTCTAGTTGCAATTCGACGCAATTCGCCACGATTGGGCACGCGATCGACGTGCCGAATCGCACGCAACTTTCGGTCCATTGAAAGTGCAGCGCAGGCCCCCACCTGAGTGTGAATCGTCGGCACGCATGCCCGGCACGCACCCGTGACGTCTGGCACACTGACGATTCGATTCGCGTGCGATGCATCCGCGCGCTCGCACCCCGCTCGCACCCTATTTCAACGCTCCGATGGACGTCACCGCTACCCGCCCTGCCGCCCGTGCGCTCGACGTGTTCCACCCGGTCGTCGCCGCGTGGTTCACACGCACGTTCGCCGCGCCGACCGGCGCGCAGGCGCTCGCGTGGCCGCACATCAAGGCCGGCCGGTCGACGCTCGTGGCCGCGCCGACCGGCTCCGGCAAGACACTCACCGCGTTCCTGTGCGCGCTCGACGATCTGGTGCGCGATGCGCTCGCGCACGACGGCACGCTGCCCGATGCGACGCTGGTCGTCTACGTGTCGCCGCTGAAGGCGCTGTCGAACGACATCCACGTGAACCTCGACGCGCCGCTCGCCGGCATCGCCGAATCGCTCGCGCAGCTCGGCCTGCCGGTGCCGGCGATCCGCACCGCGGTGCGCACCGGCGATACGACGCAGGCCGAGCGCACTGCGCAAGCGCGCGCCGCACGTCCTCGTCACGACCCCCGAATCGCTGTACGTGCTGCTGTCGTCCGCGTCGGGGCGGCAGATGCTGTCGAACGTGCGCTCGGTCATCGTCGACGAAATCCATGCGCTGGCGTCGTCCAAGCGCGGCAGTCATCTCGCGCTGTCGCTTGAACGCCTCGACGCGCTGACCGGGCGCGCGCTGCCGCGCATCGGGCTGTCGGCCACGCAAAAGCCGATCGACGCGGTCGCGCGCTTCCTCGTCGGCGGGCCGGCCGACGCGCCGCGCGACTGCGCGATCGTCGACACGGGCCACACGCGCGAGCGCGACCTCGCGCTCGAACTGCCGAACGTGCCGCTCGAACCGGTCATGGCCACCGACGTGTGGGAACAGGTGTACGACCGCATCGCCGGGCTCGCGGCCGCGCATCGCACGACGCTAGTGTTCGTCAACACGCGGCGTACCGCCGAGCGCATGGCGCGCCATCTCGCCGACCGGCTCGGCAAGGACGCGATCGCCGCGCATCACGGCAGTCTCGCGAAGGAGCACCGCTTCGACGCCGAGCAGCGCCTGAAGCGCGGCGAACTGAAGCTGCTCGTCGCCACCGCGTCGCTCGAACTCGGCATCGACATCGGCGACGTCGATCTCGTCTGCCAAGTTGGCTCGCCGCGCGGCATCGCGCCGTTCCTGCAGCGTGTCGGCCGCTCGGGGCACCACGTCGGCGGCGTGCCGAAGGGGCGGCTCTTTCCGCTGTCGCGCGACGAGCTGGTCGAATGCGCGGCGCTGCTCGACTGCGTGCAGCGCGGCGAACTCGATGCGCTGCGGATTCCCGAAGCGCCGCTCGACGTGCTCGCGCAGCAGATCGTCGCCGAAGTCGCGTGCGCGGAATGGCAGGAAGACGCGCTGTATGCGAGCTTCACGCGCGCCGCGCCGTACGCGCGGCTCGCGCGCGAGCGCTTCGACGAAGTGATGAAGATGCTCGCCGAGGGATTCACGAGCCGGCGCGGCGTGCGCGGCGCGTACCTGCACCGCGACGTGGTCGGCGGCACCGTGCGCGGCCGCCGCAACGCGATGATGACCGCGACCACTTCCGGCGGCACGATCCCCGATATGGCCGACTACGCGGTGCTGCTCGAACCGCAGGGCATCCAGGTCGGCACCGTCAACGAGGATTTCGCGATCGAGAGCCTGGCCGGCGACGTGTTCCAGCTCGGCAACCAGTCGTACCGGATCATTCGCGTGGAAACGGGCCGCGTGCGCGTGGAGGATGCGCAGGGCCAATCGCCGAGCATTCCGTTCTGGCTCGGCGAGGGGCTGGGGCGCAGCGATGAACTGTCGGCGGCGGTCGGCCGGCTGCGTGCGCGGCTCGACGGGCTGTTCGCGGACGGCGATCGACAGGCGCGGACCAACGCGGCGAAGCACGCGAACGTCACCGAGGCCGGCAAGACGGCCACCCGCGGCAAATCCCGAAAAGCGGCCGCCGAGACTGACGCGCCGCCCGCCTCGCCCGACAACGCGCCCGGCGGCACCGCGCTCGCCCCCACCGAAAGCCGCCTCGCGCCCGCGTTGCGCTGGCTCGTCGACGATCTCCACCTGTCGCCCGACGCCGCGCGCCAGATCGCCGACTACCTCGCCCGCACCCGCGCCGCGCTCGGCGCATTGCCGACGCAGGACACGCTCGTGATGGAGCGGTTCTTCGACGAATCGGGCGGCACGCAGCTCGTGATCCATTCGCCGTTCGGCAGCCGCATCAACCGCGCATGGGGGCTCGCGCTGCGCAAGCGCTTCTGTCGCAACTTCAACTTCGAATTGCAGGCCGCTGCAACCGACGACGCGATCATCCTGTCGCTGTCGCTCGCGCACAGCTTCGCGCTCGACGAGGTGTGGCGCTACCTGCGTTCGGCCAGCGCCGAGCACGTGCTGATCCAGGCGCTGCTCGATGCGCCGATGTTCGGCGTGCGCTGGCGCTGGAACGCGACCACCGCGCTCGCGCTGCCGCGTTTCACCGGCGGCCGGCGCACCGCACCGCAACTGCAGCGGATGAAGAGCGACGATCTGCTCGCGACGGTGTTTCCCGACCAGGTCGCGTGCCTCGAGAACATCGTCGGCGAACGCGAGATTCCGCATCACCCGCTCGTCGACCAGACGCTCGACGACTGCCTGCACGACGCGATGGACACCGACGGCTGGCTCGCGCTGCTGCGCCGGATCGAAAGCGGCGCGATCGAGCTCATCGCGCGCGACTTGCCCGCGCCGTCGCCGCTTGCGGCCGAGATCCTGAATGCGAAGCCCTACGCGTTCCTCGACGATGCGCCGCTCGAGGAGCGCCGCACACAAGCCGTGCAGTCGCGCCGCTGGAGCGACCCCGAAACGGCCGATGACCTCGGGGCGCTCGACGCCGACGCGATCGATGCGGTACGCGACGAAGCGTGGCCGCTCGTGCGCGACGCCGACGAAATGCACGATGCGCTGCTCACCCTGGCCTGCGTCGCCGACGACGAGGCGCACGCGCACGCAGGCTGGCCCGAGCGACTCGCGGAACTCGCGGAACGCCGCCGCGCGACGAAACTCGCGACGCCGGGCGGCGCCGCGCTGTGGGTGCCGGTCGAGCGGCTCGTCTGCATGCGTGCGCTGCATCCGGACGCCCGCGCGACACCCGCGCTCAAGGTGCCGGCCGCGTGCGCGCAGCCGTGGGAAGCCGATGCGGCGCTCGTCGACGTGATCCGCGCGCGGCTCACCGGCTTCGGGCCGCTCACGCTCGATGCGATCGCCGCGCCGCTCGGCCTGCCGCCCGCGTCGATCGCGACGGCGCTCGCCGCGCTGGAACGCGAAGGCTACGTGATGCGCGGCCGCTTCACGCCGGGCGCGACGACCGACGAATGGTGCGAACGCCATCTGCTCGCGCGCATTCATCGCTATACGGTGAAGCGGCTGCGCCGTGAGATCGAACCGGTCGAACGCGCCGATTTCATGCGCTTCCTGTTCCACTGGCAGCACCTGACACCCGACACGCGCGGCACCGGCCGCGACGCGCTGGCAGCCGTGGTCGAACAGCTCGAAGGCTACGAGGCCGCGGCGAGCGCGTGGGAAGACGCGCTGCTGCCCGCGCGGCTCACCGACTACACGGCGGGCGGCCTCGACGAGCTGTGCCGCTCGGGCAAGCTGGTATGGACCCGCATCGGCGCGCCGGCGCGCGCGGCCGGTACGCCCGTGAAGACCACGCCGATCGTGCTGCTGCCGCGCCGCCATCTTTCCGCATGGCAGGCGCTGCGTGACCCTGATGCGCAACCGGCACAGTCCGCGCGCGCCACGCAAGTGCGTGACGCGCTCGCCGCGCTCGGCGCGATGTTCTTCGATGCGCTGCTCGACGAGCTACACATGCTGCCCATCGAGCTCGAACAGGCGCTCGGCGAACTCGTGTCGGCCGGCCTCGTGAATGCGGACAGCTACGCGGGCCTGCGCGCGCTGCTGAAGCCGGCCGTCAAGCGCAGCGCGACCTATGCGCCACGCACGCGACGCGGCGGCGCGCTGATCGGCGGGATGGACGACGCAGGGCGCTGGGCGCTCGTGCAACGTCAGGCCCCGCCGGACGATGACGCGCCCACGCCGAAACGCGGCCCTACCACGACCGATCCCGACGCGCTCGAACATATCGTGTGGACGCTGTTGCGCCGCTACGGCGTCGTGTTCTGGCGATTGCTCGAACGCGAAGCCGACTGGCTGCCGAGCTGGCGCGAACTCGTGCGCGTGCTGCAACGCCTCGAAGCACGCGGCGAGATTCGCGGCGGACGCTTCGTCGCCGGGTTCGCGGGCGAGCAATTCGCGCTGCCCGAGGCCATCCCGATCCTGCGCGAACTGCGGCGGCAACCGGGCGACGGACAATACGTATGCGTGACGGGCGCCGACCCATTGAATCTCGCCGGCACGCTGCTGCCCGGCGACAAGGTGCCGGCGCTGGCCGGCAACCGCGTGCTGTTTCGCGATGGCGTGCCCGTCGCATCGCTGGTATCGGGTACGTTCCACTACGCGCCCGACCTGCCGCCCGCCGCGCGCGAGGAGGCACGTCTGCGGCTCGCGCGTTCCTGCTGACATCGGCTGACACGCACGCGGCACCGGACTACTGATCGCCGCGCCGCGCGAGCGTCATCGTTCGGGTAGCATCGAACGATGGACCGCGCGAACTTCCGCGTGTCGCCCACACAAAACAAGACCTTCCGGAGACTGCCGCTCATGCCTTCGCATGCCGATTCGCCCGCTGCCCATCATGCGGGTTCGCTGACCATTTTCCAGGGCGCCGCGCTCTATATCGGCGCGGTGCTCGGCACCGGCGTGATCGCGCTGCCCGCGCTCGCCGCCGACGTCGCCGGGCCCTCCTCGCTGCTCGCGTGGGCCGCGCTCGTCGTGCTGTCCGGGCCGCTCGCGGCCACCTTCGCCGCACTCGGCGCCCGCTATCCCGATGCGGGCGGCGTGTCGACCTACGCGCGGCGCGCATTCGGCCCGAAGGCCGCGGCCATCGTCGGCTGGTGCTTCTATTTCGCGGTGCCGGCCGGCGCGCCGGCCGCCGCGATGTTCGGCGGCGCCTACGTCGCGGCCGTCACGGGCGGCGGACATACGACGGTCATCGTCACCGCCGCCGCACTGATCGCGACCGTATCGGCCGCGAACGCATTCGGCGTCACAGTGTCGGGCCGCATGCAACTCGTGTTGTCGGCACTGCTCGTCGCGCTGCTGCTCGCCGCGGTGCTTGCGTCCGCGCCGCATGCGCGCGCCGCGAACCTGCATCCGTTCGCCCCGCACGGCTGGCTCGCGGTCGGCCAGGCCGCCGCGCTGCTCGTGTGGAGCTTCGCCGGCTGGGAAGCCATCACGCACCTCGCCGCCGAATTCCGCCGGCCGGCGCACGACATGCCGCGCTCGGCCGGCATCGCGGTCGTGGTCGTCGGGTTCCTGTATCTGTCGGTTGCGGCCGCGAGCGTGACGGTGCTCGGGCCTTCCGCGGGCGCATCGGGCGCGCCGCTCGCCGAACTGATCGCGGGCGGCATCGGCGGCCATGCGCAGGTGCTGGCCGCCGCCGCCGCGCTGCTGCTCACGCTCGGCACGATGAACGCGTATTTCGCCGGCGCGGCCAAGCTCGGCGCGGCGCTCGGACGCGACGGCGCGTTGCCTGCGTGGCTCGCTCAGGGCAGCCAGGTCGGCGGCGTGCCGCGTCGCAGCCTCGGCGTGATCGCGGTGCTGGCGGCCGTCGCGCTGGCCGCCACGGCGCTGTCGGACGTCGGGCCGAAGCCGCTCGTGCTCGTGACGTCCGGATGTTTCGTGATGGTGTACGGGCTCGGCGCGGCCGCCGCGCTGAAGCTGCTGCCGCGCGGCGGCATCGCGTACCGCTGCGCGTGGATTTCGCTGATTGCGGTCGCCGGGCTGTTCGTGACGACCGGCTGGTATTTCCTGTGCCCGCTGCTGCTTGCGGGCGGTGCGCTGCTTTATCTGCAGATCACCGGCCCGCGTCGATGACCCGGCAAGCGCCCGCGGGTCGACGCCCGCCAGCTCGCCACACCCGTCGCGCGAACCATCACGCCGATCCGGCCGCCGCGCGCCGTTCGTTCGCGCCGCTCAGGCCGGCACCAGCTCGAAGCTGAGCCGTTTGCCGAGCGCGGCGGCCGCGCTCGCGAGCGTCGCGAGCGTGAGGCTCGTGTCGGTTTCGTCGAGCAGGCGGTTGAGTGCGGCGCGGCTGGTTTTCATCCGCGCGGCCATCGCGGTTTTGGTGATGTGCTGCGCCTTCATTTCCTGCCCGATCTGCCACGCGATCACGCGCTTGATCGCGGTGGCGGTGGCCGCTTCGAGATTGCCGTCCGCTTCGAGGAAGGCGTCGAAATCGCTGCCGATATACGGATTGTTCGTGGTCGTCATGTCGTACTCCAGGTGCATGGCGTTGCCGGCCGCCCGACCGTCGGAGACGGTGCGTTCCGGCACAACCGGGGAATTCAGATGGCGCGCGTCAGCGTTTTCAGGCGCGCGACGGTCACGTCGAGATCGTCCGACGGCGTGCCCCGCGACTGCTTGAAGAAGCCGTGCAGCAGCACCATCGTGTCGCCGACGACCGTGAACAGCACGCGTGCGCTTCGCCCCGGCACCATCACGCGGATCTCCCACAGATCCTTCGCCATCTTCCGGACCAGCGGCATGCCGAGCGGCCAGCCGAGTTGAACGGTCTTGATCTCTTCGCCGATCGCCCTTCGCTCCGCTTGCCCGAGCGCATGGAGCCATTCGCGCACCGGCTCGTGGCCGCGGGCCGTCCGGAAGAACCGCACGCCGAGCGTGACCTGAATCTGCTGTCTCGCCATCGTCTTGTCGTCCATCGTATCAAAAACGGTACGATATGCCAAGCACCCCGACGACGGCTACTGACCGGATGGCCAATCCTACGGCAACAAAAGAAATCGGCCCGGTGGATCGCCCCGGGGCCCGATGAGATCAACGCTTGCCGCGAGCAGGCTTGCGCGCCGCGCGTGGCGCCCGGTGCGGGCGTGCATCGCCGAACCGCGACCGCGCGATGTCGCGCACCGCGTCGATCAGCGTGCGCGCGACCGGCGACGGCTGCGCATCGGTACGCAGCACGAGCCCGACCGGCTCGTCGGTGCCCGCCGCCGGCAGCGGCAGGCGCGCCAGCGCACCGGCCGACAGGTCGTATTCGGCTGCATAGAGCGGCACGAACCAGACCGCGTCGTTCTCGAGCGCCAGCGCGCGCGCGACCGATACCGACAGCACCTCGATGAACGAATCCAGCGGCGGCGCGCCGCATGCGCCGAGCAGTTGCTCGGCGGACTGGCGGATCAGCGTGCCGAACGGCGGCAGCACGACCGGATAGCGCGCCAGCTCGGCGGCCGGCGCCGCGCTCGCGAGCAGCGGATGCCCGGCGCGCACGACCGCGACGAGCGGCTCGTTGTACAACTGCTCGAACGCGAGCCCGATCATCCGCTCCGGCTCCGACAGCCGCCCGATCGCGCATTCGATCGCCCCGGCTTTCAGACGCTCGAGCAACTCGGCGTTCGCGGCCGTCGCGATCCGCACGACGATGCGCGGCCAGCGCGCGGTCAGCGCCTTCATCAAGGCCGGCGCGAGCGAGGCCGCGACGGTCGGCAGCATGCCGATTTCCAGTGTCGCGGCCGCCGCCCCGCCCTCGCGCGCCAGCAGCCCGACGCCCTGCCGCAGCGCCAGCACGCACGCATTCGCGTGCGGCATGAACAGTTGCGCTTCGCGGGTGGGCTGCGCGCCGTGCCGGCCGCGCTCGAACAGCTTCACGCCGAGGATCGCCTCCAGCTCGGCGATCGTCTTCGACACGGCCGGTTGCGTGATCGACAGGCTTTCGGCCGCCTTCTGCACGCCGCCCAGCTGCGCGACCGCGAGAAAGCATTGCAGGTGCCGGAATTTGACGCGGCCGTCGGCGATACGGTTATTCATAACGGGTGGTTATGCGAATCACGATGAATCGCCATTTTGCATAACTTTCCGGAAAGGCCCAAGCGTTCGGCGTGGCGTCATCCGTGGCGCCGCAGCGCGTGGAATCCCGTCGGCTCCCAGATCCGTTTCGCAATCAGCAGGGCCGTGCCGTGCTTCTGCCCGAGCGGCGCGGACGACGACTCCGCATGCAGCGCCGCCGCCTTGCTGGCGAGCCGCCGCAGTTCCTGCTCGAGCTCCGCGGCGGCCGCGTCCGTCAGCATCCCTTGCAGGAACGTCATCGTCTCGCCGGGGCCGTCGAAGCGGCTGCCGAGAAAGTCGTCGAGCACGTGCGCGTGAAAGTAACGGCGGATCGGCCCGCCCGGCAGCCAGTCGAAATCGCGCGCGACCCGCACGCGAATCCGGTCGCCGGGCAGCAGCGCGATCACGTTCATCCGGTCGAGCATCAGCAGGTATTTCACGCATTCGGCCTGCGTGAGCCGATAGGCCGCCACGATGTCCTGCACGGTCCAGTAGTTGATCGCGCAGACGGCGACCAGCAGCAGCTTCTCGTCCGACACGAGCAACGCCTCCTGCTGCTCGGTCAGCACGCGCAGGCGCGGCGCGGATGCCGACGCTTCCTGCACGAGCTCGGCGAGCGTATAGCCGAGCAGCTGCGCGATCTCCGCGACGCGCTCCAGCGTGAAGCGGCCGCTCGCGAACAGCCGCTTCACGCTCGTCTCGGAGACGTCGAGCGCGCGCGCGACGTCCCGGTAAGTCATTCCCTGCGCCTTGAGCTGGCGCTTCAGCGTTTCGATGAGTTGGGCGGTCTCGGTCATGTCGGTATCAAAAAATGATGCTCGAGGTCGGATATTAGGCTACTCACGCATCCACATCAGCACTTTTGGATACTTGTCTGCATAATCCGCTCCGTCCTGTCATGCAACGACGGAGCCGAAATGACCACCCGAATCGACACAGCCGCCTGCGAACCACACCCCACCGCACCGCGCGATGCACGCGACACCGATCGCACGATGCCGCTCGCCACCGTGCGCACGCTGGCCGCCGGCGCGCACGTCGGCGATCTCGTGTTCATCCGCGTGCCGGCCGGCGCACCGGATGCCACGGCCGGCTCGGCCGGCACGTGGGCCAACCGCTTCGGCATCGTCGTCGATACGTCGGGCGACGAACCGCTGATCGCCGAGCCCACGGTGTTCGCGTGGACGAAGCTCACGCCGCTGTCGCGCTTCGTCGCCCGTACAGACGGCGGACGCATCGCGCTGGCGCGCCGCGTCGCGGCAGCGTCGGCCGACGCACAACGCCGCATCCATGCGCTGGCCGAACAGCGAATCGACGCGCTGCTCGGCAGCCGCTTCAACCCGCAGGTGCAGCGCGGTTTCTGCGCGCAGTACGTGACCGACGTGCTCGGTGCCGGCCACGCGGCGACACCGTCGGCCCTGCTGCGCGGCGGCACACTGGCGCTCGAATTCGACGGGATCGTGTTCGATCCCCGCCATCCATGACGACGAGCACGCTCGGGGAGACCGGATAACAACGAGAACAAACGACAAAAAACAGCGACGGGCTGGCTGGAGGGCCGTGCACGGGGTCGTCACCGACGACGCGAAGCCCGATCGCTTTTTTCCGCCGGACGGGCTTCCTGTCCGGCGGATTTTTCATTGCCCGGGCGAACATAACGAATGGTTATGCGATTCGCGAGAAAAGGTCATTTTTCATAACTTTCCGGATTGGCTAAAGTCTTGCCATCCACCTCGCCCAATACTTACCAGGAGACGCCCGATGGATTCCCCCACGATCCTCACGCCGCGCGACTGGCCGTCGCATCCGGCCTATGTCCACCCCGAGTACCGTTCGTCCGTGAAGCGCGGCCCGACCCGCCCGCTGATCCCGCTGAAGGAAAAACTGCGCGACCAGTACGCGCCCGTCTACGGCGCGGAAGATCTCGGCGCGCTCGACCACGACCTGACGAAGAACGCCGTGAAGAACGGCGAGCCGCTCGGCGAGCGGATGGTCGTCACCGGCCGCGTGCTCGACGAAGGCGGCAAGCCCGTGCGCAACACGCTCGTCGAAGTGTGGCAGGCCAACGCGGCCGGCCGCTACGTGCACAAGGTCGACCAGCACGACGCGCCGCTCGACCCGAACTTCCTCGGCGCGGGCCGCTGCCTGACCGACGACGAAGGCCGCTACCGCTTCCTGACGATCAAGCCCGGCGCGTATCCGTGGGGCAACCATCCGAACGCGTGGCGCCCGAATCACATCCACTTCTCGCTGTTCGGCGATTACTTCGGCTCGCGTCTCGTCACGCAGATGTACTTCCCCGGCGATCCGCTGCTCGCGTACGACCCGATCTTCCAGGGCACGCCGGAAGCCGCGCGCGAGCGCCTGATCTCGCGCTTCTCGATGGACATCACCGAAGAAGGCTATGCGCTCGGCTACGAATTCGACATCGTGCTGCGCGGCCGCGACGCCACCCCGATGGAGCGCTGAACCATGACGACGCTAAAGCAAACCCCTTCGCAGACGGTCGGCCCGTACTTCGCGTACGGCCTGTGCCCGCAGCAATACGACTACGACCTGAAAAGCCTGTTCACGCCGACGATCGCCGCGCCGCACGCCGAGGGCGAGCATGTGCTGCTGGTCGGGCAGGTGTTCGACGGCGACGGCAACGTGGTCGGCGACGCGGTGCTCGAATTCACGCAGGTGGATGGCGCGGGCCGCTACCCCGCGTCGCGCGACGACATCGCGAAATCCGGCTTCACGGGCTTCGCGCGAGTCGGCACGGGCACCGACCCGCAGCAGCGCTTCGTCGTCGAGACGGTGAAGCCGGGCCGCGTCGCCGCCGACGAGGCGCCGCACATCAACGTGACCGTGATGATGCGCGGCATCCTCACCCATGCGTTCACACGCGTGTACTTCGACGACGAAGCCGCCGCGAACGCGGTCGACCCCGTGCTGAACGCGGTGCCGGCCGAGCGCCGCGCGACGCTCGTCGCGAAACGCGACGCGCAGCCGGGCCGGCCGGTCGTCTACCGCTTCGACATCCGCATGCAGGGGCCGGAAGAAACCGTGTTCTTCGACGTTTGACGCACGCACGCGCCCGCGCTTGACGGCTTCGGCGCAACCGCTTCGCCGTGTGGCGCGATACCGACGGGCATCGCGCCACACGGCGTTTTTGCGCACGGCGCCGCCATCATTCGATGGTGCACTGCATCGTGACCAACGGGGCTGCGGATGCCTGTCGTTATCGGCTTCCCGCCCCGATATCGAACGCGCCATCGAAACGCATGCTGCGACAGCACATCAATCGGCGGATCGACACGATATCGTTTGCGCGTTATGCGGCGTATGCTTCGTTATCCGCAACGAGCTGACAGGATTAAATCAGACGAAGCAACAATGACATGCATCATGCGCGACGCTGCCCCTGAGGCGGCCCGCGCATTTTTTTCAGACAGAGTGCCTTTAAACGCGTCTGGCCGAAGTTGGCGGACGCGTATTTTTTGGTGGCGACCGGCTAGCGACGAATCTCGAGATAGCGGCTCGGCGTGTCGCCGAGAATGCGGCGAAACGCCGACGTGAACGCACTCGCGCTCGCGTAGCCGAGATCGAGCGCCACGCGCGTCACCGGCTGCCCGTCGGTCAGGCGGGCAATCGCCGCGAGCATGCAGACCTGCTGGCGCCAGGCGGCAAAACTCACGCCCGTCTGCGCGCGGAACTGCCGCGTGAACGTGCGGCGGCTCACGCCTGCGTCGGCCGCGACCCGGTCGAGATCGGCGTCGATCGACGGCGCCGCGAACAGGTGCCGGCACACCTTCGCCAGCCGCGCATCGGCCGGCAGCGGCGCATGCAGCGACAGGCGCGGCATCGTCGCGATTTCCGCGACCAGTAGATCCATCAGCTTGCCCGCGCGACCGTCGACGTCGTACATGGCCGGCAGGTCGATCGCATCGTCGAGCAGTTGCCGCAGCAGCGGCGACACGCCATACACGCCGCACTGGGCCGGCAGCCCGGCCGCCTGCGCGGCGTCGACGGACACGAACGCATTGAGCATCGTGACCGGCCCGGTCATGGTCATTTCGTGCCGCACGCCGGCCGGCACCCAGCACGCGCGCTGCGGCGGCACCAGCCAGCGCCCGTGCGGCGTCGACACGCTGATCGTGCCGCGCGACGCGAACGCGAATTGCCCGCGCACGTGCGCGTGATCCGGAAACGTCGTGCCCGCCGCAAAGTCGTTGGCGAGCACGACCACGCTCCGGGGAATGTGTTCGTAGGGATCTAGCAGCGTATTTCTCACGGCCCGAATTCCATCATCAATGACCCGATATCGAAGGCGGGTCGCCTTCGAACGATCTACGATCCGCTCCACCGTTGCGCGACCTCGCGGCCGGGACACCCGCCGGCCTGGTCGGCCGGATGGCAACCTCATCGGAGCGGACATGCCCAATACGTTTCATCGCGTGGGGAAAGGCCCCCACCCTGTTCTCGTGCTGCACGGCTGGTTCGGCGACGCCCGCGCGTTCGAACCGCTCGAAGCCTGGCTGTCGCGCGAGCACTTCAGCTATGTATTCATGGACTACCGAGGTTACGGCCGTATGCGCGACGCACACGGCAACTACACGATCGACGAGATCGCCGCCGATACGCTCGCGCTCGCCGACGCGCTCGGCTTTCCGACCTTCAGTCTCGTCGGCCATTCGATGGGCGGCATGGCGATCGAGAAGATCGCCGCCATCGCGCCCGACCGCGTGCGCGCGCTGGTGGCGATCGCGCCCGTGCCGTGCGGCGGCCTGCCGTTCGACGCCGCGCGACGCGCGCTATTCGAGCGGGCCGCCGACCACCTCGCCGATCGCCGGACCATCATCGACCGCAGCACCGGTAACCGGCTGCCCGCCGCCTGGATCGAGTGGAAAGCCGCGTATTCGGCAGCCTGTTCGTCGGCGCGGGCATTCGCCGCATACTTCCGCGCGTGGGCCGATACGGATTTCAGCGAAGAGATCACGGGCATCCATCCGGTCAAGATACTGATCGGCGAGCACGATCCGGCGTTCGACGCGGCGCTGATGGCCCGCACCTACCTGCGGCGCTATCCGCTCGCCAGCGTCGACGTGCTGCGCAATGCCGGCCATTATCCAATGAACGAAACCCCGCTCGCGCTGGTCGCGGCGATGGAAGCATTCCTGCTCGCCGCGACGGCCCGCCCCGTGGCGATCGGCTGACCGGCCGCGCGCCGGCGGCATCGTCGCGGCACGCATCACCGCAGCATGAACGACATCGCGGACAGGCTGTTCAGCGTGCGCACCACGTGCTCGACCGACGGCCCGTCGAAGCGCAGCGTCACCGCATCGACGCGCTCGAGCGACGGTAGCACGCAGAAAAGGTCGGCGAGCGCGGCCGTCTGTACGCGCAGCGTGCAGGCGGCCGGCGCGGGCCGATGGACGCCCGCGCGCCGGCCGGACGACAGCGCCTGCGCGACCGTCTCGCGCGCCGCGGTTGCGATCCGGGCGCACGACGCGGACGGCGTGAGCGTCTCGCCGCTCGATGCGCCGCCGGCCGTCTTGACCGTCTCGAAACGCGCGTCCGGAAACAGCGGCTGCGTTTCCTCGGCGAACACGTCGTCGCCGGTCGCGAGCGCGACGTGTGCGCCGTATTCGCGCGCCAGCGCGCCACACAGCCCGGCTTCGCCAAGCTCGACGCCGTTCAGCCACACCTGCGTGAACGCAAAGCTGTTGATCGTATGCGCGAGCACGCCGCGCGTCTGCGATTTCGCGTGATAGCCGATCATGAACACGAGATCGGGCTGCTGTTCGAGGCCCGCCATCATTCCGAGCGTGCGCGGCTTGCCGAGCACGACGCGCGCCCGCGCATCGAGCCCGTCGGGCAGCAGGTTGCGATAGCCGCCATGCGAATCGTTGACCCACACGGCCTGCGCGCCGCCCGCGAACGCGCCTTCGATCGCCGCGTTCGCCTCGGCGGTCATCCAGCGGCGTGCGCGTTCGTATTCCGGATTGCCGGCGCGCGTCTGCTCGGTCGCGAATACGCCGGCGACGCCCTCGATGTCGGTCGAGATCAGAATCTTCATGACTGGGTCGGATGCCCTTCGTTGTCTTCGTTGAACAGCCGGTCGAGGTCGGGCACAGCGTCGCGCAGCGCTTGCCGCACGTGGCCGTCGCGCCCGGCGACCGTCACCGCCTGCAGCAACGCGTCGGCGATCGCGTGCTCGACGCTTTCGGCCGCGGCCATGAACAGCGGATCGAGCGCCGCATCGGCCACGAGGGCCGGCAGCGCGATCGTCGATGCGTCGTGCGCGATCGTGTAGGCGGTCGAGAAAGCGAGCGCGATGTCGCCGCTGCCATGCCCGTAAACGGAACCCGTGCGGGCCAGCCCCGCCCCCGCGCGGCGCGCGAGCCGCGACAGTTGCCGCGCGTCGAGCGGCGCATCGGTCGCCAGCAACAGGATGATCGAGCCCTGCTCGGGCGGCGCCGCGCGGGCCGCTTCGGCCGCGCGCCGTTGCGCGACGATGCGCCCGAGCGGCACGCCGCCGAGCGTCAGCATCGGCAGCCGGCCGAAATTCGCGAGCACGAGCGCACCGACCGTATAGGGCCGGCCGGCCGCGACGGCCACGCGCGACGCGGAACCAATCCCGCCCTTCAGGTCGAAGCACGACATCCCGCGCCCGGCGCCCACCGCGCCGCGTGCGACATCGCGCGACGCCGCGCGGCATGCGTCGTCGTAGTGCGCGGCGGTGACCGCGAACGCCTGGATGTCGTTCAGGTAACCGTCGTTGCATTCGAACACGAGCGGATTGACGGTCGACCAGTCGCGGCCGACCCGCGGATTCGCCGCGATCGCCGCGCGGATCTGCGCCTGTGCGACCGCGCCGACGCCGAACGTATTGGTCAGCGCGACCGGCGTATCGAGCGTGCCGAGTTCGTCGACCTGCACGAGCCCGACGCTCTTGCCGAACCCGTTGATCACGGCCGCCCCCGCCGGCACCTTGCTGCGGTACACGTCGCCCGGATGCGGCTTCACGACGGTCACACCGGTCTGCACGCTGCCGGCATCGAGCGTGCAATGGCCGACCGTCACGCCCGGCACGTCGGCGATCGTGCCGCGCGGCCCGGCCGGCAGCGTCGCCATCCACATCGGTGCAGGCCGCATCAACGGCGCTCCAGCTTCGGGTCAAGCGCGTCGCGCAGCCCGTCGCCGAGCAGGTTGAACGCGAGCACGGTCAGGAAGATCGCCAGGCTCGGGAACACCGCGATGTGCGGCGCCGTCACCATGTCCGCGCGCGCCTCGTTGAGCATCGCGCCCCACTCCGGCGTCGGCGGCTGCGCGCCGAGCCCGAGGAACGACAGGCTCGCGGCGGTGATGATCGACGTGCCGATCCGCATCGTGAAGTAGACGACGACCGACGACACGGTACCCGGCAGGATGTGCCGCATGATGATCGTCCAGTCGGACGCGCCGATGCTGCGCGCGGCCTCGACGTAGGTCATGTGCTTGAGCACCAGCGTGTTGCCGCGCACGAGCCGCGCGAACGCCGGAATGCTGAAGATCGCGACCGCGCAGATCACGTTGACCATCCCGTTGCCGAGGATCGCGACCACGCCGATCGCGAGGAGGATGCCGGGGAACGCGAACAGCACGTCGGCGATGCGCATCGTGATGCGGTCCCACCAGCCTTCGTAATAGCCGGCGAGCAGTCCGAAGAACGTGCCGATCACCGCGCCGAGCGCCACCGAGAAGAAGCCGGCCGCGAGCGAGATGCGGGTGCCCGCGACGATCCGGCTGAAGATGTCGCGCCCGAGCGAATCGACGCCGAACCAGTGCACGGCCGACGGCCCCGCGTTCAGCGCGTCGTAGTCGAAATAGTTCTCCGGATCGAACGGCACGATGTGCGGGCCGACGAACGCGAGCACGACGAGCGCCAGCACGAAGCCGCCCGCGACGAGCGCGACGGTCTGCTTGCGGAACTTGCGCCAGAATTCGCGCCACGGCGTGCGGATCGCGGTCGATGCGGCCGGCGCCGCGGGCTGGACAGTCGCGTTCATGCTGGCCTCACTTGAACCGGATGGTCGGGTTGATGACCGCGTACAGCACGTCGACGGTCAGGTTGATCAGGATGAATTCCAGCGAGAACAGCAGCACGATCGCCTGGATCACCGGGTAGTCGCGCATCGTCACCGCATCGACCAGCAGGCGGCCGAGCCCCGGCCAGTTGAACACGGCCTCGACGACGATCGAGCCGCCGAGCAGGAAGCCGAACTGCAGCCCCATCATCGTGACGACCGGAATCATCGCGTTGCGCAGGCAATGCTTGAGCACGACCATCGGCTCGTGCACGCCCTTCGCGCGCGCGGTGCGCACGAAGTCCTCGTTCAGCACCTCGACGAACGACGCGCGCGTGAAGCGCGCCATCACGGCGGCGACCGCGGCGCCGAGCGTCAGCGACGGCAGCACGTAGCTCTTCCACGTGCCGTCCGGCACGACCGGCAGCCAGCCGAGCTTCACCGAGAAGATCTCCATCAGCAGCATGCCGAGCGCGAACGCGGGAAACGAAATACCCGACACCGCGATCGTCATCCCGAGTCGGTCGGGCCAGCGATTGCGCCACACGGCCGACGCGATCCCGATCGCCATCCCGATCGCCGTCGCCCACACCATGCTGACGAGCGTGAGCAGCAGCGTCGGCATGAAGCGCTCCCCGATCTCGGTCGACACCGGCCGCTTGCTGCGCGTCGAGATGCCGAAATCGCCGTGCGCGATCTTCACGAAGAAGTTCGCGAACTGGGTCGGCATCGGCTTGTCGAGCCCAAGATCGGCACGCACGAGCGCGACCGTCGCGTCGTCGGCTTCGGGGCCGGCCGCGAGCCGCGCCGGGTCGCCGGGCAGCAGGTGCACGAACAGGAACACCAGCACCGCGACGATCGCGAGCGTGGGCAGCAGGCCGAACAGGCGTTTGACGAGGAAATTCAGCATGGGACACCGATCGAATCAGCGCACCGGCGGCTCGCGCCGCCGGCACTGCGTGGCGGGCAAACCGCCGTCATTTCAGCGAGATTTCGTCGAAGTTGAACGAGCCGTCCGGCATCACGTACATGCCCTGCAGGCGCTTGCTGCGTGCGTAGACGATCTTCTCCTGCACGAGGAAGATCCACGGCGCGTCGGCCCAGATCTGCTTCTGCGCATCGGCGTAGAGGCTGGCCTTCTTCGCGCGATCGGTCGTGGAGAGTGCCTGCGCGAGATCGTCGTCGACCAGACCGTTCTTGTAGTACGCCGTGTTGTACAACTTCGGCGGCGCCGACTCCGACGCAAGCAGCGGCGACAGGGCCCAGTTCGCCTCGCCCGTCGACGCCGACCAGCCGCTGTAGTACATCCGCACCGGCGCCTTCGCCGCATCCTGGGCGCTCTCCACCCGGGCAACCCGTTCGCCGGCCTCGAGCGCCTGCACCTGCACCTTCACGCCGACCTGCGCGAGCTGCTGCTGGACGAACTGGATCACCTTCTGCGCCGTCGTGTGATTGTAGGCGGACCACAGCGTCGATTCGAAGCCGTTCGGATAGCCGGCCTCCTTCAGCAGCGCGCGCGCCTTCGCCGGGTCATACGGCCAGGGCCCGAGTTTCGTTGCGTATTCGACGCCCGTCGGCGCCACGCCCGTCTGCGGCGTCGCGTAACCGGCGAACACGACCTTCGCGAGCGCCTCCTTGTTGACCGCGTAGTTCAGCGCTTCGCGCACCTTCGGGTTATCGAACGGCTTTTGCCGCGTGTTCAGCGAAATGTAGCGCTGGATGATCGACGGCGCCTCGATCAAGTCCACCTTCGGATTGCTCTTCAGATCGGTCGCCTGCTCGAACGGAATCGTGAACGCGAAATCGGCCTCGCCGGTCTTGATCAGCGCGGCGCGCGTGTTGTTGTCGACCACCGGTTTCCAGTCGATCGCATCGACCTTCGGATAGCCCTTCTTCCAGTAGCCGGCGAATTTCTTCACCTTCATGTCGTCGGTCTGCTTCCATTCGACGAACTCGAACGGGCCGGTGCCGACCGGATGCAGCGACACGTCACGCCCCCACTTCTTCAGCGCGGCCGGCGAAATCATCACCGCGGACGGGTGCGCGAGCGTGTTGATGAACGCCGAGAACGGCTCGCGCAACGTGAATCGCACGGTGTTCGGATCGACCACTTCGGTCTTCTCGATCACCCGGAACAGGCCGTACCGCTTCAGCTTGTTCGCCGGATCGGTCACGCGGTCGAAATTCGCCTTCACCGCGGCGGCATTGAAGTCGGTGCCGTCGTGGAACTTCACGCCCTGGCGCAGTTTGACCGTGTACACCTTCGCGTCCGGCGACGCCGTATAGCTGGTCGCCAGCACGTTGACGAGCTTCATGTTCCGGTCGAAACCGAACAGGCCTTCGTAGAACGACTTGACGACAGCCTGCGACACCGTATCGTTCGCGTCGTACGGGTCCATCGTCGTAAACGTCGAGTACACGGCGACCACGACGTTCTGCTGCGCGAACGCGGGCACCGCGACCGACAGCGCGAGCGCGCCGGCCCCCGCGGCGAACAGCGCGCGCGGACGGAACATCGGGAACGAATACGACTTGTTCATCTTGCTGGGCTCCTGTGGATGATTCGGTAACGCGTGGTGGAAATCGCGGCGTGACTGCCCCCTTTCGGGAAAAGACGCCGTTGCCTTGCTCGTGCGCAGCTTCGGTCCATGGGCGACCTCCCGCGCGTTCAGTACGCGCCGCCGACGCGATGCGTCGCGACGTAATGATCGGGGCCGACCGCGACGAGCGGCGCGACGACCGGCTCGTCGCCGACCGCGCGGATCGGGCTCGGAATCTCGTCCGCGGCAAGCTGGCGCGGCGCATGCCGGCGCGCGGGGTCGGCCACCGGCACCGCGCTCATCAGCTTCTTCGTGTACGGATGCTGCGGCGCCTCGAACACCGCGCGGCGCGGGCCGATCTCGACGATCTGGCCGAGATACATCACCGCGACGCGATGGCTGATGCGCTCGACGACGGCCATGTCGTGCGAGATGAACAGGTACGCGACGCCGAGCTCGCGCTGCAGGTCGAGCATCAGGTTGACGATCTGCGCCTGCACCGACACGTCGAGCGCCGACACCGATTCGTCGGCGATCACGACCTTCGGATTCAGCGCAAGCGCACGCGCGATCGCGATCCGCTGGCGCTGGCCGCCCGAGAATTCGTGCGGATAGCGACGCGCGGCCTCCGGCGGCAGGCCGACCTTGTCGAGCAGCCAGTCGACGCGCGCCTGCGCCTCGCTGCCGCTCGCGACGCCGTGCACGAGCAGCGGCTCCATGATCGAGAAGCCGACGGTCAGGCGCGGGTTCAGCGACGCGAACGGGTCCTGGAAGATGAACTGGATGTTGCGGCGCAACGCCTGCAGGTCCGAACCCTTCAGCGCGCTGATGTCGCGGCCGTCGAATTCGATCGAGCCGCTTTGCGATTCGACGAGACGCAACAGCGAACGGCCGGTGGTCGACTTGCCGCAGCCCGATTCGCCGACGAGCGCGAGCGTCTCGCCCGCGCGCAGCTCGAAGCTCACGCGTTCGACCGCATGCACGTACTGCGACACGCGGCCGAACACGCCGCTCTTCACCGGAAAGCGCGTGACGAGATCGCGCACGCGCAGGATCGGCGGCGCGGCGTGATCGACGGGCGGCTGCGCGTCGTTCGCGGCGGACGTCGTGGTCGGCGCCGCGGCCGTCGCGCTGGTGCCGTCCACCTTCAGCAGCGGGAATTTCTCGGGCGCGTCGGTGCCCTGCATCGAGCCGAGCCGCGGCACGGCCGCGAGCAGCGCCCGCGTGTAGCGATGCGCGGGCGTCGCGAAGATGCGGTCCGACTCGCCCTCCTCGACCTTCTCGCCGCGATACATCACGAGCACGCGGTCGGCCACTTCGGCCACCACGCCCATGTCGTGCGTGATGAAGATCACGCCCATGTTCATTTCGTCCTGCAGCCCGCGCACCAGTTGCAGGATCTGCGCCTGGATCGTCACGTCGAGCGCGGTCGTCGGCTCGTCGGCGATCAGCAGCGCGGGCCGGCACGACAGCGCCATCGCGATCATCACGCGCTGCCGCATCCCGCCCGACAGCTGGTGCGGATAGCGCGCGAACACGCGGCGCGCTTCGGGGATGCGCACGAGATCGAGCAGCCGCAGCGCTTCCGCGCGGGCTTCGGCCGCGCCCTTCGACTGGTGCAGCGCGATCGCCTCGCTGATCTGGTCGCCGACGGTGAACACCGGGTTCAGCGACGTCATCGGCTCCTGGAAGATCATCGCGATGTCCGCGCCGCGGATGCCGCGCATCGTCGCGGCGCTCGCCCGCGCGAGATCGACCAGCGCGCCGCCACGGCGCCGGAACGCGATCCGGCCGCTCGTGATCTCGCCGCCGCCGTGCTCGACCAGCCGCATCAGCGCGAGCGACGTGACCGACTTGCCCGAGCCCGATTCGCCGACGATCGCGAGCGTCTCGCCGCGATCGACGTGAAACGACACGTTGCGCACCGCGTCGAACGTCGCGCCTTCGCGGCGGAACGTGACCGAGAGGTCGTCGACGGCCACCACGCGCTGCTCGGGCAGCGCCAGGGACGACGGGTTACGGCTCGAAGTCATGGCGTATCTCCTCGTGCGATCCGGATTCAGGCCGCATCGTCGCGGTAGATGCCGACGACCGGCGCTTCACCGACGCGTGCGTAGCCGCGATACATCCCTTCGGTGTTGAACGGCATCGCGACGTTGCCGTGCGCGTCGACCGCGATGATCCCGCCGCGGCCCGCGAGGCGCGGCAGCTTGTTCATCACGACGTCGTGCGCGGCGTCGGCGAGCGACGCGCCGCGATACGCGATCTGCGCGGCCACGTCATGCGCGGTCGCGAGCCGGATGAACATCTCGCCGGTGCCTGTCGCGGAGACCGCGCAAGTCGCGTCGTCCGCATAGCAGCCGGCGCCGATGATCGGCGAATCGCCGACGCGCCCCGGCTGCTTGTTCGTGATGCCGCCCGTCGACGTCGCCGCCGCGATGTGGCCGTTCAGGTCGCACGCGACCGCGCCGACCGTGCCGTGCTTGCGGTCCGGATCGAGCGGCTCGGCGGGTTGTGCGGCGGGTTGTGCGGCGGGTTGTGCGGCGGGTTGTGCGGCGGGTTGTGCGGCCCCGCCGAATGCGAAGCTGGCCGCGTCGTGGTCGAGCATCATGCCGGCCGCCGCGCGCGCCTTCACCCACTGCGCATGCCGCGATTCGGTGTCGAAGTAGCCGGGTTCCGCCAGTTCGAGCCCCTGCGCGGCCGCGAACGCATCGGCGCCCGCGCCGGCGAACAGCACGTGCTCGCTCGCCTCCATCACGCGCCGCGCGGCGAGCACCGGGTTGCGCACGCGCGTCGCGCAGCAGATCGCCCCGGCGCCGAGCGTCGCGCCGTCCATGACCGCCGCATCGAGTTCGTGCTTGCCTTCGGCCGTATAGACGGCGCCGCGCCCGGCGTTGAACAGCGGGCAATCCTCGAGCATCCGCACCGCGACGGTGACGGCGTCGAGCGCGCTACCGCCCTCGGCCAGCACCTGTTGCGCGGCCTGCAGGATCGCGGTGAGTTCAGCGCGGTACCGACGTTCGGTGTCGGTATCCATCGCTTCGCGCAGGATCGTGCCTGCGCCGCCGTGAATCGCGACGATCGCGGATGAAGTCATGATTTTTTCGGACGAGCGGAAGAAGGGTTGGCGGCCGGCAAAGCCGCTTGCGGCTGCACGAGCCACGGCAGCAGGAATTCGGTCATCTCGGCGGCGGATTTCGCGGACCGGTGGGTGCGCAGCGCGACCGCATCGATCAGCGCCTCGATCATCGTCAGCACGGCGGCTTCCGACGTGGCCGCGAAACGCCGCTCGGCCTTCACGTACAGGTTCAGCGACGCGATCGGCGCGAGCGGCGATTGCGGGCCGTCGGTGATGCCGAGCACGCGCGCGCCGCGCGCCGCCGCACGGCGAGCCAGCTCGATCGTGTCCTTCACGTAGCGCGGACACGCGAGCGCTATCACGAGATCGCGCGAGTCGGCCGTATACAGGCGCCGCGCCGCATGCGACGGGCCGCCGAGCAACGCGAGCGATTGCACGTTGTCGTGGCACACCGACAGCCCGTGCTCCATCAGCCCGGCGAGAAATGCGCTCGACCCGGCGCCGAGAATCAGCACGCGCCGTGCGCCAACGATCGCCTCGACCGCCGCCTCGACGTCGGCCGCATCCAGTTGCGCACGCGTGTTCTCGATGTTGGCGGCAGCCTGGTCGAACACCGCGTCGATCCATGCGGCGCCGCGTACGCCGGACTCCTGCTCCTGCGCGGAACGCAGCCGTTCGACCGGCCCGAGCGTGGCCTCGAAGCCGCGCACGAGCGCCGCGCGCATCGCCGGATAGCCGTCGAAACCGAGTGCCTTCGCGAAGCGGTTCGCGGTCGCGATCGACGCATTCACCGCCTGCGCGAGCTCGTCGATCCGCATCGTCGCCGCGCGAAACGGGTTCGCGAGCACGAATTCGCCCATGCGCCGGTGAATCGGCGTCATCAACGGCATCGTCGACGCGATCCGCTCGGCGATCGCGGGTTCGTCGTGACTGACATCGGGCGGAACGAGAGGCGTCATGCGAAGGGTTGTTGCAAGGTTCGATGAAAATGAATTTACACAATCCGATTTCCGAAAAGAAATAAATTTTCATCAGGGTTGTCACGCCCCATCCGGCGTGCGTCGTCCCTCCTGACGATCATCCGGCCCCGTCGCACGGGCCTTTGACGGGCAACCGTCCTGCGCCGCCGCGCGAGCGATTACCTCGCTCATCGGGAAAACCCCGAGTACGTTCGTTCGAATGCAGATTCACGTTGACCGGATTCGCATTCGAACATAGGATGTTCGAAAATGATCAGTCGTCAGATAACATTGCAGGTTGATGACGACGAAATGTTCGCTCGAACACCGTGATTTCGATATAAACCGGCAAAACCGGCGGACATCAAGATCGGACATCGTACGAATAAACGAAACAAGCCGTCCCGAACGGATGGCCCTCACGGACCGGGCAGGCGCCGCGCGCCCGCCCTCCCTGACAGGAGACAGCAGTGAAGACAGTCAAGGCGTTGCGCTGGTGGATCATCGTGCTCGTGTGTCTCGGCACGATCCTCAACTACCTCGCACGGAATTCCCTCGCGGTGCTCGCGCCCGAGCTCAAGCAGGTGTTCGCGATCTCGACGCAGCAGTACTCGTACATCGTCGGCGCGTTCCAGATCGGCTACACGATCATGCAGCCGGTATGCGGGTTCATCGTCGACCTGATCGGGCTGCGGCTCGGGTTCGCGCTGTTCGCGATGCTGTGGTCGGTGGTCGGCGTCGCGCATGGCTTCGCGTCGGGCTGGCTGTCGCTCGGCATCCTGCGCGGCTTGCTGGGCCTGTTCGAGGCCGCCGCGATTCCGTCGGGAATGAAGGCCGTCGCCGAATGGTTTCCCGATCGCGAGAAATCCGTCGCGGTCGGCTACTTCAACGCGGGCACGTCGCTCGGCGCCGCGATCGCGCCGCCGCTCGTCGTGTTCCTGTCGATGCGGTTCGGCTGGCAGGCCGCGTTCATGGCCACCGGCGCGCTCGGGTTCGTCTGGGCCGCCCTCTGGTACACGCAGTACCGGTCGCCGGCCGACCATCCGCGCATCACGCCGCAGGAACGCACGCTGATCCGCGACGGCCAGGCCACGATGCCGCCCGTGTCGAAGCGCCGTATCCGCGACGTCGTCACCGCCCGACGTTTCTGGGCGATCGCGCTGCCGCGCTTCTTCGCGGAACCCGCGTGGCAAACTTTCAGCTTCTGGATTCCGCTGTACCTCGCGACCGAGCGCCACATGCCGCTCACGCAGATCGCGGTGTTCGCGTGGATGCCGTTTCTCGCGGCCGACCTGGGCGGCATCGCGGGCGGCTACCTGTCGCCCTACCTCGCGAATCGCTTCAAGCTGCCGCTCGTGTGGTCGCGCGTCGCGGGCGTCGCGCTCGGCGCGCTGCTGATGCTCGGGCCGGCGATGATCGGGCTCGCGTCGTCGCCGTACACCGCGATCGCGCTGTTCTGCGTCGGCGGCTTCGCGCACCAGATGATCTCCGCGCTCGTCAACACGCTGTCGGCCGACGTGTTCGACCCCGAGGAAGTCGGCACCGCGAGCGGCTTCGCCGGGATGGCCGCGTGGATCGGCGGCCTCGGCTTCTCGTTGCTGGTCGGCGCGCTCGCCGACAAGATCGGCTATGCGCCGCTGTTCGCGTGCCTCGGCCTGTTCGACATCATCGGCGTCACGCTGCTCGCGCTGCTGATCCGCGGCCAGTCGAAACAGGAACGCCTGCTCGCGCAGCACGCCTGACATCCGTTTTCACCAGGAACCGCCTTCATGACTTCGCTCCTTCATCCGCCCGTGTTCCGCGTCGCCAGCCACCACGCGAACCGCGTACTGCTCGCGTCCGAGACGGGCGCCACCGTCGAAATCTTCGTGCTCGAGGACGACATCGTGCGGGTACGCGTGCTGCCCGACGCGACGGCGCGCACCCCGCGCACGTGGACGATCGCGCCGGGCCTCGACGACGTGCCGCTCGACGGGCGCGACCGCCTCGACCTGAGCGACTTCACGCTACCCCACTACGACTTCGCCGAGGACGACGACGCCGTGCGCATCGAAACCGCGCAGATCCGGCTCGCGGTGCGCCGGCAAGGCGGCCACTGCACGTGGTCGCTGCGCGGCGCGGACGGCGCATGGCGCGTCGCGCTCGCCGACCGCGCGACGCAGGCGTACAACTTCGGCTGGTGGGACGATCGCGCGTATCACTACGTCGCCCGCGAGCGCGGCGACCAGGTGTTCGGCCTCGGCGAACGCGCGGGCGAACTCGATCGCACGGGCGCCCGCTTCGAGATGCGCAACATCGACGCGATGGGCTACAGCGCGAAGCACACCGACCCGCTGTACAAGCACATCCCGTTCTACATCACGTGGTCGCCCGATGCGGGCCAGGGCTTCGGGCTGTTCTACGACACGCTGTCCGACTGCGCGTTCGACATGGGCCGCGAGCTCGACAACTACCACGGGCTCTATCGCTACTTCGTCGCCGAACACGGCGATCTCGACTACTACTTCATCGCGTCGCCCGCTACGCCGCTCGCGGCCGCGCGGCGCTTCACGTGGCTCACCGGGCGCCCCGCGCGCACGCCGAAATGGGGGCTCGGCTATTCGGGCTCCACGATGAGCTACACCGACGCGCCGGACGCGCAGCAGCAGATGAACCAGTTCGTCGAGCAGTGCGACACGCACGACATCCTGTGCGATTCGTTCCACCTGTCATCGGGTTATACGTCGATCGGCGCGAAGCGCTACGTGTTCAACTGGAACCGCGACAAGTTTCCCGATGCGAAAGGCTTCGTGCAGCATTACCGCGACAACGGCATCCGCCTGTGCGCGAACATCAAGCCGTGCCTGCTGCGCGACCATCCCGCGTTCGACGACGCCGCGCGGCGCGGGCTGCTGATCCGTTCCGCATCGGGCGAGCCCGCATGGGTGCAGTTCTGGGACGAAGTCGGCGCGTACATCGATTTCACGCAGCCGGACGCGTACCGCTGGTGGCGCGAGCAGGTCACGTCGGCGCTGCTGGAATACGGGATCGAATCGACCTGGAACGACAACAACGAATACGAGATCTGGTCGCCCGACGCGATCGCGCACGGCTTCGGCCAGCCGTTCCCGGCGCGCGAGGCGAAGGTGCTGCAGACGATGCTGATGATGCGCGCGTCGCGCGACGCGCAGCGCGCACATGCGCCGGCGCGGCGGCCGTTCCTCGTGTCGCGCTCGGGCGGCGCGGGCATGCAGCGCTACGTGCAGACGTGGTCGGGCGACAACTACACGTCGTGGGAAACGCTGCGCTACAACCTGAAGATGGGCCTCGGCCTCGCGCTGTCGGGCGTGTCGAACATCGGCCACGACATCGGCGGCTTCTCGGGCCCTGCGCCGTCGCCCGAATTGCTGCTGCGCTGGGTGCAGTTCGGCATCTTCATGCCGCGCTTCAGCATCCACTCATGGAACGACGACGGCACCGTCAACGAACCGTGGATGTACCCCGAGATCACCGCGCAGATCGCGTCGCTGATCAAGCAGCGCTACCGGCTGCTGCCGTACCTCTATCACCTGCTGTGGCTGTCCACGACGCGCTACGAGCCCGTGCTGCGGTCGACCCTCGCCGATTTCCCCGGCGATGCGCGCTGCTACGACGCGTGCGACGACATGATGCTCGGCGACGCGCTGCTGGTCGCGCCGGTCGTCGAGCCCGGCCAGACCGAACGCACGGTGTACCTGCCGTCGGGCGCACGCTGGACGTGCTGCGCGAGCGCGCAGTCGTTCGACGGCGGCGCGAGCGTGACGCTCCCCGCACCGCTCGACACGCCGGTGATGCTGCTGCGCGAAGGCCGCGTGCTGCCGCTGAACGTCGCGGAACAGCATTTCGGTACGCGCGCCGACACGCGTGGCTTCCTCGTCGCACCGCGGATCGAGGACGGCGTCGCGTACGGCGAATGCGTGGAGGACGATGGCGAGACCGAAGCATGGCGCGACGGCGAATACGGCCTGTGGCGCATCGAGACCGGCCGCGAGGCATCTGGCGTGCTCGGCGTGTCGGTCCGCTGGGACGGCCACCCGGCACGTCCGTCCGACCGCGTCGAAATCCTGCTGCCCGCGTCGCTGCAAGGCGCGATTGCCGTGCGCGGCGCGCGTGTCGAGCAGGATGCGCAGGACGGCGCGTGGCGCCGCCTCGTCGTCGCGTTCGATCAATGAACCACTGAAGCCAACCCGATCAGGCGGGCCGTTCGCGCGGCTCGCCGCCTGCCACAGAGGAGGCATTCAGCCTCCCGCCCCCTTGAAAAGATGAAGAGACCTGGAGATCGAGCATGAAAGCACCCGTCAACCGTTATGCAATCCTGATTTTATCGGCCGCCTCGCTCGGCACGACCGCCGCCCACGCACAGAGCAGCGTCACGCTGTACGGCGTGGTCGACGATTCGCTCGCGTACGTGAACAACCAGCAGGGGCACTCGAACATCTACATGCGCGACGGCAACCTGTATGCGTCGAAGTTCGGGCTGCGCGGCGACGAGGATCTCGGCGGCGGCACGCACGCGATCTTCGACCTGCAGGCCGGTTTCAACCTGAATACGGGCGCGCAGGCCGCCGCCGGCACGCTATTCAATCGCCAGGCCTTCGTCGGCCTGCGCAACGCCAGCTACGGTACGGTCACGGCCGGTCGCCAGTACACGCCCTACTTCCTGTTCGTCGGCCCGTACGCGTCGAGCAGCTGGCTGACCGGCGCCACCGGCGCGCATCCGGGCGACATCGACGGCCTCGACACCACGATCCGCGTGAACAATTCGGTTACCTATACGTCGCCGACCTTCGCCGGGCTGACCGCGAGCGCGATGTACGCATTCGGCGGCATTGCGGGCGCGACCGGCAAGGGCAACACGTTCAGCGCCGCGCTGCGCTACGCGAACGGGCCGATCGGGATCGCGGCCGGCTACCTGCGGATCAACAGCTCGGGCTCGTCCGCGGGCTTCCTGAACCCGGCCACCGCATCGTCGGGCAGCTTCGCGGTGTCCGTGCTGAACCAGGGCTACCTGAGCGCGAAAGCGGTCGAACAGGTGGCGGCGGCCGGCAACTACACGCTCGGCGACCTGACGATGGGGCTCAACTATTCGAACGTGAAGTACCTGCCCGGCAACGGCTCGGCGTTCACCGACACGGCCGTGTTCAACACCTACGGCGCGCTTGCCGCATACCGCTTCACGCCGACGTTCTCGGTGGCCGGCGCATTCGCGTACACGCTCGCATCGAAGGCGAACGGTGTCGCGAGCGCGGCCCGCTATCAACAATATTCGCTGAAGGAGTCGTACAGCCTGTCGAAACGCACGACGCTCTACGCGCTGCAGGCGTACACGCATTCGAGCGGGCAGACGCTCGGCGCGCAAGGCGCCGGGCACATCGTCGACGCGGCGCCGATCGTCGGCGATTCGCAGCAGCTCACGCCGTCGACGACGCATGGCCAGTTCGTCGGCATGGCCGGGATCGCCGTCACGTTCTGAACCCGCCTGGCGACGCCTTCCTCGCGCCGCCCCTTGCCCGGACGATGCGCATGCCGTGCGTGCGCCGTCCGGGCGTCCGTCGCTGCGTTTTCCCCGCCCCGCCGGCCCGCCGCGCACACCGCGCGGGTTTTCTCGATCGCCCCGACACCTTACAATTCGTCAGGTTTACCCTTCTGCATGCCCCTTCTTGCAGTCCTGACACCGCGGTACACTCGACGCACGCCGTATCAGGGTCCGACGCGCAAGGTGCGCGCCGGGCGGCGTCGCGCCTCGTTGCGCCCACAACTGGATGCCCGCCATGCCGGATTCCCGTCCCTCGCCCCGCACGACATTCAAGCCGCAGGTCGTCCTGCCCGCGCTCGCCGTGATCGGCGCGCTACTCGTCGTGTGCGCACTGCACCCGAGCGAAGCCGGCGCACTGTTCTCCGCCGGCCAGCAATGGGTTATCGCCCGGTTCGACTGGTTCTACGTGCTCGCCGTCACCGGCTTCCTCGTGTTTCTCGTGCTGATCGCCGCCAGCGACTTCGGCAATATCCGGCTCGGCCCCGACGATGCCGAACCGGAATTCAGCTTCGTGTCGTGGACGGCGATGCTGTTCGCGGCCGGCATGGGCATCGGCCTGATGTACTTCGGCGTCGGCGAGCCGATGCAGCATTTCCTGAAGCCGCCCACCGTCGACCCCGGCACGCCCGCCGCCGCGCGCGAGGCGATGCTGATGACCTTCTTCCACTGGGGCTTCCATGCGTGGGCGATCTACGGGCTGATGGGGCTCGTGCTCGCGTACTTCGGCTTCCGCTACAACCTGCCGCTGACGCTGCGCTCCGGGCTGTATCCGGTGCTGCGCGAGCGCATCAACGGCTGGATCGGCCACACCGTCGATGCGTTCGCGCTGGTCGGCACGGTCGCCGGGATCGCAACGACGCTCGGCTACGGCGTGATGCAGCTGAGCGCGGGCCTGCATACGGTCGCCGGATGGGACACGGGCAGCAACCTGTTCCGCATCGGGCTCGTCGCGGCGGTCGTGGTCCTCGCGGGCGTATCGGCCGCGACCGGCCTCGACAAGGGCGTGCGCCGGCTGTCCGAACTGAACCTGCTGCTCGCATTCCTGCTGCTCGCCTTCGTGGTGGTCGCGGGCCCGACGGCCTTTCTGCTGCGCGCGCTCGGCGACAACATCGGCCAGTACCTGTCGAGCCTCGTCGACCTGTCGTTCCGCACCTATGCGTACGCGCCGCCGCGCGAGGAAGGCTGGTTCGGCGGCTGGACGATCCTCTACTGGGCGTGGTGGGTGTCGTGGTCGCCGTTCGTCGGCATGTTCATCGCGCGCATCTCGCGCGGCCGCACGATCCGCCAGTTCGTGATCGGCGTGCTGCTCGTGCCGACCGCGTTCAACCTCGTGTGGATGACCGTGTTCGGCAACAGCGCGATCTGGCTCGATACGCACGGCGCGGCCGGCGCGCTCGCGCAGACGGCGACCAACGTCGATGCGCTGCTGTTCCGCTTCTTCGATTTCCTGCCGTTGCCGCAACTGCTGTCGATCGTCGCGATCGTGCTGATCGCGGTGTTCTTCGTCACGTCCGCCGATTCGGGCGCGTTCGTGATCGACCAGATCGCGACGCGCGGCAATGCGCATTCGCCGGTCTGGCAGCGGCTGTTCTGGGCCGCGCTGCTCGGCGTGACGGCCGCGGTGCTGCTCGTCGCGGGCGGGCTCGGCGCGCTGCAGGCGATGACGCTGATCGCCGCGCTGCCGGTCGCCATCATCATGCTCGCGCTGTGCTACGGGCTGTGGCGCGGGCTCGCGGCCGACCGCGCGCACTACTCGCAGGACGTTGCGCCTGCAACGAGCTTCTGGACCGGCCAGCACTGGCGCCATCGCCTGACGCACATCCTGCGGCAGACGACCGAGGCCGAGGCGCGCCAGTTCGTCGCGGAAACGGTCGAACCCGCGCTGCGCAAGGTCGCCGACGAGCTGCGCGCGAGCGGCGTCGATGCGCACGTGCAGCGCGACAGCGACGATGCAGTGCGGCTCACCGTACCGACCGCCGAACACCGCGATTTCGTGTACGGCGTGCGCGTCACCGCGAAATCCGCGGCCGCGTTCCTGGTGCGCGAGGCGGCCGAGCCGGACGAGACGCGTGCGCATGTCCATGGCATCGTCACGTTCTTCGAGGACGGCCGGCTCGGCTACGACATCGAATACCTGCGCGGCGACGAAGTGATCGCCGACGTGCTGCGCCAATATGAACGCTACGTGTCGCTCGCGGCAGACACCCGCACGCATCTGCTGAGCCGGGCACCGGGGCACGCGACGGAGGCCGAATGAGCGGGCTGCTGCAAAGCCGCGCGGCCGACATCATCGCGCTCGGCACGCTCGCCGTGCTGTACCTCGGCGGCGCCGGCATCGCGCTGTGGCGAATCCGCGCCGCGGCACTGCCCGGCAAGATCTACTGGATCGTCTGCGCGGCGCTGCTCGCCGGCGGCGCCGTCGCGATGGCCGGCAATCTGGCGCCGGTGCCGAACAGCGGCGACATGCCGCCCGGTTTCGCGCTCGGCGCCGAGGCCGTCCTGCTCGGCCTCGTGCTGGCGGCCGGCGGCTGCGCTTGGCTGATGCTACGCGCGCGGAAGCGCTGACGCACGCGGGTCGCATGGCCCCGCTTCGTCACACGGGCACGGCCACGTGCGGGGCGAACAGGCCACCGCCCCGGCCTTGATCCGCTGCTTTCACGTTACGCGTCATGCGAACGGCGCGCGCGCCGTCACGAGCCAGCACGCCGCATCGAAGCGCACCTCCGCGCCGTGCACGTGACGCCCGAACGCGGCACGCACCGCATCGACCACGCGCCGCCGCGTCGCTTCGTCCGCTTCCTGCAACGCAAGACCCACCGGGCCCAGCCGGGCAATGTAGTCGTCCAGCGCGGATTCCGGCAGCACGCACACCCGGTCGACCGGCTCGATCGCAACGTCGGCCCAGCCGCTGTCCGACAGCACCGACGCGATCCGCTGCCGGTCGCCGAACGCGAACTGGCCCGGTGCGCCGGGCTGCCGCACGGGCAGGTTCGGCAGCAGCGGCGCGGCCGCCCGCTCGGCCGTCGTCATGAACGGGTTGTCGGCCGCGCCGCGCCACGCGACGAACCGCATCGGCGTGCCCGGCCGCGCCGCCTGCCGCAGGTTCGCGAACGCCCGTACCGGATCGTCGAAGAACATCACGCCGAGACGCGACACGATCAGGTCGACGCTCGCCGGCTCGAACGCATGCGTCTGCACGTCCGCGCACACGAACCGGGCGGGCACGCCGCCGCGTTCGGCACGCGCCCGGGCGGCATCGATCATCCGCGCCGAAATGTCGATGCCCGTGCACTGCGCGCTCGCACCGAGCCGCCGCGCGATCGCGAGCGTAACCGCGCCGGTGCCGCAGCCGACATCGAGCACGCGCGTGGCAAACGATGCTGCCGCGGCCTCCGCCAGCAGCGGCTCGAACGGCTCGAACATCCGGTCCAGCGGCGCCTGCGCATCGACCCACGCGCGCCCTGACGGACCGTTCCAGAGCGCGGATTGCGCTTCGTTGGGCCGGTTGGCTTCCATCGTCGATCCCCTTCCGATTCATTGATGACGAACCGGACTGTGCTGCTTCAAGCCGGCTTGAAGTCAAGGGTCAGCCAGGACACGCCCCGCTTTTCACATTTCTTACATTCGCGCTGCGTATCGTTGACGACTTTCCTACGGTGCCTCCCTCCCATGCGACGACTCCTCACGCGCGCGCTGCTCGTGCGCTGCGCTCCCCTTGCTGCCCTCGCCGCGCTGTCCGCGTGCTCGAATCACATCGATACGCCCGACGATCCGGCCAGCGCCTCGGCCAACGTTCAGGCCGCATGGGTCGAGATCGGCGACGCGAACCAGGCGATCGCGCGCGTGATCACGAACTACACGCCCGCGTCGGCCAGCGATCCGCTGTGCCCGCAACTGACCGTCGACGACAAGGTGTCGCGCATGACGCTGCGCGCGGGCGCCGCGACCGTCGCCCAGCGGCCGACCGCCAGCGATCCGGCCGATTCGAAGCCGTCGAGCTTCCCGGTGTCCGTGTGCGAGGCCACACTGCCGGCCGGCGCCCAGGCGGCGAGCGTCGCGGGCCGCACGCTGCCGCTGCCGAAAGCGCAGCCGCAGCGCATCGCGATCATCGCCGACACGGGCTGCCGGATGAAGAAGGCCGACAACGCATGGCAGGCGTGCAACGATGCCGCGGTCTGGCCGCTCGACACGATCGCGGCCAGTGTCGCGAAGCTGTCGCCCGATCTCGTGCTGCACGTCGGCGACTATCACTATCGCGAGAACGCGTGCCCGCCGGACATCGCCGGCTGCAAGGACAGCCCGTGGGGCTACGGCTGGGATACGTGGCAAGCCGACCTGTTCCGCCCGGCCGCGCCGCTACTCGCGAAGGCGCCGTGGGTCGTCGTGCGCGGTAACCACGAGGAATGCGCACGGGCGGGCCAGGGCTGGTTCCGCTTCCTCGACCCGCGCCCGTATTCAGCCGCCCGCTCGTGCGACGATCCGGCCAACGACAACAACGCGAACTATTCGGAACCCTATGCGGTGTCGCTCGGCGGCGGCTCGCAGGTGATCGTGTTCGACACCGCGAAGGTCGGCCGCACGCCGCTGAAGACGACCGACGCGCAGTTCGGCATCTACCAGAAACAATTCCAGACGGTCGCATCGCTCGCGTCGAAAGCCGGCATGACGACGACGATCTTCACGAACCATCACCCGATCCTCGCGTTCGCACCGATCGCCGGCAGCACGCCGGCGCCGGGCAACCTCGCGCTGCAGTCGGTGATGTCGAGCCTCAACGCGCAGGCGTACTACCCGCCGGGCGTGCACGTCGCGCTGCATGGCCACGTGCACGATTTCCAGGCGATCAACTTCTCGTCCGGGCACCCGGCGACGATCGTGTCCGGCAACGGCGGCGACAACCTCGACGTCGCGCTGCCCGACCCGTTCCCGGCCGGCCTGACACCCGCGCCGGGCGCCGTGATCGAGCGGCTGTCGCACAACAACAGCTTCGGCTTCCTGATCATGGAGCGCAACGCCGCGCCGGCGACGGGCTGGGTGTTCCATGCGTATTCGGCGGCCGGCAAGCGACTGGCGTCGTGCAACCAGTCGGGCAGGACGCTCGCCTGCGACAAGACGGGGTTCATCGCGCCGTGAGTGAAGCAGTTCGATATGAAGGCCGCAGGGGGCGCGGCCGGCAGACGTTGCGCACGCTTGTCGCACCCCTGCTCGCCGGTCTGACGCTGGCGGCCCACGCCGCACCGGCCGAAACGGTCCTGCTTCCCGGCGCGCCGCCATCGCGCGTCGTCGACACGATCGGCAACGGCACGCCGCAGGTGACGGGCAAGATCGACGCAGCCACCGCGCGCTTCGCGCCGGACCCGACGCTCGTCGCGCTCGGCCGCCGCATCTTCTTCGACCCGCGGCTGTCCGAGCCGCGCGGCATGTCGTGCGCGGGCTGCCACGATCCGGGTCGCGCGTTCGCGCCGACGCTGTCGGCTGCATCGCTCGCGGGGCCCGGCGTGCCGGAAGGCAGCCGGCCCGGGCGCTTCAGCCAGCGCAATGCGCCGTCGCTGCTCTATGTGCGCTACGTGCCGCGCCGCCACTTCTACCAGGACGACGACGCGCCCGCGCCGTCGCCGTTCGGCGGCCTGTTCAGCGACGGCCGCGCGGATACGCTCGCCGAGCAGATCCGCGGGCCGCTGTTCGATCCGAACGAGATGAACAACCGGTCGCCGGCCGCGCTGCTGCGCAAGGTCAACGCGACCGAACTCGCGCCCGATCTCGCCGCGCGCTTCGGCGCGCCGGTGCGCCGCGACCCCGAGCAACTGGTGCGCGCGTTGGGTTCGGCCGTCGAAGCCTATCTGCAGAGCGACGAGATGGCGCCGTTCACGTCGCGCTTCGATGCGTTCCTGCGCACGCGCAAGCCGCTCGCGCCGGCCGAGATGCGCGGCCTCGCGCTGTTCCGGAATCCCGACAAGGGCAATTGCATGACCTGCCATACGCTGTCGGACACGTCGAGCCGCCCGGAGCGCTCGCTGTTCACCGATTTCGGCTACGACGCGATCGCGGTGCCGCGCAATCGCGCGCTGCCCGCGAACCGCGATCCGCGCCATTTCGACAACGGGCTGTGCGACACCGCGCGTCGGCTGCGCTGGCCCGAACCGACGCAATGGTGCGGCTACCTGCGCACGCCGGGGCTGCGCAACGTCGCGGTCAAGCAGACGTTCATGCACAACGGTGTATTCACGACGCTGCGCGACGCCGTCGCGTTCTACAACACGCGCTCGACCGATCCCGGCTTCTGGTACCACGGCGCCCAAACGTTCGACGACGTGCCGGCCGCCTATCGGGGCAACATCAACGTCAACTCGACGCCGATGAACCGCCGGCCCGGCACGCCGCCCGCGCTCACCGACGCGGAAATCGACGACATCGTCGCGTTCCTCGGCACGCTGACCGACGCGCGCTATACCGGCCGCGCCGCCCCGGCCGCCGCCGCGGCCCGGATCACGCGAGCCGCCGCGCCGGTGCGCTGACCCTGGCCGAACGGCCAGCCGACGCACGCCCGCTTGCGGTCAGCGCAAATACTGGTTATATTTACAGTACTGTATTTATGAACAGTGAGGCGCGCGATGGAACATCTGGTCCGTATCGTCAACGAAACCGATCGCCAAGTGCTGGCGTGGCTTCGAGCCCAGGTCGGCGATGCCCGCGTCGAACGCGCGGCGCGTCAGCTCGGGCATACGCGCAAGCCCTTCCCGTCCGCCGTGTGCCGATATCTGGGCATGAGCGCGCCGGCCACGCTGCGGCCGGCCGCCGCCCGGCCGCGCGCCGCACGCGATTTCTCGGTCGGCGACCGTTACCTGTCGCTGATTCGCCAGCACCTCGCCACGCACTCGGTCGGCCGATGAAATGGCGACGGCTTGCCGCTTCGGTACCGCGTCCGGCCGGAGCACTCGCGTATTCGGAAGTCCGGCCGGCCGCCGCCGTCGCGCTCACGCGGCCGCCATGGCTTCCCGTACGAGGCGGGCGAGTGTGTCGAACGCTGTCTCATGCACCGCATCGGATGCGTCGGACACATCGGATACGCGCTTGCACGCCAGCCGGATATAGCCGGCGAAACGGTCCGAATTCGAGGAGATCGAACCGGGCGCGATCTTGACTCCATGCGTCAGCGCGGCGTCAGAACAGCGCATCGAAGCACACGTCTGCCGGCAACGCGAGCTACGGCAACATCGCGCCGCTTACCGAATCGGCAATCGAACCGCCCCGCCTTCGATCAGGCCTGCCTGCCCGCCATCCCGTCGGCGGCCGCCACGCGTGCCGCACCGGCGCGAACCACGCCGAGCGTCAGCACCGCGACCGCCGCGATCACGCATGGCGCGGCAACGACGGCGAACGCGGTCGACAGCGGCACGCCCATCGCCAGCATCGCGCCGCCCGCCATCGAGCCGACCACCGAGCCGCCACGACCGATCCCGTTCGCCCAGCTCACGCCGGTCGTCCGGCACTCGGTCGGATAGAACGCGGCCGACAAGGCGTTCGCCCCGACCTGCGAGCCCGATACGCAGAAGCCGGCGGCGAATACCGCAAGCGCCGCACCCCACGGCGACGCGGCGAACACGCCGATCGCCGCGACGCAGGCGCCGGCCGCCGCATAGCTGCAGGCCAGCACGCGATGCGGATCGAAGCGGTCCATCAGCCAGCCCAGGACGATCGCGCCAAGCGTGCCGCCGACCTGGAACATCGCGGTCACGCGTGCAGCCGTCTGCAACGTCGCGCCAGTCGTGCGCAGCAACGTCGGCAACCAGCTCGACAGCAGGTAGATGACGAGCAGGCTCATGAAGAACGTGAGCCACAGCAGCAGCGTGCCGCGCAGCAGGTCGGCGGCGAACAGCCGCCCGAGCGGCGACCCGGCCGGCTTGCCGGCGGGCGCGATGAACGACGCATGCGCGAGGTGCGGACCCGGCGCGATACGACCGAGCAGCGTCGCGATCCGCGCGGACGGCGCGCCCTGGTTGACGAGATAGCGCACCGATTCCGGCAGTCGCCACGCGAGCAGCGGCAGGAGCAGCAGCGGCGCCACGCCGCCGACGACCAGCACCGCGCGCCAGCCGTGGTGCTCGATCAGCGACGCGGCCGCGAGGCCGCCGAGCGCGGAGCCGATCGTGAAACCGCAGAACATCGTCGTCACGAGCAGCGAGCGACGTCGCGCCGGACAGTATTCGGACGTCAGCGTGATCGCATTCGGCATCGCGCCGCCGAGCCCGAGCCCGGTCACGAAGCGCCACACGATCAGCTCGGTCAGGCCGCCCGCGCTCCCCGACGCGGCGCTCGCGATGCCGAAGCACGCCACGCATGCGAGCAGCAGCCGCTTGCGGCCGAACCGGTCGCCGAACGGCCCGAATACGAGCGCGCCGGCCATCAGCCCGGCCAATCCCGCGCCGAATACCGGCGCGAGCTGCGCAGGCGACAGGCCCCATTCCGAGCGAATGACGGGTGCGATGAATCCGATCGACGCGGTATCGAATCCGTCGATCGCGACGATCAGAAAGCACAGGACGACGATCGCGGCCTGAAACGGCGCAATGCGATGCCGGTCGATCCATTCGCTGACGTCGATGGACGGCGTATCGGCCATGATGGTGTCTCCTCCAGGAAGGCGGCGCGCGTCGTCTGTCGTTGAAATGCGCGCCGCCGGAATCGGGCTGAACGGGTGCGTTATACGACCGTCTTCAGGCAATCCTCCGCACGCCAGCCGTGCAGCCAGTCGAGCGCGTCGTAGAACTGCGCATCGGTGCGCCCGACCCACAGCCCGTTGCGCACCTGCCGCTCGACACCCTTCGCGTGATAGATCCGCCCCATCTCGCGCGCCGAATACAGCACGCGTGCGGTGCGCGGAATCCGCACGCGTTCGTACAGCGCGAACGCGGCCTCGAAATCGCCGTCGGTCTGCGCAACGGCCGCGCCGAGCGTCACCGCGTCCTCGAGCGCCTGGCACGCGCCCTGCGCGATGTATTGCGTCATCGGATGCGCGGCGTCGCCGAGCACCGTCGCGCGGCCCGCGCTCCAGCGCTCGACCGGATCGCGGTCGGCGGTCGCCCAGCGCTTCCATGACGTCGGCCTATCGAGCATCTGCTTCGGCAGCGGATGGACACCGTCGAAGTACGACAGCACCTCTTCCTTGCTGCCCTCGCGCACGCCCCAGGTCTCCTGCTCGCGGCTGTGGAACGTGACGACGAGGTTGTACTGCCGCCCGCCGCGCAGCGGATAGTGAACCAGATGGCAATGCGGGCCGGCCCACACGACAGGCGCATTGATCCGCAGATCCTTCGGCATGTCGTCGACGTCCACCACCGCGCGATACACGACGTGGCCCGTCACGCGATGCGCGTCGCCGATCAGCGCCTGACGGATCGCGGATTTCACGCCGTCGCAGCCGATCACCGCATCAGCACGATAGCGTTCGCCGTGCTGGTCGATCACGGTCACGCCGCGGCCGTCCTGCTCGAAGCCGCACACTTGCGTGCTCGTCCGGAATTCGATCAACGGGTGGTCCTTGACCGCCTCGTAGATCGACAGGTGAATGTCCGCGCGATGGATCACCGCGTACGGATTGCCGAAGCGCTCGCGATACGCGGCGCCGGTAGCGATGCGGGCGACCTCGCGTGCATCGATCGCGTCCATCAATTGCAGCCAGTCGGTCAATACGGCTCGACTGCGTGCCGCCTCGCCGACACCCAGCGCATCGAGCGCATTGAACGCGTTCGCGGCGAGCTGGATGCCCGCACCGATCTCGCCGATCCGTTCGGCCTGTTCGAGCAGCTTCACGCGAATGCCCTGACGCGCGAGCGCCAGCGCCGCCGCGAGCCCGCCGATACCGCCGCCGATCACGAGTACGCGCCGGCCTTTATTGATTGTCTCGTCCATGTTCGTCTCCTGCTTCTAGTACGCGATTCGTGTTACGCGACGTAATCCGGTTGCCGCTGCGGTTGCGCGGCCTCGAACGCCGGCTCGTGCCGCGCGTGCTCGACCACCGCGAGGCAGCGCGGATACGCGCTCAGGTCGCAACCCATCCGCAACGCGTTCGCGACCTGCGGCACCAGACACACGTCGGCCAGCGTCGGCGCATCGCCGAAGCACCACGGGCCGTCATCCGCGCGGGCCAGCAGCCGCTCGACGCCGGCCATCCCTTCCGCGACCCAGTGCCGGTACCACGCGGTCTTCTGCTGCGGCGTGACCTTCAGTTCGCTGTCGAGATAGCGCAGCACGCGCAGGTTGTTGACTGGATGGATGTCGCAGGCGATCAGCGCCGCCAGTTCCAGCACGCGCGCTCGGCGCCACGGTTCGAGCGGGATCAGCCGAGGCGTCGGCTGGATCTGGTCGAGGTAATCGAGGATCGCGAGCGACTGGCCGAGACGGAAATCGCCGTCGGTCAACGCCGGCACCGCGGCCGACGGGTTCACCCGCGCGACGTAATCGGCGTCGCGATGCTCGCCGGTGCGGATGTTCACGGGCAGCGTGTCGTACGGCAGCCCTTTGAGCGCGAGCGCGATGCGCACCCGGTAGGAGGTCGAACTGTTGAAAAAGCTATGCAGTTGCACGATGTAACCTTTCGAGGAAATCGACGAACGCGCGTCAGACCACGCGCACGGTCAGTTCGCCGAGACGCTCGACGCCGACCTTCATCACGTCGCCCGCGACCACCGCGCCGACGCCTTCGGGCGTGCCCGTAAAGATCACGTCGCCCGGTTCGAGGCGGAAGAACTTCGACAGGTCGGCCACCGTCTCCGCGACCGACCAGATCAGGTGCGACACGTCGCTCTTCTGCCTGGTCGCGCCGTTGACGGTCAGCCACAGGCCGCCCTGCTCGACATGACCGACGTCGCGCGCCGGGTGCACGGGCCCGATCGGCGCCGAACGGTCGAACGCCTTGCCGATTTCCCACGGCCGCCCCATCTCGCGCATCTTCATCTGCAGGTCGCGGCGCGTCATGTCGAGGCCGACCGCGTAACCCCACACGTGGTCGAGCGCGCGCTCGAGCGGAATGTCCGAGCCGCCCTTGCCGATCACCGCGACGAGTTCGGCTTCGTAGTGATAGTTCCGGGTCTGCGACGGATAGGCGAGCTCGAGCGTGTCGCCGTACGCCACCGGTACGATCGAATCGGCCGGCTTGCAGAAGAAGAACGGCGGCTCGCGATCGGGATCGAAGCCCATTTCGCGCGCATGGGCCGCGTAGTTGCGGCCGACGCAATAGACGCGGCGTACCGCGAATCGAGCGTCGCTGCCGGCGACGGGCAGCGCCACCGGCGCTTCGGGCGGGAATACGAAAGTCATGAATGGCTCCAGCGTGGGCATGAATGAAGGGGCGCGCGCCGCGACCTCGGCGGCGCACGGGAAACGGAGTATCGAAAGCAGCCGGCGTCAGTCGCGCGCTTCGCGCAGCAGGTTCAACGCGGACAGCACCGGCCGGTCGGAATAGCTGAACAGCACGCTGTCGCGCGACGCCGACAGCCGCACCGGCGCCCACGACGGCGCGACGAAGATGTCGTGCGGCGCGAACGCGAATGCCTGGTCGCCGATCGATGCGGTGCCGCTGCCCTCGACGACGCAATAGACCGTCGCGTCGGTGCTACGGTACGGGCGGCCGTCGAAGCCGGCGGGCAGGAACTGCATGAAGGTGGCGATGGTCGGCATCGGCCAGCCGCCCGTCGCGGGGTTCACGTAGCGCAGCTTCACGCCGTCCCACGCATCGAGTTCGCCGTTCCGGTACAGCGCGTCGAGCGCCTCGCGGCTGCGCGCATACGGATAGCTGAACACCGGCGACGTCGGATCGCTCACGCGATGCCGCACCGGCACCATGTTGTGACCGAAGCGCGCGAAGCTGTCGCCTTCCGGACGACTCACCGGCTGCACGACTTCCGGATAGTTCTCCGCGAAACCGGCGTCGAGGTTCGCGAGCAACGGGATATCGAGCCCGTCGAGCCACACGACCGGCTCGCCGCCGTCTTCCACCGACGGATTGCCGTGGTCGTGCCACGCCCACGACGGCGTGATGATGAAGTCGCCCGGATGCATCGTCGTGCGCTCGCCGTTCACGGCCGTCCACGCGCCGCGCCCCTCGACGATGAAGCGCAGCGCCGATTGCGTATGACGGTGGCTCGGCGCGATCTCGCCCGGCAGGATCAATTGCAATCCTGCATACAGGTTCGGCGTCATGCTCGACTTGCCCGGCAGCCCGGGGTTCTCCAGCACCAGCACGCGGCGCACCGCTTCCTCCGCGCTGATCACGCTGCCGGCCTGCATCACGAGGTCGCGTATCTGCGCATACTTCCAGATCGCGGCTTGCGCCGCCGGCTGCGGCGAGGTCGGCACGAGGTTGTGCAGCGATTCCCACAGCGGCGCCAGGCGCTGCTCGGCGATCCGTGCGTAGTAAGCGGCGCGCGTCGCGTCCGGATGGGTCGTCATGATGTCTCCTTCGGGGCGGCCGATCGGCGTCGGCGCTATGTCGGGGCGGGGACCGTGCTGCAGTCCGTCAGCAGATTTATATTCGACGCAGACATACCCGGTAAAATGGTCAAATCATCTGATCCATATATTTCTGGATATACCTTCTCGCAACGAGGCATGCAATGGACTGGACCCACCGGCTGCGGCTGCGGCACCTGCAAGTACTGTTGAGCCTCGCCGGCACCGGCAATCTGAGCCAGTCGGCGGTCGCGCTCGCGACCACGCAGCCGGCGCTGTCGAAATGGCTGAAGGAGCTGGAAGAGGATGTCGGGCTGCCGCTGTTCGAGCGGCATGCGCGCGGGCTGAGGCCGACGCCCTACGGCGAAGCGCTGATCGAGCATGCGCGACGCGTCGAAGCGCAGCTCGACATCGCGCGCGACGACATGGCCGCGTTGCGCGAAGGCGGCAGCGGCCTCGTGACGATCGGCACGTCGGGCGTCGCGGCGGCCGACACGGTGCCGTTCGCGGTGTCGCAGTTGCTGAAACGGATGCCGCGCGCGCAGGTGCGGCTCACCGAAAGCACGATGAACCAGCTGATGCCGCAGCTCGCGCGCAGCGAACTCGATATCGTCGTCGGCCGCTCGGGCTCGACGTCCGTCGATCCGCTGCTGCATGCCGAAGCGCTGTACGTCGATCCGGTCGTGTTCGTCGCGCGGCCCGGCCACGCGCTGGCCGGCGCGACGTCGCTCGGCTGGGACGACGTGCTCGCCTATCCGTGGATCGTGTGGCCGGCGGGCACGCCCGTCCACAATGCGCTGGAAGCCGCGCTGCACGCCGCCGGCCGTGTGCAGCCGCCGCACTGCGTCGAATCGAATTCGTCGATCCTGAACCTCACGCTGCTGAACAACACCGATCTGCTCGGTGTCGCGTCGCACCGCGCCGCGCGGCGCTTCGCGCAACTGAACGCGATCCGCATCCTGCCGATGGAGCTCGAGGGCCAGGGCGCGGTGTCGATGTACTGGCACCCCGACAGCGCGAACCGCGCGGCCGTGGCCGCAACGATCGAGTGTCTGCGCGCCTGTGCGGCGCCGCAGGTCGGCGGATGGGAGAACGTGAAGGTGGAGTGAACGGCGTAACAGGCGCGAACCGGGCCGCTTCACCGCGACGCCGCACACGTCACGCGCCGTCGCAGGATTCCGTACCGTCGAGCATCAGCGTGCCGACCCGCGCGGGCACCAGCGGCGTGCGCGGCGCCGGCGGTGTCCAGCCGAACAGCGCCTGCGCGGCCGCGCCGCACACGCGACCCTGGCATGCGCCCATCCCGCAACGCGACTGCAGTTTGGCGGCGGTCCAGCCCGGTTCCCGTGCGACCGCATCGAACCGCACGTCTTCGCAACGACACAGCAGCGTGTCGGCTCGCGCGAGCCGGCGGATCGGCGCGCGGATCGCGAAGCGCTCGCGTACGGCATCCGCGAACGCCTGCCAGCGCGCACGGCGTGCGACCAGCGCGGCCAGTCGGTCGGTCTGCCCGGTCGCCGCATAGCCGGCGATTTCGCCTTCGACCATCGCCAGCTCGCTGCCGCCGACGCCCGTGCACTCGCCTGCCGCGAAATACCCGTCGCGGCTCGTGCGCTGGTGTGCGTCGACCGCCACCGCGCCGTGCTCGATCCGGCAGCCGAGATGACGCGGCAGCACGGTATTCGGCACGAGGCCGAAGCCGCACGCGAGCCGGTCGCAGTCGACGTCGAATTCGCGATCGCCCTGACGAATCCGCACGCGTTCGAGCCGCTGGTCGCCGAATGCCTCGACGACGTACGCAGCCGGCCGATAAGCAGCCGTGACGAGCTTCGCGGCCTGCGCGAGCTTCGACGGCCAGCGCCACAGCCCCGCGCCGAAGCCGGCGACGTCGCCCCATGCGGCCTGTTCGAGCACGTGCGACACGCGTGCGCCGGCCTGCCGGGCCGTCGCCGCGCTCGCCAGCAGCAGCGGCCCGCTGCCCGCGATCACCGTGCGCTGCCCGCGCACGTCGAGCCCGTACTTGATCAGCGCCTGCAAGCCGCCCGCGCCGGTCACGCCAGGCAGCGTCCAGCCCGGAAACGGCAGCAGCAGCTCGCGCGCGCCGCAGCAGAGAATCAGCGTCCGGAAATCGAGCAACCGCCCGCATTCGTCGTCTTCGAGCAGCAGCGTGCCCGGCTGCGTTTCGGCGACGATGCGCGTCGCCGCGAGGTGCATGACGTTCGGCTGCCGCAGCACGGCGAGGCGTTCGGCGGCGGCCGGCGTCGGTGCGGCCGCTGCCGGCTGCCGCCAGATCTGTCCGCCCGCCCGCGGGTTGTCGTCGACGATCGCAACGGTCGCGCCGCTGCGCGCGGCGGCCCGCGCGGCCGACAGTCCGGCCGGGCCCGCGCCGACGATCGCGACGTCGACGCTCAGTCGTTCCTGTTTCATCGCGTGCGCTCCACCTGCATGCCGTCGCGGCACAGCGTCTGGCACGCCAGCCGGCGCCGGCCGTCGATCGTCATCCGGCATTCCTGGCAGATGCCCATCCCGCAAAACGGCGCACGCGCCGCACCCATGCACGACACGCGCGTCGTGTCGTCGCCGCTCGCCGCAACGGCGGCCGCGACGGTCACGCCGTCGGCCACCGTCAGCGCGCGGCCGTCCAGATGAATGATCATGTCAGCCTCCGCCGGGCCGCCCCAAGGAGGCTGACCGCCCCCGCGGGGGGCAGCGAACAAAGTGAGCGTGGGGGGCGTTTCATGTCAGCGCTCCGGCCAAGGACGACGCGGTGAGGAAGCGTCCCGGCAAATACGGTTCGATATCGATGGGCGGCCGCTCGCCGGCCATCAGCGCGGCGACGAGCCGCGCACTGCCCGGCGCGGTCGTCACGCCGAGCCCTTCGTGGCCGACCGCGAGCCACACGCCCGGCCGCGCCGGGTGCTCGCCGAGCAGCGGCAGGCCGTCGGGGCTCGCGGATCGGAAACCCGTCCATGCGCGAATGCCGTTCAGGTCGGCCAGATCCGGCAGGTAGCCGACCGCGCGGCGCAGCATGCGTGCGAGCACGGGCGGCTCGACCTGCGCGTCCTCGGTGTCGAACTGGCGCGACGAGCCGATCAGCAACTGGCCGGTCGGCCGTGGCTGCACGTTGAACGCGACCGACGTGCCGTCGCTCGCGTGCGCGCTCGCCGCATAGCCGAGCTCGACGAGTTGATGCGACACGTGGCCCGGATAGCGGTCGGTAATCAGCAGATGGCCCTTTTTCGGGCGCAGCGGCAGTTCGGGCAACAGCGTGCGCGCCGCGACGCCGTTCGCCACCAGCACACGCTGCGCGCGCAGCACGTCGCCGCTCGCGAGCGTCACGCTCGAGCCATCGACCGCGACGGCCCGCTCGCGGCGCAACGTGATGCGCGGCGCGCGCTGCAGCAGCCAGTTCGCGGTGACGGGCGCATAGAGAATCGCGTCGCCGGGAATCTTCAGCGCGCCGCCGAGCCCGGCGCGCAGCATCGGCTCCAGTTGCGCGAGCGCCGCCGCGTCGATCAGCTCGCCGGCCACGCCGTGCGCGGCGAGCGTCGCCTGCTTGGCGCGCGCCAGATCCATTTCGTGCGCATCGGCCGCGAGCCACAGCGTGCCGCAGTTGCGGTATGCGCAGCCTTCCGGCATCTCGCCGCTCAACGCGCGCCACAGGTCGATCGAGTAATGGCTCAGCGCGAGCTCGGCCGCGTTGTCGTCCATCGCGACGAGGTGGCCCATGCCCGCGCCGGTCGCGCCGCCGCTCGCGTCGTCGACGACGAGCACGCGCAGCCCGCGCTGCGCGAGTTCGTGCGCGCAGGCCGCGCCGACGATGCCGGCGCCGATCACGACGACGTCGGTCTTCGTTTCGCTCACGACCCGATGCCCCAGCCGAACGGATCGTCTTCGTCGATCAGCAGCGTCGCTTCCGCGCTCAGGTGCGCGCTGCCGCGAATCGTCGGCACGATGCCGCCGTCGGCCAGCTCGTAGCTCGCGTGGAACACGCTGCCGATCACGCTCGCCTGCCGCCACACGACGCCCGGCGCGAGCTTGCCGTCGGCCGCGAGGCACGCGAGCTTCGCGCTGGTGCCGGTGCCGCACGGCGAACGGTCGTACGCGAGGCCCGGGCACAGCACGAAGCTGCGGCTGTCGTGCTCGGGATCGTCGGCGAACAACTCGATGTGATCGATCTCGCCGCCGTTCGCGCCGGTGATGCCCGCGCGTTCGAGCCCTTCGCGCACGGCCGACGCATACGCGGTGAGCGCCGCGACGTTGTCGCCGGCGACGCGCTGCCCGTGGTCGCTGATCAGGAAGAACCAGTTGCCGCCCCATGCGATGTCGCCCTTCACGGGGCCGTATCCCGGCACGTCGAGCACGACGCCCTGCGCGTGACGATATGCGGGCACGTTGCGCACGCTGACCGACAGGTCGTCGTGCAGCGTCGCCTCGACGGTGCCGACCGGCGTCTCGATCCGGTGCACGCCGGGCTCGATGCGCCCCATGTGATGCAGCGTGCGCACGACGCCGATCGTGCCGTGCCCGCACATCCCGAGATAGCCGCTATTGTTGAAGAAGATCACGCCGGCCGCCGCGTCGGGCGCCACCGGGTCGCACAGCAGCGCGCCGACCATCACGTCGCTGCCGCGCGGCTCGAGGATGCACGCGGTGCGGTAACGGTCGTGCTCGCGCGCGAGCACGTCGCGCCGCTCGGCCATCGTGCCGCGGCCGAGCGACGGAAAGCCGGACACGACGAGCCGAGTGGGTTCGCCGCCCGTGTGCGAATCGATGATCTGGATGCGCTTCATCATGAGCCGTCCGAAGTGGGGAAAGGAGCATAGCTTCCTCCGTCGCGCGTCCGTCCGCTTGTGGCTTTTCGATGAGGACGACGACGAAATCGGCATAGTGCGACGGGCCCCTCCCGCCCCTGCCAGCCGCTGTGCCGATTTCGTCATTTTGCTCCGCGATACGACTCAAGCGTGATGGGCGTTTGCGCGGCGATACTGGTTGCCACACCGACACACCCGTCGGCCGACCGATACGAACGTAGGAGATTTCAGTGAGCCGCAAAGCCATTCAATGGACCGGGGTTTTCCCGGCCGTCAGCACCCAGTTCAAGCCGGACTTTTCCCTCGACATCGACGCCACGCACCGCGTGGTCAAGAACCTGGTGAACGACGGCGTGTCGGGCCTCGTGGTCTGCGGCACGGTCGGCGAAAACACGTCGCTGTCGACGAGCGAGAAGCTCCAGGTGATCGAGGCCGCGCGCGACGCGGCCGGCGGCAAGATTCCGGTGATCGCCGGCATCGCCGAATTCACGACCGAATTCGCGCGCAACACGGTGCGCGAAGCGCAGCGCGTCGGCGTCGACGGCGTGATGGTGATGCCCGCGCTCGTCTACTCGGCGAAGCCGCACGAAACCGCCGCGCACTTCCGCGCGGTCGCGACGAGCACCGACCTGCCGGTGATGGTCTACAACAACCCGCCGATCTACAAGAACGACGTGACGCCCGACGTGCTGATCGCGCTGCAGGATTGCGAGAACATCGTCTGCTTCAAGGATTCGTCGGGCGATACGCGCCGCTTCATCGACCTGCGCAATGCGGTCGGCGATCGCTTCGTACTGTTCGCGGGCCTCGACGACGTCGTGGTCGAGAGCATCGCGGTCGGCGCCGAAGGCTGGGTGTCGGGCATGTCGAACGCGTTCCCGAAGGAAGGCGAGACGCTGTTCCGCCTCGCGAAGCAAAAGCGCTTCGACGAAGCGCTCGCGCTGTATCGCTGGTTCATGCCGCTGCTGCACCTCGACGCACGCCCCGACCTCGTGCAGTGCATCAAGCTGTGCGAGGAGCTGGTCGGCCGCGGCAGCGCGATCACGCGTCCGCCGCGCCTCGCGCTGCAAGGCGACACGCTCGCGGAAGTGAAGGCCATCGTCGCGAAGGCGCTCGAAACGCGCCCGGCGCTGCCCGACGTCGGTCTCTGATCGACGCCCCTGCGGCGGCGCGCGGGCATTGCGCCTGCGCACCGCCGTCTCCGGTCCGGCATGGCCTGCGGGCCCGTTCGCCGCGGCGCCAGAGCGTGCCGCGCGTGAATGCCCCGCAGCCCGCCCCGGTCGCTCGAACCGGGCGTCGCCGGCCGACAGGCAGGCGCCGCTGCTCCGTCGGAGCGCGGCGCACCTCAAGCCTGTGCCGATATTCCCTCCAGGAGACACGCCCATGCCAGGCCAAGGCAACGCACACCCGTCTGTCCCGCTTTCCCGTTCCGGGCACCCCGGCGCGGGTCACGGCAAGTTCAAGAAACAGCTGTCGCTGACCGATCTCACGTTCATCGGTCTCGGCGCCATTTTCGGTTCGGGGTGGCTGTTCGCCGCGAGTCACGTATCGACGATCGCGGGCCCGGCCGGCATCTTCTCGTGGCTGCTCGGCGGCTTCGCGGTGCTGCTGCTCGGGATCGTCTACTGCGAGCTCGGCGCCGCGCTGCCGCGCGCCGGCGGCGTGGTGCGCTATCCGGTGTTCTCGCACGGTCCGCTGCTCGGCTACCTGATGGGCTTCATCACGCTGATCGCGTTCTCGAGCCTGATCGCAATCGAGGTCGTCGCCGCGCGCCAGTACGCGGCCGCGTGGTTTCCGGGCCTGACGGTCGAAGGATCGAGCGACCCGACCACCGTCGGCTGGCTCGTGCAGGCCGCGCTGCTGTGCTTCTTCTTTTACCTGAACTATTCGAGCGTGAAGACCTTCGCGAAGGCGAACAACATCATCAGCGTCTTCAAGTTCATCGTGCCGCTCGCGGTGATCGGCGTGCTGTTCACGTTCTTCAAGCCCGCGAACCTGACCGTGCACGGCTTCGCGCCGTTCGGCATGCCGGGCATTGAGATGGCCGTGTCGGCCGGCGGCATCATCTTCGCGTATCTCGGGCTCACGCCGATCGTGTCGGTCGCGAGCGAGGTGCGCAATCCGCAGCGCACGATCCCGATCGCGCTGATCCTGTCGATCCTGCTGTCGACGTTGATCTACGTGCTGCTGCAACTCGCGTTCATCGGCAGCATTCCCACCGACATGCTCGCCGCAGGCTGGCACGACGTGAGCAAGGCGTTCTCGCTGCCGTACCGCGACATCGCGCTCGCGCTCGGCGTCGGCTGGCTCGCGGTGATGGTCGTCGCGGACGCGATGATCTCGCCGAGCGGCTGCGGCAACATCTACATGAACGCGACGCCGCGCGTGGTCTACGGCTGGGCCAAGACGGGCACGTTCTTCAAGGTGTTCACGCGCGTCGACGAAGCGTCGGGCATCCCGCGCGCGGGCCTGTGGCTCACGTTCGGCCTCGCGATCTTCTGGACGCTGCCGTTCCCGTCGTGGGAAGCGCTGATCAACATCGTGTCGGCCGCGCTGGTGCTCAGCTATGCGGTCGCCCCGGTGTCGGTCGCCGCGCTGCGCCGCACCGCGCCCGACCTGCCGCGGCCGTTCCGCGCCAGCGCGTTCGGCCTCACCGGCCCCGCGTCGTTCGTGATCGCCGCGCTGATCGTCTACTGGTCGGGCTGGAGCACGGTGTCCTGGCTGCTCGGGCTGCAGATCGTGATGTTCGTCATCTATCTCGCGTGCCGCCGCTGGGTACCGACCGCGCACCTGAGCCTCGCCGAGCAGGTGCGTTCGTCCGCGTGGCTGATCGCGTTCTATGCGGCGATGATCGTGCTGTCGTATCTCGGCGGCTTCGGCGGCACGGGCCGGCTCGCGCATCCGTACGACACGGTCGTCGTCGCGGCCGTCGCGCTCGTCATCTACTACTGGGGCGCGAACACCGGCGTGCGCGCCGACAAGCTGCAACTCGACGACGACGAGGACTGACGCGCCCGCGCCCTTTTCCCCTTCCATCGGCCGGGCGCAGTACGCCCGGCCCTGCCTTTTCCGAGGAAACCCATGCAACTCACAGGTCAGCTCCTGATCGGCCAGTCGGCCGTCGCCGGACAGAACGGCACCCTCCACGCGCTCGCCGCCGCGACCGGCGAACCGCTCGAACCGGCGTTCGTCGGCGCGAGCCTGCACGACCTGGAAACGGCGTGCTCGCTCGCCGCCGACGCGTTCGACACCTATCGCGAAACGTCGCTCGAAGCACGCGCCGCGTTCCTCGACGCGATCGGCCGCCACATCATGGCGCTCGGCGACGACCTGATCGAGCGCTGCGTCGTCGAAACAGGGCTGCCGCGTGCGCGCATCGAAGGCGAACGCGGTCGCACGGTCGGCCAGCTCGCGCTGTTCGCGTCGCTCGTGCGGGAGGGCGGTTTTCTCGATGCGCGCATCGATCCGGCGCGGCCCGAACGCAAGCCGCTGCCGCGCGTCGACCTGCGCCTGCGCAATGTCGCGGTCGGGCCGGTGGCGGTATTCGGCGCGTCGAACTTCCCGCTCGCGTTCTCGGTGGCCGGCGGCGACACGGCATCGGCGCTGGCGGCCGGCTGCCCGGTGATCGTCAAGGCGCATTCCGCGCATCCGGGCACGTCCGAACTCGTCGGCCGCGCGATCCAGCAGGCCGCGCGCGAATGCGGGATGCCGGCCGGCGTGTTTTCGCTGCTGTTCGACGCGTCGCGCGAGATCGGCCAGGCGCTCGTCGCCGATCCGCGCATCAAGGCCGTCGGCTTCACCGGGTCGCGCCGCGGCGGCGTCGCGCTGATGCATATCGCGGCCGCGCGGGCAGAGCCGATCCCCGTCTATGCGGAAATGAGCTCGATCAATCCCGTGCTGCTGTGTCCGGCCGCGCTCGAGGCCCGTCACGACACCATCGCACCGCAGTTCGTCGCGTCGCTCGCGCTCGGCGCCGGGCAGTTCTGCACGAACCCGGGCCTCGTGCTCGCGGTCGACGGCCCCGCGCTGCGCGCATTCGAGGCCGCGGCCGCCGATGCCGTGCGCGCCGTCGCCGCGCAGACGATGCTGACACCGCACATCCACGCGAGCTATGCGCAAGGCGTCGCGGCGTTGCGCGATCACTCGGCCGTCGAATTGCTGGCCGAAGGCGTCGGAGGCGGCCGTCATCAGGCGCGCGCGGCGCTGTTCGCAACCTCTGCGGACGCGTTCATCGCCCACCCCGAATTGCGCGACGAAGTATTCGGCCCCGCGTCGCTGATCGTGCGCTGCCCGGACGTCGACACGCTGCATCGCGTGCTGAAATCGCTTGAAGGCCAGTTGACCATCGCCGCGCACATCGCCGATGGCGACGCGACGCTGTTCGCCGCGCTACGCCCGACGCTCGAACGCAAGGCCGGCCGTATTCTCGTCAACGGCTTCGGCACGGGCGTCGAGGTCGGCCACGCGATGGTGCACGGCGGCCCGTTCCCGGCGACGTCCGATACCCGCACGACGTCGGTCGGCGCCCGCGCGATCGAGCGCTTCCTGCGCCCCGTGTCGTACCAGGACCTGCCCGACGCGCTGCTGCCGGACGCGCTACGCAACAGCAATCCGCTGCGCGTACCGCAACGCATCGACGGCGTGCTCGTTTCGCGTGAGGTGAACCATGGCTGACCACACCACCGAAGTCGTCCTGTCGCTCGATGAAGTCCACGCGCTCGCGTTGCGCGTGCTGACGCACCACGGGATGTCCGACGCACATGCGCGCGCCATCGCGAACGTGATCACGCAGGGCCAGCGCGACGAATGCCATTCGCACGGCGTGTACCGGCTGCTCGTCTGCGTGCGGTCGCTGAGGAAAGGCAAGGTCGATCCGCAGGCCGTGCCGACGCTGCGCCGGCTGTCGTCGTCGATCGTCGCGGTCGACGCGCATCGCGGCTTCTCGCTGCTGAGCTTCGAGACCGGGCTGCCCGTGCTGGTCGAGATGGCGAAGCAGCACGGCATCGCCGCGATGGCGATCAACCACTGCTATCACTTCTCCGCGCTGTGGCCCGAGGTCGAGGCGATCGCGGTCGAAGGGCTGGTCGGCATCGCGATGAACCCGAGCCATAGCTGGGTCGCCCCGGAAGGCGGCCGCGAACCGGTGTTCGGCACCAACCCGATCGCGTTCGCGTGGCCGCGCCCGGGCGGCGAACCGTTCGTATTCGATTTCGCGACGAGCGCGATCGCGCGCGGCGACATCGAGCTGCACGCGAAGCAAGGCAAGGCGATTCCGCCGCACTGGGCGATCGACGCGGACGGCCAGCCGACCACCGACCCGAAGGCCGCGCTGCAAGGCGCGATGCGCACGTTCGGCGGCCACAAGGGTTCGGCGCTCGCGGCGATGGTCGAGCTGCTCGGCGGCGCGCTGATCGGCGACATGACGAGCCGGGAATCGATGGACTTCGACGAAGGCGTCGGCGCGACGCCGTGCCACGGCGAACTCGTGATCGCGTTCGATCCGAAGGTGTTTCTCGGCGACGATCTCGACGCGGGGCTCGCGCGCGGCGAGCGGATGTTCGAATCGATCGTCGCGCAGGGCGCGCGGCTGCCGTCGCAACGGCGCTTCGACGCCCGCGCGCGCAGCATCGCGAACGGCGTGCGGATTCCGAAGGCGCTGTACGACGAGATCCTGACGCTGCTCGACTGACGCGCGATCGAGCGGCACGGCGCGGCTTCATCGTCGGCAGAACGGGCAATGAAGCCGCCGGCGGGCCTGTGGCGATGGACTGCTTCGGGCGTCGGGCGTCGGGCGTCGGGTCGGGCTTGGGGCTTGGGGCTTGGGGCTTGGGGCTTGGGGCTTCGGGCTTCGGGCTTCGGGCTTCGGGCTTCGGGCTTCGGGCTTCGGGCTTCGGGCTTCGGGCTTCGGGCTTCGGGCTTCGGGCTTCGGGCTTCCTCGGGGCCTCGTGCTTCGTGACGTCTGTGTGCCGAGTGCACTTAACCCCTGTCCGGTGCACCACCGGCCTCACTCGCCCGCTCCAGCCGGCGCCGCCCGCCCGGCGGCTGTGGGATAATCGCGAAGTTTGCCCAGGGCGCAGCTCAAGAGGTTGTTCGCACGGGCGCGAGAGAGGCCTTTATTCCCGTGCCTCCACCCTTTTCCCGCGATATTTCTTCAGCCATCACCATGCCCACTTACCGCTCCAAAACCTCTACCGCCGGCCGCAACATGGCAGGTGCGCGCTCGCTGTGGCGCGCCACCGGCATGAAAGACGACGATTTCTCGAAACCGATCATCGCGGTCGTCAACTCGTTCACCCAGTTCGTACCCGGGCACGTGCACCTGAAGGATCTCGGCCAGCTCGTCGCGCGCGAGATCGAGGCTGCCGGCGGCGTCGCGAAGGAATTCAACACGATCGCGGTCGACGACGGCATCGCGATGGGCCACGACGGCATGCTGTACTCGCTGCCGAGCCGCGACATCATCGCCGACTCGGTCGAATACATGGTGAACGCGCACTGCGCGGACGCGATGGTGTGCATCTCGAACTGCGACAAGATCACGCCGGGGATGCTGATGGCCGCGATGCGCCTCAACATTCCGGTGATCTTCGTGTCCGGCGGCCCGATGGAAGCCGGCAAGACGCGCCTCGCGAACCCGGTCACCAAGACCGTCGAACTGAAGAAGCTCGACCTCGTCGACGCGATGGTGATCGCGGCCGACCAGTCGTATTCGGACGCCGACGTCGCCGAAGTCGAACGCTCGGCCTGCCCGACCTGCGGCTCGTGCTCGGGCATGTTCACCGCGAACTCGATGAACTGCCTGACCGAAGCGCTCGGCCTGTCGCTGCCCGGCAACGGTACGGTGGTCGCCACGCACGCCGATCGCGAACAGCTGTTCAAGCGCGCCGGCCGCCGCATCGTCGAACTGACGCGCCAGCACTACGAGCAGGACGACGAACGCGTGCTGCCGCGCTCGGTCGGCTTCAAGGCGTTCGAGAACGCGATGACGCTCGACATCGCGATGGGCGGCTCGACCAACACGATCCTGCACCTGCTCGCGATCGCGCAGGAAGCCGGCATCGACTTCACGATGAAGGACATCGACCGTCTGTCGCGCACGGTGCCGCAGCTGTGCAAGGTCGCGCCGAACACGAACAAGTACCACATCGAGGACGTGCACCGCGCCGGCGGCATCATGGCGATCCTCGGCGAGCTCGAGCGCGCCGGCAAGCTGCACACCGACGTGCCGACCGTCCACGCGCCGACGCTGAAGGATGCGCTCGACCAGTGGGACATCGTCCTCACGCAGGACGAAGCGGTCCGCACGTTCTACCTGGCCGGCCCGGCCGGCATCCCGACGCAGGTCGCGTTCAGCCAGAACACGCGCTGGCCGAGCCTCGACCTCGATCGCGCCGAGGGCTGCATCCGCTCGTACGAGCATGCGTTCTCGAAGGAAGGCGGCCTCGCGGTGCTGACCGGCAACATCGCGCTCGACGGCTGCGTGGTGAAGACGGCCGGCGTCGACGAAAGCATCCTCGTGTTCGAAGGCTCGGCTCACGTGACCGAATCGCAGGACGAAGCGGTCGAGAACATCCTGAACGACAAGGTCAAGGCCGGCGACGTGGTGATCGTGCGCTACGAAGGCCCGAAGGGCGGCCCGGGCATGCAGGAAATGCTCTACCCGACCAGCTACATCAAGTCGAAAGGGCTCGGCAAGGCGTGCGCGCTGCTGACGGACGGCCGTTTCTCGGGCGGCACGTCGGGGCTGTCGATCGGCCACTGCTCGCCGGAAGCGGCGGCGGGCGGCGCGATCGGCCTCGTGCGCGACGGCGACCGGATTCGCATCGACATTCCGAACCGCACGATCGACGTGCTGGTGTCGGACGAGGAACTGGCGCGCCGCCGCGAGGAGCAGAACGCGAAGGGCTGGAAGCCCGCGCAGCCGCGTCCGCGCAAGGTGTCCGCGGCGCTGAAGGCATACGCGAAGCTGGTCATGTCGGCCGACAAGGGCGCCGTGCGCGATCTGTCGCTGCTCGACGACTGATGCGGCGGGCTGCGGGCGACCGGTAGCGCCTTACCTCGCCCCGCTTGCCCGATCCAAAAGCCGCTCTCCGGAGCGGCTTTTTTTGTCTGGTGCCCGGAGAACCCGCGGCACCGGCGGCACCGGTGCCGTCAGTGGCGGAGTTCGTCGGGACCGCCGCCTCCACCGCCGCCATGGTTGCCGCCGCCGTTTCCGCCGCCTTGCGGCCGCGCATAACCGCCGCCGCCCCAACCTCCCTGGCGCGCGGGCTGAGGCATCGTGCGGGCTTCGCCGCCCGGCGCGGGCGGCGGGCTGGCCGGGCGCGTGTTACCCGCCCCGCCCGGCATCGGCGTCGGCGCCGCCGGGCTGGCCGGACGCACATTACCCATCCCACCCGGCATCGGCGTCGGTGCCGCCGGGTTGGCCGGGCGCGCATTACCCATCCCGCCCGGCATCGGCGTCGGCGGGCTGGCCGGACGCGCATTACCCACGCCACCCGGCATCGGCGCCGGCGCCGGTGCAGCCGGCGGCGGCACGCGGTTCGCGCCGTTCCAGCCGCCGCGCGTCGCCGACGGCCGCGTGTCATGCACGGGCGGCGGGCCGCCCGGCGCGACCTGCATCGGCGCACCCGGTTGCGGACGCCCTTGCGCGGGCGGCACGCCGCCGGGGCCGAGCCTCGGCTCCGCACGATGCGCCCAGCGATCACGGTCGGGATACCACGGGCGGTGCCGGTAATAGCGATCCCAGTACGCGCCGATCGCGAAACCGGTCACCGGCACGCCGATGATCGCGCCGTATTGGAGCAACGGCACGTAGCTGCCCTGGTACGGATAGTCGAGCAACTGCGCATCGATCCAGCCGCGCACGCCCGGCAGCGCGACATCGCACCACGCGTAGTCGCTCAGACAGCCGAACACATCCAGCGCGGTACCGGGCGGGATCTGCGCGACCACCGGATAATCGGGCGCCGGCCCGGCAAACAGCTCGGCCGGCGAGTTCGTGTAAGCGCTGCTCTGCGCATCGGCGACGCCCGGTGCGGCCGCGAGGCCGGCCAGGACGACGCACAGACTTCGGACAATCGTGTTCCTCATGATGCTCTCCCGCGCCGCGCCGCCGCGCGCCGGTCAGTGCCGATGGCCGCCGCCCCAGTGGCCGCCACCCCAATGCCCGCCGCCCCACGGACGATGCCAGTAACCGCCGCGGCCGCCCCAGTATCCGCCGCCGCCCCAGCGGCCCCAGAAGCCGATCGTCACGGGCGGCCCGTACCAGCCGGAGTAGTACGCCGGGTAGTAATACGGGTACGGCGGCGGCACGTAGGCCGGGGCGACATACACCGGCACCGCCGGGCCGACGTCGACCTGCGCCTGGGGTACGGTCGACGGCACCGGACCGGACGCGGTCGGTGCGACTGGAATCTCGCGCTGCGTCACCGTGGCGGGCACCGGCGCGTAATAAGGTGCATAACCGTACGGGCTCGTGTAGTAGCAGCCGCCCAGCATCGCTGCGGCCAGCGCGACGACGGCGGGCCTCGCGGCGGAAATCGGGTTCATCTCGTACTCCGGCAGAATCCGCGCGTCGCCGCCGGGCGCGCGCCTGACTCTAGCTTACGTCCCCTGCAGATTTCCGCGCGTATGATCGGTTACTTTTTGTTTCCTGCCCCGCACGGCGGGGCAGGAACGCCGCGTGCTGGCCCGTCCGCGGCGCCGGCGTTGAAGTTGGCGCAAATGCCCTCAACTTGAACGATGTCGGGCTGACCGGCGCGGACGGGCGTCCGCGACCCACCGGCAACCGCAAACCGGCGAGCTTCGGCCCGCCCTGACAGGAACGCGGCTCGCGCCGCCATCGACATGACTACGCCACGCCCCACTCCCCGGGCGGACACACCGCTCGATCCGATCATCCAGCTGCTGGCGCTCGCCGGCGAGCAGGGTTATCTGACGCACGCCGACCTCGTCGACGCGCTGCCGCCCGAAAGCGACAGCTCCGACGCGCTCGACGTCGTGCGCGCCGCGCTGGCCGACATCGGCATCGCGGTACTCGACGAGCCGGCCGTGCCCGCACCGTTTGCCGGCGCGGCGCCGGTCGAGGTCGATCGCGACGCGCTCGACGAAGGCCGGGCCATGCTCGGCGACCTCGCGCGCGGTACGAGCGCGTCGACCGATCCGCTCGCGCTCTACATGCGGCGCATGCATGCGGTGCCGCTGCTCACGCGCGAAGGTGAAATCGTGCTCGCCCGCGAGATCGAGACGGGCCGTCATCAGGTGCTGCATGCGATCGCCGGCTATCCGCCCGCGGTCGACGCACTGCTCGAGCGTCATCGCGCGACGGGCGCAACCGGCGCAATAGGCACAACCGGATCGCCCGATGAAGAGGATGGCGAAACGCCCGCGCCCGCCCGCTACGACGCGCTGCAGGCAGCGGTGTCGGCGCTGCGCGATGCATTGCATGCGCATGGCAGCCGTTCGGCCGACTACCGCGACGCGCGCAACCACGTGGCCGCCCTGCTCGGTTCGCTCGCCTGGGTCGCACCGGCCGTCGACGACGCAAGCCGTACCGTGCGCGCGCTCGCGGCCGCCTCCGATGATCCGTCGGCGGTCGACGCCGCGTACTTCGACGCGGTCGCACGGCGCGCACTTGCAGCCGCGTTGAGCGACGGCCAGCAAAAAGTGCGCGACGCGACGCGGGCGATGCTCGAGGCGAACCTGCGGCTCGTGCTGTCGATCGCGCGCAAGTACCTGAACCGCGGCGTCGATCTGTCCGACCTCGTGCAGGACGGCTGTCTCGGCCTGATGCGCGCGATCGAGAAATTCGAATACCGGCGTGGGTTCAAGTTCTCGACCTATGCGACCTGGTGGATTCGCCAGGCGATCGCACGCGCGGTCGCGGATCGCTCGCGTACGATCCGCGTGCCGGTGCACGTCGGCGATCAGTACCAGCGCGTGCAGCGGCATGCACTGCGCTTTCGCCAGCGCACGGGCCGCCGCGCCACGCCGGCCGAGCTCGCGGCTGAAACCGGCCTCGCCGAAGACAAGCTGCGTGCGGTGCTCGCGCTGCCCGCCGAGCCGGTCTCGCTCGATACGCCGCTGCCGGACGCAGACACCGGCCTCGTGGAACTGATCGAGGACCAGGCATCGGCCAGCCCGTTCGAGCAACTGGCCGACACGCGCATGCGCGACTGCGTGCGATCGCTGCTGCGCTCGGTCACGCCGACCGAGGCCGACGTGCTGCGCCGGCGGTTCGGCCTCGGCGGCGCCGAGCCCGACACCTACGACGCGATCGCGCAGGATGCGGGGATGTCGCGCGAGCGTGTCCGGCAGATCGAGAAACGGGCGCTCGCCGCGCTGCGTACGGCCGCCGAAGCCGAGAACGCACAGTCGTTTCTCGACGCGTAAGCGCATCGCGCAACGCGCACGGTCGTGCCGCGTTCCGGCACGACCGTGCGCCGCGCGCCTGTGTTACGTTTGCCATTGACGCGCATCAAGTTTTCTTCATCGCGCGTCGCGACAATGGTTGACAGCCGACCGGCGCATCGTTCGCCGCGTCCATTCCGTTTGTGCTTTCCGGGTCCCTTGCCATGCAGTCGACCGTCAGCCAGACGTACGAGGAAAACCGGCCTGTCGCGGCCTGCCTGCGCGAGGCCGCGCAGTGGCTCGTCGACCAGGGCGCGAACCCGTACCGGGTGGCCGCGTACCGCGCCGCAGCCGATACGGTCGACGCGCTCGACCGCGACATCCGCGGCGTGTTCGACACCGGCGGCGTCGAGGCGCTCGGCGCGCTGCCCGACATCGGCGCGGGCGTCGCGCAGGCGATCGCCGAGCTGCTGGTGACGGGCCGCTGGCGCCAGCTCGACCGCTTGCGCGGTGACGCGGAACGCGCGTCGGCGTTCGAAGCGGTGCCGGGCATCGGCCACGCGCTCGCGCTGCGCATTCATGACGCGCTGCACATCGACACGCTGGAGGAGCTCGAACGCGCGGCGCGCAACGGCCAGCTCGAAACGATCGCGGGCGTCGGCCCGCGGCGCGCGGTCGGCATCCGCGCCGCGCTCGACGACGTGCTGAGCCGCCGCCGGCGCTGGCAAGGCCACATGCAAAGCGCCGGCCCCGGCACGGAACCGCCCGTCGAACTGCTGCTGTACATCGATCGCCAGTACCGCAACAAGGCGGCCGCGGGCGTGCTGCCGACGCTCGCGCACCGACGCCTGAACGCGGACGGTTACGTGCCGCCGCCGGTGATGCACATGACCAAGGGCGGCTGGCATTTCACGGCGCTGAGCCAGCACGCGGCCATGCGCACGCCGGAAGCCGATCGACCGACCGACTGGGTCTCGCTCTACTTCTACGACGCCGTGCAGTGCGAGCACCAGCGCACCGTCTTCACCGAAACGTACGGCGCGCTCGTCGGCAAGCGGATCGTGCGCGGGCGCGAGATGGAATGCCGCGTGTATTACGCGGGGTGAGTCCGGCGTAGGCGGCTTCGCTTAAATCGAAAGCCCCACTGACGGCTTCGCCTTTTCTCGACCCGGCACGTCAAGCCGATGGCGTCGCCACGTCGCCGCCTTCCTGCCGACCCGCTACCGCACCGCCCGCTTCGCGCCGGCCCGCCGGCTACGCACCTTCCCCCTTCGCCCGGCGCGCCGGATGACGATGTGCGGCAATGCGCAGCAGTTTCTGGAACGACGGACATTCGAGATGGTTCGCGGCCGGGCACACGGCCGCATGCCGCAGCGCATCGCGCACGGCGCCGAGACGGCGGATCGTGCGGTCGAGCTCGTCGGCCTTGCCGTCGAGTTTCGCGCGATCGATCGCGGGTCGCCCCTCCGCGCCGACCATCGCGAGGATGTCGTCGAGCGAGAAACCGGCCTCGCGGCCGAGCGCGATCAACGCCAGGCGCTCCAGCACCGCCTCGTCGTATTGCCGCCGCAGCCCATGCCGGCCAATCGGAACGATCAGCCCTTTTTCCTCGTAGTAACGCAGCGTCGATGCGGGCAGCCCCGTGCGCCGCGCAACGTCCGCAATGTCCAGTCGGCTCATGCTTGACCTCAAGTGAACTTGAAGTTGCAAGATAGTCGCTCGACTCCATGAAGACAAGCCCGGACCGCCATGAAACCGTTGAACCCGCGTCGTATTCCGTCGTGCCGCATCGCCATCGCCGTCCGTAGCGGAGGTGTGCGATGAGCCCATCCGACATCCTGCTCAAATTGCTGTTGATCGGCGCGGGCGCCACGCTGTTGATGGACCTATGGACGCTGTTCCGGCGGCAAGCGTTCGGGATTCCGTCGCTCGACTACGCACTGGTCGGCCGCTGGCTCGGCCACATGATGCACGGCCGGTTCCGGCATGCGTCGATCGTCGCCGCCGCACCCGTGCCCGGCGAACGCGCGCTCGGCTGGGTCGCGCATTACGCGATCGGCATCGCGTTCGCGGCACTACCCGTGCTGATCGCCGGCCCGGCATGGATCGATGCGCCGACGCCGCTTCCCGCACTCGTCGCCGGGCTCGCGAGCGTGGTCGCGCCGTTCTTCGTGATGCAGCCGGCGTTCGGCTTCGGCATCGCGGCGTCGCGCACGCCGCAGCCGGGTGTCGCGCGCCGGCGCAGCCTCGTCACGCATCTGTCGTACGGGGTGGGACTCTATCTTGCGGCGTACATGCTGGCGGCGCTGTCGCGTTAAGCAGCGCACCGGCATCCCCTCGGCCTCCTTCACCGTCCCCGTACACGCGGCCGGGATTCACCACGCATTCCCGTTGCCCGGTGCGCCCGGCCGGACACCCGCGTCACTCGCCGCCGCAGTCGATCAGGTTGCGGCGCACCCGCCCGAGCAGCCGCACCAGCGTATCGCGCTCGTCGGGCGTGAAGCCGCGCAGCCCGTCGTCGGCGACGGTATCGCCCACCTCCAGCATCTGCGGAAAGATCTCGCGCGACTTGTCGGTCAGCCGGATCACGAACGCGCGGCGGTCGTCGTCGTTCGCGATGCGTTCGATCCAGCCATAGCTTTCCATCCGGTCGAGCAGCCGCGTGAGCGAGATCGGCGTGATCTCGAGCCATTCGGCGAGCCGCGCCTGGTTCATCTCGCCCTTCCACGTGAGGTACGCGAGCACGCGGCTTTGCGCCCGCGTCAGCCCGATGCGCTTCGCGCGCCGGTCGAACAGGCGTCCGTTCAGACGGGCCACGTCGGCGATCAGGTAACCGATCCGGTTCTCGTAGGTCTTGTCCATGCGGCGATTATAGGGTCAAGCCGGAACCGGCCCGTGGCTCGCGACCCAGCGATAAGCGGCTATATAATAAGCATGCTTATAATTTACGCCATACCGGATCGCTGACCACGGCGGCCGCCCCACGGAGACACCGCTTGAACCCCGCCGCCGACGCCGCCGATACCCCCTCCTCGCCCGCCCTGAACCGGCCGATGCTGACCCTGTCGATCATGCTCGCCACGCTGATCCAGACCCTCGACAGCACCATCGCGAACGTCGCGCTGCCGCACATGCAGGGCACGCTGTCCGCGTCGCAGGACGAAATCACGTGGGTGCTGACCTCCTACATCGTCGCGGCGGCGATCGCGACGCCGCTCACCGGCTGGCTGTCCGACCGGCTCAGCGTGAAGCGGCTGCTGATCGTATCGATTGCGGGCTTCACGGTGGCGTCGGCGCTGTGCGGGCTGTCGGAGACGCTCGTGCAGATCGTCGGCGCGCGGCTGCTGCAGGGTGTGTTCGGCGCCGCACTGGTGCCGCTGTCGCAATCGATCCTGCTCGACATCAATCCGCGCGAGAAACAGGGCCAGGCAATGGCGATCTGGGGAATGGGCGTGATGGTCGGCCCCATTCTCGGCCCGACGCTCGGCGGCTGGCTCACCGACAGCTACAACTGGCGCTGGGTGTTCTTCATCAACGTGCCGATCGGCGCGTTCGCGCTCGCCGGCGTGATGACCTTCCTGCCGGCACGCGCGCCGCGTCCGCACGTGAAATTCGACGCGTTCGGCTTCGCGACGCTCGCGCTCGCGATCGGCGCGTTCCAGGCGATGCTCGATCGCGGCGAGCAGCTCGACTGGTTCGGTTCGTACGAGATCCGCATCGAGGCGCTCGTCGCGGCCCTGAGCTTCGCGTTCTTCCTCGCACACACGGCGACCGTCGGCAAGGCGTCGTTCTTCAAGTCGGAATTGCTGCGCGATCCGAATTTCGCGACGGGCACGCTGTTCATCTTCGTGGTCGGCGCGGTGCTGTATGCCACTCGCGCGCTGCTGCCGCCGATGCTGCAGAACCTGATGGGCTATCCGGTCGCGACGACGGGCCTCGTCACCGCGCCGAGCGGCGCCGGCACGATGATCGCGATGCTGTTCGTCGGGAGGCTGCTGAAATACGTGGATGCGCGGATGCTGCTGCTCGCCGGGCTGGCGATTTCCGCGCTCGCGCTGTGGCAGATGATGCAGTACACGATCGTGCTGTCCGAAGCGGACATCGTATGGCCCGGCGTGATCCAGGGCTTCGGCCTCGGGCTCGTGTTCGTGCCGCTGAGCGCGCTGTCGTTCTCGACGCTGCCGCCCGAGCTGCGCGCGGACGGCACGGCCACCTACAGCCTGATGCGCAACATCGGCAGCAGTATCGGCATCTCGATCGTGCAGACGCTGATGACGCGCAACACGCAGGTCGCGCATGCCGACCTCGCGACCCACATCACGCCGTTCGACCCGGCCGTGCAGGCGCTGGCCGGCAGCCGTGTCGACCTCGCGCTGCTCGACCGCACGATCAACCAGCAGGCCGCGATGATCGCGTACCTGAACGATTTCAAGCTGATGTTCGTCGCGACGCTGCTGATGATCCCGCTGTTGCTGCTGATCCGCCCGCCGCAGAAAACGGCGAGTGTCGACGTCGCGCATGCGGCGCTGGATTGACGGGCGCGCATGCGCCCGTCCGAGGCCGCGTCAGGCCTTCATCGTCCCGGTGCGCACGTAGCGTTCGTGCCACGACAGCGCCTCGGCGAGCAGGTGCGGCGTGTGCTTGCCGAAGCTGTCGCGCGACGCCCGCTCGAAGTAGTCCTCGAGCATCGGGCGATAGTCCGGGTGCGCGCAGGTCGCGATGATCTTGCGCGCGCGCTGCTTCGGCGACAGGCCGCGCAGGTCGGCCAGCCCCTGCTCGGTGACGACCACCGCGACATCGTGCTCGGTATGGTCGACGTGGCTCGCCATCGGCACGATCCGCGAGATCGCCCCGCCCTTCGCGGTGCTCGCCGACATGAAGCACGACAGGTAGCCGTTGCGCGCGAAGTCGCCCGAGCCGCCGATGCCGTTCTGGATCTTCGTGCCCATCACGTGCGTCGAGTTCACGTTGCCGTAGATGTCGGCTTCGATCATCCCGTTCATCGCGATGCAGCCGAGCCGGCGCACGAGCTCCGGATGGTTGCTGATCTCCTGCGGGCGCAGCACGATCTTCTCGCGGAACGTCGCGATTTCGTCGGCGAAACGCTGCACGGCGGCCGGGCTCAGCGACAGCGCGGTGGCCGACGCGAAGCTCAGCGTGCCGTCGTCGAGCAGGTCGAGCATGCCGTCCTGGATCACCTCGGTGTAGGCCGTCAGGTTCGAGAAGCCGGCCGAGCTGAGCTCCGCGAGCACCGCGTTCGTGATGTTGCCGACGCCCGACTGCAGCGGCAGCAGGTTTTCCGGCAGGCGGCCGCGCTTCACTTCGTGGCGCAGGAAATCGATCAGTTGCAGCGCGATCTGCTTGGACGTCGCATCCGGCGCGGAGAATGCATTGCTGCGATCGGGCGCGTCGGTCTCGACGATCGCGACGATCTTGTCGGCAGGACAGCGCAGGTACGGCTCGCCGATCCGGTCGTCGCTCTTCGTCAGCGGAATCGGCTTGCGGTGCGGCGGCAGCGCGGTGCCGTAATAGATGTCGTGCATCCCGTCGAGGCCGAGCGGCTGGCGCGCATTCACTTCGAGGATCACGTGCTTCGCGCGCTCCAGCCAGGTCTTGTTGTTGCCGATCGACGCGGACGGGATCAGCAGGCCGTCCTCGCGGATGCCCGCGACCTCGACGATCGCGACGTCGAGGTCGCCGTACAGCCCGAACCACGCGTATTGCGCGACGTGGCTCAGGTGGACGTCCTGGTAATCGACTTCGCCGCCGTTGATCTTGTCGCGCAACGTCGGGTCGGACTGGTACGGCAAGCGCATCGAGATGCCGTTGGTGCGGGCGAGCGCGCCGTCGAGTTCCGGTGCGGTCGACGCGCCCGTCAGTACGTTGATCCGGAAGTCCTCGCCGCGCGCGTGCGCCGCGTCGATATGGGCGGCCAGCGCGGCCGGCACGGCCTTCGGATAGCCCGACCCGGTGAAGCCGCTCATGGCGACGGTCATGCCGGGGCGGATCAGCGCGGCGGCTTCGTCGGCGGTGCGGACGAGCGAACGCAGGGCGGGAGCGAGGATGCGTGAAGAAGACATGGCTGGTTATCTGACGCTTGGGTCTGTCGTTGACGTCGCGGGGGGTGTCTCCTGAGCGACGCGAAGCCCTTGGGGCCGCGAGGGGCGGCCCGGCACCACGGGCACGGTCCGGAGTATCGCAGAGGCCATCGCTGCGAAATGTCCGCTGGATGCAAAAGATCCTTGCCGGATTTGCCGGGTATCGAACGACCGTTCTGTGACAGGCGATCCGCCCGCGCCGGGCGCACGCGAAAGGCACATGAAAGCATCGAGCGAATCGCCGGTTCGCGATCGCCGACCGGCGCGAAAAACCCGGTCGGATCGGCCTACGAGGCCCGTCCGGCCTTGACAGCCGCGCGATGCGGACCACACTGGAAGACGGGTCCGGCGGCCCGGTTGGCCGCCTCGTTCATAGGTGTGTTTTTGAACCGGCCGATGCCTGCAAGACGCGGTAACACTCCCGTATGTCAGGACATTGATCGAATAAAAAGCACCAAATTACAATTCCGTATATATTTCGCCGATGGACCAAAGAAAAACCGCCACACGACCCGAGCCGCCCCCGCCACGCACCTGGGATGCGCGGCTCGCGCGCTCGCTTGTCCGACCGCTCGTCGATACGCCGGTCACCCCGAATCACCTCACTACCCTTCGTCTGCTGATCGGCCTCGCCGGCGCCTGGTGCCTCGCGCACGGCGGTTTCGGCTGGAGCAATGCAGGCGCGTTCCTGATCGTGCTGTCGAACTTCGTCGACCACACCGACGGCGAGCTCGCGCGCATCAGCGGCAAGTCCAGCAAGATCGGTCATTTTTACGACCTCGCGGCGGATGCGCTCGTAACGGTCGCGCTGTTCGTCAGCATGGGCGTCGGCATCGTCGCGCAGGGCGGCCAGATGGCCGCGTCGCCGGTGCTGCTCGGCGCGGTGGCCGGCGCGGCCGTCGCACTGATTTTCTTCCTGCGCATGCGGATCGAGTCGATCGCCGGCAAGGCCGGCACCAAGCAGGCGTTCGCCGGCGGCTTCGAGACCGAAGACGTGCTGTACCTGCTGCCGATCGTGACGCTCGTGGACGGCGTCGAGCCGTTCCTGCTCGCGGCGTCGATCGGCGCCCCGCTGTTCGCCGCCTGGGTCGTGATCGACTGGTGGCGCATCGTGCGGCGCGGCAACCTTCCGCAGAACCCGGCCGCGCAGAACCCAACCGAAATCCAGGCTTCCAAATGACTCCTAGCACGCGCGACGATTCCGTGCTGAGCCCGGCACGCCCCGCGCCCGTGCGCGCGGCCGCGGCCGATCCCGACCGCACCGTGGCCGACTGCGTCGGCCAGCTCGACCTCGACCGCCTGCGCGGCGACTACACGCGCCAGGGCTCGTTCCTCTATCTCGACGCGTTCCTGCCGCCCGACGCGCACGCGAAGCTGGCGAACGCCGCCCGCGCGATGCAGGCCGGCCTGAACCGCAATTACCTGCCCGGCCACAAGCAGGGCGGCAGCGTGAGCCGCCATACGATCGACGAGCAGGCGCCGTACATCGCCGAGCTGTACCGCTCGAAGGCACTCATCTCCTTCCTCGAGAAGATCACCGGCGACAAGCTGATGCTGTCGCCGGCCGACGATCCGCACGCGTACGCGCTGTATTACTACACGAAGCCCGGCGACCACATCGGCTGGCACTACGACACGTCGTACTACGACGGCCGGCGCTACACGCTGCTGATCGGCGTGATCGACGAATCGTCGTGCCGGCTCGACTACGAGCTGCATACGCGCAACCCGGACGTCGCCGACGAACCGGGCTCCGTGCAGATCGCCGACGGCGGCATCGTGCTGTTCGACGGCGACAAGCTGCGCCACCGCATCACGCCGCTCGGCCAGAACGAGATGCGCGTGTCGCTCACGTTCGAATACGTGACGAACCCCGGCATGCGGCCGTGGAAGCGCTTCATCTCGAACATGAAGGACGCGATCGCGTATTTCGGTTTCCGCCAGGTGTTCAAGCAACTGGCGACGCGACGCACGAGCGGGTCATGACACGCGCGGGCCTCATCCTGCTGTCCCTCGGGACCGCACTCTTCATCGCACTGCTGGCCTGGCAGGGCGTCGGCGCGGTGGCGTCCACGTTCCTCGCGGCCGGCTGGGGCCTCGCGCTCGTCGCGGCGTTCCACGTCGTGCCGCTCGCGATCGACGCGGTCGCGATCTCCGTGATGTTCCGCCGCGGGCAGCCGGGCGCCGAACTCGGCAACGCGCTGCGCGCGCGCTGGGTCGGCGAATCGGTGAACAGCCTGCTGCCCGCCGGGCAGATCGGCGGCCCGGTGCTGATGGTGCGCCACCTCGCGCAGCGCGGCACGCGGATGGCCGACGCGGCCGCCGCCGTGACCGTCAGCACGACGATGCAGGCGCTCGCGCAGATGGCGTTCGCGCTGATCGGCATCGCCGCGTTCAGCCTGTATGCGACGCACGAGTCGGTCGCGTATCTGCGCACGCCCGCGCTGATCGCCACCGGCGTGCTCGGCGCGCTCGCCGTCGCGTTCTACGCGGCACAGCGGCGCGGGCTGTTCGGCCGCGGCCTGCGCCTCGCGTCGAAGCTGCTCGGCCCGCGCGACTGGTCGTCGCTGGCCACGCGCGCCGACGCGATCGACGACGCGGTCGGCGCGCTGTACCGCGATCGCGCGAAAGTCGCGAAGACCTTCGCGTTGAGTCTCGCGGGCTGGATCGTCGGCACCGCGGAAGTGTGGCTCGCGCTGCACTTCCTCGGGCACCCGGTGAGCTGGCTCGACGCGCTGCTGCTCGAAAGCGTCGGCCAGGCGATTCGTGGCGCAGCCTTCGCGATCCCGGGCTCGCTCGGCGCGCAGGAAGGCGGCTACCTGCTGCTCGCGCCGCTGGTCGGCTTGCCGCCCGACGCGGCGCTCGCGCTGTCGCTCGCGAAGCGCGCGCGCGAACTCGCGCTCGGCCTGCCCGGCCTGCTCTATCTGCATTTCAGTGAAAGAAACTGGCAGCGGCGCCGTGCGCCGCAGCCGCTCGCCGACTGATCGTTCAGATCGCCGGCTTTTTGGTTGGAGAACCCATGCGAGCCATCATTCTTGCGGCAGGCCTCGGCTTGCGCCTGCAACAACCGCCCGAGGCGCAGTTCCCGAAGTGCCTGCTGCGCTTCGACGACGTGTCGCTGCTCGAGCGCCATCTGCGTGTGCTCGACGCCGCGGGCGTCGATGAAATCGTGCTCGGGCTCGGCTTCCAGCACGAGAAGGTCGAGCAGGAACTGAAGCGCCTCGGCCGCACCGCCGAGATCGTGATCAACGAGCGCTACGACCTCGGCAGCGTGCTGACCGTGCATACCGTCGCCGATGCGATGACGCGCGGCGGCGACGTGCTGCTGATGGACGCGGACGTGCTGTACGACGAGAACATCCTGCACGCGCTGGTGGCCGATGCCGACAAGACGGTCGACCGCCTGCTGATCGACCGCGACTTCGAGGCCGGCGACGAACCCGTCAAGCTGTGCCTGAAGAACGGCGTGCCGGTCGAGCTGCGCAAGCAGCTCGCGGTCGACCTCGACTACGACACGATCGGCGAATCGGTCGGCTTCTTCCGCTTCACCGAAGGCACCGCGCGCCGCCTCGCGACCCTCGTCGCGGGCTACGTCGACAGCGGCCGCGCGAACATGCCGCACGAGGAAGCCGTGCGCGACCTGCTGCTCGAAGGCGGCCATTCGTTCGACGTCGCCGACGTCACCGGCTTGCCGTGGATCGAGATCGATTTCCCGAACGACGTCGCACGCGCGACGCAAGACATTCTTCCCCTGATTCAACGCACCACCGCCGGAGCCGCACGATGAACGCACGCGAACCCAACTTCACCGAATCACGCAGCGCGCGCCTGCGCCGCATGCTCGTCAGCAGCGATCTCGAATTCCTGATGGAAGCGCACAACGGCCTGTCCGCGCGGATCGTCCGCGAGGCCGGCTTCAAGGGTATCTGGGCGTCGGGCCTCGCGATCTCCGCGCAGTTCGGCGTGCGCGACAACAACGAAGCGAGCTGGACGCAAGTCGTCGACGTGCTCGAATTCATGGCTGACGCGAGCGACCTGCCGATCCTGCTCGACGGCGACACCGGCTACGGCAACTTCAACAACGTGCGCCGCCTCGTGAAGAAGCTCGAACAGCGCGGCATCGCGGGCGTGTGCATCGAGGACAAGCAGTTCCCGAAGACGAACAGCTTCATCGGCGGCGAGCGCCAGCCGCTCGCGGAAATCGACGAGTTCTGCGGCAAGATCAAGGCCGGCAAGGATTCGCAGACCGATCCCGACTTCTCGATCGTCGCGCGCGTCGAGGCGCTGATCGCGGGCTGGGGGATGGACGAGGCGCTGCGCCGCGCGAACGCGTATGCGGAAGCCGGCGCCGACGCGATCCTGATCCACAGCAAGCTGTCGCGCCCGGACGAGATCCTGCAGTTCGCGCGCGAATGGAGCGGCAAGGCGCCGCTCGTGATCGTGCCGACCAAGTACTACAGCACGCCGACCGACGTGTTCCGCCAGGCCGGCATCAGCACCGTGATCTGGGCGAATCATCTGATCCGCGCGTCGGCATCCGCGATGCAGGCGACCGCGCGCGAGATCCACGAGAGCGAAACGCTGATCAACGTCGAGGACCGCGTGGCATCGGTCAACGAGATCTTCCGCCTGCAGGACGCCGACGAGTACTCGGCCGCCGAGCGTATCTACCTGTCGTCGTCGTCGCGCGCGTCGAATGCCGCGATCGTGCTCGCCGCGAGCCGCGGCAAGGGCCTCGAAGCCGTGACCGAAGACAAGCCGAAGGTCATGCTGCCGGTCGCCGGCAAGCCGCTGCTGCGCTGGCTCGTCGACGGCTTCAAGACGCATGGCGTAAACGACATCACCGTGGTCGGCGGCTATCGCGCCGATGCGATCGATACGTCGGGCATCAAGCTCGTCGTCAACGAGCGCCACGCGGAAACGGGCGAGCTCGCGTCGCTCGCCTGCGCGGCCGAACGCCTGACCGGCGACACCGTGATCTCGTACGGCGATCTGCTGTTCCGCAGCTACATCGTGCGCGACCTCGCGGAGAGCGAGGCCGAGTTCAGCGTGGTGGTCGATTCGTCGCTCACCGAGACCAACCAGAGCGTGCGCGACTTCGCCCTCTGCTCGGCGGCCGACGATCGCGGCCTGTTCGGCCAGAAGACCTACCTGCAACGTGTGTCGAGCGACGTCGCCACGAGCACGCCGCACGGCCGCTGGATCGGCCTGCTGAACGTGCGCGGCGCGGGCGTCGATCGCCTGAAGGCGATGCTCGCGACGCTGCAGGCGCGCCCTGATTTCGACACGCTCGACATTCCGTCGCTGCTGAACGAACTGATCGCCGCCGGCGAGAAGATCGAGGTGCAGTACGTGCACGGCCACTGGCGCGGCGTCAACGACCTGGAAGACTTCCGCCGCGCGGGCGACTTCGCGCACGGCCAGACGCCGCTGTCCGAACCGGGCACCGGCAACGGGGGCGCGCAATGATCGAAGCGGCCCAGTTCGTCGAGGCCGCGCGCGAACGCGGCTTCGACTGGTACGCGGGCGTGCCCTGCTCGTACCTGACGCCGTTCATCAATTACGTGTTGCAGGACCCGACGCTGCACTACGTGTCGGCCGCGAACGAAGGCGACGCGGTCGCGCTGATCGCAGGCGCGACGCTCGGCGGCAAGCGCGGGATCGCGATGATGCAGAACTCGGGGCTCGGCAACGCGGTGAGCCCGCTCACGTCGCTCACCTGGACGTTCCGCCTGCCGCAATTGCTGATCGTCACGTGGCGCGGCCAGCCGGGCGTGGCCGACGAGCCGCAGCACGCGCTGATGGGCCCGATCACGCCCGCGATGCTCGATACGATGGAGATTCCGTGGGAGACGTTCCCGACCGACCCCGAACAGGTCGGCCCGGCGCTCGACCGCGCGATCGCGCACATGGACGAAACGGGCCGCCCGTACGCGCTCGTGATGCAGAAAGGCAGCGTCGCGCCGTATGAGCTGAAGGCGAACCCGGCCGCGAAGCCGCGTGCGCACGTCGCCGCGCAATCGGCGTCGGGCGCGGCGTCGGCCGATGCGTGGCCGACCCGTCACGACGCGCTGCAGCGCGTGATCGCGCATACGCCGGTCGATTCGACCGTCGTGCTCGCGTCGACCGGTTTCTGCGGTCGCGAACTCTACGCGCTCGACGATCGCCCGAACCAGCTGTACATGGTCGGCTCGATGGGCTGCGTGACGCCGCTCGCGCTCGGCCTCGCGCTCGCGCGCCCCGACCTGCACGTGGTGGCCGTCGACGGCGACGGCGCCGCGCTGATGCGCATGGGCGTGTTCGCGACGCTCGGCACCTACGGCCCGGCCAACCTCACGCACGTGCTGCTCGACAACGGCGCGCACGAATCGACGGGCGGCCAGGCGACGGTGTCGCAGCATGTGTCGTTCGCGGGTGTCGCGGCCGCGTGCGGCTACGCGTCGGCGGTCGAAGGCGATACGCTCGACGTGCTCGATGCGACGCTTTCCACTCAAGCCGACGGGGTCCGGCCATCCGGTGTGCAGTTCGTTCGCGTGGGGATCCGCACGGGCGTACCCGACGGCCTGCCCCGCCCGACCGTCACGCCGGTCGAGGTCAAGACCCGTCTGATGCGGCACATCGGCGCCGCGCAGACCGAAGCCCACGTTGAAGGAGCCCATTGATGCTGCTGCTGAACCCCGGCCCGGTCACGCTCTCCGAACGCGTGCGCCGCAGCCTGCTGCAACCCGATCTGTGTCATCGCGAAAGCGAATTCTTCGACCTGCAGGATGAAGCGCGCGCGCGCCTCGTCGCCGCGTACGAACTCGATCCGGCCGAATGGGCCGCCGTGCTGATGACGGGCTCGGGCACGGCCGCCGTCGAAAGCATGATCGCGGCGCTCGTGCCGCAGGACGGCAAGCTGCTCGTGATCGAGAACGGCGTGTACGGCGAGCGGATCACGCAGATCGCCACGCAGTACGGCATCGCGCATGCGGTGTTGAAGCATGAGTGGATGCAGGCGCCCGATCTCGCGCAGATCGCTGCGAAGCTCGATGCGGGTGGGTATTCGCATGTCGCCGTGATTCATCACGAAACGACGACGGGCCGACTGAACGACCTCGGCGCGATTGCAGAAGTGTGCCGTGCGCGCGGCGTGAAGATGCTCGTGGACGGTGTCAGCAGCTTCGGCGCGGAAGCGATCGACTTCGCCGGCGGCGACATCGACGCGGTTGCCGCGACCGCGAACAAATGCCTGCACGGCGTGCCGGGCGCGGCGTTCGTGATCGTGCGCCGCAGCGCGCTCGCGAAAGCGGCGAGCCGTACCTATTACCTCGATCTCGGCCGTCTCGCGAAGCTGCAGGATCAGCGAAATACGCCGTTTACGCCGTCCGTGCATGCGTATTACGCGCTCGTCGAGGCGCTGCGCGAGTTCGATGAGGCCGGCGGTTGGCGTGCGCGGCATGCGCATTACAAGGCGCTTGCCGACCAGGCTCAAGCCGGGCTTGCTGCGCGCGGCATGCCGCTGGTGCTGCCGGAAGGCGCGTCGTCGGTCGTCCTGCGTGCGTATCGGTTGCCGCAGGGTATGACGTATGAAGCGCTGCACGACGGACTGAAGGCGCGTGGCTTCGTGATTTACGCGGGGCAAGGCGGGCTGTCAAAGGAACTGTTCCGGATCTCGACGATGGGCGCGATTCAGGCAGCTGATGTCGATCGATTGCTGGACGGGTTTACGGCGCTGACTCGGTAAGCGTTGTCCGAACCTGGGGGTGTCAGAATTTCCGTGTTCAAGGCGAGTGGAACAATTACACGGAAGGTCGAACGAACCGATCTGCATAAAGGATAGCGAATTGGTTCATGGCCGTCTTCCAGTCATGCGCGGCACTTCCCCA